>Ga0335074_10004872_pt1 | contig 18538 bp, 19 predicted proteins | sample Lox_Sample_23_FD_206715 | JGI IMG/M metagenome (GOLD analysis project Ga0335074, IMG submission 206715) | Soil microbial communities from Loxahatchee National Wildlife Refuge, Florida, United States - Lox_Sample_2.3 | ecosystem: Environmental > Terrestrial > Soil > Wetlands | place: USA... | reverse complement strand
GTCGTTTGGACTCTTCTGTGTCTTAAGCATTTCCCTAAAGAACGAGGTCGTTTGGATGTGCTAGTCATTAACGGACTTAAAGGCACAAACAACGCTACTGTCAACACCCTCCAAACTGAGACGCAGATTGCAAATGACAAAAATTCAAACGAATCCAGCCTTTTCGCTCTAAAATGTTAGATGCAAAAGTTTCAACAGCAACTCGAAGAATGTCGGCTATCTATTAGGGAGATAAAGATCGACGCTTGCAATGCACCTAGCATCAAGGAAAAAGAGCTTGTCAAATCCAAAAAAGGCTACTAAATAGATTCGCCAGATTTGTTTTCAGCATACATTTTCAGGAATTATAATCATTTTGTACCTTTTAACAGTTTAAGCTTATTGAAAGTGCCCTTAAATGAACGAATCTAAATTTATGTCAGCTAATATAGGAGCTTTTCAATATCCGCCTTAAAAGGGCTATATATTAAGACGCGCCTTGCGTCCTAATTCTACATGCTCAACACTAAATCGATACTTGCCTGGTGAGAATAACACCCTACTAGTCTCTTCTCTTCAAGCTGAATTCTAAAAGGCTCTACTAGCATTAAAACAAAGTCTTGCAACACTTACAATAAGGATTCCCCTACTACTATAACGACTAGGGATCCAAACCGAGCCGTTAGAGTAGAGGAGGCACTAATCGATAAGGCTGTATACTGTGTTGTTTCTAATCTATTAGATGCTATAATATGAATAGTAGTCTTGCTTCTTAAGGGAATAAATAATGTTGCTAAGGACAGAGCGAGATCAAGTATGAGCGAGAACTACATAGCTGCTCCTTCTATGATTGATATCGGGGAAGAATAAGGAACGTATTTGAATTATTATCAAACATATTTAGAAGAGTGCTTCGTTTAATGTGCCTAGTTAGATCTGTCTCTATAATCCAACTCAAGCACTACGCTGCTAATTCTAAGGAGTTTATCGCTTTCTTGCTATAGAAATTGTTAAAATTTAACGTGCTAGAAAGTGGATAAAGGTGAGAGTGTTAGTTATTAGCGAATTTAAATTAGAGGACAACATCTAAATACTCTAATATGTGCTAAATTGTCTGGCAAAAGGCTTAAATAGGCTTAGAGAATTCAAAATAAGCCCTAAAAATAGTGCATAGCCGATTTCCAAAGCCAAATTTGACGCAACAATTCTTCCTAGATTAAGCTGATGTATATATTCCAAATAGATCCTACAACGTAAAGTATATTCTCTCCTCAATTACAATGTTGTAGAAATTTGTCATTCTCTCTTTTCTTGCAAGCAATGTTGGCGCTGTATATTGGAATGCTTCTAACGTTACTAAGAACACAAATAATTATCGAGCAGTTGCATATTATGTCGACTGGTAGGTGTAGATTATTAGGGCTAGACTTATTGCTAACAACTAGAAGGGCAATTTACAGGAATTTCTATCCTGGAGACTTACTAGGGGAGAGCCTTATACATGTGCACTATGCATTTGCAAACATTTCTTCAGACACAGGAGAAGTGTAAGTCATTTATAGATTGCTTGTTTTTTTTTAAGGTTACTAACTTAGACTAAGTATTTAGCAGATCCAACATTAGACACAGACATTCCATTTCCTAGCGACTCTTCAAACGATTCTGGAAACAATCTCTATGGTTGCTTCAAACAGCTATACCTACTCAAAAAATAAAACTGAAATCTTAAAGTTCTTCTTTCTATAAGCGGGTGGACGTTCTCCTCGAACTTTGTTCAGCCAGCATCTACTCCTTATAGCCGCTCGAATTTTACTACATCTATTATCTCGCTCGTCTTAGATTTAGGCTTTAATGGCGTGGATATTGACTGAGAATACCCTGCAGATGACAACCAAGCAAACAACATAGCTCAATTACTACGAGCAGTTAGATAAGGCCTCAACGAGTATGAGCAATCGCTAAGTCCACCCTATCATTTCAAACTTGTCGTTGCTTCTCCAGCTAGAGCTTCTAGTTACTAGAAGCTCCATCTAGCTGAAATGGACTAATATGTGGATTTTTAGAATCTCATAGCATACGATTATACTGGGAGTTGGAGCACACTTACAAGCAATCAAGCAAATCTCTTCCCCTCTACAAACAATCCAGCTAGCACCCCCTTTAACACTCAAACGGCAATTAAGTATTATTAGTCGCAAGGCATTAAGGCTAGCAAGATAGTTCTTGGCATGCTAATATATAGCAGATCTTTTCTGAATACTAATAGCCTTGGAATGCTGTTTGAGGGTGTTAGTCCTAGAACCTGAGAGCTTAAGGTTTACGACTTTAAAGATTTGCTGTTAAGCGGGGCAATAGAGTTTTATAATGCAACTACAGGATCTAGCTACAGCTACAATTTCAATAATAGGGAACTAATCAGTTATAATAACCTTGCAGTCTCCACAGAGAAGGCACAGTTCATTCGGTGGATGGGATTAGGAGGCGCAATGTGGTGGGAAAGTAGTGCTAATAGATTGGGTGATAAGAGCCTAATTAAGAACGTGGTAGAAGTTCTTAGCGGCACTAATGCCCTTAAAATAACTTGGAATCAATTGGATTATCCGAATAGTACTTATAACAATCTTCGCGCTAGTATGCCTAACTCTAGCTTAGCGACTTCTCTCTCCTATCAGTCTCTGCGTAACGCAGAAACGTCGTTTTCGATAACGGTTACTATAACTTTAAAGTCTACAACAACTATCTGTGCAACAGCACCTATTTATCTACCCTCTTCGGATTTGAAAGTATTAAATTCTACTTCTCCTACTCTGTTCTCTTCGACATTTCTTGAAACTACTACAGTGACTCCTAATTACTCGCACGCTTCAATATCCTCTAAGACAACAAAATCTACTTTTGCATCCTCTTCAGCATCTGCAGAAACTACTTTTAAGTCTGTTACAACTCCTTTACAGGTGACAACTACTACTACTCTATCCCAACGTAGGACAATGACTTATTATACTACAACAACCACCTTTAAGCCTGTTACTACGCCTTTACCGTTTAAGGTGGCAACCTCTACATCTCCGTCTGTAAATTCTAACGAAAATGCTTCTCAATATGGGTCCGGCTGCATTTCTAGTAGCACCTGTAAGACATACCACTATGTAAATTGCCCGACTGGGGACTGCTTCTATGGCCTTAATGCAAGTGGCAATGCCACTTGCTTCTAAGATTAGCACTGCCAAACGACCTGCTCCAAAAATAGCGACTGTAATGCTAGAAAAGGATGTGTAATAGATAGCTGTTGTAGTAGCAGTAGTTATTGTATTTCGCTTGCATAAGGCCCTAATTGGTGCGGTAATAAAGGGACTAAAGTAAAACGTGACCATAAAGGTGGCTGGGATGGTATCTACAAAGGCAGTTGGTCTTGTTAGGCCTATAACCAGTATAAATAAATTAATATGTAGCTACCAATTTTGAATTACTGCCTATTATTACTTTCACATATTTGCAACAATAAAATGTTGAATTGAGTTTAACTAAGGCTATATTACTTCTTTATTGCCAAGAAAAAGCACTTTTTCAACAGAAGAATTTAGCTAAGTTCGGTTTCGTCCATCTTCAAACAGGCGGCAGCTGTCCTCTAAGAGATTGATGATGGCAATTGTATGAGTTGTCGGCTGGTAACTCGATGGGCAACACGGCAGGTAACTCAATGTAAGATGGTGGTTCATCCTTTAATGGAGCCTCGCTAATCTTATCACTCTAGCAATAGTTGATATAGTAATAGTAATAAATTTCGTGGATTATTACTTGTAGGTAGGCTATCTCCTGCTTCGTTGTAAAGTGTGTCTTAATGCATTAGGAACAGATAAGAGGGTGACGTTCGTGATAGGATTGTAACTGCTGCCTCTTGCATATAGAACAGAGAGGCCTTATAGCGTTTGTTTAGCTGTCAATTAATAACCGCAAAGAGACTCGTGATATTTGTATGGAAAATGAGTGCTTTTAGCGTTGAATAATAAGGATTATATTTTGGATGAACCAAACTTGCCAAATCCAAAGAAGCCTAGAGAAGCTTAAAGTTAGAGCCTGATATTGGAAGTTCCTATTTAAGCTTCTAGCTCATGCTAGAATTAAATAATAGTAAGAGCTTATTTAGTGTTCGCTATAGTAGATGACTCATTTGCTATCTCTATATAAGTTTGCTCCCATATCCCATTCGTTTTCATTCCTTTCTCAGCAGCCGGACTGCCTTTCATTATGAAAACCTGTGATCACAGCCACTGGCTTGGCTTATCAGTTCGAAATGGCGAAACAACCTTCATTCAGACCGACCGAGCCCAAACTTTACTTCACAACCTTCCTTATTTCGAGTCACAAAAGCCCCGCCTATTTGTCCTTGTCGGCAATAGTGCTAAAACCCTCGCCCTTCGCGAGTTGACATCGGCCAAGACGCTGAAAAAATCAGCAAGTAGACGGGGCCATGGCGAGATACACCTTCATATTGACCCTTCTAGTACCTTTAGCGATGGGCCAGTCCTATTAGCTGAAGGAGATTTCCCTTCTAATCAAACACCGAGCAAAGCTATTCCAGCCGATGGATGTCATGAGATAACACTTAAGCCTCTCCCAAGTTCCGTTAGGGGCCTACAAGACGCAGCTGCTGATCAGATCTATTTCAGGCTCCTCTCCCCGTTCACTGATGTGTTTTGCTTCTTCGCTGTCGACCTTGGAGGTCTAAAACCCATCGCACAGAGGATTGCGTCATGGCTTGATAATATCCAGCCTTCCACGCTTCCTCCAACCACTCACTCGCAGATCATTATTGTGACGGAAGCACCGGATCCTGAATTGCAAGAGTCTCGCCTTTTGAACCGATTTCTTCAGTTGCTCTACGCAGAGACAAAAAGAGATTTGTCCACCCATTTCGCCGGTGTTCGGATACTCACTTTACTCCCACCAGGCGCTATCTCAACGCAAGCCCGTCATAGGAGGCTTAAGGAATGTCTGATGAATGCATCTGATCAAGTTGGAGCGGCAAGAATGGAATCCGGGACATTATTTTCAGCTCACCACTTTGCTGCCTTCTTAAGATACGCCTGCTCCCACTTCGCACAAACCATAAAGGAGCCTTTCGATTTCATCAAAGCTTCACGCCTTGATAACCCGCCCGCCGTCGATTTAGAGTACCATTTAACTAATTTTCTCTTGAAAATTAGGACTCCACAGGAACTCAAGAGCTTCGCTGTGCCCCTAATTTCCTCCAGTCTTTTATTGGACAGCTATCCTCCTGACATGCATTGTGAGATCTGATATCCGCTATTTAAGAAAGGAAGCTAACATGTACAGGCTTTAACCCTTTAGACGTGTTTCGGACGCTATATAAGGAGATCTGCTACCAGGCGTGCAAAAAAGGGGCTTTGACCAACCAGAACTCAAATCATTTAGTGTTGCCTTCAGGGTTTATCAGGTTGCTTGAGGATAATTTCTTAAAGCTATTCGAGAATCTAAATCGAAGTGCGAGAAACACTTCAGTAGATCTTCATCGCCAAGTCCTTTTGAAGATGAGCATGGATTCACTATCGATTCGCTCTGACGACACTTGTTTCACCTGCCTCCGAAGACGCCCTCAGTATAATCTACCCTGTGGGCACTGCATTTGTGAGAATTGTGTTCGGAGTTTCGGTAGGAAGAATCAATACGACCCGTGGCTCTTCGAGGTTGATAGCTGTTTCTTTTGTGGACTCACAACATGTGGGGTAACTGTGAAGACTTTGCCACCAACTGCTGGAATTCGTGTCTTGACGTTAGATGGCGGTGGTGTTCGGGGTCTTACCACTCTTGAGTTTCTCCGGCACTTGCAGGACAAAATAGGCTTGCCATATCCAGTCCAGGAAAACTTTGATGTTGTCTTTGGGACAAGTTGCGGTGAATCCAGCAACTGAAAGTCAGTGAATAGTGCTAATATCAAACTAGGTGGGATTATTGGTCTAGCATTGTGCGTCAACGGATGGTCGGTGGAGACATGTATCGAACGATATGAACACCTTGCTAAAGTTGCTTTTCAACCTCGCCCGTCACCGAATATACCAGTTCTATCTCAGATTATAGAGTTCTTGATCTCTTTCATTGCTGATGGACGCTACTCAGCCGAGAACCTAGAAAAAGCATTGCAGGAAACATTCGGTAGCTATAGAAGTATCCTTGATTGCTCAAAAGCAACGGCGACAGGGACGAGAATCGGAGTGCCTGTAACAACAATTGACGACGCTTCAACATGCATCTTCACAAATTATAATGGAATCGGGAGTCGCCCTGCAGATTGCGGTAAGCTAACCAGGAAGCTATGTTGTCAGTATCTGAGTTTGGGTAGGGTATCACATTCTCCGGCCAAAAGAAGGCCTAACCGGAATACCGTTATGGGAAATGCAAGTAGCCCAAACTTCTGCATCGAACAGAGCTGATGTTAGGCAGTGCACGATGCGGATCAGCGGCGCCCTCGTAAGATCATCTTCCTGCAATGCGTGTCACAGCTAATAAATTAATAGTTACTTCAAACCCAAATACGTCTCAGGATTAGGCACATTCCAAGATGGAGGTCTTCGGCATAATAATCCGCTGAGCCTCGCGTTACAGGAGGTCGCTGCAATGTTCCCATCCGCTAATGAGCCCAGCTTGGTGGTCTCTTTAGGAACAGGCTCTCGCCGTATGTCCAGCAATGGGCCACGTATGTCTGTAATGCGTGGGATCTTCAGAGACGGTTTTATTCCACGCCTTTTCCGTGCATTCATCGCTTCTTTGAAGAGCGACACTGGGCGCCACAAAGAGCCATATTTTAGATTCGATGTCGAATATGACGGCCACGAACCTAGCTTAGATGACACAACTAAAATGCAACAACTCAGAGACTATGCTCGGCGGGCTATATCTGAATCCCCAGAGGAAGAGAGGCTAGTGAGACGTGTGTTTGCTGAGTATTTCATATTCGAGTTGGAATCTGATCCGAAAAGGGGAAAGAACGGGCAATTTATATGCACTGGGCACATTTTCTGCCGCTTTCGTAATAATAACAAGGCGCTAAAGGTCTTGCTCGACCAACTTGAGGCGAGATCAGCCAAGTTTCTCCTCTATGGTCGACCAATGATGACCCCAACGGCAAGCGGTTCATGCTTGGATCCGGATGGGAATTTCTGCGCGAGATTGCATTTCGAAGTGCACGATAGGCAATCTCCTATATCAATCCAGCTTCAGGAAGGTCAGTCACAGCCCAGCAACATTAGTGGATCTCCATTCTCCATTGAAAAGCTTGTGGCCGATCAATGGCTGGGCGCTTGTTTTGGGCGAGCGGATCACGTGAAGCGGAAGAGAGTTGATTCCACAGATGCTCTATCTAGATCTAGAAAGCGCCGGCGCTTTTGAAAGGCAAACCTATACTCGCACATGCTACACTATGTATGTTACACGTGACCTGCTAAATTAGTGTAATGATACTCCAAGACAATAGCCACATATCATGAACTTTACATGGGCGAACTCGCCATTTTTCGACGCTTCGCTAGATTTCTGGCTATATCAGAGTCACGTGATAAGGCTTTAATGCCTTGTAGTTTGCCTCAAATATAAGACATAAACTGCTAGCTAGTCACAAGGATAAGCCGCGCATAATTTTTAATTCAAGTCCGTCGCTTTTTCATCCTCAACGCGCCCTCGTCGACCTCCGCATACGATATTGTCACGATATAACCCTGTCAAGGGGTTGTTTGATAGCTGGCTTACCCCTAATCCTTGCTGAGAGGGCGGGGCACCACTATAAGGCTATGGGCTGGTCACTCTTCTATGAGATTACCTCGAATCAATACATTCAATAATCCGCATGTTCATGTGCTACGCTTATAAAACTTGACAGATATCGACTTTCAAATTGCAGAGGATGCCTAATATCAATCTGAACAAACAGAATCTCATCGGTGTCGGTGTTTTCGCCCATGTTCACCGTCTCAATGAAGGAAGAGTTCGAAAAGTTCCTGCTTCAGGTTCCGACGATCTTATCCTCGCTATAAAATCAATTCGAAGAGAAGGCCAAATCTACGACCACCTTGGCGATCATCCAAGAATTATAAAGTGTGTTGGTAAAGGGGATCTCTTTGTAGATCTTGAGTATGCGCCAAATGGACACATCGAGAGCTCCGATGAACGCCGCATTCAGTTTGCACGAGAAGCTATAGAAACTGTAGTGTTCATCCACGACAATGGCATCATTCATTCTGACCTTGCTGCCCACCGGTTTCTCCTCGACAGCGAGCTTTCATGTCAAACTCGGTGACTAGCGATGGCGATGTTCTCGGCTTCGAAAATCCGTTACACAATCTACCTCGCGATATTAATGGCAATATGCCTAGCACGTTTCAGTCCGATTTGTTTGCGGTTGGTTCAACACTCTACGAGGTCATGACTGGAAAACGACCATATGAAGGCAGATCAGACAATACTATTAGGACGTTTCCTGATGTAACGGGATATTGCATGGATATATCATTACAGGCTGCTGGCAGTTCCATGTTAGATGATACATAACCAAAATGTAGCTCTACTCTCCGAGTCGTTTCTTCGCTCCTCTGCCTCAAGTTTTGCTGGATGGAACTAGCAGATGGTGAGTTCAACAATCCAAGATATTTAGAATGAACTCCTTACTTATGTGCGATGTCTAGGGCATTTCCCTTTCACTCTATTAGACGCTGCAGATCTGTCTCCTGCTTGACTTTGACTCAGCGCTGCTAGCCCTCTAGCTATCCTACAAGCACTTATCCTAGCGTTGCGCTTTTAGATTTTGCTCTGATTGACTATACGCTTCAGTGGCTCCCTCCGTGTCCCATAAGCATTTTTCTTCGTGATCTTCCTAGCGTTGCGCTTTCGGGTTTTGCTCCGGTTAGCTTTACGCTTCAGCTTGCTGGGGACACTCAGAATGATGCGTGAAGGCATGACTCTGTATTCAACGGCTGAGAGAGTGGAGGTAATTAGACAAGCTGACTGCAAAGATCTAAAGGGCACGCACTAAGGACAAGATATTTATCACCGAAATACCATCGCTCAAAGTACGCTTTTGCCTGTACAACTATGATGAATGGTAACCATGGAATCATATTGCAAATTCCAAAGAACAAGCCAATAGTACAACATAGACGCCAGATAGCGAATTTAAGCTGGCTAAAAACGATGCGGAAGGCGGCTGTAAGAATATACATGATGAGGATTTAAGGGCTCTGAGAATATTGGACTGGATTTAGCCCCGAGTCGAGTACTTATCAGAAAAGAAGGCATCTGTGGGGCTTTACAGGGAACATGATTCAAGCATCGAGGTGGTACCACCAGCCATTAGCGTAACCAATGTGGTCCATTGTGATCACTGTGATAACTGTACTAAGTTGCATGCCCAACCCGTCTGGTCCCATACTCCGCCATACCATCAAACCATCTCCTCCAACCCAGCTTCAATCTCAAGCAACTTGTGCGCCAAACCCTTGCGCCAAGGATTCTTGACATCCAATTCCTACTGTAATGCTCATCTCCTTGATGCGGGCAACCGTATTTCAAATCGTCTAGCTCCAAGTTTGCTTGAAGATCTCTCCCTGCTTCAAGGATCGCATCTCGCACAATATCATGCCCCTTGCCGCCTGACTCCTCCCAGTCTATCGGCCTAAGGATCGAGAAGTAAATGAGTAGTGAGAGCAAGTCGTTAAGCAATTCTCTTAGTGTGATGTCGTCATCAATAGGTGTTTTTGCGATTTTTTTGAGGTATTCTAAGAACTTGACTTCCTCCACCTCCTCGGTGATAAGACCTTTGAACCTAAGCTTTCTTTTAGTTTGGTATAAAAGATGAATATTTGAGTTAGACATACTTCTGAGACTTTCTTTTTGCCCAAAGTACAAAACACAACGCGCATTCAAAACAGAAATACGGTTGTTTCATATTTTAGATGGAAGACACTACTTTGATTTCGTACAGCTGTTAGATTATATTTTGTCCTTCCCTGATTTTGTAAATACTAACAAGATGACTGGGAATACTTACAGGATGACTGGGAAATAAAGAGAGTTTGAATTGACTCTTAAACGGGCAACGACCTGTCTATATACTACTTGCAAGGCAGGGGCTATGGGTCCCTCAATGACATCCTGCCGGCCTCCCCGAGCTGCAAGTTGTGTCTAGTGCGTATGCAAGCTTGACTAGCTCGGCCTGCAACTTAGTATGGCATGTCAAGGAAAGCGTAAGGCGAGGAAATGGTTTCATAGTATGGATCCTATAAATTATTGATATATGGGCTGTCGAACCAGTATCGAGCTCCTCCTACTAGGAGAGAGGCATGTTCAGGAATTTTTGGAATTCTTTATTGGAACAAAGGGATACTTTTAGACTCCTTGATCAATGTAGCCCTGGGATGAAGATTTATACATGGAGTAATAACGATCCATCCCCAATAAAATTGCTATGAGCAGGTCGCTTTACGCCCCCATCCCGGGCCCAAGGGCCAAGCCAGTCGCATTTAATGGCTGGGGACGTTACATTCATATTCGACGTAAGTATTCAGATCCCTCATTGCCGGGGCGTTTTGTTCAAGTCCAAAGGCTACATTGCCGTTAGGCATCTGCCTAAGCCTCATCCTCAAGAGAAGGTTTTATTTCATCAATGGGCAATCCCCGCCATTTATGCTGTTATTCCGATCAACTCTGCCACGTGATATACATAGTCGGCGCTAGTTCGTAAGAAGGTTAAGGTCCCGCACCTTGCCCGGGTTTAGCCGCCTTCGAAGATTTTGTTACCCCTCCAAGGCAACGGCTTATCTATTGATCAACTATCGAATCTGCACTCACACAGCGCACAACGTAAGCTACATGACGACTCCACAAGTGGCCCATTTGGCCGAGGAGGACTTGGATTATGACACCCTGGCGGCGGCCCAAGCATGTCTCGAGTGGCTCCGCACTGCGCACTTCCGATCACAAGGAGACTATGAGTACTGTGACGATGCTGGTCTAAAGCAGATGATCAGAGAATTTTTGGCGATGTACGCATCACAAGTAAAGGTATATCTATTCAACTATGAACTCCCTACTTTGCTGACCCTCCCTCTTCCGCCAGCCCGGTAGTGAGAAACGATTTACAGCTTTTCGATTCACTAAACGCGCGATTTTGCCAGTGAAAGAAGGAGCAGCGGTGATAGTTATCCCAATCGGTACCATATCTGGAACTCCCTCTGTTGGTGGAAGACCTGTAGTGGTGGGTAGATCTATACATGTGACAAAGAGTGTGTGGGTGGAACCGGCGTTTTACTGCCTCGCGATTTTGATTCAATAACTTCCCACTTTCGAATCTTCGCCTATGAGGATAAGGGGGTTCCGGAACAGCTAAGGGTTATCCCATATTTGCCACATATCATCGAATTCGGGACCTATATCCATACAGAAAGCGTCCGAGATAGAGGGATTTGTTTCCCAAAGATTGGCCCATTGCTCTACATGATCGTCAGCATTCCAAGTAGAACAAACTAAGATTTTGACTTACCCGTTTGGTCCGGTACAAATATAGGCTCGTGATTCTCGACGTATTGACATGGCCCAATGTCCGAATTTGATGATTGCGAATCTGATTGCGAATTTGATGATTGTGCTACACCACTAAGCGTTGGTTCTGTCTGGCTCATCGCTTCTCCTAAGGTATCTTGCAGGGGTTCCTGTATGCTCTGCTCCTGCTCGTTAATTGCCGCAAGTAGTGTGTCGATGCCATCTCCGCCACCCTCGACGCTAACTGTCAAGCCGGAAAATGGAGCCATGAGTTGTGGTTCCCTCACTTGCAGTGGCAGATTGCTCTTGCCCCTAACTATTTTCGGCTCACCTTCGACCATTTTTCGCTTCGAAGATATCTTTCTTCTTCTATTTATAGTGTAAGCTTTGGATGTTTGTTTGATTTGCAAGGGAAGAACTGTACTTAACACAGTGGAGCAAACCTGAAAAATTATTGAAGCATGGATCGATAAGTGTATCCAGTTTATTAACATTTAAGTCGCTTAGAAGGTCCTGTATAAGCGCAGACTTTAACCAGCTGAAAGTTTTGTCGACTTCCTGGGAATGTTTCAGACACCAGTTGGACAAATAAGCCACAATATGTGCGAAAGACTCATCGTCGACTCGCTCCCTAATTGAGGGTGTTAAACTATGACTGCAGTCAGTGAGCATATTGGGTTATGACTAACAGATAAACAGTGCTCAATTTCCCACAAATTAGGAGTGTGCCTTTTGGTAGCTTGACGAGTCTCTCGCCATCTCGTATCCGTGCATTGAATGTAGATGGTTTTATTGCCTTAGTTCCATCTGAAACGGCCATGAGCACAATATGGTTCGCCATCGCCACCAACTGAACGCCACGACCTGGCATCTTCAGTTTGCGGTGCTTCATTCGGTCCCGAATCATATCTCGAAAGCCCACAAGTGCAGTTCGTGCAATGCGTCGTTGCATGGGCTCAAGAAGGTCTTTGTCATCGACACCATCATTCACGGAATAAATGCGCATGACGGTAGCTTTGGCTGAAGCATCGGACTTTTTTGGCCACCCCCAAAAAGCCCCTGGGTCTGTCATCCATGTTGTATGGTTCTCTCGCAGATAAGCTTCTGTGATCTGCTGCTGCGTGTCGAATTCGCGAATGAATCTGGATAATACATCTTTAGAGACAGAAGGCTCGTTGTTAAGTCGAGGCAATGCTTTGATGTACTTCTCCACCAAGACCTCTGGATTGCTTGACCCTGCCGTATCTTCGATAAGTTTTGCGAATTCCTTTAGGAGATATATTGATTAGCTTTAGGCCGGAATCTTTGAGAATGAATACATACTATCCCACCTCCTTCACGAAAGAGCTGTGCCAACTCAGCTATAAGTCGTCGGTAATTGACTGTTTGCTAGAAAGGAGGTAAGAGTAAGTAACTTGGGTGAAGGGCATCGTTGAAATACCTCACCTGAGCATCAAATCGACTAGCTGCGCTTCCCATACCGGCGTGTTGAGGAAATGGATGAAGTGCTGAGTTTGGAGGTAGGTGTTTGGTTCGAACAGATTCGGAGGGGCCCGAACATCCGAGCTCATTATGCAGGGTCGGTAGAGCGAATGGGGAAGGCGCTGAAAGATCCCTGATATTCCTGAACACTGTTCAGGAATATCAGGGATGTGCTCGCTTACATTCGTGAATATCGGGGAAGAGCTCTGGAAGAGGCAGAGCGGGAACGAACTGGTCATACCGCCAGACAGCGAGCGATTTGCCATTGCAACACTCGTTTTGTAAGCAAAGGTCCACCTCGACTGATCTTCTCTTTTGGGGTATCATTGCGGACTTGATGACGGAACAGAGACTTACCGGCCGCATAAGTCAGACATACGGTAGTCGTAGCTTATATTGATCATTGGTGTCCTTGTCCCTTTGGGTATCACGCCCGAGTATATAGTGAAGCATGCAGAACGAGGCAAACGAAGTAGCAGTCTGCCTTACCTCACCGATTCCTATAACTGGTTATCGTCATGCAGACTTGGGCATCTATCTTAGCTATTTGCATTGCTGTGGGCCTCAAGGTGGTCACCGACATCATCATTGTGGTTATTCAATTACGCAGAGAACAACACGGAAGGGTTACTAGACTACCTATTCGGCTGAGATGGCTGTTTGCGGTCATTTTCCTCATCGCATTGCTTCCCGTCATCGGGGTAGTCACCTGTGCGATAGAGCTCTACTTCTATACAGGAGATACTGCGAATAGGGTTGCACAAGAAGCAGCCGCCCTGGGTGGGTTTTCTACCATTCTTGGGCATCTTTTGTTTGTAAGCCTGTTGTTGGCCTCGTTAATTCTTCTCAAGCTGATGCTAAAATAGATTACGATACCTTTAGCGATCGCTACACCTGGTGTTGCGTACAGAAGGCGGATCCAAATAGGAGCTGTGTTTGTTGTTGCAATCGTTGTGGCATGCGACGTGCTGGGCTCTATTTTCATTCAGGATACCACTCCCAACGATTATGCTGCTATATTGCTCAGTTGCGGAAGCATCTTAGCATTTCTCTATTCAGGTTTTACAATGTGTGTCTTGCTTCGGACTCTGGGATGGCGACTCTTCACTCTCGAATTCTGGAAAATCTGGATTTCCTGTTTCATCGATCTTTTTGCTCTTTGCCTCCTTATACCTTCTTTGATGTTTCGGCACAGCCAGTGGCTTCTATTTGTGAGTTTCCTATCTTGTGAAATTTACTGTCTAACTTTTGTAGGAAACCGTTATCATCGCATGGGTTTTGCCACTTCCATGGACCTTGAGGCAGGCATATGCCTTGAAGTTGACAAAATCAGAAGGAAATCAATCTGTGACGGAGATGAATCTATTCAGCGGGCAAGGTGTGGAACTAGCTCGACCGAGTGTCGCAACGGATGAGCAGCCTATGACACTGGCAGAGATGCTTGTAGCGTAGTTAGCTTTTATAATGTCCCTCACTAGACTTCTTAATTCACCTACAAATAGACTGTCATCTGCAATCCACGTCCTTCTAATTTAACAATGGCAATTGCGACTACTTTGTCACGCTCCTTTAGGAAACTTAGCAAAATTTGCCCGTAGCTTTCCGCTAATATTCATCAATCGACTGGCAGATGTGGAGAGTGCTCTCGTCGTGATGCCACCATGGCTACCACCGCCATCACCGCCACAGCCATTGTAAGTCTACTCTTTGCCATGACAGCATCTATTAACAAAATTACAGGGCAGGGAGTGGTGGACCGCCATCAGAACTCTCATTGGTCATGGCTGCATCTAAGAAGATAGTCTAAGCCTAGTTAGGTGATCAAGAAACAGGTGGCTGATCATGTACTTGCAGAATTCCGAAATGTTAGACTAGGAGTTACACGTGATGTTTCAGGTTCCTCCTTTACTTCTACGGAGCAATGCATATGGACGATTCGAGCCAAGGAGAGATTTGTCTGGCTTGTATAATACCACCCGGCCACCCTCCAAGTAGAGCTCCTCAGTTGAACTACAGATATCGATACTCTAGCCAATGCAAGAACTTATCCCCTCAAGGCCCAAACCATCAAAGGGGCAGATTACGCTCCCTCCAATAAGACAGGTAGAGTAAATCAACCGAAGAAGGGGATTTAGACTAACGTCTGTAGTTTCTTTTCGAAATCGGTCTTGAAATTCATTCTTTCAATATTGCCCAACCGACTGCAGAACAGCAGCCACTTGTGTATCCTACAGGAGGACCTTCTGCCTTTCCGCCTCTCCGCCCAGAAGTTGGCTATCCGAATGGAATACTTCCCAGCTTATCTGCGACACGTGGATACGATAAATCCACTCTACAAAGACCAGGCAACTGTGACTGTGTGGCTCAAGTCTCCTGGCCTGGTGCACAGGGCGGCACTTCCAGCGTCCCTATCAAAGGGCGATCCGCGTCTGAGAGCAGCCATCTAGAACATTCTGAATTCGGCAAGACGAATATCAAGAGATCTGGCCCTGGAAGAAAAACCTCAAAAGAGACGACCACGTTGTTGCGTGAATGGATGGCAGCGCATAAAGCGCACCCATATCCCAAAAATTATGAGAAGCAACAGCTTGCCAAGCAAACGGGATTGGAAATAAGTAAGCCACCTTATTTATCCTGTTTTCACGATTAAAATAACATGTTAAAGAACAGGTTGAATACTGGTTCATTAATACTCGCCGCCGCAATCGCGCGATATAATTTGAGCAAAAATGTTATTAAGTGCGCTAGGCGTTAATCACTCGAGTACCCCCATTTCTCTTCTAGAGCCCAAAATTCTGTACAAATCTGTTATATCACAAGTATTTAGAAAGTGCATCATAAGCGTTCCCATTAGATTCTGAAGGATTTTGGCGCCTTAGGCTGCAATAAATAGCATTTGCTCTCCCAAGTTAGTCGCATCTGTCACGTGACTGACATGCATGCCAATTGGATGACACTACCTGATATCGAGGTAGCACGTGATGGAGATGGCATCCACTAATTGTTCTCTTTGGATAATCTCTCCACCGAAGGCTCCTAAGGATCAATGCTTCCCGCATTTGCCTCTATATGGTTTGCTCGCGGAAAAGCCATATATGCCATACATATGCATTTGCATTAGCATCGCCTTTAAGTACCTCTTATATTCTATCGACACCCAGCATAAGTCTATGATATACAATTTCTAACAAGGGCCACAAAATATCAATAATAGCTGATACATATCCCACCACAATCTCGATACGGCGGTCTAAAATCATAGACATGAATAGCACTGACGAGGTTATAACTAGGATGCTGGGCAAATGGTACACCACTGCTATGTCAAAGCCAGAGCCCCAGCGTGTTGCCAAATGTAAGTTGGACAAGTTGAGAGCTTTTCATGATTTATGCGAGGCGCAAGTGGGGCGGCCCTGTTAAGCTAAATGCCCTACTACATCTCGTACTATAAGTTGTTATGCACGACGTATTTAAATATGTACTCATCCTTAGATTATCACCCAATGAGGAACAACGAGGCTTTTTGAAATATCATACTTGCATATATGCATACTAAGTGAAACTTTAAATAGCCTTCTAATGTAGGTTGCCCAAGCAGTGCTGAAATCCGAGTGGTTGCTGCGTCTGCGGACTAAGGGCAAAATGCCCGCTCTGCAGTCTTAAGGCCCAATCTAGGCACAAGTCTCGCAAGGTTAACCATTTCCAGCCCACGGTGTGCCTATGTCCTACTTATAAAGTCGACTACGCACAGGCTTGTCTCACCCCTATCTTTCGAATCAGACTCTAGCACTTATTGTTCGAAGACATTCAACATCGGAGTATATTCAATTCTCACATACTTAATGCCAAGCAAACCTACAAAGAAATGTCACACCCTCCAAATGAATTTGACAGCATAGGGTTCTATGCCAGCTTATACCGGTGAGCGTGGCCCTAACCTTACCATCGAATAAGAACTAACATTGACTTAGACTTGAGGATGAACTGGAGAACAAGAAACTGTTCGAGACAGAAAGACTTAAGGGAGGCTTGGGGATCAAGAACCAGCAAGAATCAGAGCTGTGGAAAGAGTTGTATAAAGAATGTTGCACACTCCGAGCGTCCTTGGGAGAAGTCGGCGTCCACATAAAAGAGAGAAGCAACATAAAAGAGAGAAACACCTTCGACTCTGCAGTAAGAAAAATTCAAGAAATTGGGGCCACAAGTGAGGATTCTACTGTTAGATTTTATGCCCGCGCGATTTCTAGATGTGCCAATAACTGCAACCCAAGAGGAATGAAACCCGAGGTCGGCGATCTTATTGAACTTCACATCGTTGTCTGGCATGACGACCTAGATAAAGTTGTTAATACTGTTATGACCGGATCGTTGGTCCTCTATTGGGGCGGTGATACGCGCGATTCCAGAGAGGGCCGAAGCTTAGGGGAGGCAGAAGGTATTGAGAGGGTCTTGGATCGTAAGTCTCCATTAACATTTCTAAATTAAATATTTATTTTTGCTAGGGCTTTACGCGGCGACATTTCATGATCCCCCAAGCCTGCATGAGATGATATTACTCCCGGAATCGCAAGACGTGGGTGGTCCAGTCGTTATGTAAGGCTCTCCTTTAATAACTGAACACTTACTAATAAACGTTAGGGCTTTTGTATTATCTATCGATGATAAGGATCTTGGGATGCGCGCTGAGATGGAAATACTAAAGGGTGAGGCAATAGAAGCTGAGAAGAAAGGGGAGGATGTGAATGGCGAGATATACAATGGGTTAAAAGCACTTAGCAATACTGGGCCTGATGAGCATCCTTATAGCTTAGTTTCTCCCAGCGAGAGAAGACGTCTTGATGTGGAAAAATGGGGGGAATGGGGAGGATGATGTTGAGAGGAGTATGGAAGGTTTGACTTTAGTAGAGTAGCTGGTGATTCGAATCTCATAGTAGTAGTTTAATTCCAAAGATTTCTCGCAATTGGATATTACTGTGCTTGTCAGCCCAATACTGGCTTGACGCGTACTTACCCTTAAAAGCCATCTGTTTTCAAGTAGATTGCTAATTATATTATAGTATTTAACGAAATAGATTTCCTTCGCGGCATGGCTGATCTGGAGAACGCAAAGATGCGCTGTCTCATTTGGACCGGGTCGTTTCAAAACTTCTTGAGAGAGAATAAAGACAGAGACTTGCGTATTCTCAGAATTAGATGCTTCAATTGAGAAACTAAGGAGAGCGCCGTTGTACTGCTGTCACTAAGATTCTGTTTGAGTTTTTGGAATGAATAGCAAATTTCATCATTGTCTTTGTCATCACCCTACTAACGCAGCTACATGTCGGAGGACGGAGAAACTAGGACACCGACATCAAGCCATACGCAATTTGGCATCATGAAACACTGGATCCACTTGCTGGGGGTACGCGCATGTAGATAGACAGACAGAGATTATCAACAGACTCATATTCACTGCGCGCAATACATAAATAAAACCACAGTCGTTTGCTATGATACAATGTGCGCATGTAGAAGCAACGAGGATAATTGC
>Ga0335074_10004870_pt1 | contig 18541 bp, 13 predicted proteins | sample Lox_Sample_23_FD_206715 | JGI IMG/M metagenome (GOLD analysis project Ga0335074, IMG submission 206715) | Soil microbial communities from Loxahatchee National Wildlife Refuge, Florida, United States - Lox_Sample_2.3 | ecosystem: Environmental > Terrestrial > Soil > Wetlands | place: USA... | reverse complement strand
AGGGAAAGGGACTTGACGCGGTCGGGGTGCTTGGCCGCGAGCCAGAGTCCGGTCGCCGCGCCGAGCGACAGGCCGCTCACATGCGCCCGCGCGACGCCGATCGCCTGCATGAAGGCGGCAACGTCGCCGGCAAACAGCTCGGTCGAATAGGTCCCTTCCGGTTTGTCGCTCTCGCCGGCGCCGCGCGGGTCGATCGAGATGCAGGTGAAGTGTTTGGCGTAGTCCGCGACCTGGAAGGCGTAGCAGGCGTTGTCGGCGGCGAGGTATGGAATGAGGATCAGCGGCTCGCCCGTACCCTGCTGCTCGTAATGCATCGAGATGCCGTTTGCCGTGACTGTCGGCATGGCGTGTTTCCCTCCCCAAGGCGATTTTGCGTGGGTGCCGGATCGCCTTGGCCCGGCTGACCGGCATGCAGCATAGGCGCAGCCCGCGTCATTCCGCCATCGCCCGCTTGCCCTTCGGGATGGGGGTCAGGGGCCTCAGGCCCCAGCGGGATCGAACCGCGGAGCGGTTCGATGGGGCGGAGCCCCTGCGCTTCCTTCCTGTCCCGTTCCCCGCGTCGCGAGGTAGTCCGTCACCGCCCCGTCCGGCGCCCGAGCATAGATTCCGCCGCGGCTGACCGCGGCTCCGGTCAAGCGGTGCATCGCGACTGCCATTTCGGCCGCCTTCGCCAGCGCGGCGATGCCTTCCACGACCAGCGCGCCATCGATCGCAAACGGCTGTTCCCGCGCGAACAGCAGCGCCGGCAGGCCGCCTGCCGGGACGATGACGTCGGCGCCTTGCGCGATCAGGGGTCGCGCCGCGGTCGCAAAATCATCGCGCAGTGCGGCGTATTCGGCGGCGTCCTCGAAGGCGAGCATGAAGCGGGCGAGGTCGGCGCGGATGGCGGTGGTGCCGGTCACCCGGTGTTCCAGTCCGTGGCTGCGGATCTGGTCGGCGTGCCAGGGGATGAAGACCGGGCTGATGGTGACGAGGCCGATGCGCCGGCCGAGCGTGCAGGCGTAGAGCAGGGTGGCTTCGCCCAGGCTGACGACGGGGATGTCGACCACGCCCCGGCATTCAATCAAGCCGGGCTCCTGTAAGTGGCCGATGACGAAGGCGTCGTAGCCCTGCTTCTCCGCCGTGATCGCCGCCTGGATCGCCTGGTCGGCGCAGCGGAATTCCGTGATTGCGTGGAAGTACCGGTCGGGCGGGACGATGCCGTGGACGTCGAAGGTGAAGCCGGGCGCCGCGACCGCCGCGAGCCGGGAGCGCAGCCGGTCGACATAGGGCGCCTGCGCGGCGGGGTCGACGAAGCTCTGGTACCAGATGCGTGCCGCGCGCGTGCTATCGCTCATGCTGTCCTCCCCCGGGGGCGATGGTCGCGCCATGGCCGCTGGATCGCCGCGGCGGCGGACCGCAGTGTGCATCTCCTGGTTGCGGAGGCCAACGCCGCTGCGTAAGGGACTCCGGCCCACGGCAACGCGCCGCGGGCGCCGGATCGCCAGCGGCAGGGGAGGGTGGCGGCATGTCGGGGGATGTCTCCGTCCGGGCGCGTCCGGCCAGTCTCGTGTTCGGCGTCGACGACCTGCCGCCGGCGCGCATGCTGCTGTTGCTGGGCGTGCAGTATGCGATTCTCGATGCGATCTACCTCGTGCTGGTCGCGATCATCCTGCGGCACGCGCATGCCTCCGGCGCGGCACGGGTCAATGCGATGGGGATTGCCTGCGTCGCGGTCGCGATCGGGATCGCGCTGCAGGCGCTGCCGCGCGGGCCGGTCGGCTCCGGCTACCTGGCGCCGCCGGTGTTCTCGGCCACGTATCTCGGCCCCTCGGTGCTGGCGGCGCAGCTCGGCGGCATTCCGCTGGTGTGCGGCATGACGCTGTTCGCCGGCGTGGTCGAGGTCGCGGCGGGGCTGGTGCTCGACCGGCTGCGCATCATCGTCACGCCGGTGCTGAGCGGTCTCACCGTGTTCGTGGTCGGGCTGCAGCTCGGCATGGTCGGCATCGGCGAGACGCTGGACGTGGAGCATGAGCATCTCGCCGGCTATCCGCTGCATCTCGCGGTCGCCTTCGGCACGCTCGCGATCGCGGTCGCGCTCAGCATCTGGGGCCGCGGCACGGTGCGGATGATGGGGACGATGATCGGCCTCGCCGCCGGCATGGCGGGTGCCGTGCCGGTCGGCTTGCTGTCGCCCGAGCGGGTCGCGGAGTTCGGCCGGGCAGGCTGGGTCGCGCTGCCGCACCCGATCGGCGGAGTCGGTTTCAGCCTGGCTCTGGCGCCGGCCTTCGCCGCGGCGGCGATCGCCGCGGCGATGCGCACCGCCGGCGTGGTGACGACCTGCCAGCGGCTGAACGATGCCGACTGGCGACGGCCGGACATGGCGAACATCCGCAAGGGCGTTCTGGCGGACGGACTGGGCACGCTGATCGCCGGGGCGCTTGGCGCGCCGGGGATGAGCACGGCGCCGAGCCTGGTCGGCATTTCGTCGATCACCGGCGCGACCAGCCGGGCGATCGGCTTCGCCGCCGCGGCGGTGCTGTTCCTCGTCGCCTTCTCGCCGAAGATCGCGAGCCTGCTGCTGCTTGTGCCGCACGAGGTGGCGGGCGCGCTGCTCGTGTTCACCTCGTCCTTCATGATCACCGGCGGGATGGAGATCATGCTGTCGCGCCGCGGCGACACGCGCACGGTGTACGTGATCGGGGTCGCGACGCTGCTGGCGCTCAGCCACCAGATCTACCCGAGCTATTATCAGGACCTGCCGCGGGCGCTGCACAGCCTGGCGGGTAGCTCACTGGCACTGGGGCTGACGGCCGCGATCCTGCTCTCGCTGGTGTTCCGCATCGGCGCCGGCCAGCGCGCGAAGCTTCCATTCCGCACCGGCGTGCCGAGTTCGATCGAGGCCGCGGTCGCGGAACTGGGCAGCAAGACCGAAGCCTGGAAAATTCCCGGCGATCTCCGGCAGACCATGCTCGGCAATGTCGCCGAGGTGCTGCGCTATATCGAGCAGGCGCACGCCCATGCCGTGGGCGGCACGCTCGGCGCACGTTTCGATGGGGAGGAGCTTCGCGTTGCCGTCGCCTACGCGGGCGAGCGGATTGCGGCCCCGCCGACTCCGGTCGGCGCACGCGGGCCTGACGGGCCCGATGTGCTGGACAACGAGGAAGCGGCGGCGGTGATCGGGTTGCGCAACTTCCTGCGCGGCCTGGCTGCCGACCGTGCGGTGGTCCGGCGCCGGCGCGGCGTCGTGCGGGTGCAGCTTCGATCGGCCGCGTAGGCCGTGCGACGGCGCCGTTACGCCTGCAGCGCGGCGACCCCCGGCAGCGTCTTCCCTTCCAGCCATTCGAGGAACGCGCCGCCCGCCGCCGAGACGTAGCTAAGCGTGTCGATCACCCCGGCGTGGCGCAACGCGGAGACCGTGTCGCCGCCGCCGGCGACACTGCGCAGCGTGCCCGCCTGCGTCGCCGCCGCCACGGCCCGCGCGAATTCGGTGGTGCCGGCATCGAAGGGCGGCGTCTCGAAGGCGCCGAGCGGGCCGTTCCAGACCAGGGTTTTCACCGCGCCGAGCCGCGCCGAGAGGTCGGCGACGGTTGCGGGGCCGACGTCGAGGATCATCTCGCCCGCCGGCACGGCGTCCAGTGCGACGGTCCGCGCCGCCGCACCAGGCTTGAACTCGGCCGCCACGACGAGGTCGCGCGGCAGCACGATCTCGCAGCCGCCGGCCCTGGCGCGCGCCATGACGTCGCTTGCGGTGTCGTGCATCTCCGCTTCCTGCAGCGACTTGCCGACCGCGATGCCCTGCGCCGCGAGGAAGGTGTTGGCCATGGCGCCGCCAATCACCAGCGCGTCGACGCGGCCGATCAGGTTGCCGAGCAGCTCGAGCTTGGTCGAGACCTTGGCGCCACCGACCACCGCCATGACCGGCCGCACCGGATTGCCCAGCGCCGCGTCCAGCGCCTCCAGCTCCGCCTGCATCAGCCGCCCGGCATAGGCGGGGAGCAGATGCGCGACGCCTTCGGTGCTGGCATGGGCGCGGTGCGCTGCGGAGAAGGCGTCGTTGACGTAGAGATCGGCCAGCGCCGCGAGGCCTCTCGCCAGCTCCGGGTCGTTCTTCTCCTCGCCGGCGTAAAAGCGCGTGTTCTCCAGCACGGCGATGTCGCCATCGCCGAGCCGGTCCACCGCCTGCTGCGCCGGCACGCCGATGCAGTCCTCGGCGAAGACGACCTTCCGCCCCAGCACCTCGCCGAGCGCACGCGCGATCGGTTCGAGCGACATCTCCGGCACGCGCTTGCCCTTCGGCCGCTCGAAATGGCTGCACACGATCACCCGGGCGCCTTTCCCGGCGAGCTCGCTGATCGTCGGCGAGAGGCGTTCCAGCCGGGTGCGGTCGGTGATGCGCCCGTCGCGCACGGGGACGTTGAGGTCGGCGCGCAGCAGCACGCGCCGCCCCTTCACCTCCAGCCCGTCGAGCGTGCGGAAGCCCGCCATCTCACAGCCTGCCGAACAGTGCGGCGGTGTCGGCCATGCGGTTGGAGAAGCCCCATTCGTTGTCGTACCAGCCCATGACGCGGGCGAGCTGGCCGTCGATCACCTTGGTCTGCGGCGCATCGAAGCTGCAGGAGGCGGCGGCGTGATTGAAATCGGCGCTGACCAGCGGCTCGGTGTTGTAGTCGAGAATGCCGCGCAGCTCGCCTTCCGAGGCCGCCTTCATCGCGGCGTTGATCTGCTCCGCGTCCGGCTGGCGCTCCAGCACGACGTCGAGGGAGACCAGCGAGACGTTCGGCGTCGGCACGCGGATCGCGGTGCCGTCGAGCTTGCCTTTCAGCTCGGGCAGCACCAGGCCGACGGCGCGGGCGGCGCCAGTCGAGGTCGGGATCATCGACATCGCCGCGGCGCGGGCGCGGTGCAGGTCCTTGTGCAGCGTGTCCACCGTGCGCTGGTCGCCGGTGTAGGAGTGGATGGTCACCATGTAGCCGCGCAGGATGCGGAAGTTCTCATGCAGTACCTTGGCCATGGGCGCCAGGCAGTTGGTGGTGCAGGAGGCATTCGAGATCACCTGCATGTCGCCGTTCAGCGTCTTTTCGTTGACGCCGTAGACGATGGTCGCGTCGACTCCGTCGGCCGGGGCGGAGATCAGCACGCGGCGGGCGCCGGCCTCGATCAGCGCCATCGCCTGCGCCTTCTTGGTGAAGCGCCCGGTGCATTCCAGCGCCACGTCGATGCCCTGATACGGGCATTTGTGCGGATCGGGCTCGGCGGAGACGCGGATCGGCCCGATGCGCCTGCCCTGGTGATGGATGCTGATGGTCTCGCCGGCGATCTCGACCTCGCCGGGGAAGCGGCCATGCACGCTGTCGTAGCGGAACAGATGCGCGTTGGCTTCCACACTGCCGAGATCGTTGATCGCGACCGGCACGACGTCCTCGCGCCCGCTCTCCACGATCGCCCGCAGCACCAGCCGGCCGATCCGTCCGAATCCGTTGATGGCGACCTTCACGGCCATGATCCGACTCCCTCGCTTCGCGTCTTCCCCAACCGCGGCGGCGCAGCCGCGGCCTCAACCCCGCATCGTAGCCGGTTCATCCCCGGCGGCGATTGATCCTGGTCATGCGGCGAGCAGCTTGCGCACCGCGGCGACGACCGCCTCCGGCGTGATGCCGAAATGGCGGAACAGATCCTCGGCCCGGCCGGAGGCGCCGAACCCGTCCATGCCGATGAAGCACCCGTCCGCGCCCAGCCAACGCTCCCAGCCGAAGCCGCAGGCGGCCTCGATGCCGCAACGCGGCGCCTGGCCCAGCACCTGGTCGCGCCAGTCTGCGTCCTGCGCTGCGAACAGCTCCCAGCAGGGCAGCGACACCACCGCGACCGGAATGCAAGCCGCGGCCAGCATCTCGCGCGCCGCCATGGCGACGGACACTTCCGAGCCGCTGGCAACGAGCGTCGCCTGCCGCGGCCCGTCCGCTTCGGCCAGCACGTAGCCACCACGGGCGCAGGCATTCTCGCCCGACGCCGCGACCCGCAGCGGCGGCACGCTCTGTCGGGTGAGGCAGAGCAGCGACGGGCCATCGGTGCGGCGCAACGCCAGCTCCCAGCTTTCTGCGGTCTCGATCGGGTCCGCCGGACGGAAGACGCAGAGATTGGGCATCGCACGCAGCGCGGCGAGCTGCTCGATCGGCTGGCAGGCCGCGCCGTCCTCGCCGAGGCCGATACTGTCATGCGTCAGGATATGGATCACCCGCTGGCGCATCTGCGCCGCGAGCCGCAGCGCCGGCCGCATCGAATCGCTGTACACGAGGAAACTGCCGCCATACGGGATCACACCGCCATGCAGCGCCATGCCCGTCATCGCCGCGGCCATGGCGTGCTGGCGCACGCCGTAATGCAGGAAGCGCCCGCTGAAACCGCCCGGCGCCACCGCCGCGATCCCGTCCGGCAGCGTCTGCGTGGCGCGGGCAAGATCGGCGGATCCGCCGGTCAGCTCGGGGATCACCGGAAGCAGCGCCTCGAGCGCCATGCGGCTGGCGGCGCGCGTCGCGATGCGCGGCCGCGTCTCCAGCAGCCGTGCCTTCAGCCCGGCCAGCGCCTCGTGCCAGGCCTCCGGCAGCCGCCCGGCAACCACGCGCTCGAACTCGGCGCGCATCGGGTGGCGCGCGATGCGCTTCAGCCAGGCGCGACGGGCGCCGGCGCCGCGCGTGCCGGCGCCGCGCCAGCGGATCGCGATCTCTTCCGGAACCTCGAACGGCAGATGTCCCCAGTCGAGCGCATCCTTCGCCGCCTGCGCCTCGCCCGGGCCGAGCGGCGCGCCGTTCGCGGCGTGCGTTCCGGCCTTGGTCGGTGCGGCGAAACCGATGATGGTGCGGCAGGCGATCAGCGTCGGCTTGCGTGAGCGCAAGGCGAAGGAGAGCGCCGCGGCAATCTCCGCCGGGTCATGCCCGTCGATCCGCTTGACCGCCCAGCCATAGCTCGCGAACCGCCGGCACTGATCGGCGGAGCAGGCCAGCGCGGTCGCGCCGTCGTGGCAGACGCCGTTGTCGTCCCAGAGCACGGCCAGGCGCTCGAGCCGCAAATGCCCGGCGAGCGCCGCCGCCTCGTGGCTGAGCCCCTCCATCAGGTCGCCGTCCGAGGCGATCACCCAGGTGCGGTGATCGACCAGCGAGCGGCCGAACCGCGCCGCCAGCAGCCGCTCGGCGATCGCCATCCCGACCGCACTCGCCAGGCCCTGGCCGAGCGGCCCGGTGGTGGCCTCGATCGCCGGATGGGCGCCGAACTCGGGATGGCCGGCGGCCGGGGAGTGGAGCTGGCGAAAGCGGCGCAGCTCGGCGCTGCCCATGCCCTCCTGCCCGGTCAGGTGCAGCAGCGCGTAGAGCAGGGCGCTGCCGTGGCCGGCGGAGAGCACGAAGCGGTCGCGGTCCGGCCAGCACGGGTCGGCGGCGTCGTATTTCAGGAACCGCGTCCACAGGCAGGCGGCCACGTCGGCCATGCCCATCGGCATGCCGGCATGGCCGGACTTGGCCGATTCCACGGCGTCGATCGCCAGCGCCCGCACCGCATCCGCGAGCCGACGGTCGGGCGTTACCGGACGCGCCAGGATTGCGGATTGCAGGGCGAGAGCCGGATGGCCGGCCCGGATCTGCGCGGTCTCCTCCATGCCTCCACCTGTCGGACAAGCCCCGCAGGCGCACCGGCCGGGGCGCCGAGGGCTATAGAACCCGGCTCGCCGCCGCGGCAAGGGGCACGCCAGGGTCGGCTTCGCGGCGGCTTGCGGCCGACCTGGCTTCCTGGCACGCCTGCCGACGCGCAAGGGGGATCGCCGATGAGGGCTGCCGCGGCCGCGGCCTGCCGCTGCCATCCATGAGCGGTGAGCGAGCCTCGCGGCGGCGCGCCGTGCTGCTGCTGCTGCCGGCAGCACTGGCCGGCTGCAAGCTGATCGACCAGACCACCTTCCGCCCGGTGAAGAAGCCGCCGCCACCCCCGCCGCCGGCGCCGCCCGGGCCGCCGCCGGTGCCGCCGCTGCTCAGCATCCGCTTCTCCCGTCCCGGCATCGACTATGCCGGCGCGCTGCGCGACGCCGTGCAGGCGGCACGGTCGCGCAAGCCCGACGTGCATTTCGACGTGCAGTCGCTGGCGCCGGCCGGGCCGACGATCGACGCCCAGCTCGCGGCGCTGCAGGAGGCCAATCGCCGCGCCGGCGAGGTCGGCGCCGCGATCGTCCGGCTCGGCGTTGCCCCGGGTCAGGTGAGCCTCTCCGCGCGCGTCGAATCCGGGATTGCCGTGCCGGAGATCCGGGTTTACGTGCATTGAGCCGAGTCGCCGTCGCGGCGCAGTGGATCGTTTTCGACTAGCATTCCGCACCGGGAAAGCCATAAGTCCGGGATCATGCACCCGTTCCACGAGGTCTGCCGCAGCGCCCTGGCGGATATCCGCGCCCAGGGCCGCTACCGCCGCTTCACCCCGCTCGACAAGCAGGCCGGCCGCTTTCCGCGCTATCGCATGGAGACGGAGGAAGGGTCGCGCGAGGTCCTGGTCTGGTCGTCCAACGACTATCTCGGCATGGGCACCGAGCCCGCGGTGATCGAGGCGGCCGTCGCCGCCGCCCGCGAGCACGGCGCGGGCGCCGGCGGCACGCGCAACATCGCCGGCACCACCCCGCTGCACGCGGCGCTCGAGGCCGAGCTCGCCGATCTGCACGGCAAGGACGCGGCGCTGCTGTTCGTCTCCGGCTACGTCTCCAACCAGGCCGCACTCTCGACCATGCTGCTGAGCCTGCCCGGCTGGCACGTCTTCTCCGACGCGAAGAACCACGCCTCGATGATCGCCGGGATCAAGGGCCCGCCGAAGGGTCCGGCCGGCGTCACCACGCACGTCTTCGCGCACAACGATCTCGCCGATCTGGAGGCGAAGCTGCGCGCAGCGCCGTCCGAGGCGCCGAAGCTGATCGCCTTCGAGAGCGTCTATTCGATGGACGCCGATATCGCCCCGATCGGCGCGATCTGCGACCTGGCCGAGCGCCACGGTGCAATGACCTATCTCGACGAGGTGCATGCGGTCGGGATGTACGGTCCGGGCGGCGGCGGCGTCGCGGAACGGGATGGGGTTTCGCATCGGCTCGACATCATCGAGGGCACGCTCGCCAAGGCGTTCGGCGTGCATGGCGGCTATGTCACCGGCCGCGTCGAGGTGGTCGATTTCCTGCGCTCCTCGGCCAGCGGCTTCATCTTCACCACGTCGCTGCCGCCGATGGTCGTGGCGGCGGCGCTGGAGAGCGTGCGGCGCGTGCGGCGCGATGCGGGACGCCGGGCGGCGCTGTTCGAGCGGGCGGAGACGCTGAAGCGGCGGCTGGACGCGGCCGGCCTGCCGCACATGCCGTCGGTCAGCCACATCGTGCCGCTGTTCGTCGGCGACGCGGCGCGATGCACCGCGATCAGCCGCCGGCTGCTGGACGAGTTCTCGATCTACGCGACGCCGATCAACTACCCGACGGTGCCGCGCGGCACCGAGCGGCTGCGGCTGACGCCGACGCCGTTCCATAGCGACGCGATGATGGATGAGCTGATCGCGGCGTTGCAGGCGGTGATGGCGCCGGTTGAGGCGGTGGAGATGGCGTAAGAAGGCCTGGGGCTCTGCCCCATCGGACCGCTCTGCGGCCCGATCCCGTGGGCGCGAGCGCCCCCAGACCCGCATGACTTTAAGTGAAAGGGGTGCAGGGGACGACTGTCCCCTGCCGGGGTGCAGGGGCGGAGCCCCTGGCCTTCCTTCTCAGCCTTGCCCCTTCCTCGCCGCCGCCACCTCCTGGCGCAGTTCATCCAGCGTCACCGCCCCGGGAATCAGCTTGTCCCCAACGATGAGTGCCGGCGTGCCCTCGATGTGCAGGCTCTCCGCCAGCGCGATATTGCCGCGCAGCTGCGAGCGGATCGACGGGTCCTGCATGTCGCGCAGCAGCCTGGCTCCGTCGAGCCCGAGCCCGTCCGCGATACGCCGGATGCTGTCCTTGGTCGACGGGGCGCTGTCGGTCATCAGCGCTTCCTGCAGCCGCAGATACCCGCCCTGGCGCTGCGCCGCGAGGAGCGCGCTGGATTCGAGCTGGCTCACCGGTCCGAGCACCGGCAGGTCCTTGTAGACGAGGCGCAGATGCGGGTCGCTCTGCAGCAGCGCCTGCATCTCCGGCAGCATGCGCCGGCAATACGGGCAGCGCGTGTCGTAGAATTCGACGATCGTCACGTCGCCCTTGGGATTGCCGGCGACCGGATCGGCCGGGTCGGCAAACAGGCGGGCATGCGAGGCGACGAGGGCACTTTCGGTCGCCGCCTGCTGGCGCGCCGCCTCATCCGCCTGGAGCGCCGTCACCGCATCGCGCAGGATCGACGGGTCGGATTTCAGCGCCTGGCGCAGGATCTGCACGATCTCGGCGCGCTGTGCCGGGGTGAACTGGTCGGCGCGGGCCGCGAACGGCAGACAGGCGAACAGGGTCAGCGCCACCGCAGCCAGGCGGGCACATGCTCGGAACGGTGGTAGGGTCGGGCGGGTCATCTCTCCTCCTCTGGCCGGCGCGCATGGCGTTGCCGGCACCGGTGAAGCCGTCTATGGCGGGTCGCTCGAGGGCAGTGACGCGGGCGGTTCCGCTCCAGCCGGTTGCAACAGGGGGTGGCGTCGGTGCGTAGCTTGGTCTCGGTCGCAGCAGGCCCTCGCCCGTCCGTCGGACCGGATCCGCAGCCGGGTGCGGCACCGGCGAGCGGCGCACGGGACGTCGCCCGCATCCTACGCCAGGACGCGCGGGCCCGATACGCCGCGGGCACGCGGGCGCGGCGCCGGGCGGTGGTCGCGGTGGCGACGGCGTTGGCGTTGGCGGGGTGCCAGACGCTGGATTCGATCTCGCGCGTGATCGGCTCGCCGGAGGCGGGCCCCACCGGCGAGAAGCACCTGGCCGGGTTCATCGGCGGCGTGGTGGCCGACGAGCCGCGCGCCGCGGTGATCGGCCGCGACGTGCTGGCCGCGGGCGGCACCGCGGCGGATGCGGCCGTGGCCGTCGGCTTCGCACTGGCCGTGACCTTGCCTTCGCGTGCCTCGCTCGGGGCCGGCGGCGCGTGCCTCGTCTATCAGCCCTCGCACCGCGGGCCGGGCCATGGTGTGCCGGAGGCGATCCTGTTCACCTCGGCGCCGGGGGAGTCCGGCGGCGACCGGCCGGCGGCGCTGCCGATGCTGGCGCGCGGACTTTACCTGCTGCACGACCGCTACGGCCTGCGGCCGTTCGAGACGCTGGTGCAGCCGGCCGAGGATCTGGCGCGCTTCGGCGTCCCCGCGCCGCGCGCGCTGGTGCGCGACCTGGACACCGTGGGCGCGCCGCTGCTGGCCGATCCCGCTGCCGCCGCGGTGTTCGCGCCGCACGGAACGATGCTGACCGAGGGGGCCGAGCTGCGGCAGCCCGATCTCGGCGGCACGCTGGCGCAGATCCGCACCGCCGGGGTGGGGGACCTTTATCAGGGCCTGCTCGCGCAGCGCCTCGTGCAAGCGAGCATCACGGCCGGCGGCCCGATGAGCGCGGCCCAGTTGCGCGCGGCGCTGCCGCAGGTGGCGGTGCCGCTGATCCTGCCGGCCGGCCGACGCTACAGCGCCGCCTTCCTGCCGCCGCCCGCGGATGGCGGCCTCGCCGCGGCGGCCGCCTTTGCGGTGCTGGAGCGCAGCCCCGCTTCGGTGCAGGCGGCGGATGCGCGGGCGATGGCGGTCGCCGCGCGCTGGCGTGCCGGCAGCGGCGGCAACCCGATGGCGCTGGTCTCGACCGAGCTGCCGGCCGGCAGCCTGCCGGCACTGCCGGCCTCCACCAGTTTCGCGACCCTCGACCGCACCGGCATGGCGGTCGCGTGCAGCCTCAGCATGAACAATCTGTTCGGCACCGGGCGCATTGCGCCTGGCACCGGCATCCTGCTCGCCGCCTCGCCGGGCGACGTGCCGCTGCCGCTGCTGGCCGCCGGGATTGCCTGGGACCCGGAGGATCGGGCGTTTCGTGCCGAGGCGGCCGGCTCCGGCCAGGAGGGGGCGCCGCTGGCGGTGGCGGTCGGGCTGGAGAACGCGCTGCGCAGCCGATCGCCGATGCCTGCGCCGGTGCCGGATCCAGGACGCGTCAACATGATCGCCTGCTATCGTGGCTTGCCGGGCAGCAGCACCTCCTGCGGCTGGGTTTCCGACCCGCGCAATGCCGGTTTCGCGGTGGGCGGAAGCTGAGCGGCGATGCGCGACGCGGGCGGAGCGGCGATCGCTCTCGCAGCCGGCTGGGGCCGGTGAGGGCCAGGCGCGCATGCTGAAGATCGGCCGTGGTGCCGCGGCGCCGCCCTTCCTGGTCATGGATGTGATCGCCGCGGCGAATGCGCGCGAGGCGGCGAGGGCGCCGGGCGATCCGGTGGTGATCCGCATGGAGGTCGGGCAGCCGGGCACCGGCGCGCCGGAGGGCGCGGTGCAGGCGGTGGCGCGCGCGCTCGCCGGGGGCGCGACGCTCGGCTACACCGAGGCGTTCGGCCTGCCGGTCCTGCGCGAGCGCATCGCGGCCCATATCGCCGCCTGGTACGGGCTCGATGTGCCGGTGCGGCGCATCGCGGTGACGACGGGCGCGTCGGGCGCATTTCCGCTCGCGTTCCTCGCGGCGTTCGATCCTGGCGACGCGGTGGCGCTCGTCGCGCCGTTCTATCCGCCCTACGTGAACATCCTGACGGCGCTCGGCCTGCGGCCGCAGATCCTCGAGACCGGGCCGGATACGCGCTACCAGCCGAGCCTCGCGATGCTGGAGACGCTCGATCCGCGGCCGGCCGGGCTGATCGTCGCCAGCCCCTGCAACCCGGCAGGGACGATGCTGCATCCCGAGGAGCTGGCGGCGATCGCGGCCTGGTGCGATCGCGAGGGCGTGCGGCTCATCTCGGACGAGATCTATCACGGACTGCACTACACGAGTGCCATCGCGACCGCCGCCGCGTTCAGTCCGAGCGCGATCACGATCAACAGCTTCTCCAAGTATTTCAGCATGACCGGCTGGCGCGTCGGCTGGATGGTGCTGCCGGAGGCGCTGATCCGGCCGGTCGAGTGCCTGGCGCAGAATCTGTTCATCAGCGCGCCGCATGTCTCGCAGCTCGCCGCCGCGGCGGCGTTCGACTGCCATGCGGAGCTGGCGGAGAATATCGCGCGTTACCGGCGCTCACGCGAATTGCTGCTGCGCGCCCTGCCGCAGGCGGGGTTCCCGCGCCTCGCCCCCGCCGAGGGCGCGTTTTACCTCTACGCCGATGTCGCCGACCGCACGGATGACAGCGTCGCCTTTTGCGCGCGCATGCTGGCGGAGGCGGGCGTTGCGACGACGCCGGGGGTGGATTTCGACCGCAGCCGTGGCCACCGCACCGTGCGGTTCAGCTATTGCGGCCCGGAGGCGGACATGGCGGAGGCGGTCGAGCGGCTGGCGCGCTGGGCGTAGCGCGCGCGCCGTTCGGATCGGTCGGGCGGCAGGCGGCGCTCCAGAACCGGACAGGTCCGACCTCAGGCGCGGTCTGCCGATACCTTCGTGATGAAGGCCCGCAGGTCGGCCAGCATCAGCTCCGGCTCCTCCCAGGCGGCGAAATGGCCGCCCCTCGGCATGTCGGTCCAGTGCACGACGTTGTACGTCTTCTCGGCAAACGAGCGCGGCGGCGGAATGAACACCGGATCGGGGAAGGCCGCGACGCCGGTTGGCACCTCGATGCGCGTGCCGGCCGGGAAGGTCTGTGATCCTTCCAGCCGCTTGCCGTGATACATCCAGGTCGCCGTCACGAACGACGACGGCGCGACATAGAGCATGATGTTGGTGAGCAGGTCCTCCTCGGAAAACCTGCTCCAGAGGTCGGGGCTGCCATCGGCGCGCTCCGGCAGGTCCGCCCATTTGCCGAATTTTTCCAGGATCCAGCCGGCCGCGCCGACCGGACTGTCGGCCATCGACACGCCCAGGGTCTGCGGGCGGGTCTCCTGCTCGTGATTGTACCCGGTTTCCCAGTCGGCGATCGCATCCCGCCTGGCGACGAAATCGCTTTCTTCGGCGGTCGTCGGCGTGACGTCCTTTCCCAGGACGGTGACCATGTTGATGTGGATGCCGAGCAGCGCGTCAGGCTGGCCATGCGCCATCCAGACCGCGATGCCGTGGCCCCAGTCGCCGCCCTGGACGACGTAGCGCGATCGCCCGAACAGCCGGACCATCAGCTCGTGCATGAGCTCGGCGGCACGACGCGGCCCCATGGGCGCGGTTATCGGCCTGGAGAACGCAAAGCCGGGAAGCGAGGGAACAACGACATCGTGCCCGTCGGCGGCGAGGGCTTCGCGCAGGCGCTCGAACTCGAGAAACGAGCCCGGCCAGCCGTGCAGCAGAAGCACGGGAGGCCTGGATCCGTCGCCCTTCATATGGACGAAATGGATGCGCTCGCCCGCGATGTCGGTCGTGAAGTTCGGGAGCTGATTGAGGCGCCGCTCGACCGCGCGCCAGTCATAGCGATCCCGCCAATAGGCCACGAGCCGCTTCAGGTCATCGATCCCGACGCCGGCCGTCCATCCGCCCGTGTCGGGCAGCTCGCTCCAGTCATAGGCCTCGACCTTCGCCCGGATGACGGCAAGCCGTTCGTCGGGGATATGGATCGTATAGGGTGAGATCACGGTTTTCTCCTCGGAACCCGTCGCGGCAACGATGAGGCCGACACCGCCGATCGTTGCAACGGGCTTCGCTCCAGTTCGCGTCCCGCAAAACTGGACGCTCGAGGCTCCGTTGTGTATCCCGAAAAGCGGCGAAGACTTGTGCATCGGGCGCACAGATGGGCACTCCCGCGGATCGGGCCGGCGACCTCGAGATCTTTGCGGTGGTGGCCGATGCCGGCAGCTTCTCGGCCGCCGGGCGATCGCTCGACCTGGCACCGTCCTCCGTCGGGCGACGGATCGAGCGGATCGAACATCGTCTCGGCGTCCGCCTGCTGCTGCGCACCACGCGATCGCTGACCCTGACGGCGGAGGGCGCCGCTTACCTGTCCGCCGCCCGGCGCATCCTCGCCGACCTGCGCGAGACGGAGCAGGCGATTGCGGATCAGGGCGCGCCGCGCGGACGCCTGCGCGTCAGCACCTCGATCCTCTATGGACGGATGTTCCTGGTGCCGCTGCTCGCGGACTTCGTCCGCCGCTATCCCGGCATCCTGCTGGACGTCAGCCTGACCGACGCGATCGTCGACATCGCCGCCGGCCAGGCGGATGTGGGCGTGCGGTTCGGCCCGCTGCCCGACGGGCCGCTCACGGCGCGCAAGCTCGGCGAGACGCGCAAGGTGATCGTGGCGTCGCCGGATTATCTCGCGCGTCGGGGCACGCCCAAGGTCCCGGAAGACCTGCACGGCCATGACTGCCTCGGCTTCAACTTCAGGCGCGACGCGCCCACCTGGCCGTTTCGCGAGGACGGCCGCGACTATGCGCTGGCGATCCGCGGCAGCATCGAGGCAAACAACGGCGAGACGCTGGGCCAGTTGGCGGCCGAAGGCGCCGGCGTGACCCGTGTGGGGACCATAACCGTGCGCGACGCGATCGCCCGGCGCGACCTCGTACCGCTGCTGGAAGAGTTCAATCCGGGCGATGTCGAGGACATCAACGCGGTGTTCATGGGCGGGCGGCACATGCCGGCACGCGTTCGCTGTTTCGTCGACTATCTGGTCGAGCGACTGCGCTCTCCGGAACGCGCGAGTTCCGAACGAGCCTCCGGCGCCGGCGTGGTCGGCCGATCAGACCGCGACCGCGCGCGACGGATACGGCGAAGCCCGTGAGTCGCAGTCTGAGGCAGAAACGTCGAGCGTGACAGGGTAAGACGGGGCGAAGCTGGTCGATGATCGCCGCACGCTTCCTCGCCGCCGGGGCATCGGTGGCAGCCAGGATCAACTGAACTACTGACTGCGCAGGTCGCGCTCTCGTCCCCTCCACGATCGCTGCCGTGCGCCGGAACGGGAACGCGTCAGCGCGCAGCGGTCCACGCCATGTGCTGGAGATCGATCGCACAAAGTCCATGCAAATGGTGGTGCAACGCATAAGACTCCACCCAGGGCCGGTACCCTGGCTCACTCGGAGTCAATGCGCGCCAGTCCGGCGGCCCGAAGGTGGCGATGCCGTTGATCGTCGGCAGATCACGGGTTTCCGCGATCATCATCGCATCCACGTTCGCCGTGTAGAGCCGCACCACGGGATTCGGACTGGACTCGCCGCGCGAGCGGGACACGTAGAAGGCGCGGCAACCCGTCGGCGCCTGCGGCACGCGCCGCAGGAAGGCCAGTTCTCCCGGCCGGTCCTTCACCACCGGCGCCCAGGTGGCGACCTGTTCCGCCGCCAGCAGCGCACAGACGAGGCCGGTCAGCGGCGCCGGCCAACGCCGGGCCAACGCCGCCAAGGCCGCGATCGCAATCGTGATGACCGGGAGATCGAGCAGGATCTGATACCGCTCGACGACGCGCACCGCCTTCGCCCCGGGCACCAGCGCCCAGACCAGCTGCCACGGCGTGACCGTGCCGATCCGGATCGTCAGCGCCCAGGTGACCAGCGTCGCGAGCGCCACGGCACGCAGCAGGGCGCCTCGATCCGCATCGCGCCGCCAGACCCGGACCACGCCGACCGCGAACAGCACAAGCAAACCGATTGGCAGGCCGGTCATGTTCTCGTCCGTGTGCGGCACGTCGACGAGGGGGTCCGGCTGGAAATGCCCTGTCAGCCAGCGGTCGAGCCAGCCCCAGACCAGATTTCCCGGCGCCAAGTGCACGATATCGACCGGCGTGATGCCGTAGGCCAGGGTCTCGGCGAAACTGTGCATCCCGGTGGTGCGGGCCTTCGGCAGGTAGAGCAGCAGCAGCGGCAGGGTGGCGAGGGCGGCGGCGCCGGCGACCAGCGCCGCCGCGCGCCAGTGCCGCCGCAACGCCTGCACCCAGTCGCGGCGGAGCGCGGCCGGCGCCAGCACGATCCAGGCAAGTGCGACGGCGGCACCGAAGAAGGTGGCGAACCAGGCCATGTAGTAGCCGGTCATCAGCCAGCTGCCCCAGAGCAGCGCCGCCAGGCCGCCCAGCAGCAGAAGGCGTCCGGTCCGCCCGCGCCGCAGCGCCAGTGCCGCCCCATGCAGCAGCAGCGCCAGCAGCGGGGCGAAGCTCACGGCGAAGAGCTGCGCATGCACCGCTTGCAGGGCGATGTTGTTGGCCGTGGTGAAGAGGTAGGCGCCGAACAGCGACCAGAGCAGCCCCAGCCCGACGATCCGACGCAGACATGCGGCGAAGCTCGCAAACCCGATCGCCGTCACCGCGACATGGACGAGTTCGGCCGCGAGCAGCGGATCGATGCCCGCGCCCCGCAGGGCGGCGTACGGGATCCCGTACAGCAGATAGCCGTCGTCATAGGCGAGAGTGCCGCGATGCGGGAAGAAATAGGCGGTGGTGTCCCAGGCCGCGCGACCGCGGAACACGTTGTACCAGTGCTCCAGGATCGCGACTTCGATGTTGCCGTCGAATCCGTCGCTGAACAGGCGGGTGAAGCCATTCGCGATCTGCACGCGATAGACGAAGGCAACCGCGGCGAGCAGCACCGCGACCGACAGCAGGCCATGCGCAAGGCGGCGCCTGGTGGCCGGGCCCGGCCAGCCGGCAACGCGCTCCCGCACGGAAACGCCGATCGGGGCAGCGGCGTTCATTTACCGGAGAGGGCTGAGCTGCGGCGTCGGACCCGGGTCCGGCGCGCCGCAATCCAGCCTGGTATCCGATCGCGGCGAAGCGTGAGTCGCGTCGCGACCACGCGTCGCCGCGTGAGTCGGATACTCAGCAAACTGCTCTGTGCCGGCTTTCCGTGAAAGCTGGCACTAGCGCCGCCACCAGCCGCGCTTTTTCGGCGCGGCGGCGTCCTCGCTGCCGACCATGATCGGCTGGATCGCCGGCTGCGCCGGTTCTGCCGGGGGCGGCGCTTGCACCGTCTCCGGCTCCTCCGTGATCAATGCGGGCGCCGGCTCCGGTGGCACTACGGGCGCCGCGGCGACCGCGTGCGCCAGGGTGGGCACCGGTTCAGACAACTCCGGCGGCGGGGATGCATCCGTTTCGGCCATCGACCCGGATGCCGCCACCTCGAAGTCCCGAGCCGGAACCGGCGCTGCCGCCGCCGCGAGATCGTCCGGGGCGGCCGTCGTCACGACCTCCGCCGCAGGAGCCGCGCCCGGGCCCGCATTCATCGGCGCCGATGCCTCGCGCTCGGCCACCTGCTCGATCACATCGAAGATGTCGAACCCGTGCCCGCCGAAGGGGTCGGCGGGAGTCGGGCCGGCATAGGGCGGCGCCGGGATCGGCGCCGCCTCGTCCTCCGCGCCCTCGCGCCTGCGCCGTCCGCCGCGCCGACCGCGCCGTCGGCCGCGCTGGCTCTCCTCCGCGGCCGCGGCCTCGTCGGTCGCCCCCGTTTCCGTCTCCGCCGCGGCCTCGGACGGCGCGGTTCCATCCGCCGCCTCGGCGATCAGCAGCGGCGCGTCCCCGACCGCCGCCAGGCTCGGCGCCGGCTCGACGGCGACATCCGCCAGCCCTGCACC
>Ga0335074_10004869_pt1 | contig 18541 bp, 16 predicted proteins | sample Lox_Sample_23_FD_206715 | JGI IMG/M metagenome (GOLD analysis project Ga0335074, IMG submission 206715) | Soil microbial communities from Loxahatchee National Wildlife Refuge, Florida, United States - Lox_Sample_2.3 | ecosystem: Environmental > Terrestrial > Soil > Wetlands | place: USA... | reverse complement strand
CGCCGTCCGCGACGCCGTGCCCGGCCCCTGATCCCCGCGCAACCCGGCACCGCGCACCGCGCAACCCGGCACCCACATCCTCAGGCGGAGGACATTATGCGAGCGGTAGGCATCACCAGGTTCGGCGGGCCGGAAGTCCTGGAGATCGTCGAGCGGCCGGTGCCCGAGCCCGGCGACGGCGAGGTCCGGATCCGGGTCTGCGCGGCGACCGTGAACCCGACCGACACCGTGCTCCGGTCGGGCCGGCACGGTCCGCCGGACGGCCTCGAACCCCCATACGTGCCGGGCATGGAGCTGGCTGGCCGGATCGACCTCGCGCCCCCCGGATCCCGGTTCCGGGCGGGTGACCGCGTGATGGCGATCGTGTCACCGCGGACCCCTCGCGGTGGTGCCCAGGCCGAGCTGGTCGTCGTCGCGTCCGATTCGGTGGCGGCGGTGCCCGACGGGATCGGCCTGGCCGCGGCGGCGACGCTGCCGATGAACGGCCTGACCGCCCGGCTCGCCCTTGACCTGCTTGGCCTGGTGCCGGGGGAGACCTTGGCCGTCACCGGGGCGGCGGGCGCGGTGGGCGGGTACACGATTCAGCTCGGCAAGGTGGCCGGCCTGCGGGTCATCGCCGACGCCCTGCCGAAGGACTCCGAGCTCGTCCGCGGCCTCGGTGCCGACGTGGTCGTCCCTCGCGGCCCCGAGGTCGCGTCCGCTATCCGCCTGGCCACCGGCGATGGCGCGGACGCGCTGGTCGATGCGGCCGTGATGGGCCCGTCGGTGCTGCCCGCTATACGTGACGGCGGCCAGTTGGCCGCCGTGCGCCCGTTCCGGGGCGAGACCGAGCGCTCGGTGAAGGTCGTCCCGATCTGGGTTGAGGATTACCTGCATGCCGGGGACAAGCTGGCCGACCTGGCCTTGCTGGCGGCAGCGGGCCGGCTGGCGCTGCGGGTGAACCGGACCCTGCCCGCCGAGCGCGCGGCCGAAGCCCACCGCCTGCTCGAGGCGGGCGGCGTCAGAGGCCGCCTCGTCCTGGAGTTCTGACGCGCTGGTCTGGCCGGGAAGGCAGCGCCCCAGATCTGCCCGGTTATCGCCGGACAAACCTGGGGCACATCGCGACGGCCGCGCCCGTCGCCCGCAGTTACGCCTAGGCGTCCGGCTGGTCGCTCTCGCCGAGCACGACCTGAACGGTTCGCTCCTCGACGCCGCGCACGATACCGAGCTCGACCGTGCCACCGGCCGCGGGCAGCGCGTCGAACAGGTCGTCGGCGGTGCGGACCGGCTGCCCCGCCACGGCCACGATCAGGTCTCCCTGGGCCAGGCCGGCCCGGGCGGCCGGGCTGGGCTCCGTCACCTCGCGGATGAGCAGGCCCTCGACTTCGGGGAGCCCGACGGCCCGGCGCAGCCGCCTGGCCACATGCCCGGGAGCGATCGCGATGCCGAGCCGGGGCGGCGTGGTGGATTCCCCGCGGCCGAGCGCGTCGACCCGGCCCCGCAGCGCTTCGTCGGCGGGTATGGCGAGGTAGAAGCCCTCACCGAGGCGGTTGGTGTTGATCCCGAGCAGCTGGCCCGCCGCGTCCACGACCGGCCCGCCGGAGGAGCCGGGCAGCAGCGGAGCGGTGTGCTCGATGCTGCCGGTGATGCGGCGGCCCCGGGGTCCGCGGAAGGTCCGGTCGATCCCGGAGACGAATCCGAACGTCACCCGCAGCCCGCGCCCGCCCGGGTTGGCCAGCGCAAAGACCGGTGTGCCGATGCTGACCGACGCGCCGGTGGCCCAGGGCAGGGCCGGAGCGTCGCCGGTGTCGAGGTCGATGACGGCCAGGTCGCCGTCGGCGTCGTGCCCGGCCACGCTGCCCTCGGCCGTGCGCCCGTCGCCGAAGGTGACCGTCACCTGGTCGCCGCGCACGTTGTGGGCGTTGGTCAGCACTCGTCCCGCCCCGAACACGATGCCCGAGCCAACGCCCCACCGCTGCCCGATGCCGACGACCGAGGAGCCCGCGCCCTCGGCCAGCCGCGCGAGGCTGGCCTGGATCTCGTCGAGAACCGCCATTGCTGTGCACCTTCCCGTCACGCCAGTGAGTAGTGACTTGCAATCTACTACTAACTATCCTCGTGTCAATGTGGGACTACGATCAGGGCATGACCGGACCGGAGCAGAGCTCGTCTCCGCTCGCCGAGGCGCTGGCCAGAGTTGGTGACCGGTGGACGCTGCTGGTGGTCGAGGCGCTGCTGGCCGGGCCCCTGCGGTTCAACGATCTCCTCGGCCAGATCCCCGGTATCGCGGCGAACATCCTGTCCGAGCGCCTCAAGCGGCTCGAACGCGAAGCGCTGCTGATCGCCCGGCCTTACTCCGAACGGCCCCCACGGGCCGCCTACGAGCTGACCGCCGAGGGCAAAGAGCTCGCCGGGGCGCTCCGCCTGCTGGCGCACTGGGGATCCCGGCACGCCGACCCGGGCGAGGCGCCCCGGCACCCCGCCTGCGGCACCGCGGTCGAGGCCCGCTGGTACTGCCCGACCTGCGACCGGCTGGTCGATCACGAGCTGCCGCTGGCCAACCTGCATTTCGTGTAGCTGGCGATATCCACTCTGGCCGCCCCGCCAGGTTTGCCCCGGTGTCTCAGTAATACGTCCGGTCATGCGAGTGCCGTAGGCTGCCTGGTGAAGGTGGCCGCGGCGATGAGCCTGGTCGTTGCCTGTGACTGCCCGCGGCTGTCAGGAGAAGGGAATATGGCCTCGCGGTCTCGGTTCCGGCCCGTCTCCGACGCGTCCCCGCTGACTGGGTGCTGTCGGGAATTGGGCCGTTCGGGTCAGGTGTCGGCGGGCTGGTCCCGCACGGGTTTGGCGCGTACGCGCGTGTGTTCCACCCAGCCTGGGGAGTCGGCGGCCGCCCCGTCACCTGGGGGGAAGTGGCGGCCTGGTCTGGGCGGGTCATGCACCCGCTGGCACAGTTCGGGCCGCTCACCGCGCCAGTGCGCGGCCATGGCGAGTCGCCTCGGCCATGGCGGGAAACACCTGACGTGGGGACCATGCCCCCGGCGGCGCTCGCCGCGCTGTGTGACGTGCTCACCCGCCACACTGGTTCTGCCGATCACTGCTGGTTCTGCGTCTGGGATGGCTATCACTCCGGCGTGTCGTCACGCGTGACCGCGACGTTCACGGCATCGGCCCCGCCGCCAAGCGGCCGCGCGGCCGAAGGTGAGGAGGGCGAGAGCGCGGGGGGCGAGACCCTCGACGCGGGACTTCCGGCAGAGATTGTCAACGGCCCCGCCGTTGCCTGGCCAGAACGGACGTACCTGCTGCTCGGGGGGCCGCTTTACGCGGCGTCCGAGTTGAGCATGCCGGGCGTCAGCTTCCAGTCTCCGAACCTGTTTTGGCCCGATGACCACGCGTGGTGTGTGGCCACTGAGATCGACCTGGACTCCACCTATCTCGGTGGTTCCCCCGCGCTGGTGCGTGACCTGCTCGCGGACGAACGCCTGGAAGCCTGCCCGGTCAGTGAAGATGACCTGGTCTGGGTGACGAGCGACGAGGTCAACATCTGATGCGCGCGTGGGGAGCCGTCGTCCACCTGCGGGAAGGCCGGGCCTTCCCGGCCGCGCGCGGCGGCCGAGAGCACGGGGTGATCATGCGCGGTGGGCGTGAGGGCGCTGACCGGAACGGTCCCCGCGGTGGCTAAGGCCGTGAGGCCAGTGGTGACAACGACGGCACCGGTTACAGGCCGAGGTGGACGCGCAGTGCCTGGTCGAGTTCGGCGGCCAGGGTGGGCGGCAGCTGGCCAATGCGCTTGCCGACGCGCTCGACCGCGACGGAGCGGACCTGTTCGGCTTGCGCCTTGGAGTCGTGCGGCAGGCCGGTCTGCCGGGCTGGCAGCAGCACCTGGAATGGGTAGACGCGGGAGATGCTGGAGGTCACCGGCACCACGGTGATGACCCCCCGGCCCAGACGGGTTGCCGTGGCGTTGGCAGCGTCGTTGCTGACGACGATGGCCGGGCGGGTCTTGCCAGCCTCGGATCCGCGGGCCGGGTCAAGGCGGACGATGACGATCTCGCCGCGCCGCACTCAGGTGCCCACGCCGTCGCCGATCACGGCCTCCCACGCGTCAGCGTCGCCGGAGGCGGTCCAGCCCTCCCAGGCCTCCTCGTAGGCGGTACCCAGCTGGGCGGCGCGCAGCAGCCCGACCGCCTTGTGCACGGCCGCGGACCGCGAGGGTATGCCCTGGGTGTGGGCGTAGGAGTCGAGGAACTCGATGTCGTCCTCGGGCAGGCTGACACTCACCTTCATACCCACCATGCTACCTGGGGTAACACTATGGTAGCAACGCTGTGCCCCCACCGCCCGTCACTGCCCACATGGGCCCAGGGCGTTCGAGCCCCCGCAGAGGCCCGGCGCCGCAGCCGGGCGGGAGTGTGAAAGTGAAAAAGTGGCACATCTGACTACCAGAAATTCACCTTCATCGGCGTGTCTGGCCGCTTCGTCGGCGTGTCTGGCCGCTTCATCGGCGTGTCTGGCCGCTTCGTCGGCGTGTCTGGCCGCTTCGTCGGCGTGCCTGGCCGCGTGGCGTGAATCCTGGGGCTGCTGAGACTGATGGGGCCTGAACTGCCGGGCCGTGCCCAGCGCAGGCAGACCATGCCGCTCCGCCGGGAGCCGGAACAAGGCCGCCTCTCGTGCTCACGCACCCCGATCATGGAAACAGGTGTGTACCAAGATCAATTCGCTATTGAGCTGCGGGTGCCAGCGGGCGTCTTGCGCGATTGTGGCTCAATCGGCTGCCAGGCTTCGACGGATCCACTGGCCCCGCCCGGGCCGGGCCGTGTATTCGCCGTCGGCCAGCAGGATCTCCCCGCGCCCGATGACGAATCTGGGCCACCCCTGCACCTGCCAGCCGTCGTAGACGGAGTAGTCGGCCCGTGACTGCATCCGCGCGCCGTCGATGGTCCGGCGCTCGTCCGGATCCCAGAGCACCAGGTCCGCGTCGGACCCGACGGCGATGACGCCCTTGCGCGGGTAGAGGCCGAACAGCCGCGCGGCGTTGGCTGCCGTCAGGTCGATGAACTGCTCCAGCGAGATCCGGCCGCCGATGACACCCTCGGAGAACAACATGGGCCGGAGGGTCTCCAGGTCGGCGACTCCCTGCCGGGCGGTCATCACATTCAGCGCCGGATCGAGCTTGTCGGCCAGCGTCCACGGCGCGTGGTCGCTGCAGACGGTGTCGACGTCGCCCGCGGCCAGGCCGGCCCACAGCGCGTCGGTGTCGGCGTGATCCCGCAGTGGCGGAGCGCCCACGTACTTCGCGGCGTCTGGCTGGGCAAAACGGTCCCGGGTGAGGTGGAGGTAGAGGGGCCTGGTCTCGACGTGCACCGGCAGGCCCGCCGATCTGGCCTGACGGCAGCGGTCCAGCGCCGCAGCCGATGACAGGTGCACGATGTAGATCGGCGCGCCGGTGGCCCGGGCGATGCTGATCGCCTGGTCGATCGCGGCCACTTCGGCGGCCACCGGCCGGGAGTCGGGGAAGTTCGCCACGGCGCCGTGGCCTTGCGCGATCAGCGCTTGGCCGGACTGTTCCAGCAGTTCGGCGGACTCGCAATGCAGCAGGGTCAGCGAGCCGGCTTGTCTGGCCGCGTCGACTGCCGCCGTCAGGCCTGGCTGATCCGCCGCGACTTCTGGAACCGTCAGGAAGATCTTGATGCTCGGGTGTCCGTCCGCGGCCAGCGCCGCGATCTCGCCATTGGCCCCGGCGGCCAGGTCGGGCAGGACCGAGTGCAGGAACCAGTCAACGGCGGCCTCGGGAGCGGCGCCTTCCATCTCCCGCGCGATGGCGGCCCGCGCCGACTCACCGGGCATCGGGAACGTCATGTTGCCGACGGTCGTGATTCCCCCGGCGATCGCGGCCAGCGAGCCGGTCCAGAAGTCGTCCACCCAGACCGGCTCGGTGCGCCGGATCTGCTCGGCCAGCGCTTGATACACCAGGTGAACGTGCGCGTCCACGCCGCCCGGGAGGGCCAGCAGGCCGCCGGCGGCAAGTTCTTGCCGGCCGGTCATGCCGCCGCCAAGCTGGGCGACGCGTCCGTCGCTGACTCCGATATCGGTGGTCTCCCGCCGACCCGAGCTCACCAGGGTTGCGCCACGCACCACGAGATCAAACGGAGCAGGCATTCCTGAATTCTGGCATCGCGGTTGCCCGGTCGCCAGGGACCGGCCCGCCGGCCGATTAGATACCGGCCTCCGTTACTCGCCGTCCGTGACGCGGATGATCGTCTTGCCGGGTATCCGGCGACCGGGCGTGAACGCGGCCGTTGCCTCGGCCAGCGGCCGCACGGTCCCGATGATCGGGTGCAGCCGCCCGGAGCGCACCCGTTCGGCGAGGTGCGCGAGCTGGACCCGGTCCGGCTCGACGATAAAGAAGATCGTCCGGCCGTCGGCGGGCCGGACGTTCGACGGGGCGGCGATCGTGACCAGCGTTCCGCCGGCGCGCACCAGCGGGGCCGAGCGTTCGAGGACCTCACCCCCGATGACGTCGAACACCACGTCGACCTGCCCGGCCTCCTCTAGCCGTCCGGTCTGCAGGTCGACGAACACGTCCGCGCCCAGCCCCAGGGCAGCCTCCCGGTCCGCGGCGCGTCCGGTGCCGATGATGCGGGCGCCCAGCTCGTGCGCGAGTTGCACCGCCATAGACCCGACACCGCCCGCGGCGCCGTGGATCAGGACGGTCTGGCCGGTCTTCAGACCCGCGTGGTCGAAGAGGCCCTGCCAGGCGGTCAGGCCGGAGATGGGCATTGCGGCGGCCACGGTGAAGTCGATGTCCGCGGGGAGCGGGGCGAGGTTGCGGGCCTCCACCGCGGTGTACTCAGCCAGCGACCCATCACGGGTCCAGTCGGCCAGCCCGAACACCCGCTGACCCACGGTCAGGCCGGTGGTGCCGTAGCCCAGCTCGGTGACGACACCCGACAGCTCGTGCCCGGGCACGCTCGGGGTTCGGTCGCGGCCGGCGCGATCGGTCCATGTGCCCGGCCAGTCCAGCTCTCCCGGAGTGAACCCGGCCGCGTAGACCCGCACGATCACGTCGTTCTCGGCCGCGTGGGGGTGCGGGATGTCGGACAGCGTGAGCCCGGCGGCGCCAGCGGCTTGGTCTCGCACGGTTATGGCTTGCACGGCGATTCCCTTCTGCGACCCGGTTCAGGTCCCGGGTTCAGGTTCCGGCGACTCATACGGCAGCATGCCCACCTCGCGGCGAAACAGCCGCCCACGTCACCACGCACGCCACGCTCTTGACGGTCCCGCGCCAGGGCAGGCGCGCGGCCGGCTCAGCGCGGCGTTGGCGGGCCGCGCTGAGCCAGGCCCCGGCCCCCGGCACCGGCCGGCCCGGCCCGGCCGGACTGGTCAGCCGGTGACGGCGACCAGGGTTCCGTAGGTGAGGTAGGGCCACACCTGTCGCGCCTCGGTGAGCGGCAGCTCGACGCAGCCCAGGCTTTGCGGCGTGCCGAAGGACGCGCGGTCCATGCTGTGCACCGCGTAATCGCCGTTGAAGAATGACACGAACTGCACCGGGTCGGCGTAGGGAGTGCCGTTCGGCATCAGCCCGCGCATGACCTGGGCCTGGCGGCGCAGGTACACCGGGAATGTGCCATCCGGGGTGGGCGTGTCGGCGGCACCGGTGTTGGCCAGCCCGTGCACGACGACCCGCCCGTTGTGCCAGACCGTGATGGTCTCCGGCTGCGTCTTGCTCACCAATGCAAAGCTGTAGCCGTTCCCGTTGTACTCGTTGTTGGCTGCCGCGCTGAGCAGGTGCGACCACACCCCGCTGTACACGGTGCCGGTCATCGGCAGCCCCTGGTTCTGCTGAAAGGCCATCAGCGCCCCAGCCAGAATGACGCCGGGCTGACCGGGCTGCCATTGGCTGGTGAGCGTGGACGGATATCCGTTCTGCCAGGTGAGCATGCCGGCGGCGGGCGTGTCGTGGACGGGGCGTCCCTTCGTATAGCTGGCGGCAACGGCGTCGGCCGCCCCGGCGTCCTGGGTGTTCCAGGTCATCGGCAGGTAGCCGAGCTGGGCCAGAAGCTGCTCCATGCGGAGCGTGGACCGGCCTCCAGCCTGGAACACGGTGGTTACCGGCGCGCCAAGATGGGCTCCGGTGGCAGAACGCAGGCCCGAGGAACCGGCCGGGATCTGCAGCGTGACCTCGGTGCTGGACTGGAAGGGGGCCGCGGGAGTGAATACGATCGAACGGCCGGCGGCGCGCCAGCGGCCGGCGACCGCGGGGCTGAACGCCGGCATCGGGGAGTTCGGCGCCAGTGGGGCCGAGAAGACCACCCGTACCGGGTTGACGGCGGTCACTGGCTCGGCGCTATTGCCAGGAGAAATCGACAGCACCCGCAGCGACACCGCCGAACCCGCGCCCGGTCCCGCCCCTTGGGCGCGCGCTCCGGATGCCATGGCCGTCGCTTGGCTGGGCCGCGTGCTGCTCTTCACCGCGAACGTCGTGCCCGCCGCCAGCGCACCGCAGGCCAGCGCCACCACCATGCTTATCTTGACCTTCTTGACCCCCGGATTCCCTCGCCGATGCCGTCCGCCGGCGAACTCAGCGCCGGCCATTACCTTCGCCGCGCCGATCGGCGCGGCGAGCGTTACTCTGGACATTATCTCCTCGTTTTTTGCGCGCCTCCGGCTCGTCCGTGCAAGGTGAAACCGGATAGTCGCACACGACTGTGAACTGCCAAAACTGGCCTTAGTGGCCAAACTGGGGCCGGACCGTTGTGGCCGCCGTTAAGTTTGGCCTCTAGAGGAAATTCCAAGAATGGCGGCCGGCCAAACATCGGGCATTGCCGACCAAATTAGCTGCCTGAACCGGCCATTTGCAGGCAATCCCGCCTGCTGAGGGGAAAGGCTTCGCGGCCTGGCGGGGCGAGCAAGTTAGGGCTTCTCAAGCCATTCCCGTGGCGAAGCACCGGTGGCAGTTGGGGTACCGCCGGAACGGGCCGCCTGCCGGCTGACGTCGCTGAGGCCGGCCTGCTCGCGCAGGCGGTCGGCCAGGTCGGTGCGTTCCCAGGCGAAGCCGGGCTCGTCCCGCCCGAAGTGGCCGTAGGCGGCGGTGGCCAGGTAGACCGGGCGGAGCAGGCGGAGGTTGTCGCGCAGCGCGGCCGGGCGGAGGTCGAAGTTCTGGCGGATCAGCTCGAGGATCGCCGGCCGTGGGATCCGCTCGGTGCCGAACGTATCGACCAGCAGGGACAGCGGCCTGGCCATGCCGATCGCGTAGGCGACCTGGAGTTCGGCCCGGTCGGCCAGGCCAGCGGCGACGATGTTCTTGGCCACGTAGCGCGCGCCGTAGGCGGCTGACCGGTCCACCTTGGATGGGTCTTTGCCGGACAACGCGCCGCCGCCATGGCGGGCCGACCCGCCGTAGGTATCGACGATGATCTTCCTGCCGGTCAGCCCGGTGTCGCCGCACGGGCCGCCCACCACGAACCGCCCGGTCGGGTTGACGTAGAAGTTGCGGCGCAGGTCCTTGGGGTCGTAGAGGTCGGCGGGCAGGACCGCGGTAACCACCTCGGCCCACAGGGCGTCGGGGAGCTTGTCTTCGGCGCCCTCCTGGTGCTGGGCCGAGATCAGCACCTTCTCCACGGCGACCGGGTGGCCGGTGCCGTCGTACCGCACCGTCACCTGGGTCTTGCCGTCCGGCCGCAGGTAGGGGAGCACGCCGGACTTCCGCACCTCGGCCAGGCGCCGGGCCAGCCGGTGCGCCAGCGCGATCGGCGCGGGCATCAGCTCGGGCGTCTCGTTGGTCGCGTAGCCGAACATCATCCCCTGGTCCCCGGCGCCGACCTCGTCGTAGCTGTCCGCCGCGGCATCGTCGCCCCGGGTCTCGTGCGAGCGGTCGACTCCCTGGGCGATGTCGGGGGACTGCCGGTCCAGCGCGGTCAGCACGCCCACGGCGTGACCGTCGTAGCCGAGCTCACCGGAGTCGTAGCCGATGCCGCAGATGGTGGCGCGGGCGATGTCGGCGAAGTCGATGCGCGCCTCGGTGGTCAGCTCGCCCGCGATGACCACCAGGCCGGTCGTCACCAGCGTCTCCACCGCTACCCGCGAGGCCGGGTACTCGCCGAGGGCCGCGTCCAGGATCGCGTCCGAAATCTGGTCGGCGACCTTGTCCGGGTGTCCTTCGGTCACCGACTCGGAGGTGAAGAGATATCCGTCCTGGTCCTGCTGGCTCACGTGGCTGCCCCCTTGCTCGGGATGGGTGGCCGTCCGGCGGCGGCCGCCACGGCGGCCGTGACCGTGGCCGGGATGCCGACTTGGGTGGCCTGCGTTGCGGCGGGCGGGGCGGCGTCACCGTTCAGGCTGGTCCTGTTGGCCGGGCCCGGTGAAGATGAGATGGGCAGGGGAAGATCGGTGCGGACCATGGCCGCTCCGGCCACCATGGCGGCCAGTTTGGCGCGGGCCAGGCCGGGCGCCAGGTGGCGCAGGCCGCAGTCGGGATTGACCACGAGCTTGTCCGGGGCCACGAACCGCAGTGCCCGCCGGATCCGCGTCGCGACCAGGTCCGGGGACTCAACCCGGTCGCTCTTCACGTCGATCACGCCGAGCCCCAGGCCGCGGTCCCAGTGGTGCTGCTCGAGCAAGTTCAGGTCCTCGTCGCCGGTCCGGGCGAACTCCAGCGCCAGCTGGTCCACGTTCGCCTCTTTGACCGCGGGGAACAGGAAGTCGTAGTGCCCCTCCCACAGCGGCCGCGCGTACCGGTTGCCGTAGCAGACGTGCAGCGTCCAGCTGACGTCGGCGCCGCCGGTCACGATGTTGACCGCCTCGATGGCCAGCTCGACATCCTCGGGATGCCCGGCCAGGAACGGCTCGTCGATCTGCAGCACCTGCGCGCCCGCCCGGGCCAGCTCCGCGGCCTCCGCGGCCAGGACCCGGGCCAGTGCCCGCACCAGCTCCGCGCGATCGGGGTAGGCGTCCCCGGCCCCGCGGATCCGGTGGGCCAGCGAGAACGGCCCGGTCAGGGACAGCTTCACCGGCAGGTCGGTCAGCTGCCTGACGAAGCGGAAGTCCTCGGCCAGCCCCAGATTCGCACGGCTTGGCGCGGGCAGCGGGCGGCTGACGGTTGCGTCGTAGTAGTCGAAGTAGTCGGCCTTGTCCGGCTGCGGAATCTCGACCCCGGGGATCCTGGCCAGCAGGTAGTCGACGTCGTTGTCGCGGCGCAGCTCCCCGTCGGAGATGATGTCGATGCCGGCCCGCTCCTGGTCCAGCACGGCCGCCTTGATCGCCATCTCGTGTATCTCGTCGAGATACCTCCGGCTGATGCGGTGCCGGTAGCAGTCGTTCTTGAGCTGCCCGAGCCACTCGGGCACCGAGTACGACCCGATCACGGTGGTTGGCAGCATGAGCTCGCTCAATCTTGCACCGCCGCGGTCAGCGTCTTGATGTTGGACGACGGCCGCTGCGCGAACGGCGAGATCCGGACGTCGTAACCGGCCCGGCCGCCGATGTGCCGCAGCAGCGGTCCGTTGACCCAGTTCACAACCGACCCGTCGTACTTGCCCGGGCCGAAGAATCCGGTGTGGTAGCGGCGGACGTCATCGACGAACAGGTCATGGCACTGGAGCCGGCCGAACGGGTGCAGCAGCGGCAGGGTTTCGGCGAAGCTGCTGAGCGCCCCGTTGTTGACGTGCACCCGGATGTCCCCGTGGGACTCCAGCTGTGACCGCAGCAGCTCGCCGGTCAGGTCGGGAGCGACCTGGTACTCATCGAGCCCTTCCAGCGGCCGGTACCGTTCCTGGAGGCGCAGCGCGGCCCAGACCTCGCGCCAGAACGCCACGGCCTGCCCGATGTCGCCGAAGTATTGCGGCATCGCCTCGCACAGCAGCTCGGGGCCGAGCCGGAGCAGCTTGCCGGTCAGCTCGGGGATTCGCCCGGCCGGCGCGGAAAACTGCCGCGCGATCCGGAGCGCGTCGGCGCCGGGCAGGTGCGCCCGGGCCTCGACCTGGTAGACGTGGCCCCCGATTCGCGCTACCTCGTCGCTCGGCAGGTTGTCGTAGACGTTCGAGATGTAGACGAGGAACGCCTTGCCGCGCAGGAAGCCGAGGCTGACCGCGGGGTGGGTGGCGTCGACGACGAGCGCGCTGACGTGGTCTCCGTGATGGGCGACGGCCTTGAGCGCCCGGCCGAGCACGTGCGGCGAGTAGTCGCCCATGATGTAGTGCAGGCGCCGGTAATAGTCGCGGCTGTGCGCCCGCGACAGCTCCACGAACTCGTCCAGCCACGTCCTGGCCTGGTTGCCATTGCCCACCCCGAGTTCCACCACGTACAGCTCGGGCGGCAGCGCGCTCCTGGCGTCCAGGTCGTCCCAGGTCTTGAAGATCTCCAGGATCAGATCACGGACGGCCGCGGTGTTGCGGGCGTCGCTCTCGCCGCCGGGCAGGGCCTGCTCGTAGTCCCGGCCGCTGGCCTGCTCCCAGAGCGACAGGTCCTGCCAGTACAGCGCGTTGAACCGCCAGATGCAGCTGTGCCTCCCGGCCACCCAGGGCTCGAGCGGCACCCGTGTGGAGCTGTTCGGGTGCTCGTGCTCGTCCAGCAGCGCACTGATCACGGTCCGGAGGTCGGCGCTGTCACAGCGCCGCAGGTCGATGGCCATCTCGAGCGCGGACTCGGCCGGCTGGTCGTGCTGCGCGGCCTGATCGGCGGCCTGACCGCCGGGATCCGCCCCGCCGGGATCCGTCCCGCCGCGCCACGGCGCGAGCACCGGCCGGTAGTCGGCCACCTCACGGAAGCTGGACCGGTACTGGATCCAGTCGCACACCACGCTGAGCCGGGAAAGGTCAACCTCGCTGGAGCAGAGCGCTTCGATGACCGGCCCCAGGGCCAGCGTCACCTTGACCGGGTCCTGGCCCCGGAGCCGGTTAACGGGACGCACGTCAACCCGCATGACGAGCCCCGGTTTCGGCGAGGCCGGCGAGGTGGAGGATGGCGGGGATGCGGTGCTCGTGGCCAACGGCCATGACGTGCACTCCGGCGACGCCGGGGATCTGCCGGAGTTCGCTGATCGTCTCGGCGCAGGCGGTCATCGCCTCGCCGGCGACCCGTTCTGCCGGGACGCCACGCAGCCGGCGGGCTAGTTCGGCGGGCACCTGCACGCCGGGCACGCGGTGCTGGAGATGGCTGAGCGCGCGCAGCGATGAGATCGGGCCCACGCCGGCCAGGATGTAGCAGCGCTCATGCAGACCGAGGTCGCGAACCTGCGACATCCAGCGCCGGAACGCCGCGGCGTCGAACACGTACTGGGTCTGCACGAACTGCGCTCCGGCCGCGACCTTCTTAGCCAGGCGGGCGGCGCCGGCGTCGGCCGGTGGGGCTGACGGGTTCTCCACCGCACCGAGGAACCAGCCGGGCGGCGGGTCAAGCTCCCGGCCCGACAGCAGCCTTCCCTCGTCGCGCATGGTCCGCGCAGCCCGGAGCAGCTCGACGCTGTCCAGGTCGAACACGGGCTTGGCGCTGGCATGGTCGCCGGACCGCGGATGATCGCCGGTCATGACCAGCACGTTCGGTATCCCCATGGCCGACGCGCCCAGCAGGTCCGACTGCAGCGCGATCCGGTTCCGGTCCCGGCAGGTGACCTGCATGATCGGCTCGACTCCAGCGGTCATCGCGGCCAGGCTGCCCGCCCAGCTGGACAGCCGGACGGCCGCGCCCTGGTTGTCGGTGATGTTGACCGCCGCCACCCAGTCGCACAGCCGCAGCACCTTGCGCACGATCGCCCCGGCGTCCGCGCCGCGCGGCGGCCCGATCTCTGCCGTGACCGGGAACGCCCCGGCCTCCAGGTCCGTGCGGAACCTGCCGGGTGCGGCCACATGGGTGTTCATTGGCTTCAGGATCGGAGCGCCGGGGTCACCAGAGCAAGATCCGGTTCCACAACGTAACTCTCACCTCGTTGTGCCACCGGGACAATCGGCCCACGTGGGGGCCCACGTGGGGGCCTGCCTGGCGGTGCGGGTCAGGGCCGGGCGCCCAGGAGGTGGTCCAGCATGGCCGGATCCCAGCCCGGGAACGTCAGCACCACCCCCTGGACCAGCGGGCTGGCCTCGGCGAACAGGTCGGCGGCCAGCTCGATCCCGGTCTGGGCCGCGCGCGAGCCGGCCCGTTCCATCGCCGTGAGGGTCTGCGCCGGGATGCTGATGTCCGGCACCTCGTGGGACAGGTAGTCGGCCTCCTCGAAACTGCGGAGCGGCACGATGGACAGCAGGACCGGGATGTTCTCCTCGGCCAGCGCGGCCATCACGATCCGAAGCTCGGTGAGCTGGTATACCGGCCGGCTGACCAGGAACCTGGCTCCGGCCTGGATCTTGCTGGCCGTCCGGGCGATCTCGGCCTCCAGGCCGGCCGCGCTGGGGTTGAACCTGGCTCCCGCGTGGAACGAGGTCTTGGTCGCCAGCGGCAGCCCGTTGCAGTCGGTTCCCTGGTTCAGGCCGGCCACCAGCTCGACCAGCCCGACCGAGTCGACATCCCAGATGCCGTCCACGTTGGGGTAGTCGCCGAGCAGCGGCGGGTTGCCGGTCTCGCAGACGACGTTCCTGATCCCGAGCGCGTTCGCTCCCAGCAGGTCGGCCTGGAGTGCCATGATCGTCTTGTCCCAGGTGGTGACCGTGGCGATCGTCTCGATGTCCGAGCGCTGCTGCAGCTGAAAGGCCAGGTCGATCGAGCTGAGCTGGGCCCGGGGGCTCTGCCGGGAGGCGACGAAGACGGTATCGATGCCTCGCTCGTGCAGCGCGGCCGCCTGATCTGCTGCCTCGTCGGCCGCGCCGCCGACCGGCGGTGCGATGCCGGCCGCGACCACGAACTGGCCCGCGGCCAGGCGCTCGCTCAGCGGGCCGCCCTGGGCCGGCGCGGCCGGCGGCGCCAGGCTCCGCGACACGGCCAGTGGCCGCGGGCGGCCAACCGGGGACCGGCCGGAGATCTGGGCGGCCGCCGCCTGGATCTGGGCCGGCGTGGTGCCGCAGCAGCCGCCCACCAGCGTGGCTCCCGCCTCGACCAGGCGGCGTGCGTAGCGGGCAAAGTACGCCCCGTCGACGTTGTACTCGAACCGGCGCCCGGCCACCCGCCGCGGAAGGCCCGCGTTTGGCTGCGCGCTTACCGGCAGGTCGGTGTGCGGCACCAGCGCTTCGACAACCGAGAGGACCCCCTGCGGGCCGAGGGTGCAGTTGGTGCCGAGCATCACGATGGGCAGGCCGCTCAGCACGGTGGCCACCTCGCGGGGGGTCTCGCCGGCGAGCGTCCGGCCGTCTTCCGCGAACGTGGCCTGGGCGATGATCGGCAGGTCGCAGGTGTCGGCCGCGACCCCGACCGCCTCGGCCAGCTCATCCAGGTAGCCGAACGTCTCCAGGATGAGCGCGTCCACGCCGCCCTCGGCCAGCGCCTCGATCTGCTCGCGGATCGCCTCGGTGCGCTGCGCCTGCGCGACCCGGCGCCGCTGGCTGGAGGTCACCGCGGGGGCGACCGAGCCGGCCACGAACACCCGCCGCCCGGTTCCTTCCCTGGCTCGCGCGGCAATCTGCGCGCCGGCCATGTTGATCTCGCGGACCATGTCGCCGAAACCCTGATCGGCCAGCCGGAGCCGGCTGGCCCCGAACGTGTTGGTCTGGATCATGTCCGCGCCCGCGCTGATGTAGCTCTCGTGAATCGTGCTCACGAGCGCGGCGTTGGACAGGTTGAGCTCGGGCAGCGCCCGGTCCAGCGAGTTGCCCGCCGCGTGCAGCATGGTCCCCATCGCGCCGTCGCAGATCAGCACCTGCTCGCTGAGCGCGGGCACCAGGTCGGTCATGGTCCGCCTCCGAGCGCATCGATGATCTCGAGCGCGACCTGCGCCATCAGCCGGTCGCGGTAGTTGTCCAGCTGGATGCCGGTGATCTCCTGGATGCGCCGGATCCGGTAGGCGACCGTGTTGGGATGCACGTGCAGGCTGCGCGCGGTCCGCTGCGGGCTGCTGTTCTCCCGGAAATAGCAGGCCAGCGTGGTCAGCAGCTCGGTTCCCCGCTGGCGCTCCTGGCCGCCGAGCTTGCCCAGGATCTCGGTGGCGAACGCCCGCAGCTCGGCCAGGTCGGGAACCTGCAGCAGCAGCCGGTGGATGCCGAGATCCTCGAACGCCACGACCTGGCCCTGGCGGTCCAGGCGCAGCACCGCGTCGATCGTCCGGCGGGCCTGGCCATAAGAGCGGGCGATGTCGGCCGGATCGCGGCAGCTGCCGCCGATGCCGATGGTGACCACCACCTCGGGGAACACCTCCCGCATCCGGGCCAGGCAGCCCGAGCTCAGGTGGCCGGCGTCCGTGCCCGGCTGGTCGGCCAGCTCGGGGAGCACGATCACCACCTCGTCGTCGCGGATCGAGGAAATGGCGCCGGGCACCCGGGCGGTGAAGAAGTGGTCGATGGCCGCGGCCACCCGCTTCCGGAGCGCCGCCACGGCGGCGGCCGGCCGTCCGGAACCCGCGGCCTCCAGGGCGACGGCCAGGATCCGGTGCTCGCGGCTGGCGTCGTAGCCGAGGTGCCTGGCCCACCGCGCGAGCTCGCCGTTGTCGCGCCCGGCGCCGATCAGGAGCCCCTCGACGAGGTCATCGCGAACCTGCCGGGCCGCGGCGGCCACGACCCGCTCCCGGCCGAGTATCACGCCGCAGATCGTCGCGGCGTGCTCGGTGACCAGCAGGCTCATGTCGTCGCCCGGGCCGTGGCTGCCGAAGGTCATCAGGTACGCGGGGACGTCGTCGCCGACCAGGATCGGGGCCACGATGACCCCGGCGGCGTCGCCGACGTCCGGCAGCCGCAGCGACCGGCGGGTCTGCGCGGTGCTGTTGAGCACGGCGGACAGGCGGGGACTGTCCAGGTAGGCGCGGACGTATTCGGTCACCTCTTCGTCCGCCTTGGCCGAGGCCGCGGCGAGGACGTCGAGCCCGCGGCTGACCACGGCCACGGTCGCACTCGTCCGCTCGGCCAGCAGCTGCGCCACCGTGGAGACGTCGGCGTCCTGAAGCGTCAGCCCGGTGAGGTGCTGATAGACCGTGACCAGTTCGCGCAGCAAGGCGTTCTCATGCTGCACCGCGCGATGGTCTATGACCACGAGTGGCTGGCGCGTCTCCGGCCAGCTGTCCGCCATGGACCGTTAGCCTACATCGTCCCGGTTGCGCGATCTTGTGGTCAGGACACAAAAGATCGCGATGCCTGCTTGTCCAATACCACGGCCCAGCGGCCATCAGCCAGCTCAGCAACCTTTTTCTTATCCAGAACGGTAAGCCGCCCGCTTTGTGGCGAGCCACATGCTGATCAAGAGCCCGCTGGCGTCTTGGCCCGCCCGGACAGGAGCAGCGCGGGCACCAGGGCGAGGGCGGTGAATCCGGTGCACCACCAGAACGTCTGCCCGAAGGCCGTGGCCAGGCCCGCGGCGCCCGCGGCCGCGTGGGCGGTGACCTGGCGGTCGAGGATCAGGGCGACCAGCACCGCGGAGCCGAACGAGCCGCCGACAAACTGCAGGATCCGGGTGGCGCTGCTGGCGTGCGGCACCTCCTCCCGGCTCAGCCCCTTGAACGCGCCGGCCATGACCGCGATCGTCGCCAGGCCCAGCCCGGCGCCGCGGACGACCAGGGCCACGCCCAGCAGCCAGTAGTTGGCGTGCAGCCCGGCCAGCGCGAACGGGATGGTGCCGATGGCGGCCAGCGCGATCCCGGCCAGAACGACGAGCCGGGGGCCGATGCTGTCGGTGAGCTTGCCGGCCAGCGTCCGCGGGGCGATGCTGCCGACGCCCTGCGGGACCATCAGCAGGCCGGCCACGAGCGCGCTGTCATGCCGGACTACCTGGAAGTACAGCGGCAGCAGCAGCATCGCACCGTAGATCGAGAGCCCGGCGAGGAACAGCAGGGTGCTCGCCCCGGTGAACGTACGCGAGCGGAACAGCTTCAGGTCGACCATGGGCGTCGCGGAGGTGTGCAGCGCGTGCCAGCAGTAACCCGCCAGCAGCACGACGCCGGTGGCCAGCGGGATGATCACCCCGGCGTGGCCGAAGCCACGGTCGCTGCTCACCTCGGCCAGGCCGTACAGCAGCGCCAGGAGCGCGGGGGGCAGCAACACCAGCCCGGCCAGGTCGATATGGGCTGCGCCGCGCTCTGGCCGCGTCGCGGGCAGCATCCGCCAGGCGAGCACCAGGCCGGCCAGGCACATCGGCACGTTCACGTAGAAGATCCAGCGCCAGCTGATGTTGCTGATGATCAGGCCGGCGATCACCGGCCCGAAGATCGGCACGACGACGACCGGGAGGCTGATCGCGGACATCAGCCGTCCGAGCTGAGCGCTGCCAACTGCCTGCACGAGCAGCGTGGTGATCAGCGGCGTCATCATCCCGCCGCCGATGCCCTGGACCACGCGGAACGCGATCAGGCTGGCGATGTTCCACGAGGCGCCGCAGGCGACCGATCCGGCCAGGAACAGGGCCAGCGAGAACGTCCACACCAGCCGCCCGCCGAACCGGGCCAGCGCCCAGCCGCTCAGCGGGATGACCATCGCGAACGACAGCAGGTAGCCGGTGATCACCC
>Ga0335074_10004868_pt1 | contig 18541 bp, 16 predicted proteins | sample Lox_Sample_23_FD_206715 | JGI IMG/M metagenome (GOLD analysis project Ga0335074, IMG submission 206715) | Soil microbial communities from Loxahatchee National Wildlife Refuge, Florida, United States - Lox_Sample_2.3 | ecosystem: Environmental > Terrestrial > Soil > Wetlands | place: USA... | reverse complement strand
GCTTGCGCATCGCCGCGAGCGTCCGGCTTTTCACGGTGCCGAGCGGAAGGCCGGTCAGGCCGGCTATCTCGGCCTGGGTGTAGCCGCCGTAGTAGGCAAGCAGCAGGATCTCCCGTTGCTCCGGAGGCAGCGACTTCAGCGAGTCGCGGGTGCGCTGGGCACGCAGGCGCATCCAGGCCTCTTCATCCGGGCCGGGACCGGCGACCGCCACTTCGAGCAGAGCCTGTTCCGAGGCGAGTCGTTTGCGGCGCGGCGCCTCGCGTCTGAGAACGTCGATCGACTTGTGGTGCGTGACGGACATCAGCCAGGTGCTGACTGCGCCGCGTGCCGGGTCGTAGCCGGTGCCCTTCCACAGCGCGGTGAACACCTGCTGGACCACGTCCTCCGCCAGCTGACGGTCATCGAGGATGCGGCGGGCCAGGGCGAAGCACGCACCGCCGTAACGCCGGTAGAGCGCCTCCAGCGCGCGATCGTCCCCGCGGTTGACCGCTTGGAGCAACTCGGCATCCTCGAGCGAGGTCGCCGACATGCCACCACTGTGGCGCAGATTCCGCTTCGCGTCGCGGCTCAGGCCTCCCATATCTGAGGTATTCGTCAGGACCGGCTGTCCGGTTCGACCGGGTGGGCCGCTCCGTACACTGGGACCGCCGGTCCGCGGCCGTTCATCCTGATCAGAGGCGTTCGGTGAGCCCAAGTTCCCTGCCCGAAGGCGTTCGCGCGCTCCTGCTCGAAAGCGTGCACCCCGATGCGGTCCCTGTGCTCGAAGCCGCCGGAGTTGCGGTCGACCAGGTCGCCGGCGCGCTCGATCCCGAGGAGCTGGCCGGACGGCTCGGCGGCGTACATCTGTTGGGTATTCGGTCGAAGACCGAGGTGAGTGCGGCGGTCATCGATGCTGCGCCGGACCTGCTGGCGGTCGGTGCGTTCTGCATCGGCACCAACCAGATCGATCTCAAAGCCGCGTCGGAGCGCGGCATCGCGGTCTTCAACGCACCGTTCTCGAACACTCGCAGCGTGGTCGAGCTCGCGATCGCCGAGATCATCGCTCTGACCCGCCGGCTCACCGACAAGAGCGCCGACCTGCATGCCGGCGTGTGGGACAAGTCGGCGAGCGGTGCGCACGAGATCCGTGGCCGCCGGCTGGGAATCGTCGGCTACGGCAACATCGGCGCTCAGCTATCGGTGCTCGCCGAGTCGCTCGGGATGTCGGTCTTCTTCTACGACACCGTCGACAAGCTCGCGCTGGGCAACGCGCGCGCGTGCGACAGCCTCGACCAGCTGCTGTCGACCGTCGACATCGTCACGCTGCACGTCGATGGTCGACCGAGCAACGCTGACCTGTTCGGTGAGGAGCAGTTCGCGCGGATGCGCGACGGTGCGCTGTTCCTGAATCTGTCCCGCGGTTTCGTCGTCGACCACGGGTCGCTGCGCAGGCACCTCGAGTCCGGCCATCTGGCCGGGGCAGCGATCGACGTGTTTCCGGCCGAGCCGAAGGCTCGCGGCGAGGAGTTCGTCTCGGAGCTGCGCGGCGTCCGCAACGTCATCCTCACCCCGCACATCGGTGGGTCGACCGAGGAGGCGCAGCAGGACATCGGTGAGTACGTCGCGGGCAAGTTGCGTGACTATCTCGTCGAAGGTGGCTCGACGATGAGCGTCAACCTGCCGCATCTGCAACTGCCCGAGCGGCCGGATGCGCATCGGATCGCGCTTCTGCATCAGAACGTGCCCGGGGTGCTCGCAACGATCGACGGCGTGCTCGCCGAGCACAAGGTCAACATCGAGGCCCAGCTGCTCGCCACCCGCGGCGAGCTGGGTTACGTGATCACCGACGTCGCGATCGACTACCCGCCGACCGCGGCGCAAGCACTCGCGGCGATGCCGGAAACCGTTCGGTTGCGCGTGTTGTCGTGAGCGCGCAGGCGAGCGCGACATTGCTCGACGAGCTGCGGGGACTCGTCGGCCCGGCACACCTCATCGACGATCCCGACCGGCTCGCGTCGTACGACACCGACTGGACCGGGCGCTTCCACGGCCGAGCCGCCTGCGTCGTCCGTCCTGGTACGACGGCCGAAGTTGCTGGCATCGTTCGCGCGTGCGGGCGTGCGGGCGCCGCACTGTGCGTGCAGGGCGGCAACACTGGGCTGGTCGGCGCTTCGGTGCCGGTGGACGGCGGCATCGTGTTGAGCCTGCTGCGCCTCGCCGAGATCGAGCCGGTCGACCCGGTCGCCGCACAGGTGACGGTCGGCGCCGGCGCTCGGCTCTGCGATGTGCAGAGGGTCGCGCGCTCCCATGACCTCGATGTCGGCGTCGACTTCGCCGCCCGCGAGTCCTGCACGATCGGCGGCATGGTTGCGACGAACGCGGGCGGTGAGCGCGTCCTGCGCTACGGCACCATGCGGGCGCAGGTCGCGGGAGTCGAAGCGGTGCTCGCCGATGGTTCGGTGCTGAGCCGGCTGGTCGGCCTGCCCAAGGACAACACCGGCTACGACCTGGTGTCGCTGTTGACCGGGTCGGAGGGCACGCTGGGTGTCATCACCCGCGTGCGGCTACGGCTCGTTCCGCTGCTGCCCGCACGGACGGTCGCGTTGGTGGCGGTTGCCGGCGTCGCGGAAGCGGTCACTCTGGTGCAGGCGGCTCGCCGGCTTCCGACGCTCGATGCCGCCGAGCTGTTCTTCGCCGAAGGCCTGGCGCTGGTCCGCGCGCATGCCGGTCTCGCCGCGCCGTTTTCCGAGCCGTATCCGGCCTACGTCCTGCTCGAATGCGCTGACCACGCCGACCCGACCGATGCGCTGGTGTCCATGCTGGAAGCGGCGGGTGATCTGGTGCTCGACGCCGTGGCCGCGAGCGACCCGTCCGGTCGGCATGCGCTATGGAGCTACCGCGAGCTGCACACCGAGTCCGTCAGTGCGCAGGGCGTTCCGGTGAAGCTCGACGTCGCCGTCCCGCTCTCGGCCCTCGCCGAGTTCTGCGCCGCGCTCCCCGCGGCCGTCGAAAGCGTCGTGCCCGAGGCGCGCACGGTCTTCTACGGGCATGTCAACGAGGGCAACCTGCACGTCAATGTGCTTGACGCGCTCGCGCAGGACGAGGCGGCCACGGACGTGGTGCTCAGGCTGGTGGCGTCGTACGGCGGGTCCATCAGCGCCGAGCACGGCGTCGGCCGGGCGAAGCGTGCCTGGCTGTCGTTGTCCCGGTCCGAGGCCGAGCTCGCATCCATGCAGGCGATCAAAACGGCGCTCGATCCGGCCGGTCTGCTCAACCCCGGCGTGCTGATCGACCCGGCCTAGCCGCTCGACCGATCGGGACGGGAACACGCGCACGCGGGATCGGGTTGAGCCGGGCATGACGACCCCGACGGTGGACATTAGGAGATCTGACGAGCGCGACGCCACGGCGATCTCCTGGCTCGACTCGAAGCACTCGTTCTCGTTCGGGCCGCACTATGACCCGCACAACACGCACCACGGACTGCTGCTGGTCAACAACGACGACGTCGTCCAGCCCGGGACCGGCTTCGAGACGCACCCACATCGGGACATGGAGATCGTGACCTGGGTGCTGCGCGGCTCGCTGGTTCATCAGGACTCAACCGGTCACTCCGGCGTGATCTATCCCGGCCTCGCGCAGCGGATGAGTGCCGGCAGCGGGATTCTGCATTCCGAGAAGAACGACTCGTGGCGGATGTCGGGCGACGCCGAGCATCGTGACCCGGTCCACTTCGTGCAGATGTGGGTGGTGCCGGATGGCACCGGCCGCACGCCGGGGTACGAGCAGCTCGAGATCGAGGACGCAAGGTTGCGGGGCGCGCTCGTGCCGGTCGCTTCGGGAATGGCAAAGCACGACGGCGAGGCGGCGATCCGGATCGGCAACCGGGACGCCGCGCTGTATGCCTCCCGGTTGTCAGCGGGCGAGTCGGTGACCCTGCCGGAGGCGCCGTACCTTCACCTGTTCGTCGCGGCCGGATCGGTCGACCTCGAGGGCGCCGGCCGGCTCCGCGAGGGCGACGCCGTGCGCTTCACCGCTACCGGTGGTCAGCGCCTGACCGCACCAGAGCCGGCGGAGGTGCTGGTCTGGGAGATGCACGCCGCGCTGGCGTGACCGGTCAGGCGTGTCCGAACAAAGCCATCGATGCCTGGCGGGACAGGCCGCCGGCCACCTCGAGCGGCGGAACGGGGACCCGATCGGACTCGTCGAAGTCCTCCTCGTCCCAGGCGCGATCCCATTCGCTGTCCCAGCCGTCCTGGGCCGGCTCGGCATCCGAGTCCGAGCCCTGCGTCGGCTCGTCCGCCGGCTCCGGCTCGTTGCCCTGGTCAGTCGCGGCGGTCTCGACCGCAGCGGGCGCCGCCGGCGGGGCGCTCACCCGGGCAGGGAGCGGCTCGGCCATGACCGCGCGCAGCGCCGCGGCGATCGCCAGCCGGCGCCGTTCGAGATCGCTTGGCACGTCTTGACTGTACTAAATGTTTTTGCCCCGTTATGCGCAGCCGGGCAGGCGGCAGGATGAGGGAGATGACTCAGGGGGATCCGGATCGCGACCAGCCCGGCCTGTTCTATCAGAGCGCCCGGGGCCGGTGGGTCGTGGCCGCGACCGTGCTCGGTTCCGGCCTCGCGTTGCTCGACTCGACGGTAGTCGCGATCGCGCTGCCCCGGATCGGCAAGAACTTCCACGTCGGCGTTTCGGCCCTGCAGTGGGTGGTCACCGGCTACACCTTGACCCTCGCCGCATTTCTCTTGCTGGGCGGCACTCTCGGCGATCGGTACGGGCGGCGGCGGGTGTTCGCGATCGGGGTTGCGTGGTTCGCGGTTGCCTCCGCGGCGTGCGCGATCGCACCGACCGCCGGCACCCTGATCGCGGCGCGCGCCCTGCAAGGCGTCGGCGCTGCACTGCTGACACCCGGCAGCCTGGCCATCCTGCAGAGCGCCTTCGTGCCGGACGACCGATCACGTGCGATCGGCGCTTGGTCGGGACTCGGCGGACTCGCGAGCGCTGCCGGGCCGTTGGTCGGCGGTTACCTGCTCGCGATCGGGTCATGGCGGCTGGTCTTCCTGATCAACCTGCCGGTTGCCGCTGCGGTTCTCGAGATCACCCGGCGCCACGTACCCGAGTCGACCGACAGCAGCGCGAGCGGAAGGATCGACGTACCAGGCGCCGCGCTTGCGATCATCGCGCTGTCGACGTTGATCTACGCGTTGATCGAGGCGTCGAGCGACGGCTGGACCGCTCCCGTCGTGCTCAGCTGTCTCGCGGTCGGCGCCGTGAGCACGGTCACGTTCGTTGTCGTCGAGCGGCGCTCGTCGGCGCCGATGCTCCCACCATCGATGTTCGTCGCGCGCCAGTTCGCGGCGACCAACGCGGTGACCTTCCTGATGTATGGCGCGCTGGGCGGCTCGCTGTTCCTGCTACCGGTAGCGCTCCAGCAGGTCGCGGGTTACACGCCGCTTGATGCCGGACTGACACTGCTGCCGGTGACGGCACTGATGTTGCTGTTCTCCGCCGCCTCGGGTCGGATCGCCGCCCGGATCGGTCCCCGGCTGCAGATGTCGGCCGGGCCGTTCGTGCTCGGAGTCGGCCTGCTGCTGCTGGCGCGGCTGACCGACGACCACTCGTACTGGACCGGCGTGTTGCCCGGCACCTTCCTGCTCGGCTGCGGGCTGGTGATCACGGTCGCGCCGCTGACGGCCACCGCGATGAGCTCTGCGCCCGGCGAGCACGCCGGGCTGGCCTCTGCCGTCAACAACGACGTCGCCCGAGCCGCCGGGCTGTTCGCGGTCGCCGTGATACCCGTCGCGTCCGGCCTCACCGGTGACGCGTACCTGCACCCCGCGGTCTTCGCCCACGGCTACCGGATCTCGAGCGTCATCGTCGCGCTGATGTGTGCCGGTGGTGCCGCGATCGGGGCCGTCGCGATTCGTAACCCGAAACGGCCACGGCGGACCGCTGCTGCGCTGCCGCCGCCCGCAGGAGGCGCGACCGCGCCGCCGCTCACCGCGCCGGCGTCGAGCCGGTCCGACGCGGATGACGGATGATCGTGGGATGACCGATGCCACGGGACCGCAGATCGAGGTGACGAACAACGCCGCGGCCCGCCGCTACGAAGTACACGTCGACGGTGAGCTGGCCGGCCTCACCACCTACGACCTCGTCGGCGAGCAGGTCGTGTTCACCCACGCCGAGGTCTATCCGAAGTTCGAGGGCCACGGCATCGGCTCCGCGCTCGCCCGGGCAGCCCTCGACGACGTGATCGCGCAGGAGAAGGTGATTACGCCGCGTTGCCCGTTCATCGTCGACTACGTGCGGCGGCATCCGTCGTACCTCGAATACGTCGATCCGCAACATCGGCAGCGTATTTCGGAGGATTGAACCCGCCGGGAAACCGGGTACGACAACAAGAGTGAAACCGTTCTTCCACCGTACCCGTGACCCGATCGACGTTCCGACGACGCCGCGCGAGGTGCGTCCGCGACTGGGCCGTGCCACCGTTGCACTCACCGTCGCGATCGCCGCACTCGTGGTCGCCGGCATCTGGGGCAACATCCACGGCGATCTGCATCAACGCCTGTTTGCCGGTGTCGGCGGCCTGGTCTTCCTCGCCAGCGCCGTCGTCGGCATCCGGGCGGCTGCCGGCGAGGTCTACGTCGTCGTCGGTGCGCGCACCGGCCCGAGCCACGCGGGCGTCCTGCGCTGGCTGGTGACGATCGTCGGCTACATCCTCGTCCTGCTCACCGCGCTCGGAGTGTTCGCCGTACCGGTCGGCCACCTGCTGTTGGGCGGTGCGGTGACCGGGGTGATCATCGGGATCGCCGCGCAGCAGTCGCTCGGCAACATCTTCGCCGGCGTCGTGCTCCTGCTCGCGCGACCGTTCAACGTCGGGGACACGATCTGCATCCGCAGCGGCTCGCTCGGCGGGCAGCTGGTGGGCACCGTGACCGGAATGGGCATGACCTACGTGACCTTGCTCACCGATGACGGAGCCGTGTCGGTTCCCAACAGCTCGTTGCTGGCCGCCGGTGTCGGTCCCGCTCCGCGCCGGATCGCGACGCCGACGCGGACGGTTCGCGGCTTCCGGCAGTCCGCCGCCCAGCTGGCCCAGGACGATCCCGCCGCTGCGGACGCGCCGACCGCCGAGCTCTCGCTGTCCGACCGGTCCTGACCTGTTCTCACCGCCGAGCGGATGTCGGCGGTGACGGCTCGGGCGCTCACGGCGGATCGCTTCGACCCTCCTACGATGCTCTCGCGCCGAAGAGAGCGAGGGTGTTGTGAGTGAGCGTCAGCTGATCGCGTCCGGGTCGCCGTTCGAGCCGCGGATCGGCTTCAGCCGCGCGGTACGAGTGGACGACCGCGTGGTGGTGTCCGGCACCGCGCCGGTCTGGCCGGACGGGTCATGCCCGGATGACGCCGGCGCGCAAGCCCGGCGCTGCCTCGACATCATCGTCGCGGCCCTGGCCGAAGCCGGCGCCGCGCCGGCCGACGTCGTCCGGACCCGGATGTTCATCACCTCTGCCGACGACGCCGGAGCGGTCGGGGATGCGCACGGCGAGGTGTTCGCGGCGCATCGCCCGGCGGTGACGATGGTGGTGGTGGCCGGCCTGCTGGACCCGAGGTGGCGGGTCGAGATCGAAGCGGAGGCCGTGATCTCGTGCTGAGCCACCCGTGCTCAGCGCTTCACCAAGGGGTCGATTAGGGCGCTTTGTCCGTAATAACCCCCATTGCCTCAACCATCGCGGCCGACCGGTCGACAACTGAGGGGACGTCCCCCGGTTGCGAAAGGCGCAGGACGATGCCACCGAGCGAGCTGCGGCGCCGGGTGCGCTCGGTGCTCACCGTCACCGCCGTACTTGCGGTCGTGTTCGGGGAGTTCGTGTTGCTCACTGCCGTCTATCGCCGGCCGCTCGACCTGCACCGCGAGCGGGTCACCCAAGCGCAGCTGGTCGGAACGTTGTGGGCCGTTCACACACCGACCGCACCGGTGGTCGCCGAGGTGGCGTCCAGCGTCGCTGAGCTGCGCGCGCAGGGCGTCGCGGCCAAGGATCTCGGACCACTCGATGCCGCCGTCCGCAACCTGGCCGCGCACCCGGCGAGTGTCAGCGCGCTCGACGGCGTCCGGACGCGCGACTCCCAACTCGGCGGGGAGCTCGCCAAGCGCCAGCGCGACATCGACGACGAGGCAGAGACCATCTACGTCGTGCTGCTCGCCCTCGCGTCGGTCGGGTGGTTCGGCTGGTTCCGACGCGTGGTCCGCAAGCAGCGTGCGCTCCAGCACACGTTGACCGAGCAGACCGCACACGCCGAGAGCGAGACCCGGCTCGCGTCGCTCGTCCGCAGCGCGTCGGACGTCATCGCCGTCGTGGACCCCGAGGCGACCATCGGCTACGTCACTCCGTCCTCCGAGCCGGTCCTCGGCGCACCGCCGGAGGATCTGGTGGGCAGCCGGTTCACCGATCTGCTGCACCCCGACGACATCGACCACTTCATGCAGGTGCTCACGACGACGTCACCGGGCACCGAGCAGCCGCTGACCGTACGGGTGCGCCGGTCCAGGTCCGAAGTGATCTACGTCGAGGGCGTGGTCCGCAACCTGCTCGAGGAGTCCGCTGTCGGCGGGCTCGTCGTCACGGTCCGCGACATCACCGAGCGACGCATGCTCGAGCAGCAGCTCACTCATCAGGCGCTGCACGATGCGCTGACCGGCCTCGCGAACCGGCGGTTGTTCGCCGACCGGCTCGCGCACGCGCTCGAGCGCCGCGGCGAGCGCATGCAGCCCCTTGCTGTGCTGTTCGTGGACCTGGACGACTTCAAGACGGTCAACGACAGCCTGGGACACGTCGCGGGCGACGAGGTGCTCGCGGAGATCGGTGCGCGGATCGGAAGCCTGCTGCGGGCCGGCGACACCATCGCGCGGGTCGGCGGCGACGAGTTCGCCGTACTGCTCGAGGATGCCGGCGTCGAGGCGGCCGAGAACGCTGCCGATCGCCTGATCGAGGCGATTGCGGCTCCGATCGTGCTCGCAGCGGTCACCGTGCAGATCAGCGCCAGCATCGGCATCACGATGGCAATACCGGGTGAGGTGAGCGCGGAGGAGGCCCTGCGCAACTCGGACCTCGCGATGTACTGGGCGAAGGAACGCGGCAAGGCGACAACCGCGGTGTACGAGTCGCGGTTGCACACCGAGGCGTTGGAGCGGCTGCAGCTACGCGCCGACCTGCAGCAGGCGTTGCGCGGTGACGAGCTGGTGCTCTACTACCAGCCCGAGGTCGACCTTCATACCGGTCGAATCGTCGCGGCCGAGGCGCTGGTTCGCTGGCAGCATCCGACGCGTGGTCTGCTTGCGCCCGCGTCGTTCGTGCCGATGGCGGAGGAGTCCCGGCTGATCACCTCGCTCGACCGCTGGGTGCTCTCGACGGCATGCACCAGTGCGGCGGCGCTGCAGTCCGAGGGGTACGACGTGATGATGTCGGTGAACCTCTCGGTGGCGTCGCTCGAGCGCGTCGACCTGGTCTCGTCCGTCACGGAGGCGGTGCAGGCCTCGGGAGTGAAACCCGGCCGGCTGATCCTGGAGATCACCGAGAGCGCGGTGCTCGGCGACTTCGAGACCGTCGCTCCGAAGCTCGTCGCGCTGCGCGAGCTCGGCGTACGAATCGCGATCGACGACTTCGGCACCGGCTACAGCTCGCTCGCCTACCTCAGCCACCTGGACGTGGACGTACTGAAGATCGACAAGACGTTCGTCGACCGGGTCACGCAGGATCCGCAGGCGGCGGCAGTCACCGAAGCGATCATCGCGATCGGCAAGGGGCTCGACCTGCAGACCGTTGCCGAGGGCGTCGAGGATGTCGGTCAGGTCAACTGGCTGCGGGCCGCGGGCTGTGCGGTCGGTCAGGGGTACGTCTGGGCCTGCCCGTTCCCGCTCGACGAGCTGCGGGAGACGCTGAGGGACGGCCTGCGGCTGGCGGCCCCTGCGCCCGAGGGCGATGCGGTCCGGACTTGGCAATCGGCGTAAACCGGCTAGCGCGTTGGGTCGTCAAGAGAAGTGAGCAGCCGGTCGAAAACGCGGAGGTGCCCGATTTCTGCCCAACCGCGACGTGCGGTGGACGCGCCATGAGCGTGGTGACACGCTCATGAGCATGAACCCGAGCGCTCCCGGGGACAGTCCTCCCATGGCGGCGCAGCGCGGCACCACCTTGCGGCAGGTCCGCGCGAACTTCGCCGCGTGGTTTGCCGGTCATCACCGCCATGTCACGCCGACCGGGATGTTCGCGACCGTCCTGGTGGGTGCCGCCCTTGCCGCCGCGGCGTTCGCCGGGGTCGGCTGGTTCGCCGGGTTCGGTGCCATCTCGGCGCTGACCCGCAACGCCGACTGGGCCTGGTTGCCGCTCGCGGTCGCATTCATCGCGGTCAGCCATTTCGGCTACGCGCTGGCCTATCGCGAGGTGTTGTCCAGCCGCGGCGGCCCGACCGTGTCGTTCGGCCAGGTCGGCGCCTCGGTGCTCGCCGGTTTCGGAATGCTGACCCCGCGGGCCGGCTTCACGCTGGACCAGAACGTCATGTGCGAGCACGGCTTGTCCGTCCCGGCCGCCCGCGGCCGGGTGATGACGCTCGGCATGCTGGAGTACGGCCTGCTCGCGCCCGCCGCCTTCGTCTGCGCGGTCGTCCTGTTCGTCGAGAACTTCCCCGCCCGTGGCGGCGTACTGATCTCGTGGCTGGTCGGGGTGCCGGTTGGCGCGGCCATCGTCGGCATCCTGTTCCTGGTCCGTCGCCGGCTGCCGCTGACGGGTTGGCTGTGGAACGCGCTGCGCCGCTCGCTCGACGCGATCTCGGCGATGCTGCGGATCGTCGTGTCGTCGCGGGCCGGGCTGGTCGCGGCCGGAGGCATGGCGCTGTACTGGGCGGCCGACATCGCCGCGCTGGGCGCCTGCCTGGTTGTCGTGCGGCACTCCGTGCCGGTGTCCGTGCTGATCGTCGGTTACGCCACGGGCTACGCCCTGACTCGGCGCAGCCTGCCGTTCGCGGGTGCCGGTGCCGCGGAGGCGTTGATGCCGATCGCGATGCACTGGATGACCGTGCCGCTCGCCACCGCGGTGCTCGCGGTCTTCGCCTACCGGCTGTGCAACGTGTGGCTTCCGCTCGGCCCGGCGGCCTGGTGCATGCGGCGGCTTCGCGTCAGCACGCCGGCGCTCGCAACCTGACTTCGTTCCAGCGCCGGCATCCTCCGATCGCTCGTTAATCGGACTGCAACAACTCGGCGAACTCGGCGAAACACAAGCTGCCTAGCTTCTCCCTCATCGCGACAGCGCGGTCGCGGCCACAGCCACATTCCTGTCTCGAGGGGGACGCACGTGCTCGGTGAGCTGGCAACCGCGCTGCACGGCGCTGCGAACGCCTGCACGACCACGTCATCGCCAGGGTCCTGCCAGCCGTCGTGGCTCGACACCGGGAGCAACGGCTGGCAGCTGACGGCCGCAACGTTCGTCGGCCTGATGAGCCTGCCCGGCCTGGCTTGCCTGTACGGCGGGCTGGTGCCGAAGAAATGGGCCGTCAACACGATGTTCATGTGCTTCACCGGCTTCTCAGCGGTGCTCGTCGTATGGGTGCTGTGGGCCTACAAGATGGGCTTCGGCTCACCGATCGGCGGCGGCTCGGCGAACACCTACCACTACACGTACGGCGCGAACTTCTTCAAGAACTTCTTCTCCAACTTCATCGGCCATCCGGAGACCTCGCTTCGTGGCAGCTACGAGGTGTCGCAGGCCAGGCTCCCGATCGGGACGTTCCTGCCGCTCAGCCAAGCCAGCGCCGCGTTGTTCTACTTCCAGTTCGTGTTCGCTGCGATCACGCCGTTGCTGTTCCTGGGCAGCGTGCTCGGCCGGATCAAGGTCAAGGTCTGGATGATCTTCGTTCCGTTGTGGACGACGTTCGTTTACGCGGTCAACGCGATGTTGCTGTGGGGTGGCGGCTACTGGAGTCACGAGGGCGCGGTCGACTACTCCGGTGGTTACGTCATCCACCTCGCTGCCGGTACCAGCGGCTTCGTCGCGGCGTGGGTGATCGGGCCGCGGCTGGCACGTGACCGCGCGCGTTTCGTGCCACACAGCTTGCCGCTCATCTCGATCGGAGCCGGCATCGTCTGGCTCGGCTGGAACGGGTTCAACGGCGGCGACCCCTACTTCGCGAGTGCCAACGCGGCAGCTGCGGTTGTGAACACCAACCTCGCAACGGTGTCGGCCCTCTTGGTCTGGGTGCTGTGCGACATGTTTCTCAGCAGGGAGAAGAAGCCGACCCTGCTCGGCGCGGTCAACGGCATGATCGTCGGGCTGGTCGCGATCACGCCGGGCGCCGGCTACGTGAACGGACTGGGCGCGATGATCTCGGCGGCGATCGCGTCGTTGGTCGTGTGGTTCGCCTGGACCTATCTGCAGCCGATCATCATCAAGCGGGTCGACGACGCCATGGGGGTGGCGTACACCCACGGCCTGGCCGGACTGCTCGGCGGCCTTCTGGTGGGAATCTTCGCTGACCCGAGTGTCGTCGTGTACCCGAAGACGACGACCGGAGCGCCGTTCGCGGTGACCGGGTGGCTCTACGGGGACCGTCACCTGTTCTTCCAGCAGGCCGGTGCCGCATTGACCATCATCGTCTGGGACGCGCTCATCACCTTCGTGATCCTGAAGGCGATCGGGCTGTTCACCTCGTTGCGGATGTCGGACGCCGAGCTGGAGCTCGGTGATCTCGCCGTGCACGGTGAGGAGGCCTACCCGTCCGACGAGGGCATTGCGCCCGCCGGCCTGGCAAGCGCGCTGGCCGCACCGAGCCGAGCATCGAGGAGTGAGTACACCCATGGCTGAGCCGCGCAGCTCCCACTCGTTCCGCCTGCCCGACGGGACGCGGTCCGTCCAGTCGGTCTGGGTCTGGCGGGCGTTCCTGTTGATGTCACTGGTCGCCTTCGGGTTGTGCCTGACGTTCGTGACCAACGGCTGGCTGCTCTACGCGAGCGCGTGGGGTGTGATCGGAGCCGGCTGGTTCGCGATCTCGATGTGGCTGTGGCGCAAGCACGTGCGGGAGGACGACGCGGCCTGGCAGGCAGCAAGAGCCAAGGGACGGGCAGCGTGAGACTCATCATCGCGATCATCAAGCCGTTCAAGCTCGATGACGTTCGTACCGCGCTGGCCGACATCGGAACGACCGGCATGACGGTGTCCGAGGTGCGCGGTCACGGCCGGCAGAAGGGGCATACGGAGGTCTACCGCGGCGCCGAGTACACCGTCGACCTCATCCCGAAGATCCGCGTCGAGGTGCTCTCCGAGGACCGCGATGCCGAAGCGGTGATCGACGCGATCGTGCGCAGCGCGCAGACCGGGCAGATCGGCGACGGCAAGGTCTGGTCCGTGCCGGTCGATGAGCTGGTCCGGGTTCGCACCGGTGAGCGCGGCGTCGACGCGCTCTGATCCCGTGGGCGTTGCCACGGACGCAGGTGCGGCACCCACGGCAACGGGGGCTCCGGCGGCGCAGGTGGGCGCGGAAGCCGCGCCTCGCGGCTACCTACGAGGCGGGACCGGGCTTGCCGTCGACGGCCGGACGGTCGGCCTGGTCACCGTCTGGGTGGTCGTCGTGTCACTCGCCGCACTCGCGGGCGCCCTGTTCGTCGGTGCGGTCGGTGCCGAGCGGCGTGATGCGGAGCTGCGTGCGCACGGCACGCCGGTGCGGGTGACGGTGACGAGCTGTTACGGCCGCGCGTCCGGCACCGGCATCACCGTCGACGGCTACGTGTGTCGCGTGGCGTTCGCGTTCGACGGCGTGCGCCGTACGACGGTTCTCGGCGGCAGCACCGTTCTGCGCGAGCCGGGCCGCGTACTCACCGCGGTGGTCGACCCGTACTCACCCACGACCGTGCGCACGCCGGGCTCGCTGACCGCCGGCTCGCACTGGCTACCCTTCGCCGCTCCGGCCGCCCTGGCAGCCGTCGCGTTGGTGGTCGGCGTGGTCTTCGGTGGTTTGCGTCGCCGGCCGTCGCCTGACGCGAAGCGGCCCGGTCCGCATCGAACCGGGCCGCTTCGGTGTGGCGCGATCGATCAGATCGGCTGCGGGTGATGCCGGCGTCGACTGGCCGTCCAGCCCACCGGGATCGCGACCCCGAGAATCAGCGCGAGGCTGATCCCGCCGAGCGCCCAGCCGTCGGTCGACGATCCCGAGCCACCCACCGCGGCGAGGTGCCGGTGCCAGGGGTGGTGCGGTGAGGTGGCCATCGGCTCACCGGTCGAGGTATCGAGGAACAGTGGCGGGTTCGGCCGGTGGAACCGCGAGAAGTCGAACATGTCGTCGATCGAGCCCGAGATCGCATCCGCGGACTTCGCGATCCGCGGCAGGTACCAGTTGTCCTCGATGAAGCGGACCACTGAGCTCTGCTCGCTCTCGGTGTTGACGACCGCGTTCGACCGTGCCCACGGGGAGATCACCAGCAGGGGCAGCCGCGGTCCCGGACCGCAGCGTCCCTCCTCGCCGGCAACCGGCGTGCCGGTGCCGCACTGGTTGGTGCCGGTCAGGGTGTCGGCGACGGTGTCGGACGGGTTGTTGACCGGCGCCTCGACGTGGTCGTACCAGCCGTCCGAGTCGTCCCAGGAGAGGACGACCGCGGTCGAGGACCAGTCCGGAGACCGCTCGAGGGCGTTGATCTCCGTCGTGATGAAGGTCTGCTCATCGAGCGGGTCCGAGTAGCCCGCGTGCCCGTCCTCGTAGCCCGGGGCCTTGAGGTAGCTGACCGCAGGCAGGTGGTCCGGGCTGAGCTGACCCTTGTCGATCGCCGTGAGCAGGTTGTTGAACACGCTCATGTCGTACTGGTGGTTGGCCGTGTCGAAGTCCGGCTGACCGTTGGTGTAGTGCTGCGTGTCCGTGCCCACGACCGAGAGCGACGTCGGCGCGAGGTGATGAGGGTTCGCGGTCGACGCGTAGTACTGGAACGGCTCGTGGTGCGCGATGTAGTCGGACTCGGTGCCGTACTGGCCGGTCCCGCCGATTGCCGCGCCGATCGGGTGGCTGGAGCCGCACACTGCCCGGCCGACGACCGTGGTCGGGTTGTACGGCGCAGGTGCGGTCGGGCCGCTGTACGGCGTGGAGGGGGCGAACCCGCCCTCGAACCAGCCCCAGCTCAGGCCCTTCGCGTTGAGCTCGTCACCGATGTTCGTGCCGGTCAGCGAGACCTGCGCGTGTGCGCCGCAGTCGTCGTAGTAGGGGTCGGCGTCGCTGATCAGCGTCTCGCCGCCCTTGCCGTTCGCAATGAGCTGCGCGTTCGTCGGGTTGCCCGACGCCGTCGCGACGGATGGGTTGCCAGCCGTCACGCCCACGTCGCCCGTGCTGCCGGCGACCACGTCGAGTGCACCTGGGGTCGACGGGCCGTAGACCGTGCCGAACGAGTCGTCACTCAGCGCGAAGTGCTGCGCGTAGTTCCACAGCGCGGTCACGGTGTTGCCGTCGTAGTAGTCGAGGTCGTCATCGGCATTGCACGGGCGGCCGCTGCCGCTGGTGCCGCTCGCCGTACCCACCGAGTTCGGGAAGTTGTCGGCCTTGCCGCGGTCGAAGGCGTTCTGCTCCGGCGTGTAGTCGTGGTTCTGGTCGCAGGTGATGACGTCCTGCGGGTTGTCCGGAGAGAGTCGCTGCGGGTTCGCGCCGTTGGGGTTGTTGGTCAGCAGCGTCCCACCGCCGGGCGCCTTGGTCTCGAGACCGTTGACGCGCGGCGTGCCGGGACGGGCGTAGAACGGTTGCCCATCGGAGTTGGTCGCATGCGGGTAGGTGCCGAAGTAGTGGTCGAAGGAGATGTTCTCCCCGAAGATCACGACCAGGTGCTTGATCGGCGTCGCGGTCCGGGCCGGGAACGCGCCGTGGACCGACGCGTTCGCGGCGCCGCTGCCCGCGGCGCTCATCGCGAGGGTGACGCCGGCGGTGGCGGCCAGGCTGAGCCACCGTCCGCGCCGGCTGAGGCGGCGGCCGTTGAGGCTGCGCGTGAGGTATGGGGTCATGCGGGGGAGCATTGACCTGCGAATTGGACTTCAGCCGAGCCTGTCATGAAATCCCGGGGCAAACCGTGTAAACAGCAAGTGACATCCACAGGTCGGGTGTTCGTTCATCAAAACGTCACCCTGTGACCACGCCTGGTTCGCCCCCGCGCGGCGACCGGCGAGCAGACTTCCGGACGGCCATGCCTACCGACCCGCCCGCGACGCCCAACGATCCGCCCGCGCTGCCGGATCCGGGCCGCCCGCGGCGTGGGAGGTCCCGGCTCGTGCTCGCCGGGGCGGTGGTCGTCATCGTCGTGGGGACATCGGCGGCGGTGATCGCAACCCGGGCATCCGCCGGCCGCGCCGTCGCCACCCGCGCCGTTGCCATCGACGTCAGCCCGACCGCGTGCGCGGTGGCCTGGCGGGGCGCCAAGTCAGGACGCAGCGAGTACCGCGTCACGGACGTCGGTGACAGCCCCGAAGAGGTCTCGATCGTCGGACCCGATCACCTCACGACGTACGCCGAGCTCGAGATGGTGGCGCCGCGCACGACTCAGACGATGGTGGCGATCCTTCCGCCGGGCCGCTACAGCTGGGGCTGTGAGGCCGACGATGGCGCCGAGAGCTACTCCGATCTGCGTGCGGTGACCGGCCCGCCGGTCTCCGGCGCAACGCCGTACATCCCCGTCGATGCCGATCAGCTCGCCGGCGCGGTCGTGCGCTACCGCGCCTCTGTGACGGCCGGCCTTCGGGTGCTGGTCCGCGACACCGACCGGCTTCTGCAGGTCGCGCGGTCCGGGTCCCGGCCGGCGGTGGAGCGCGCCTGGCTGACCGCGCACCTCGACTACGAACGGCTGGGGGCGGCGTACGACACGTTCGGTTCGTTGGAGCAACGGATCGACGGGCGGCCGAACGGCCTGACCGACGGGGTGCGGTCGCCGCGCTTCGCCGGGTTCCTGCGCCTGGAGTACGCGCTGTGGCACGGGCAGCCGCGATCCGTTGTGGTCGCGACGGCGACGGCTCTCGACCGCAGCGTGCGGACGCTGGAGCGCCGTTTTCCCCGTCTGTCGACCGATCCGAACGACATCGCGCTTCGGGCACACGAGATCCTCGAGAACACCCTGCAGTTCGAGCTGACCGGCGAGGCCGATCAAGGCAGCCATACGACGCTCGCGACCGGCGCGGCGAACGTGGCCGGCACGCAGCTGACGCTCGCGTCCCTGGCGCCGTTGCTGCGCAAGGTCGATCCGGCGTTGTTGCGGCAGCTGACCGCCGGACTGCACCGGCTCGCCGTGACCTTCGCGGGTTTCCGGGTCGGGCCCGGACGATGGCTGCCGCTCGATGACCTCGGCCGGATGCGACGCGAGCGGCTCGATGCACAGGTCGGCGGGTTGCTCGAACAGCTCTCCGTGCTGCCCGACCATCTCGAGATCCTCACCACCCAGGACAACCAGAACTGATGAGCAGCGCGTTCTCTCGACGTCGATTCCTGACCGGCAGCGCAGCTGCAGGCGCGATCGGTGCGGCCGCGGTAGGGGTCGGAGCCGGGACTCGATCGCAAGCCGCGGCTGCGACGCCGGCGACGGGTGCTTCGCCGGTCGCACCGCTTTATGGCGCGCATCAAGGCACCTTGTTGCTCTCGCCCGCGGCCGCGACTGCGGTGGTCGCCTTCGATGTGACCGCGACGACGCGCGGTGAGCTGGTCGAGCTCATGCAGACGTTGACCGAGCGGGCGCGGCTGCTCACCCAGGGCGAGCCACTCGAGCCGAGCAATCCCTCCAGCCCACCTGCCGACAACGGGTTGCTCGGACCGACCGTTGCTCCCCACCAGCTCGGCATGACCGTCGCGGTCGGTGCGTCGCTTTTCGACCGCCGCTTCGGCCTGACCTCGCGGCGCCCGACGGGTCTGGTGCCGATGAAGACCTTCCCGAACGACAACCTCGACCCCGCGCAGACCCATGGCGACCTGACTCTTCAGCTGACCGCGGCGTCGGCGGACATCGTCGTACATGCGTTGCGGGACATCACGAAGTACACCCGCGGCTGGATGCAGCCGCGCTGGCGGATCGACGGGTTCTCCAGTCCGCCGCGGCCGGACGGCAAGCCGCGCAACCTGTTCGGCTTCAACGACGGCATCTCGAACCCGGTCGTCACGAACCCGCGGGTCGCCGAGGACCTGATCTGGGTCACTGGCAGCGGCGAGCAGGCGTGGGCCACGGGCGGAACCTTTCAGGTGATCCGGATCATCCGGCAGCTGGTCGAGTTCTGGGACCGGGTGTCACTGCAGGAGCAGGAACTGATGATCGGGCGCCGCCGTGCGAACGGTGCTGCTCTCGACGCGAACTCGGCGGGCACTGCGCCGAACTACCGCGACGATCCGCAAGGGCTCGTGATCCCGCTGAGCGCGCACATCCGGCTCGCCAACCCGCGGACACCAGCGACGGCTTCGAGCCGCATCCTCCGTCGCGGCTGGAACTACGACCGTGGCCTGGACGTCAACGGCAACCTCGACCAGGGGATGCTCTTCACCTGCTACCAGCGCAGCCTGCAGCGGCAGTTCGAGGCG
>Ga0335074_10004867_pt1 | contig 18542 bp, 15 predicted proteins | sample Lox_Sample_23_FD_206715 | JGI IMG/M metagenome (GOLD analysis project Ga0335074, IMG submission 206715) | Soil microbial communities from Loxahatchee National Wildlife Refuge, Florida, United States - Lox_Sample_2.3 | ecosystem: Environmental > Terrestrial > Soil > Wetlands | place: USA... | reverse complement strand
CGCTTGCGGAGCGCCCGGGTCACGACGTAGGAGGTGATCGGCGGCGGGTAGTGAAGGTGGACCACGTCGGCCGGGAGATCGCGCGCGAGCCGACCGCTGCCGATGTCGAGCGGCGTGTTGAACAGGACACCGAGCGAGCGGGCCCGGACGATGCGGTAGCCCTCCATCGAGGTCTCGGCGGGGAGGCTCGGGTCGTAGCGCGCGGTGACGACCGTGACCTCGTGGCCCTCGCGGGCGAACTCCCGGGCGAGGCTGCGGACGTGGGACTCCACGCCGCCCGCGTGGGGGTAGAAGAACGGGGCGACCTGGACGATCCGCACGGCCCCGGTCAGCGACCCCGCGTCCTTTAGGCCTCGGGAGCGGCGCCGACGCGCCTAGGCGACCGACGCGTCGCGGCGGGTGCCCCGGACCGATTCGGCCGACTCCCGGTTCTGCAGGAGGGCCTCGGGCGGCAGCGAACCGATGTCGATCCCCTTCATCGCCTCGCCCAGCCCCGAGGAGACGCGCGCGAGCACGTCCGGCTGGTCGTAGTGCAGCGACGCCTCGACCACGGCCCGGGCGACCTTCATCGGCGCCTGCGACTTGAAGATCCCGCTGCCGACGAAGAGGCCATCGACGCCGAGGGTCCGGCAGAGCGCGGCGTCGGCGGGAGTCGCGATCCCGCCGGCCGCGAAGTTGACGACGGGCAGGCGGCCCAGCAGGCGGACCTCCGTGAGGATCCCTTCGGAGACCCGCTCCTTCTTCGCCCAGGCGCCGAGGTCCTTCTTCGGGAGCTTGATGACCTCGGCGATCTCGCTCGAGATCTGGCGGATGTGCCGTACGGCCTCGACCACGTTGCCGGTCCCGGCCTCGCCCTTGGTCCGGATCATGGCCGCGCCCTCTTCGATGCGCCGGAGGGCCTCGCCCAGGTTGCGGGCCCCGCACACGAACGGGACCTTGAACGCCTTCTTGTCGACATGGAAGAACGGGTCGGCCGGCGTGAGGACCTCGGACTCGTCGATCATGTCGACGGCGAGCGCCTCGAGGATCCGGGCCTCGGCGGTGTGACCGATCCGGCACTTCGCCATCACGGGGATCGAGACGCGGTCCTGGATCTCGCGGACCTTGTTGGGGTCGGCCATCCGGGCGACGCCGCCTTCCGCGCGGATGTCGGCGGGCACCCGCTCGAGCGCCATCACCGCGACCGCCCCGGCCTCCTCGGCGATGGCGGCCTGCTCGGCGTTCGTCACGTCCATGATGACGCCCCCCTGCTGCATGCGGGCGAAGCCCCGCTTGACGAGCTCGGTGCCGAAGCGCAGCTTCTCGATCGGGTCCGACGGCATGGTCTCGGCCGCTCTAGGGGGGCGGTCCGTATAAGCGCGCTCCCGACCGTCGAGGGTAAATCCCGGCGCGGCGTCCCCGGCCCCGCAGGGGGAGCTGAGGAACGGCTGAGAGGACGAGGGCGACCTCGTCGACCCCAGGAACCTGTACGGGATAATGCCCGCGAAGGGAATGCGATGCGCGCGCTAGGGAAGCCTCTCTACGCCGTTCCGCGGAGGGGATGACCACCCCGGCGTCGGGACCCCGACGGCTGCGCCGGCCGGGACGTTTGGGCCGGGCCCTGGCGGCGGTCGCCGTCGCCCTCGTGCTCGTCATCGCCGGCTTCGCGGTCTACGAGTACTACGCGAGCGGCCAGGCGAGCGGCCGGACGACGCTCGTCGTGTACACGTACGCGAGCCTGTTCAACGGGAACTGCGGCGCGGGCTCGGCAAACCTCTCGACCGTGCTCGGCGCCTTCGAGAGCGCGCACGACGTCGCGATCCAGCTGGTCTGCCCGTCGGTCAATCTCGTGAGCGCCCTCCAGGACCCGTCGCTCTACGGACTCCCCGCCGCCGACCTCGTGATCGGGCTCGACGAGATCACGGCCCCGCAGGCGGACGGCCTCGGCCTCCTCCAGGCGTACACCCCGCCCGAGCTCGCGAACGTCCCCCCCTGGCTCGTCGCGGAGCTCAGCCCGGACCACGCGGTCGTCCCGTACGAGTACGGGTTCCTGTCGATCGACTACACCGCCCAGTTCCTCGCCGCGAACGCCTCGGTCGCTCACGCGACCCTGCCCGACTTCGTCGACAACGCGAGCTGGGCCGCCCAGCTCCTGACCGAGAACCCGATCTACGACATCACCGGCGAGGAGTTCCTCGCCTGGGAGGTCGAGTACTACGCGACCGTCCTCCACGAGAACTGGGAGACGTTCTGGCAGACGTTCTTCGGCGAAGCTCACCCCACCCCGGCGCTCGACTGGGGGACCGCGTTCGGCGAGTTCGATTCGGCGCCCGGCCAGGGCGAGCTGGTGGTCAGCTACGCCACCGACCCTGCGTACGCCGTCGCGAACGGCTACGGGGGCGCCTACAACGCGACGGTCTCGTGGTGGAACGGGACCGCCTACGGCTGGCGGACGATCTACGGGGCGGGCGTCGTGGCGGGGTCGCGGCACGTCGGCCTCGCCGAGGACCTCGAGGACTGGCTGCTCAACGGCACCGTGCAGGCGTACCTGCCGACGAACGAGTGGGAGTATCCGGCGAACGACACGGTCCCGCTCCCGTCGGTGTTCGACGCGGCGATCGACCCCGCCAGTGTGGTCGCGCTCAACAACGCGACGACCCCGAACGCGGTCGCGGAGAACCTGACCGCCCCGGGAGGCTGGCTCGCCACCTGGCAGAGCCTCTCGGGAGGCGGCGGATGAGTCGCGGGGCCGACGGTCGCCTCGCCCTGGGTGTGGTCGCAGGGTTCGTCGCGCTCGTCGCGCTCCTCCCCGTCGTGGTCCTCTTCTCGGGCGCGGTCGCGCACGTCGGCGGGCTGGGGGGCATCGGGCCGGTCGTCGCCCAGCCGGCGAACTCGCGCGCGCTCGAGAACTCGCTGGAGCAGGGGGGACTCTCGGCCGGCTTCGCCGTGCTGTTCGGGTACCCGGCCGGGGTCTTCCTCGGCCGGTACGAGTGGCCCGGCCGCTCGCTCGTCCGCTCGCTGCTGCTCGTCCCCTTCCTGCTGCCGAGCCTGATCGTCGTGTTCGGAGTGCTCGACCTCTTCGGGCCGTCCGGCACGCTCTCGGGCGCGGTCCCCGCGCTCGGGTTCTTCGGGTCGGGGATCCCCGCGGTCGTCGCGGCGAACCTGTTCTTCAACATCCCGATCGTGATCCTCCTCACCGCGACGGGCTGCGAGGGGGCGTCCCCTGAGCTCGAGGAGACCACCGCGACGCTCGGGGGCAGCCCGGCGCGCGCGTACTGGGACGTCTGGGCGCGGCCGACCGCGGTCGGCGCCGCGGCCGGCGGGCTCCTCACGTTCCTGTTCTCCGCGCTGTCGTTCGCCCCGCCGCTCCTCCTCTGCGGGACCGGGTCCCGCTGCTACACGCTCGAGGCCCAGGTCTACGTCCTCGACCAGACGTTCCTGGAGCCGAACGCGGCCGCGGTCCTCGCGCTCGTGATGGTCCTCGTGCTCGCGCTCCCCACCGCGCTCTATCTGCTGCTGGTCGCCCGTCTGCGATCGAACCCGGGCCGGCGCTCCGCCCGGCGCCGCCGCGCCGCGCGGCGCTCCCCCGCGTTCTGGGGGCTCGCGTCGGTGACCGCGCTCGTGCTCGGCGCCGAGGGGGCGCTGCTGGCCGCCGTCCTCTACCGGACGGCCGCCCCCCGCGGCGGGTTCGGGGCCGGCGCCGCCTGGTCAGCGCTGTTCTCGGCCCAGACGACCGCCCACCTCGGGGTTTCGGCGGTCGGCGCGCTCGCGAACACGCTCTTCTTCGCGGTCGTGGCGGCCCTGATCGCGATCGTGCTCGGGGTCGTGGCCGGGTTCGGGATCGTCGGACAGCCGGGCCGGGCAGTGCCGCTCGGCCTCCTGCTGTTCGTTCCTCTGCTCCTCTCCCCGATCGTCCTCGCCTTCGCGCTCGCCTCGTTCTTCCGGGCGCTCGCTTCCGGGGCGTCCACGGTCTGGATCCTGGTCGTGCTGAGCCAGGCGATCCTCGCGCTGCCGTTCGCCCTCCAGAGCCTCGAGATCCCCCTCGCGGCCCTCTCGCCCGCGGGCCGGGACGCGGCGCGGACCCTCGGGGCGACGGGTTGGGGGGCGTTCCTCGACGCCGATCTCCCGCGCGTGCGGGACGGGCTCGTCACGGTCGGCCTGTTCGCGTTCGCCTTCGGCCTGGGCGAGTTCACCGCGACCAACTTCCTCGTCCCGCCGTCGCTGACGACGCTGCCCGTCGCCCTCTACGCGCTCACGGAGGTCCGCCTCTTCCCGGTCGCCGACGCGGCGGCCGGTCTCCTCTTGCTCGTCAGCCTCGCGGTGTTCGTCGCTCTCGTGATCGGAGGCCGCCGTGTCGAGCTCTGAACCGGTCCTCGAGGTGGAGGGGCTCGGCGCGGCGTGGGGCCGCTCGCCCGTGCTGCGGGACGTCTCGTTCCGGGTCGACGACGGGGAGCTCGTCGCGTTGATGGGCCCGAACGGCAGCGGCAAGACGACGCTCCTCCGTTGCCTCGCCGGGCTCGAGCCCGTCACGGGCGGCTCCGTCCGGCTCGAGGGTCGGGACGTGACCCAGCTCCCGCCCCATCGGCGAGGCATCGGGCTCATGTTCCAGGACCCGGCGCTCTTCCCGCACCGGACGGTGTTCGAGAACGTCGCCTACGCCCCGCTGCTGCGCCGCCGCCCGGTCGCGGAGGTCGAGCAGGAGGTCGGCGAGCTGCTCGAGCTCCTCAGGCTCCGGGGGTTCGAGGAGCGCCGGCCCGACGCGCTCTCGGGCGGCGAACGGCAGCGGGTGGCCCTCGCCCGCACGCTCGCCGCCCGGCCGCGGCTCGTCCTGCTCGACGAGCCGTTCGCCGCGATCGACGTCGAGCTCAAGGCCGAGTTGCGGAGCGAGTTCCGGGACGTGCTGCGGGCGCGGGCGACCTCCGCGCTTCACGTGACCCACGACCGCGAGGAGGGGCTGTTCCTCGGGGACCGGGTCGGCCTGCTGTTCGAAGGACGCCTCTCGCCCCCGGGGGCGCCGGCGGAGGTGTTCGAGCACCCCGCCGACGTCCGGGCCGCCCGGTTCCTGGGCTACAACGTCCTCGAGGACGGGGGCCGGATCGTCGCCGTGCACCCGGACGACGTCCGCCTCGGCGCGCCAGACCCCGGGGGCCGGACGGGCCGCGTGCTGGTTCGGGGCTCGACCGGCCGGGGCGAGCTCGCGGTCGTGCGCCTCGCCGGGGGCGCCCGGATCGAGGTGCGCGCCGGAACCGCGGGCGGTCTGGGGGCCGTGGGCACCGAGGTCGGCGTCTCCTGGGTCCGGTCGACCCCCCTCCCCTCGTAGCGGGGCCCGGGCCCCAAAGAGCCCAAGAACCGACGCATCCTGCCTTCGCCATGACCCCCGCCGATCCCCTCCACGCGTCCGAAGAGGTCTCGCTCGGTGCCGACCGTGTCACGATCTTCCGGCCCGAGCGGGTGGCGGGGATCGACGCGCAGAAGCTCGCGCGCCGACCGCGGACCGTCCGCGTGATCCTTGAGAACGTCGTCCGCCACTTCGATCCCGCCCGGGGCTCGGTCGCGGAGCTCGTCGCCCTCGCCCACGGCACCCCGCTTCCCGACACTTCCGAGTTCGCCTACTATCCCGAGCGGATCCTCCTGCAGGACTTCACCGGCGTGCCGGTGCTGGTCGACCTGAGCGTCCTGCGGAGCGCCGCCGTCGCGCGGGGACTACCCGCGGACCGGGTCAACCCCGAGATCCCCGTCGACCTCATCGTCGACCACTCGGTCCAGGTCGACAGCTTCGGCTCCGCGCGCTCGCTCGGCATCAACCTGGACCGTGAGTACGAGCGCAACCACGAGCGCTACCGCTTCCTGCGGTGGGCGAAGGGCGCGTACCGCGGCGTGCGGATCGTGCCGCCGGGCAACGGGATCTGCCACCAGGTCAATCTCGAGTACCTCGCGGACGTGGTGACGGTCCGCGCGCGGGATGGGGGCACCGTCGCGTTCCCGGACACGCTCATCGGCACCGACTCCCACACCACGATGGTGAACGGCGTCTCGGTGCTGGGCTGGGGCGTGGGCGGCATCGAGGCCGAGGCCGTCATGCTCGGCGAGCCGTACTTCCTGCCGGCCCCGTTCGTCGTCGGCGTCGAGCTCACGGGCGCCCTGCCCCAGGGCGCCACCGCGACCGATCTCGTGCTCACGGTCACGAAGAAGCTGCGGGAGACCGGGGTCGTCGACCGGTTCGTCGAGTTCTTCGGTCCGGGCGTGGACGCTCTTTCCGTCCCGGACCGGGCGACGATCTCGAACATGTGCCCCGAGTACGGGGCCACCGCGGCGTACTTCCCGATCGACGCCGCGACGATCGCCTACCTGAAGGGCACGGGCCGCGACCCGGCCGTCGTCGCGCGGGCCGAGGCCTACGCCCGGTCCCAGGGGCTCTGGGGCTCGCCCGCGCCGGGATCGATCGACTACGACGCGCACGTCCGGATCGATCTCGGCGCGATCGTGCCGACGGTCGCCGGGCCCCGCAATCCCGACGAGAGCGTGCCGCTGGGGGACGCGCCCCTCTCGTTCCGCAAGGCCGTCGAGACGTACCGCTCGACCCACCCGGCGAAGGCCGGTCCGGCGACCCCTCCGACGCCCGCGATCGACGACGGGGCGGTCGTGATCGCGGCGATCACGAGCTGCACCAACACCTCGAACCCGTCCGTCATGGTGGGCGCGGGGCTGATCGCGCAGCGGGCCCTCGCCCTCGGCCTCTCGGTGCCCCCGCACGTGAAGACGTCGCTCGCCCCGGGATCCAAGGTCGTCACCGCCTACCTCGAGAAGGCCGGGCTCCTGAAGCCGCTCGCGGAGCTCGGGTTCTCGGTCGTCGGCTTCGGCTGCACGACGTGCATCGGCAACTCGGGCCCGCTCATCCCGGCGGTCTCCCAGCAGGTGCGCGACCGCGACCTCATGGTCGCGGCGGTGCTGAGCGGGAACCGGAACTTCGAGGCGCGGATCAACAACGACACCCGGGCCGCGTACCTCGCCTCGCCGATGCTCGTGGTCGCGTACGCGCTCGCTGGACGCATGGACCTCGACCTCACGACCCAGCCGCTGGGCCGGCGCCCGGACGGCTCGCCGATCTTCTTGAAGGACCTCTGGCCGTCCCCGGCCGACGTCCGACGGATCGTGGAGCAGAACCTCGAACCCGGCATGTTCCGCGAGAAGTACCGGGCGATCGAGGTCGGCGACGAGCACTGGGAGTCGCTCGACGCCCCGACCGGGGCGAACTACCCGTGGGACGCCCGCTCGACGTACCTCGCCGAGGCGCCGTACCTCGCGCTCCCTCCGCCGTGGCTCCCGCACGACGGGACGATCGTCCGCGGTGCCCGGGCGCTGGTCGTGCTCGGGGACCGGGTGTCGACGGACCACATCTCCCCCGCGGGGGAGATCCCCGCGAGCTCGCCCGCCGGCGAATGGCTGCTCGCCCGCGGGGTGGCGGTCGCCGACTTCAACACCTACGGGACGCGCCGGGGCCACCACGAGGTGATGATCCGGGGGACGTTCGGGAACGTCCGGCTCAAGAACGAGCTCGCGGCCCCGAAGGAGGGTGGCGTCACCGCGCACCTGCCGGACGGCGCGGTCACCTCGATCTTCGCGGCGTCCGAGCAGTACCGCCGGGACGGCGTCCCGCTGGTCGTGCTCGCCGGGAAGGGGTACGGCCAGGGCAGCTCCCGCGACTGGGCGGCGAAGGGGCCGCGCCTCCTCGGCGTCGGGGCGGTGATCGCGGAGTCGTTCGAGCGCATCCACCGGTCGAACCTCATCGAGATGGGCGTGCTGCCCCTCACGTTCGCGGCCGGGAAGGGCTGGAAGGCGCTCGGCCTCACGGGCCGAGAGACGTTCGAGCTGAGGTCCCCCGAGGGTCGCCTCGTACCCCGGGGCCCGATCGCGGTCGTCGCGACCCGCGACGACGGGCACCGGACGGAGTTCTCCACGACCTGCGCGATCCACTCCGAGACCGAGCTCGAGTACTATGCCGCCGGCGGCGTCCTGCCGTTCGTGATGGAGCACCGGTTCGCGACCGGCCGCTAGGCGTCCGGTCCGGTCGCCCAGTGGGCGAGCGCCTCGACCCGGCGGAACGTCACCGTCGCGTCGCCGACCCGGGCGAGCGCCGCCGCCACCGCCTCCTGCAGCACCGCCGGGGGGACGCCGAGCGTGTGACGGCTCGCGCCCTGCGAGAAGAGCCGGAGGCGGCGGGCGACCGGCTCCGTCACCTCGCGGTCCGTCACGACCTCGAGCCGGTCCGGCGGGAACGCCTCGAGCAGCCGCCGCTCCCGGGCCGGCGGGCCGCCCCGGTTCGACGGTCGCGGGTACCCGCGCTCCGCCAGGACCCGGAAGAACTCCTCGCGACCGGCCCGCCCCGGCCCCCGCCGGGCCTCGTCGGCGTCCGGAGCGGCCGGATGCACCAGCGCGAACGCCCCTTGCCGGCCCACGCGGGTCGCCTCGCCGAGGGCGGCCCGAGTGTCCTCGAGGAGGTGGAGCACGTGGACGAACAGCGCACCGTCCACCGCCCGGTCGGCGAACGGGAGCCGGTACGCGTTCCCCCGGACCAGCCGCGGGAGGCCCTTCGCGCGCGCGAGGGCCAGCATGCCGCGCGAAGCGTCGACCCCGGTGAGCCGAAAGCCGGCGTCCGTCAGCGGGCGGGCGATCCGCCCCGTCCCGACCCCGATCTCGAGCAGGGAGCCGACCCCCGCGGCCCGGAGCCGGTCGGCGAGCCGGTCGAGCGTGGCGGCGTCGAGCGGATCGCGGGTCGCATCGTACTGCGGTGAGATCCGGTCGAAGTCGTGGGCCACGTCGAGGGTCGCCATCGGGCCCGCCCCAGCCCGCAGAGGTATTTTGGCCGGGGGGGCCACGCGAAAGCGCTCTATCCCCGAAGACGCTCGGCCGGGAACCGACCCATGCCGCGATCGCCCCTTCCCCGACGCGCCCCCCGCCGACTGTTCGTTCGCGTCGTGCGATACGGGGCGGCCGCGGACGAGGTGATCCCGAAGCCGCACGTGGTCCGCGACTTCCTGGACGGCTTCGACCGCGTCGGCCGGCTCGTGGCGCACGGCCCGCTCGTTGACCCGGCGGGCGACTTCCTGCTCTTTCGGGCCACCGACCGTGCGGAAGCCGCGCGCCTGTTGCGCCGTGACCCGATGCGCGAGCTGCCCGGCTCCGACTACCAGCTCCTCGGGTGGAGCCCCGGCCGGGCTGGCGTGGGCGTCGTGATCGATCCACCGCCGGCCCGCGGGTCCGGCCGGATCACGCTGGTCCAGCGGGTCCCGGTCGTCGTCCGCGATCAGGAGCGGGCGATCGCGTGGTACCGGGACGTGCTCGGCCTGTCGGTCGTCGCGCACGACCCCGACACCCACTACGTCGAGCTCGCCCTCGGCCCCGGAGCGGTCGCGCTCTCGCTCATCGCCCCCCGCCCCGAGTGGGGGGAGCCCGAGTACTCGGAGACGCTCGCCCGGCTCGGCATCTCGACCGGCATCGTGTTCCAGACGGACAGCGTCGACGCGCTCGCGCTCCGGCTCGAGCACGCCCACGCACGGATCACCCGGGGCGTCGAACAGCAGCCCTGGGGCGAGCGGACGATCCGGTTCGCGGACCCCGACGGCAACGAGTTCCTCGCCTTCGATCGGCGGCCGGCGACCGCGCGACCGGGCGACGCTCCGACCCCCCGGACCGAGTCCGAGGACGCGGACGGGTCGATGGACGGCACGGGGGAGCTCACGGAGATGGCGGACGGGCTCCGGGGTCGGGACCGCAGCATGCCGCGGCGGCGGGCGAAGAGCTAGCGAGCGTCGGGCGGGCGGCGCCCGTCCTTTATCCGTCCGGGCCGTTGGGGTCGGCGATGCAGCTGAAGCATCCGAAGTCGGACGATCCGATCGGGCGTGCGCTTGAGGTCGCGGTCCAGGTCGCGAAGGACGGCACGCAGGACCACCCGATCACGCCCGAGCGGTTCTGGGAGGACCTGCAGGCCGACGGATTCTACTTCCCGAACGACCCGCCCGGGAGCGACGAGCACGGCCGCTTCTTCGCCCACGTCGTCCTCGATCACGCGGTCGCGCTGGGCCGGATCACCGGCAACATCGCCCTCCACCACTACTGGGCGATCGGGTAGCGCCGACCGGGCCCTCCGACCTCCGGATAGGATAATAGGCCCTCCTGACGCATGCGTTCGGGATGGGCCCCGACGCGACCCCCGCCCACCCACCGCCCTCGACCCGGCGGACCGCCGCCTCCCCTCCGGCTCCGCCCTCGACCGCTCGACCCCGCCGCGGAGTTCTGATCGCGGGACTCGCGATCGGGGCGATCGCGGTCGTCGTGCTGTCGCTGCTCGCCACCGGGGTGCTGCCCGGCCTCGTCGCCCACAGCGGAAGCCCGGGCCCGGGCGCGGCGCTGGGGTCGGAGCAGGTCGCGGTGTCGAACGCGAGCCAGTACGCCGCCGGGGTCGGGCCCGGTCCGTGGACGCTCGCGTTCGTCGAAGGGGTCGACGCGACGGTCGCCTTCTCGACGCCCGCGTCCGACCTGCTGGGCAACGCCTCGTGCCCGCTGAGCGGCGGGACCTCCACCACGCTGACCGCGTCCGCCTGGACCGGGAACTACAGTGTCGGTCTGTCGGGAGGTTGGCTCGTGGCCCTCTCCACGCCCGGCCCTCCGCTCGGGCTCCTGATCGTCTGGGTCACGGCGAGCGGCGTGGCGAACCTCGGGGAGGAGAGTGGCGCTGGCTGCTACCTCGCTTCCGTGATCCATCCGATCCCCAACGGGCTGCTGAACAGCCCGGCGGCCGCGTCCGTGGCGGCGGCGACCCCGGACGGTGCGGCGTTCGTGCGCGCGAACCCGTCCGCTAACGCCGAGTATGAGCTCACGAACCAGAGCTACGCTTCGGAGCACGGCGTCGCCGTGAACGCCCCCCAGTGGATCGTGCAGTTCTCGGACTGCGTCGGGGGCCAGTACGACGACTTCTCGTCCGACCTGTTCGCGAACAACGGAACGGTGATCTCGGCCGCGGTCTTCGACGGCGGCAGTTGCTCGTCGACCAACGCGCTCCCGCTCGGCTCCGCCTTCGCCTTCGGCAGCGTGTCCGACGGGACCTGTCCGAGCGGGGACACTTACGCCGCCAACGGCTGTGCCGCGGGCGACGCCACCGAGACGGTCGGCATCGCCGGCTCGTCCGTCACCTTCGGGAACGTGCTGTTCGCCGTCCAGAGCGCGGACGGCGAGAACCTGACGATCACCGGCCCGGGAGGGTTCTCGATCCTCACCGACCACGGGGCGGTGGCGGCCCAGACGGTCGCCGGCTCGTCGCTCGCGATGAGCGCCTCCTGGTCGATCTACGGGGCCCCTTCGGTCTGCGGGGCGGGCTGCGGGCCGACGACGCCACTCACCCCCGTCGACGCGATCCTGATCGACTTCGGGGCCTCGTCGCCGTTCGGGGCGAGCGACCAGCTCGTCGCCTACGGGACCGACGGCTACATCGGATCGGTCGGCCCGCTCGCTCTCCCGTAAGGCGGCCCGGACGCCGCGCGGCCTCCCGGGTCAGTCCGCCGCGGCCTCGATCTGGACGAGCCCGCCCGACGGGGCCCGGGTCGACGTGCGCGTCGTGCGGCGCAGGTAGTGGACCGACGCGTCCACCACACGGTCGCGGATGTTGGCGAGATTCGTCCAGCGGAAGAGCGACGGCTCGAGGTAGCAGGCGAGCGCGCACTTGTTGCACGACTCGTACGGCGCCCAGTCGAACGAGTTCCACAGGGCCCGGATGTCGACGTCCCAGACCGGCAGGGAGCCCTGGTAGTCCTGCAGCACGTAGCACGGCAGGACGAGCCGGCCCGACGGGTCGACATTGACGGTGAGCCACGGCTTGCAGCGCCAGGGCTTGTCGCCGTACCACGAGCCGAGGATGGCGTCGAAATAGTCGACCGACTCGAGGAGGGGCGCTCCGCTCTTGCGCAGGTCGCGGAGCCGCTCGATCACCGGCCGGAGTTGCACGGCGCTCGGCGACATCGCGTCCGCCTTCTGGTAGTCGTAGGCGATCTGGACGGTGATCCCGACCTCGAGCCGCTCCGCGAGCTCGACGACCTGCTCCGACTCGTGCGCGTTCTCCCGGGTCACCGTGTGGCTGATGACCGTCGGGACCTCGGACCGGGAGGCCTTCATGCCGCTCACCGCGCGATCGAACGAGCGCGGGATGCCGCGGAGGCGGTCGTGCGTGTCGCCGATGCCGTCCAGGGAGACGAACAGGAGGTCGACGTGCGGCGCGATCTCGGGGAGCCGATGCTCGAGGAGCCAGCCGTTCGTGACGAGGGACGTGTGGAACCGGGAGTGCGCCTCCTTCAGGATCGCCCCCACGTCGCGACGCAGGAGCGGCTCGCCGCCCTCGAATCCGAGGAACGAGACCCCCGCGCGCGCGAGGGACTCCATGACGCGGATCTCGTCGGCGAGGCTCAGGAGCTCCTCGTCCTCGCGCCGCCAGAACGGGCACATCTTGCACTCGAGGTTGCAGCGGTACAGCAGCTTGTGCCCGGCGATCACCGGGCTCTTCTCGCCGGCCAGATTGCGGATCGCCCGGTTGAGGCTACGCAGGACGACCGGCTTGACTACGGCCATCGTCGCCTCCGCGGCACTCGCGCCCGCCCGAGCCCACCACCGTTCGCTGGCCTCGCGGAGCGGTGGGAGCAGGCATGGCCCCGGACCGCAGGGCTCGCGTCCCCATAAGTCCCGCGCGTCTGGGCGCGAGATTGGTCGACCGACCCCGGCGAGCGTCGACGCGCGCCGCGCCTTCGTCGCGGCCTACGAGCGACCGAAGGGTGCGGAGGGACCGCGGCGAGAAGGTAAGGTGTCGCTTGCAACCTGTGCCCGAGCCGCAGCCGCCTGGATGCAGGGAATCTGCGGCCGAGGGGATGAAGGTGCCAGGCGAACCGCGAGGCCCTGTGTAGTGGGCGGCAGCCGGCAAAGGGCTCTTCTCTTTCGCTCGGTATCGGGTCGGGATGACGACCGAGCTCGAGACGATACGCGACCTCTACCGGCACAAGACGGAGGCGCGCCGCCTGTACCTCCGGAGGATCTGGGGCCTCCCGGTGAAGGAGCGGTACAAGGACCGCGGGGCCACCTTTCCTACGCTCGTGGACATCTACTTGCACATACTCGACGACCACCGGTTCTGGTTCCTTCAGGGGTACCGTCGGCAACGGTTCCAGGACTACCCGCTCGGGATCCGGATGAGCCGTTCCGAAGCGGAGCGCGCCACCCGCGAGGTCGAGCGACTGACGGAGGAGATTTTGGAGGAGCTGCGGCCCCAGGACCTCGGCCGAAAGGTCCTACCCCTCGGCGACCATTACCCGATCACCGTCCGAGGAATGCTCCTCCAACTCAACATGGGAGAGCTCCAACATCAGGGGGAGCTCAACGCCCTCTTCTGGCAGATGGACAAAGTAGCTCCCTTCCTAGGCTATCGGCATTGGCACTTCCCGCGCTCGCCGTCCCGCTAGCCAGGGTTGGGACGCGAGCAGGGAAGCGCGGCGCCGAGTCGAGGCCGGTCCCGGCCGTGGAAGAACGCCCGGTCTAGGATTCGAAACCCGGCGGTTCGAACCCCTCGGCGAACCGTTCGGTGAAGGCGGTGTGTCGCGGACCCAACAAGGAACTCGCTCGGTGTCTCGGGGGGTGCGTCGAGACTACGGGGTTCGGTCCGAGCCGTAATGGCCGGTCCGTGCGATTCGCGTGTTGCGATCCGCATCAATTCCAGCGGGGGGACGTGCTAGCTTCGGCCTCGGTGCGGCTGCTCGCTTCGCCTCGGCGGCCTCCGACTGGAGCTAGCGAACTATATGCGAGGAAGTCGACTTTCGCGGACGATGCGGAAAATCATCGTAGACGCCCTGATTTCGCTCGATGGTTATCTGTCCGACGCGAACGGAGAGATCGACTGGTTCACGCAGGAAGAGGACTTCAACGAGGCCGAGGGTGAAGCGTGGTCCCTCGAGATGCTTCGGCGGGCCGACACGATCCTCTTCGGTCGGGTTACTTTCGATGGGATGGCTGAATGGTGGCCCTCCGAGACGGCGCGCCGGGTGATGCCCGAGATCGCCCGACACCTGAACGGCACCTCCAAAATCGTCTTCTCGAGAACCCTGAAGACGACGGCGTGGGAGCACACGACGATCCTGCCCGAAGCCTCGAAGGAGGTCATCCTCAGACTGAAGCAACGGCCCGGCCGGGACCTGCTCATCCTCGGCAGCTCGAGCTTGGTCTCCTCGTTGATGCGCGACGATCTGATCGACGAATATTGGATTCGCGTCGTACCGGTGGTGCTTGGCGCGGGCCGACCGCTGTTCAAAGACCAAAGGGAGCGCCACAAGTTACGACTCGTCAGTTGTCAGGCGTTCAAATCCGGTGTGGTGGCCCTCCGCTACGCACCGAAAGGATAGGCTCGGCTGCGCGGGGTGGGCGCGGGACTCCGTCACACCTTCGAGCCCAGGGTCGTCCGGAGTCGCCCCTTTCGTTCGAGTCCGCTCGCTCGCGCCGGGAGCACGGTACGCCGTTGGGTCCTCCACTGGCGGTTCCGTGAGGAGGCCCGGGGGTCCGGTAGAGGGACTTCGGTCCCGTCCGAGAGAGGCGAACTCATTGCGCCCACCACCGGCCTTTCGGCTGGGGAAAGAAACTCGCCCGTGCTGGGATTCGAACAGCGGGTGGTTCGAATCCAGTCTCCGGTCGAGCCGGGAGTCCCATCACCTGGTCTCGGACAGAGTCGGCGCGTCGGACCCCGATGGTCTCCCCATGGGTTCGAACTACGCGTCGTTCACTTCTCGGACCACCGGCTTGACCTCGACAATGGGCGTCCCGTCATTCGACGCGAGGAGGTCGACCAGCAAGCCGTCCGTCCGGACTTCGGTCCCCCGGCGTCGGTGGAGTCCCATCGGCTCGGGTCGGTTGGGGGATCGGGTCCGAAACACCCCCGAACGAGGACCCGTTTTGTCGTCTTCCGGGTAGGTGCTTTGCAGGTGTCTCCTTCCTCGATGAAGCCAGGTGATAATCATCCCGTCACTCCCAAACTGGGTGCCGCGGAGCGACCGGCGGAACGGTGGTTTGATCTCCACAAACGCCGGGGGAGCCCCCTCCGCATAGAAGCACCGAGCCTCCCGGAGTACCTTCAGGCCACCTCTGACGAGTCCCACGGGCCCGAGGGTGAACGTCCTCGGCATCGAACCAGCCCTCAGCGGGGACCGGCCACTGTTTACGAAGGCTCCCTGGACCGGAATCTTGCCTCGGCCAGAGTCGGTTCGAAGAGTTCGATGGGGTTTCCCGACGGGTCTTCGACGATCACTTGGCGGCCCCCTACGCCGGTGACCAGTTCGTTGCGGAATCGAACCCCGGCGTTCCGGAGCGAAGCGATGACCCTAGGAAGATCTTCGACTTGTATGGCGAATCGGTTCCAACCCCCCGAGCACTGCGGCGTACCGTCGGGCATGGGCTGACCCCCGCCGGCATTGGGGTTGGGTTGACTCAGTACGAGCCGCAGCGGCCCGCGGGAGAGCATCGCAAATGAGGGAGCTGGATGCATGACCTCACGGAACCCTAGATGGCGAGTGTAGAACGCGATGGAGCCTTCCACGTCGTCCACGATGTACCGGACTTGTACCACCTCATCCAGGAGATCCCTCGTTGCCCGCTCTTGCGTACTCATATGCTCGTGCCCCCTCGAGTAGCGATTATCTCGATGCATCGAGATATAAGTCAATATCTGTGGTTGGCTTTCCCCCCGGGGGGACGTTCGTGAAGCGGGTCCAAAGGGAGAAACTCGAGCAGACGATGCGATCCGCCCGGGAGTACACGGCCGCGGTAGTCTTCTATCATGAACTGGTGGCCAAGAAACTGGGAACTTCGGTCTCTGACCTAAAGGGGCTCGAACTCATCCAACGATGGGGCCCCCGGACCGCGGGTGAGCTCATGGCCGGCACCGGACTCGCGTCCTCCTCCGTAACCGCGATGATCGATCGACTCCAAAGAAGGGGGTTAGTGAAGCGGACCAAGTCACCCTTGGATCGACGCAAAGTTTTGGTCGAGCTTACCCCGAGATTCTCGGAACAGTTTGTGCCGCTGTTCGACCCACTGAGCCGACGCTTGAGGCATGGGTTAAGGGCGCTCAGCACGCCCGACCTTGAGGCCGTTCAAGCGTTCTTAGCCACGGCGGCAAAAGACGTGCGGGTTGCGATTGGAGCAGATCCCGAGCTCGGAGGGCGTCATCGCAAGCGGGTCGAGTCCCGAGCTTGAGCCCCCGTCCCTTCCCGCGACCGGCTTCGGCCCGCTAGGGGTTCGAATCCGACAAGGTTTTTCGCCGGTCGGGGAAGGCGCCCGTGCTGGGATTCGTTACGGCCTCCGTAACGAATCCCCACCATCCGTCAGTACGTTTCCACCGCAAGGCCCGGCACTTGCGAGAAGACTCCGTCCCGGCTCACGAGTATCCCTCCGCGATGTCGCGCGGTCGCGGCGACCAACAGGTCGTTGCCCGCTATGGGGGTGCCCCGCCGAAGCGCCTCCGCACCGATCCTACCGGCTTCGGTCGCCTCGGCGATGTCGAAGGGAAGGATCTCTAGGCGGTCGAGGAATTCCAGAGTTCGCGACAGTTCTCGTCGCCCCCGGAAGTGGGCTCCGACGAGGACCTCGGCCGCAGCCACAGACGGGGTCGTGAGACGTTCACCCAACTCCACGAGGTCTCTCACTTTCCCGACCGCGTCCGCGTCGCCCCGGACGTAGTCAATCAGGAAGGTTGAGTCGAAGCAGCGCACCGTTCAGCCCCCCTTCTGGAATAGGCGATCTAGTCGCGCGCGGTCCCGACGCCGTCCTTCAGCGAGAAAGGAGCGGAGCCTCTCGAGGTCTTCGTCGGGGATGTCCTTCCATATCCCGGCAAAGTCCAGGATCGAACGGCGCTTGCCAGAAAGGCGCTTGACCGCATCGCTAAAGGTCTCGCCGCTTCGTCGTTGGCGCCGCAGCAAATCATACGCTTCCGGGTCCAACGCCACCGTCTTTGCGGACACAGTTACACATCAATATATTACATCGATATAGTTATGTCGGGGAGATAGCTGCCCGAGCCGGGTCGGAGAGCACCCCTGCTAGTGGTCGAATAGCTGGTTGTTCGAACCCATCGGCGAAACGTTCGCTGAGGGCCGTACGCAGCGGACCCATCAAGCGTCACGGTCGGCATCCCTGGGGGCGTGTCGAAACTACTAACTTAAGAGCCGGGGCTCTCCGACGCGACGCTTCCGAAAAGGGAAAAAGCCACCCCGCCGGAAAAGGGGGTGCTAAGGTCAATCGCAAACCACGCTCTACTCAAGGTAGAATTCGAGACTAGTTGAGTATCGAGCACGAACCAGACCTCTGTGTTGAGCGGAACCTGCCAGGTCGATCCGCTTGACCAGGTGCGGTTGGAGAACCACCACGTTCCGACGGCTATGCCGGAGGAACCCAACGCGGAGACCCGAGCGCTTGATCCTAGTTGAACTTGAGTTGTATTCAGTCCGGGTTGAGTCGTTAGATTTGCGACACGGAATCCTAGGTTGCCCAATGTGAGGCCATGAAGCAAGGATTCGACGGCGACCGAGTAGCACACGAGCCCGGAAACTTCAGGACAACCGGCCGAGCCCGGTTGAACCTTGATCGGCCCATCGGCCGGCGCAAACTGGGAGGGTCCTGTATAGTTCGAGTGAAACGTCGGTACCAAGACAAGCAGCGCCACGACGATTACCGCGATCGCGGTTCCGGTCCCCCCCGCAAGCCAGTACAGCCGCGCTCGAGCGGGTGAGGCTTCGGACTGCGGCGAAGGATTATCCGTAGCCCGTTCTCGGTCGTTCATCCGAGGCACAACCGATTATCGGAAGCAATGCTTGATCGACCGCGCAATAGTTAGAGTTTCTCCTCACGAACGCCAACCACTGTCGAAATTCGTCAGACGGTCGCCCGGCTGCATTCGGATTCTTGCCCGATTCCAAGCCGGCTCAGGTCCAATAGACCTGGAAGCAGCTCTCATAGTCCCCGTCATTCGGTCCCGGGGTCCAGGGTAAGAGCTGGACGCTGACTGCTCCGACTCCGGTTCGGGACGTGTTCGACCGATTGGCAACGGAGATTTCCGGAGTGTCACGACGAGTGGTCTCTCGACCTGCCAGGGTCACTCGTACTTCACCCGTGATCGCGAGATTGCGCACTTTCACGGAGACCGCCGCCTTGACGTTCGATTGTCAAGCGACGTCATTCGGCAGCGACTGGCCGATGGAAGGTTCGACGCACGAGTCCGAGTACGGAGTCCCCCGGCCAACTGGGTGGCCGTAGACCTCGAGGCACTGGGGGCTATGTCGCTCGCCCAGGATCTCTTGAAGGAGGCCGTACGGGCGAACGCGTAGGGCTGCGAGACCCAAGATAGCAGTTTGGTCTTCGACCGACGGTTCTATGCGGAGGCTCGGGTAGGACCATTGGGGCAGCTTCGGTCACTTCCGAATGGGGCGGACGCGTTGCCCCGACCACGAGCCTCTCGGCGGGGGAGAGAAACTCGCCCGTGCTGGGATTCG
>Ga0335074_10004866_pt1 | contig 18548 bp, 19 predicted proteins | sample Lox_Sample_23_FD_206715 | JGI IMG/M metagenome (GOLD analysis project Ga0335074, IMG submission 206715) | Soil microbial communities from Loxahatchee National Wildlife Refuge, Florida, United States - Lox_Sample_2.3 | ecosystem: Environmental > Terrestrial > Soil > Wetlands | place: USA... | reverse complement strand
GTCGGCCCCGAGCACCACGCCGAGGACGGACGGGATTCCGATCACGTACATGCCCGCTGCTTGTGCCGCGGCGACACCCGGTGGCGCGTCCTCGAGCGCGATCGCGGCAGCGGGAGACACGCAGAGCCGCGCGCACGCCGTGAGGTAGAGGTCGGGGGCCGGCTTCGGGTTGGGGACGTCGTCAACACCGAGCACCACATCGAATGCGTCCTGCAGCCCGACTCGGCGCAGGCCCGCAAGCAGATGCGCGCGCGGCGAGTTCGACGCGACGGCAATGGGCAGGCCAGCCGCGCGCAGCCGCGCGACCAGTGCCCGGGCGCCCGGCTGCGGCTCTGCACCTCTGCTGATCTCGTCCAGGGCCCTGGCGTACAGGTCAGCGCTCAATTGCTCGCCCGACTCTGGCATCCCCAGCAGCCGCGCGAGAATCGCAGCCGCGGTCGCCGGCGAAGTCCCGACCAGCGCGTGCTTTGCAGCCAGACCGAACTACTGACCGTGCGTCTGGAACAAGGCCGTCTCGGCCACCGTCCAGCAGGGTTCGGTGTCGAGCAGCAGACCGTCGTTGTCGAAGACGACGCCCGCGAGCGCAGGCGAGTCGCCAGCCAGCAGAGATTCGGCTGTGCTGAGGTCGTCGGTGGTTGCGGTCACACCGCCCGCGGGCGGATCGGCGGTCGCGAGCCTGTGCTGCGCGAAGTCGGCGGTCACCGGCAAACAGTAGCCGTGTCGCGCCCGCGCTGACGCCGTGCGCTGCACCTGGTACCGCACACTGACGTCATGGGAACCCAGCCCAGGCCGGCGCGCGACGACCTGCCGCGGACGGGCGCCGAGCGAGGCGATCAGCTGCCGGGTAAAGGCACCCGGCGGGCGGGCGAGCACGTGGCGCGGAAGGGCGACCAACCAGCGCAGGTCGACCAAGGCGGGAACGAGGCGCCTGCCCCCTTGCCGACCGAGATGATCGCTGCCCTTGTGGCATTTGACCGGCACCTCGCGGCGGAACGCGGCCTCTCGCAGCACACGGTCCGGGCTTACCTGGGCGATATCTCGGCACTGCTCAGATATGCAGTCGACGATCACTGCACGGATCTCGCTGAGCTAGACGTCTCGTTGCTGCGGGCGTGGCTCGGCGGCCAGCACCGGGCCGGGCAGGCGAGGACCACGATCGCGAGGCGGGTGGCGGCTGCGCGGTCTTTCACCGCGTTCGCGCACCGGCGCGGCTGGCTGCCGAACGACCCAGGCGCCCAGCTCGGCTCGCCCAAGGTGCGACGCCATCTGCCTCAGGTCCTGGCCCAGGAGCAGGTGGCTGCCGTTCTAGGTCCAGGGGCTCCCGCCACACCCGGCTCGCAGACTGTCTCCGGTTCGGGCGCCGCATCCGCCCCCCGCGCCGTCTCCGGTTCGGGCGCCGCGTCCGCTCCTCGCGCCGTCTCCGGTTCGGGCGCCGCGTCCGCCCCCGCCACCGACCCGGGCGCGGGAGCGGCCTCCGGCTCGGGCGCAGCGCCTGGCCAGAACGGCGCGGCTGCCGCGATTGCGTGGGCGATGTCACTGCGGGACACCGCGATCATGGAATTGCTGTATGCCACTGGCATCCGGGTGAGCGAGCTATGCGGCCTGGATCTCGGCGACCTTGACACCTGCCGACGCACCGTCCGGGTCCTGGGCAAAGGAAACAAGGAGCGTGTGGTGCCGGTCGGCATCCCGGCTATCAGGGCGGTGCAGGACTGGCTGGACCGCGGTCGGCCGATTGTGGTAGCTGCCCGCCGGGAGGCGTCTCCCCAGGAGCCGACCAGCCAGGCAGCGCCGAAGGTGGCGCCGTCCAAGCAGCTGGCGGGCGGGCGGCTGGCGGCGGGAGAGGACGGCAGCGGCCGGGCGATGTTCCTCGGCGCCAAAGGCGGCCGGATCGACCCGAGAACTGCCCGCCGGGTCGTTCACGCCCGGATCGCTGCAGCCGCGCAGCCCGTCCCGGATATGGGTCCGCACGGCCTGCGGCATAGCGCCGCTACGCATCTGCTAGAAGGCGGGGCCGATCTGCGGAGCGTGCAGGAGATGCTGGGCCATGCATCCCTCGCGACGACGCAGATATATACCCATGTCAGCATCGACCGGCTGATTTCGGTCTACCGGCAAGCCCATCCGCGGGCCTGACCGTGCCGAGCGGCCTGGCCAAGATGACCGCGAGTGGGGCGTGAGGAGCGGATTACTGCCCCTCTTGGGGCAGTAATCCGTGACTCACGCCCATCAGTTCCAGGTGGCGATGCGAAGCGGCTCACGTCTTCGCGGGATTGAGTTCCCCGCGGCCATGTAGACTTACCGCACGGCTAGCCCTCGGGCGCGCGTTAGCGTGCGCGCAAACCTGGGCGGGCCGATTTCGCGCGTCTGCTCGCTGAGCGGCAAGGCCGCGGTGCCCAGCAGGGTATCCGTGCCTGAGCCGACAGGACGCCCCTCACCGGTCCGCGGGAGCCACCTCCGGCGGCGAGAGGGCGTACGGACGCCAGGACCAGGAGTTCGGCACGGCCGAATTCGGAACCGGACGGCCCGTCTGCCTGCACGGCGGCGTGCCAAGAACAGGAAGGGGACACCGGCATGGCTCCGGTCGTCACCATGCGCCAGCTCCTGGAGAGCGGCGTTCACTTCGGGCACCAGACCCGGCGCTGGAACCCCAAGATGAAGCGCTTCATCTTCACTGAGCGCAACGGCATCTACATCATCGACCTCCAGCAGTCGCTCGACTTCATCGACAAGGCTTACGACTTCATCCGGGAGACGGTCGCGCACGGCGGCTCCGTGCTCTACGTGGGCACCAAGAAGCAGGCCCAGGAGGCCATCGCCGAGCAAGCCCGCCGGGTCGGGATGCCGTATGTCAACCAGCGCTGGCTGGGCGGCATGCTGACCAACTTCGGAACCGTCTACAAGCGGCTGCAGCGGCTGAAGGAGCTCGAGGAGATCGACTTCGACGACGTGGCCGGCTCCAACCTGACCAAGAAGGAGCTTCTCCAGCTCCGCCGCGAGAAGGACAAGCTCGAGCGCTCGCTCGGCGGGATCCGGGACATGTCGCGGGTGCCGAGTGCGCTCTGGGTGGTGGACACCAAGAAGGAGCACATCGCGGTCAGCGAGGCCCGCAAGCTGGGCATCCCGGTGATCGCCATCCTGGACACCAACTGCGACCCGGACGAGGTCCAGTACCCGATCCCGGGCAACGACGACGCTATCCGCAGCGTCTCGCTGCTGACCAGGGTCGTCGCTGACGCTGTCGCGGACGGTCTGATCGCGAGGGCGGGCTCGGCGGCGGCTGACGACAAGCCCGCTGCCAACGGCGCGGATGGCGTGATCGGCGTAGCCGAGCCGCTGGCCGAGTGGGAGCGGGAGCTGCTGGAGGGCAGGGCCGACGAAGCGGCTGCCGAGGGGTCGGGCGTCGCCGCGGCGAGCGCCAACGGCGCCGACAGCGCGGCGGCTGCACCCCTGGCCGAGAGCGGCGCCACCGCTGCGGCCGTGGCCGAGGCCGAGGCCGACAGCGGCACCGGCGACGACAGCGAGAGCCAGACGGCCTGACCGGCGCGGCCCGGCGCGCCCGGCGCCCGGATGGCACCGCCGGCCCCGGATCGGGCCGCTGGTCGCCACCGGACTGCCGGCCGCAATCCGGGCGGCATCTGCGGGCCACCCGGCCGATGCCGGGCACCCTCACCAGGGGTGCCCGGCGAGAAGCCGGCAGACGAGGGCGGCCGGCAGCCTGACGGCGCTGTCGGAGGGAAGACAACTAGAGGTTGTCCGCCGGGAGACAACGGCCTTGCCAGCCGGCAGACGACCAGGGCTGCGGACGAAAAGACAACTAGAGCCGCCGACGGTACGACAACGAAAGATGGGGACATGGCGAACTACACCGCCGCTGACATCAAGAGGCTGCGCGAGCAGACCGGCGCGGGCATGCTCGATTGCAAGAATGCCCTGGCGGACGCCGATGGCGACTATGCGGCCGCGGTCGAGGCACTCCGCATCAAGGGCGCCAAGGACGTGACCAAGCGAGCGACTCGGACGGCGGCTCAGGGCCTGGTCACCGCCCAGCTCGCCGGAACGAGTGCCGGTGTCCTGCTCGAGCTCAACTGCGAGACTGACTTCGTCGCCAAGACGGACATGTTCCAGCAGGTCGCTGCCGACATCGCCGCGGCCGCGCTGACCGCTCGGGCGGCCGACCGGCTCGCCGTTCTCGGCCTGGAGGTCCGGCCTGGTCAGACCACCCAGGAGCTGATCGAGGAGGCCGGCGCGGCGCTCAAGGAGAAGCTTGAGCTCGGCCGGTATGCCCGCTTTGAGGGTGGCTACGTGACCAGCTACCTGCATAAGTCGGACCCGGCGCTGCCCCCCACGCTCGGCGTGCTTGTACAGCTGGACGACACGGGCGCCGAGGTCGGGCAGGATGTCGCGCACCAGGTCGCGGCCATGCGCCCGCAGTACGTGACTCGCGAGCTAGTCCCTGAGGACGTCGTGGCGAACGAGCGCCGCATCGCCGAGCAGGTCACCAGGGAGGAAGGCAAGCCGGAGCAGGCGATTCCCAAGATCGTCGAGGGCCGGGTGAACGCCTTCCTGAAGGACATCGTCCTGGTGGAGCAGGCATCGGTGCGGGACCCGAAGAAGTCGGTCAAGCAACTGCTGGCCGAGCACAAGGCCAGCGTGCGCGAGTTCGCCAGGTTCCAGATCGGCCAGGCAGGTTGACGCTGGCGGAAGGCGGTACCGCTGTGGAAGACAGCCAGCAGACGGCCCCCGGCGAGCCGGAGGCGCAGGCTTCGCTGGCTGTTTCCGCCGCCTGGCGGCCCAATTGGCGGCGGGTTGTGCTCAAGCTGTCCGGCGAGGCCTTCGCTGGCGGTGAGCCGCTCGGCATCGCGCCCGACGTCGTCATCCACCTCGCCCGGGAGATCAAGGCAGCCGCCAGCGAGGGCTTCCAGATCGCCGTCGTGGTCGGCGGCGGCAACATGTTCCGCGGCGCGGTGCTCTCCGAGCGCGGCATCGACCGGGCCAGGGCCGACTACATGGGCATGCTCGGCACCGTGATCAACTGCCTGGCCTTGCAGGACGTGCTGGAGAAGCTCGGCATGGAGACCAGGGTCCAGACCGCCATCACCATGGGCCAGGTCGCCGAGCCTTACATTCCGCGGCGGGCGATCCGGCACCTGGAGAAGGGCCGGATCGTTATCTTCGGGGCCGGTCTCGGCGCGCCGTTCTTCTCCACCGACACCTGCGCCGCCCAGCGCGCGCTGGAGATCGGCGCCGAGGCGGTGCTCAAGGGCACCAAGGTGGACGGGGTCTACGACGCTGATCCGCGCAAGAACGCGGACGCTGTGCGCTTCCATCATCTGGACTACACCGAAGTGCTCCGCCGTGAGCTGCGGGTCATGGACGCCACGGCGGTCAGCTTGTGCATGGACAATGACCTGCCGATAGTGGTGTTCGACCTGATGGGGGAGGGCAACGTCGTCCGCGCGGTACGCGGCGAGCAGATCGGCACCCTGGTCAGCCGCTCGCCCCGGTGAGGCCCGGATGAACTGCTGCTGACGTGCCGGTAAAGCCCCGCGTGAGGGGCAGGTGAGGACCGGGCGAAACCGGGCAGGGCATAGTTATGGCGACGCCTGGCACAGTCGGGTCCTGGCGGCGGCGCGCCGCGGAGGAGTACCCAGGGCATACTGGGAATCTCCGGAGGCGCGCCAGGCGCGGCACTGCTGGGTCGGGCGGGATCGGGCCGGAGCTGCCGCTTGCGCAGGCGAACGGCCGCAGACCGTCCGCCAGCGCAATCGGGCAAGCGCCCTCCGGCGAGCGACCGCTGACGACACGCACAGGGAGCCGAAGTGATTGACGACAGTCTCCTCGAGGCTGAGGAGAAGATGGAGAAGGCAGTCGCGGTTGCGAAGGAAGACTTCACCAGCATCCGGACCGGCCGGGCTCACCCGTCGATGTTCAACAAGATCACAGCCGAGTACTACGGGACGCAGACGCCAGTCAATCAGCTGGCGTCTTTCCATATGCCCGAGCCGCGGATGGTGATCATCCAGCCCTACGACAAGGGCTCCATGTCTGCCATCGAGAAGGCAATCAGGAACTCTGACCTAGGCGTGAACCCGACCAATGACGGCACGATCATCCGGGTGGTGTTCCCTGAGCTGTCCGAGGAGCGCCGCCGGGAGTTCATCAAGGTCGCCCGGAACAAGGCCGAGGACAGCCGGATCTCCATCCGGAACATCCGCCGGCATGCCAAGGACTCGATTGACAAGCTGGTCAAGAACGGCGAAGCCGGCGAGGACGACGGACGACGGGCCGAGCGCGAGCTGGATGAGCTGACACATACCTACACCGCCCAGGTCGACGAGTTGCTCAAGCACAAAGAAGCCGAACTTCTCGAGGTCTAGTGGGGCTTGAGAAGAACGCTCAGGAAGACTCCGGAGGCGTCGGTATCGGAGCACCGAGGGCTGTCCGGACGCAGGCTCAGCGCACCGATCCGGACCGGATCGAGCCTGACCGGATCGAGCCTGACCGGATCGAGCCCGACCCGACGCCGCACGCCGGGGAAGAGGAGCAGTACGTCAACGGGCAGCCGGCCGAGCAACAGCCTGAGCCGCCGCTGAATGGTCGCAGGCCGATCAGTGCCGGGCGCAATCTGCCTGCTGCGCTCGGGGTTGCGGCGGTCATGGGCGGCCTCGTGGTGCTGACACTGTTCACCGTCAAGGCCACGTTCCTGCTCTATGTCGGAATCATCGTGACACTCGCGCTCTTTGAGCTAAGCCGCGCCCTCGGCTCCCGCGAGATCAATCTGCCGCTGATCCCGATCACCATCGGCGGAATCGCGATGGTGACCCTGGCCTACTGGACGCAAACCAAGTGGGCCCTGGCCGCGCTTGCGGTGACCGGCATCGGGGTCCTGGCCTGGCGGCTGCGCGGCGGGGCGGCCGGCTATGTCCGCGACGTCACCGCGGGCCTTTTCACGCTGCTGTACCTGCCGCTGGCGGCCGTCTTCGTCGCGCTCATGCTGTCCGAGGCCGACGGCGCGCGGCGCGCGTTCATCTTCATCGTGCTGACCGTGTGCAGCGACACCGGCGGATACCTGGCGGGCATCCTGGTTGGCAAGCACCCGCTGGTGCCGTCGATCAGCCCGAAGAAGACGTGGGAGGGCCTCGGCGGCTCGACCGTACTCTGCCTGCTGGCGGGCGCGCTGACGGTGCCGGGCCTGCTCGGCGGCGCCCTCTGGCAGGGCCTGCTCCTCGGGGTCGCGGCGGTCGCGATTGCCACCGTTGGTGACCTGGTCGAGTCCATGATCAAGCGGGACCTGGAGATTAAGGACATGGGACACCTGCTGCCGGGCCACGGCGGCATCATGGACCGGCTCGACTCGCTGCTGGTCATGGCCCCGGTGGTGTGGCTGCTGCTCGCCCTGTTCGTGCCGAACGGCCACTCCGTCTGATTACGACCGGAACGGGCTGGCCTTCCGCCCGGCCGTTCGCTGCAATCAGACCGCGGCTTGGCTTGCCCGTGCGCACGACTGCTCGTTTAATGGGTGGTGCAGGCAGGGAGGTCTGTCATGACGAAGATCACGCCTTCGCAGCTGCCGGGCTCACCCGGCGGCCTGCGCCGCGAAGGCAGCAGGACTCCAGGGGACTGGTGCGGCAGCGGGGAGCTGCCGGACCCCGGCTGGTGCGGCGACGTCAGGCCGCCCGCTGACTCGTGCAGCACGCTGCCACCCCCGGCAGACTGGCGCCGGGCGCTCGTCAGCGCGCTGATCCGTCGGGCCGTTCGCTAGCTGCTGGTTGCGGCTTCCGGCCGCGACGTCCGGTCCGTGGCGCGGCCCTTCCGGCGGGCTCGGAGTAGTCCTCCCGATCCGGCCACCATGCCCGCTCGTCAGGCTTAGACCAGCCCTGATTCCGCCGCGCGGTGCGCTAGCCGCCGGGGACTTCGGCGGCGCCGGCCGTCCGGAGTTCGTCCAGGTACTCAGTCGGGAAGCCGAATTCCCTGACGATCGAGGCCGTGTGCTCGCCGAGAGCCGGTACCGGGCGCAGCGGCGTGGTCCACTGCGGGCTGGAGAAGGCGGGCAGCAGCGATGCGACCGGGCCGGCCGGCGACCCGACCTCCTGCCAGCGGCCGCGCGCGGTCAGCTGCGGGTGATCGATGACCTCGTCCAGCTCGTTGAACGCGGCGCTGCCAAGGCCGGCGGCGTCCGCGAGCGCGCAGATGTCCGCCAGGTCGAGTGTCCCGGTCCAGTCGGCGATGACCGCGTCGAGCCTGGCGCGCTGACCGAGCCGCTGCACGTTGGTCGCGAGCGAGGGGTCGGCTGCGAGGTCGGGCCGGCCGAGGAGACGGCCTGCCAGGCGCCGCCACTCGGCGTCGTTGGTTGTTCCGATGACCACGGTGCGGCCGTCCTTCGTCGGGTACGCGCCGTAGGGCGCGACGACGGGCGAGCTCATGCCGTTCGGCGGCCGCACCTCGCCGGTGTAGCGCGTGTACAGCAGCGCGAAGCCGAGGAAGTCGATAACCGTGTCGAACATGCTGACCCGGATCGCGGTGCCGCGGCCGGACTGGCTGCGGCCAACGAGCGCAGCCAGGATGCTGGTGGCTGCCTGCACTCCGGCGCCGACGTCGGCAATCGGGATGCCGGGCTTAGCCGGCATCCCCGCGGTGCCAGTTGCGGCACACGACCCGCCTTCGGACTGCACCAGCAGGTCATAGGCACGGCGGTGATCGAGGGGGCCGCCGACGCCGTAACCGGACATGTCGACGGCGACCATTGCCGGGTACGTGCGCGTGAGTGATTCCGCATCCACGCCGAGCCGCTGCGCCGCGCCCGGAGCGAGGTTCTGCACGACCACGTCCGCCGATCCGAGCAGGCGGTCGAGGAGCGGACGTACGGCAGGGTGCTTGCAGTCGAGTGCGACCGACTCCTTGTTCCGGTTCAGCCAGACAAAATGCGTGGCCAGCCCGTTCGCCGCCGCGTCGAACTGCCTGGTGAAGTCACCAGTGCCAGGCTGCTCCACCTTGATCACTCTGGCGCCGAGGTCGGCCAGCAGCCGGGTGCAGTAGGGTGCCGCCACGGCCTGCTCGAAGGCCACCACGGTGACTCCGGCAAGCGGCAGCCCAGCTTCCTGCTCTGACACACTGACGTCTATGTCCACGGGGAAATCATGACGGACGCGTCGGCGGAGGCGCCGGACGATGGCGAGCTGCGCTCGGCGATGCGCGAGCTCACGCGCAGATTCGACGACGCCTACTGGGCCGGCCACGACGAGGCGGAGGAGTTCCCGTGGGACTTCTACGATGCGGTCGCCTCGGCCGGGTGGCTCGGCATCGCCATCCCGCAGCAATACGGCGGTGCTGGTCTCGGCATTTCCGCCGCTGCCACGATGCTCTACGAGATCGCGGCCTCGGGCGCCGGCATGAACGGCTGCAGCCCGTTCCACCTGACAATCTTCGGGCTGAACCTGGTCGCCCGGCACGGCGGCGAGCGGCTGTGCCGGGAACTGCTGCCCGCGGCTGCCAACGGCAGCCTGCACGTGTGCTTCGCGATCACTGAGCCTGACGCGGGCTCGGACACCAGCCGCATTCGCACGTTTGCCCGGCGTGACGGCGATGACTACGTGATCAGCGGCCGCAAGGTGTGGATCACCAAGGCTGCTCAGTCCCAGCGGGCGGTCCTGCTCGCGCGAACCGGGCAGCCCGAACCAGGAGGACGGCCGACGGACGGGCTGTCGATGTTCGTGGTCGACCTGACCGGCGGCGGCGTCGAGATGCACCCGATCCCGAAGATGGGCAGGAACGCGGTCCCGTCCTACGAGCTGTTCATCGATGATCTCCGAGTACCGGCCACTGCCCTGGTCGGCGAAGCCGGGCGGGGCTTTACCTACCTGCTGGACGGAATCAACCCGGAGCGCATCCTCCTCGCGCACGAGGCCGCCGGCATCGGCCGCGCGGCGCTGCGCCGGGCCGTCCAGTACGCCCGTGAGCGCGTGGTCTTCAACCGGCCGATCGGCCAGAACCAGGGCATCGCCTTCCCGCTCGCCGAAGCGGCGATGCGGCTGGACGCGGCCGAGCTCATGGCCAGCGAGGCGGCGGCGAAGTACGACCGGGGTGAGCCCTGCGGCCGGGAGGCGAACACGGCGAAGTGGCTGTGCGCTGACGCGGGGTTCGCGGCCGCAGACGCAGCCGTGCAGACACTGGGCGGCTACGGTTACGCTCGCGAGTACCACGTCGAGCGGTATTTCCGCGAGTCCCGGCTGATGCGCATCGCGCCGGTCAGCCAGGAGATGGTGCTGAACTACATCGCCGAGCACGTCCTGCACCTCCCAAAGTCCTACTGACCGAGGGGGAGCGGCACGATCGGAGGGAGAGGCTATGGGCATGCGTCGGGCCGCGATCGTGATGCCGGTGCGGACGCCGGTCGGAACTTTCGGCGGGAGCCTGCGTGACGTGCCGGTGGAGGAACTGGCGGGCGCGGCGGTCAAGGCGGTTGTCGAGCGCTCCGCGGTCGATCCGGAGCGGATCGAGGATGTCTGCTTCGCCCAGTCGTACGCGAATGCCGAGACACCATGCGTAGGCCGGTGGGCCGCGCTTCACGCCGGGCTTCCGATCAGCGTGCCGGGGCTGCAGCTGGACCGCCGGTGCGGCGGCGGGCTGCAGGCGGTGATCACCGCCGCGATGATGGTGCAGACCGGAGCCGCGGATGTCGTGCTGGCGGGCGGCGTGGAGAGCATGAGCAACGCCGAGCACTACACGACCGGAGTGCGCTGGGGGACCAGGGCGGGCAGCCCGGTGCTGTATGACCGGATCGACCGGGGCCGGGAGCGCTCGCAGCCGGAATGGCGGTTCGGGAAGATCTCCGGAATGATCGAGACCGCGGAGAACCTGGCCACGCAGTTCAGCCTGACCAGGGACGAGGCCGACGCGTACGCGGCGCGCAGCCAGCAGCGCGCTGCGGCCGCCTGGGACGCCGGCGTGTTCGACGACGAGATCGTGCCGGTCCAGGTACCGCAGCGGCGCGGTGACCCTGTCACCGTGAGCCGGGACGAGGGCGTGCGGCCGGACACGACGCCTGAGTCGCTGAGCAAGCTCCGCCCGATCATGCCGTCCGGCACGGTGACGGCCGGTAACGCCAGCCAGCAGAACGACGCGGCGGCGGCATGCCTGGTGGTGGCCGAAGACCAGGTTGAGCCGCTTGGACTGGAGCCGGCCGGCTACCTGGTCGGCTGGGCTGCCGCCGGCTGTGAGCCCGCCACCATGGGCATCGGACCGGTCCCGGCGGTGGCGAAACTGTTCGCCCGCACCGGCCTTGGCTTCGGCGACCTGGATCTCGTCGAGCTCAACGAGGCGTTCGCCGTTCAGGTGCTGGCGGTCCTGGCCGGCTGGGACTGGAATGACCCGGACAAGCTGAACGTCAACGGCTCCGGCATCTCGCTCGGCCATCCGATCGGGGCTACCGGTGCCCGGATCCTGGCCACCGGACTGCGCGAGCTGCGCCGCCGCGACGGCCGCTATCTGCTGGAGACGATGTGCGTCGGCGGCGGCCAGGGCGTCGCGGCCATCTTCGAGAACGCCCGCTGACTCGCCGGACCAGGACCTGACCGGTGCGCGACTGGATCTTTCAGGGCAACGGCAAGCGCTACGACCTGGACGCCGCGATAGCCAGGTCGCCGCTGCAGTCGTGGCGGACACCCCGCTACCGGGACCTGGCGGCCGCGGGTGATCGGGTATGGCTGCAGGTCGTGGGGCGGGCTGAGCCGGGCATTTACTACCTGGCGACAATCACGGCTCCCACCCACGAGGACCCGGACTGGCAGGTTGGCGACTCCGCGTACGCGCGGTGGCGGACCGGGATCCGATTTGTCTACCGCGTTGATCCGCCGCTGCTCAGAGTGGAGCTGCTGGCAACTGCCGGGCTCGCCTCGTTCCGGCCCTTCCGGGGATTCCAGGGCTCGACCGTGCCGGTCCCCGCTGACGTCGGGGCGGCCCTCTGGGAACGCGCCAAGCCGCGGCTGGAGCCCGTCGGATCAGGCCGCTAACCGGTTGGCCGGGTGAGCCCACTTCGCCGCGACGCGGTCGAGGTTCCGCAGCTCCCACCTGGCGTGCGCGACGGTCAGCCAGCGGCGGACTGTCGGCATGGCGAGCCAGAGGCCGTATGCCGCCCAGACGAGCGCCATCGTCGGCCCCGCCAGGATGAGCACGTCTCGCAGCACGCGCATTTATCGAATCACCGTCACACGCTCTACTTTTGTTTCTCCCGAGAGCTCGTAGCGTTCCACGACTGGGACGCCGCCGGGGTGTTTTTGGATCACATGGCTGATTTAATTGCGCAACCAGCGCTGATGATCGACAGTCGTAGCTGGTGCGGATGGCCTTGAGCCAGCGGACAAATCGGCGTCGGCAGCTACCCGGCGCCGGTTAAGGGAGTGGGCGAGTTATGAAACTGTCATCCAGGCGCACGCGACTGCTCGCGGGCATCGCAGCCAGCTGCGCGATGGCGGCCGCGGTGGCCACGACGGCAGCGACGGCTCCGGCGACCGCCGCCCCGGCGGGGTCAGTCGTGCTCGTGAACTGCTCAGGCATGGCTCAGGTGAAGCCGCACGGATACATCCTGGCGTGCGCGGACGCCGGTGACAGCCTCATCAAGCTGCACTGGGTGAGCTGGGCTGGTACTGCCTACGGCCGCGGCACCGAGCACGTTCACGACTGCTACCCCTACTGCGCAGCCTCGAAGAAGTACGTCAACTACCCGGTTCTCGTCGTCCTGTGGCGCGCGGAGCCGAGGCCAGGCCACGCGGGCCAGAGGTACTTCACCCGGCTCACCGAGATCCGCACCGGCAGCCTTACCCTGCCGCACTTCCACAAGCTCCCGCGAACGGCGACCTGGGATCTGACGGCGGCGGGCGGCTGAGCCGCACGCCGCTACTGGCGGCTGTACACCCAGCTACGACGCTGTGCGGCGAGATGAGTGACCAGGCTCGCCGAGCTTCGCTCCCGAGCCAGCCTGCGCTCGCGCTCGGTGATCGGGACGATCCAGAGCCAGCGCACTGGCTCGTTGCTGGAGCGGAAGCCGTCCAGCCGGGGCATCTCGGGTCCGGGGAGGCGGGACGGGTCGTCGAGCAGAAGCACTGCCTCGTTGCCGCCGCCGAGCGGAAAGGTCGCTGGCTCGTGGTACCAGGGAATGCTGTGCCCGTTGCCGAGCCAGGTCACCTCGCGCCACGGGTACTGCGCCAGCCACAGGAAGATCCGGGCCGCCTCCGCGCTCGGGATCGTGGTCGCCAGCGCCAGCTCGATCCGAGCGCGGCCTTCGGCTCCCTCGCCCGTCTGCTCCACGACCGGCATCCGCTGCCCGCTCATGCCGACGGTCGACAGCACGGTGAACGGCCGCCGCGGGAGCGGCGGCCGCTCGGACACGCCGACTGCCGGGACCTTGCCGCCGCTCACGTCCCAGTAGCCGCCACCGGGGCCGAGCCTGGTCAGCAGATGGCCGAGCATCGATTGCTGGAACAGTGCCCAGGAGCCGGCGCTGGCCCGCCACCGCCAGAACTGGGCGGACTGGCGGATCCGCTGGTTCAGCCCTTCCAGCGCGTCGTCCAGCGACCAGGCGAACGGGGTCTGCCCGATGACGTCACGGCTGTATCCGGGCATGGACCGCTGCAGGTCCGCCCAGCCGGGGATGACCGCCAGCGGTTCGTCGTACTCGAGGATCGCGACGCCGTCGCCTTCCTCGAGCCAGACCGCGCTGAGTGACCTGGGTTCGAGCGGGGGCCGGCCGTCCGGGTGCTTGGTGTGATCGGCCGGCATCTCCGGTGAGACGCCAGCGCGCAGCCGGCCGACATCGACGGTGTCGGGTGCAGGCTGATGGTTGGCGATCCAGGTCGCGGCGATGGGGCCAGAGCGGTCGTGCAGGTACGCGGACGTGGTCGGGCCGTCGTACTCGACCGTGACGCGGCGGCTGCCGTACGGGCTGACGCTGTCCAGCAGGATCGCGGCCCTGCCGCCGGGGGCGGCTCGGCCAGCACTGCCGCCTGAATCGGCGGATCCTCGCGAGCCGCCCGACCGGGCGGTGGTGGCTGCGGTGGCAGCTATTCTGGAGTTCTGGCTTGACCCTCTGCGCAACGTCGGCACATGCCGAAATCTACCGACTTCCCGCAGGTAGTTGAGCATGTGCCCGGATAATGTCCGGCCCGGGTTACAGCGGCGCGGGTGCGGGGGAGGTGAACGCCCAGTGGCAGAGGCGATCCCGCTGCTCCCGATCGGGCTGTCGCAGGCCGACTCAGACACCCCCGACCCCAGCAGAACGGCCGTGCGCGGCGCGCGAAAGAAGCCGCCGCCGCACCTGGCAGACCTCGATCTGGCCGGGCGGCGGGCCGCGGTCGCCGCGCTTGGCCAGGCCGGGTACCGGGCCGACCAGCTGTCGCGGCATTTCTTCGCGCGGCTGACCGATGACCCGGCGGACATGACTGATCTTCCGGCACAGCTTCGCGGCGAGCTGGCCGCCGCGCTGCTGCCGCCGCTCCTGACCGCGCAGCGCGAGCTGGACTGCGACGGCGGGACGACCCGCAAGACGCTCTGGCGTGCCTTCGACGGCGCGCTGGTCGAATCGGTACTGATGCGGTATCCGGAGCGGGTCACCATGTGCGTGTCTTCGCAGGCTGGCTGCGGCATGGCCTGCCCGTTCTGCGCCACTGGCCAGGCAGGTCTGACCAGGAACCTGTCGACCGCGGAGATTGTGGCCCAGGTATTCGCCGGCGCCAGGGCGATGGCCTCCGGGTCGGTGCCCGGCGGAGCCGGGCGGGTGTCCAACGTGGTGTTCATGGGCATGGGCGAGCCGCTGGCGAACTACGCCAGCGTGCTCGCGGCCGTTCGCCGCATCACCGAGCCGGCGCCGGCCGGGCTCGGCATCTCCCAGCGGTCGGTGACGGTGTCCACGGTGGGCCTTGTCCCCGCGATCAGGCGGCTGGCCGGCGAGGGGCTGTCCGTCCGGCTGGCGGTATCGCTGCATGCGCCCGACGACGAGCTCCGTGACGAGCTGGTGCCGGTCAATCGTCGCTGGAAAGTGGCCGAAGTACTGGACGCTGCCTGGGAGTACGCGGCAGCGACCGGCCGCCGTGTATCGATCGAGTACGCGATGATCCGGGACGTGAACGATCACGGCTGGCGTGCCGACCTGCTGGCCAGCCTGCTCGCCGGGCGGCTCGCGCACGTCAACCTGATCCCGCTGAACCCGACGCCCGGCTCGCGGTGGACCGCATCGGACCCGGCCGTGGCGCAGGACTTCCAAGACCGGCTCGCCGACCGCGGCGTCCCGGTGACCGTCCGGGACACCAGGGGCCGCGAGATCGACGGGGCGTGCGGTCAGCTCGCGGCGACCGTCAGGGCATGACCGCCTGATCATGAAGCTGGCTGTCTAGTTCCGCGCACGGTACGGTAGCCGCCATGTCATGGAGGCAGGAACTCGCCCGGCGCCGCCGCGTGCTGGTGGCGGGAGCTGTCCAGGCTGCCTGGCGGCGCTTTCAGCAGGCCGGGATCATCACGGCTGACACTGCGGCGGGCGCGCGGTTCGCTGCCTTCGGCCCGCACTCGATGATGGCGTTCCCGGCCGGCGCCGTTTACGGCGAGCGATGGATCGACATCGGCGACGAGTGCATGATCGCGGAGCTCGTGACGCTCTGCGCGGGCCTGGCACCCGGTCATGATCTCGGCCCCGTTCCCGTCCTGCGGGTGGGCGACCGGTGCGTCATCGGTCGCGGGAGCCATATCGTCGCCCACCATTCCATTGAGATCGGCGCGGACGTCTTCACCGGGCCGTACGTCTACATCACCGATCAGAACCACAGCTACGCCGACCCGGACACGCCGGTCGGGCGGCAGTGGCCGGTGAACAGCGGGGTCCAGATCGGGGCGGGTACCTGGCTCGGCACCGGCGCGGTGATCTTGCCAGGCAGTGTTATTGGGAGAAACGTAGTTGTCGCCGCCGGTGCCGTCGTCCGCGGCAAGGTGCCAGATCACGCGGTTGTGGGCGGCGTTCCGGCGAAGGTCATCCGCGAGTACGTGGCCGGCTCCGGCTGGGTCGCGCCGCAGAGTTAGGCGGCCGGCGGTCCTGCGAGCAGCGCGGCGAGCACCTCCGGATCGCCTCCGGCAACGTCGACGACCTTTGTGCGGCTGGTGGCGCCAGTCACGAGAGTCACGTCAGCGCGCCTGACACCGAACGCAGCCGCCAGTGCGGCGAGCGTCGCCTCGGTGGCCTTGCCGTCGGTGGGCCGCGCGCTGACCCGGACGAGGAGCGCGCCCGCCTGCTCGCCGCCGACTCCGGGCCGCGCGGAGCCGGGCCGGACCCTGATGGTGATCCGCACCGGCACAGCCTGCCAGATCGCGAGAAACCGCCGCATGTGCAGGACGACGGACTGACACGCTGGCTCCGGCGCTGCCGCCGCGAGATGGTTAGAGCATGCGCGAGTTCCGGTTCTCGTTCAACATCTTCGGAATCACGAGCCGGCGGGCGTTCGTCGACGAGTGCCGCGAGGCGGAACAGTACGGCTACGACACCGTCTTCGCCGCCGACCACCTGGGTATGCCGGCGCCGTTCCCGCTGCTGGTCGCGGCGGCGGAGGCGACCTACCGGCTACGGGTCGGCACGCTGGTGCTCAATGCAGGCTTCTGGAACCCGGCCCTGCTGGCCAGGGAGATCGCTACTACCGACATCCTGACCGACGGCCGCCTGGAAGTCGGCCTCGGCAGCGGTCACATGAAGTGGGAGTTCGACGAGGCGGGTATCGGCTGGCAGGGACCGACCCTGCGGGCGGCGGCCCTGGAGCGGATGATCGGCGAACTGCAGCGGTACTTCAGCACCGACCCGCCGGAACTGCGGGCCGGGCGGTCGGCACCCAAGCCGGTGCAGCGCGTCGGCTTCGGCGGGTTCGGTCCGCCGCTACTGGTCGGCGGTACCGGGGATGCCGTGCTCCGGATCGCCGCCGAGCATGCTCAGATCGTTGGCGCGGCCGGCGCGCAGCAGGTGAAAGGGCAGCCGCCCGGCACGCTGCGGCTGGCGACCGCGGCCGAGGCCGATGAACGGGTGAGCTTCGCTCGTGCCTGCGCCGGCTCGCGTGCGGACGAGATCGAGTGGCATCTGCTCGCGCAGTCGGTGGTGATCACCGACGACCGGCGCGAAGCGGCCGAGAAGCTGATGGCCGATAACCGCAGCCATTACGAGGCGCTGGGCGCCACCGACGAGCAGGCCATGCTGACGGTCGAGGACCTGCTCGAGACACCGTTCCTGCTCCTCGGGACAGCCGACGAGATCGCCGGCCAGCTACGGCACAGCCGGGAGCGCTGGGGTTACTCCTACGTCACCGTGCACGAGCCCTACATGCGGGAGTTCGCGCCGGTCATCGAGCGGCTGCGGGCGGAGTAGCCGCGGACCGCACAGTGCTGCCGGCGCCCTGCCCGCCTTGTGCCGGGGCGTCGCGGCGACGATCACCCGGCTGCTCACCCTCGCTGGGTGACGATCACGGCGTATCGGCGGGGGATCATGGCGGTGGCACCGGTCCAGGGTGGTCGATGCCTGGGTGACCCGCGGGGAGGGGCGTGTCTCCGCGCTCGCGGAGATGAGCGATGCGATCAAACGGTACGGGCAGGCACTCTCCTGGCGAACAGGCTGCGGGCAGGCATGGGCGGTCCCGATCATGGCTTGCCCGGCTGAGCTTCGCGCTCGCCCTCGCCGGCGTGACAGTCCTGGTGCTGTTCGGCGGCCTGCGCAGTCTGGCGATGCTGGCGGTCGGAGCGGCGAGCGCACTGATCAGCCTCGCCGCGGCGTACTTGTTCTTGGCTCGCCGGGGGCTGCAGCGCTGGCTCGCCTTCGCACTGCTGATATCGTCCCCGCTCGCGGTCGTGGTGATCTTTGCCGTCACCGGGCTGCTCTGGGTCGCGTTGTCGTCGGCCGCTGCCTGGCTGCTTGCAGGGGTCGCGGGTCGCGCCGCGCTCGCACCTGATCGCGCCGACTGGGTCATGCCCGAAATGCAGGTCGAGTCGCCGGCCGCGCATCCGTTCCTGATCATGAACCCGCGCTCCGGAGGCGGCAAGGTGGCCAGGTTTGACCTGGTCCGCAAGGCAGAGCAGCGTGGTGCCGAGGTGTTCCTGATGACCGGGAACGGCGCGGTTGATGTAGCCGGGGTGGCCAGGGCCGCGGTAGGCCGCGGTGCCGACCTGCTCGGTGTCGCCGGCGGGGACGGGACGCAAGCCCTGGTGGCAGAAGTCGCCGCCGAGTACGGGCTGCCATTCGTCGTCATCAGCGCGGGGACGCGCAACCATTTCGCCCTGGACCTCGGGCTGGACCGGGATGACCCGGCGGCCTGCCTCGACGCCCTCGGTGATGGTGTCGACCTGCGCGTCGACCTTGGCACCGTCGGCGGCAAGACGTTCGTCAACAACGCATCTTTCGGTGCCTACGCCGCTATTGTCCAGTGCCCGGCCTACCGCGACGACAAGCTCGGATCCACGCTCGATGCGCTGCCCGACCTCCTCAGCGGCGAGCGCGGTGCCTCGCTGGCCGTGCGTGCCGGTGCGGTGTCAGTGGA
>Ga0335074_10004864_pt1 | contig 18550 bp, 15 predicted proteins | sample Lox_Sample_23_FD_206715 | JGI IMG/M metagenome (GOLD analysis project Ga0335074, IMG submission 206715) | Soil microbial communities from Loxahatchee National Wildlife Refuge, Florida, United States - Lox_Sample_2.3 | ecosystem: Environmental > Terrestrial > Soil > Wetlands | place: USA... | reverse complement strand
TCAAATACATTTGCCGCGAAGGCTTCGAACACCACACCGCCGCCAACTTCAGCTCGGTGTCGAACGCCGTCCACGAAGCCGCCGCCAACTACCTCGGCTGGGAATCCTACCACCACAACGCCGAAGAATAGTGAACCGATAAGAGCAAAAGGAAAGAACAATGGCCATCGTAGCGGGAGTCGACTTTGGAACGCTGAGCGTTCGAGTATCGATCATTGACAGCCAGCGTGGGCGTTTGGGCAGCGCAGTGGACGAGTATCCGCTGCACCGCAAACGCGAAGACCCCGACTACGCGACACAGGCGCACGAGGACCAGATGCGTGCGCTTGTGGCTGCAACACGCAAGGCCGTCACCGATGCAGGCATCAACGGCCGGCAAATTGAAGCCATCGCACTCGACACCACGGGATCGAGCGTGGTGCCCGTCGACTCCGCCATGCAGCCGATCGACGACTACTACCTGTGGTGCGATCATCGCGCCAAAGAGGAAGCGCAGGAGATTACTGCGCTTGCGCACCAGGAAAACCTTGAAGCCATCGAGTGGTGCGGCGGCGTCTACTCGCACGAGTGGGGATTTGCGAAGCTGCTGCACTGGCTGCGCCACAATCCCAATAAACGCGCGCAGTTCGCTTCCGCCTTCGAGCATTGCGACATGGTTGCGGCCACGCTCTGCGGCATCGCCGATCCGAAAAGAGTGAAACGCAGCGTCTGCGCCATGGGCCACAAGTGGATGTGGAACAGCAAGTGGGACGGGCTGCCTCGGCAATCGTTTCTCTCCAAGGTCGATCCTCTGCTCGACGGCGTACGCGAAAAACTTGCAGGCGACTATCTCACTTCCGATCATCTGGCCGGCCACCTTTCCGAGTCATGGGGCACTCAAATGGGCCTCAAAGCCGGCATCCCCATCCCCGTGGGCGCCTTCGATGCGCACTGGGACGCGCTGGGCGCGGGATGCAAAGAGGGCGACGTGGTCAACGTCGTCGGCACCTCCACCTGCATCGTCGCCATGGCCAAACAGGCCGAACTCGTTCCCGGTGTCTGCGGCGTTGTGCCGGGCAGCGTTCATCCCAAATACACCGGCGTCGAAGCCGGACTCTCGGCCACCGGCGACATCTTTCAGGCCATCGCCAACCGCGCCGGAACGAAGGTTTCAGAACTCTCCAAGGGCCTTGAAAACTACCGTGCCGGCCAGACCGGCCTGCTGCGCATGAGCTGGGACAACGGCGATCGCACCGTGCTGGTCAATCCCGAACTGGGCGGCGTCACCTTTGGTTGGAACCTGGTGCACACCGCGCAGGATGAGCTCTTCTCAGCGATCGAGGGCACGGCCTTCCACACCCGCATCATCCTCGAACGCATGGCCGAACACGGCGTCCGCGTCGACCGCGTCATCAACGGTGGCGGCATTCCGCAGACCAACCCGGTCCTGAACCAGGTGTACGCCAACGTGCTCGGCAAGCCGGTGTTGGTTCCTGCAGGCGTCCCAACCAGCCTCGGCTCAGGAATCTTTGCGTTGCTTGCCTCGGGCGCAGTTTCCACTGTCGAGGATGCGCAGGCGGCTCTCTGCCTTGACTTTGCGACCGTAACTCCCGACCCCAGGGCGACGGCCGTCTACGAGCGGCTTTACCCGCTCTACCGAGCCGCTTACTTTGGCCTCGGCACGCGTACGGCTCCGGCCGCAGCGCTCGGCAATATACTGCCGGAACTCCGGAAGATTGCCGCGGAAGTAATGGCTACGGCCTGAGATACGGTCTTTCACGGCCGATTTGGGCGCGGCAGAGCGCCACTTCGGGTATCATTACGTCTATAGAGTCAGGCGGCCTGCTTCCCCTTGAGGCCTGCCGTGGTGGTGTCTGTGTCACGATTCTTTCAACGTTTCGTCTTCGTCCTCTCCCTGGCGATTTTCGCCTCGCTCGGCCTCGGTTTTGCGCTGGGCGAATTCGGCTGGTTCGGCGTGCACGCCGGCAACGAGCAGGACGGCGCCTACAACCAGATGCGGGTCTACGCCGAGGTGCTCCAAAAGGTTCAGAGCGACTACGTGACCGACCCCAATATCAATCAAGTCACGACCGGCGCGCTTCACGGGCTGCTGGAATCGCTCGATGCCGATTCAAGCTACCTGACTGCAGACGAATACAAGCTATACAAAGATCACCCCACCGGCGGCGACGCGCAGGAAGGCATCACGGTTTCGAAGCGGTCCGGATGGGCCACAGTCGTGAATGTCGTTCCGGGTTCGCCGGCCGACAAGGAACATCTTGCCGACGGAGACGTCATCGATTCCATCGGCGGGAAGTCGACCTACGACATCCCGGTTGCTGTCATCCGAATGATGCTGGAGGGCAAGCCGGGGACCACGGTTGACCTGACCCTGATCCGCCCCACCAAGCCCGATCCGGAGAATATCGAACTCACGCGTACCGTTGTGGATCCGCCTGCCATGAGCGAGCAGGAGTATCAGAATTCGACCATCCTCTACCTCAAGCCCGGCGTGCTTACAGCGGAGCGAGTCGACGCGATTGCCGCGAAGATCAAGGAAGCCGGCAAGGGTCGCAAGATCCTGCTCGACCTGCGCGACTGCACGGGCAGCGATATGCAGCAGGGACTGCGGCTGGCCAACTTCTTCATCAAGCAGGGCACGCTGGCCACGCTCGAGGGCCAGACCTTCCCCACCCAGACATTCACCGCCGATCCGGCGAAGGTCATTACCGACGCGCCGCTGGCGCTGATTGTGAACCGCGGCACTTATGGTGCAGCGGAGCTGACGGCGGCAGCGATCGAAGACCTGAAGCGCGGCGACGTGGTGGGTGAGCGGACCTTCGGCGAGGGTTCCGTGCAGCGCACCTTCAACCTGCCCGATGGCGGAGCGCTCTTCCTGACGGTGGCCAAATACCAGGCCCCGGACGGAAAGAAGATCCAGGATGATGCAGTGACGCCGAACGTTGCCGTGGCCTCGCCGCAGGATGAAGTGGACGAAGGCATTACTCCTTCCAACAGCGACGAGATGCTGGACAAGGCGCTGGATCTGCTGAAAGCCAAGGGCGCATAAACAGGCGAGCGGGATCGTTCCCGCTCCAGCTTTCTTCTTCCTTGTTTCGTTGGTATCCGTTTCATCCGAACTCCATAGGACTCCTCGGCCACGGAGAGCCGTGCCCCGACGGCCGCAACCTTCCCAGCACTTGAATCGCCTGCTTAAATAGCCTGTTTTCGGCCGCAAAGCGGCGTTATTTCGCCAATTCCTCAGTCAATTCTGCACTGTTATTGGAGCATGGTGGCGATTAAGTTGTTTGTTTTAAATCCAACCTGCACAGTTGCACAGTGGCTGGCGGGGGGGGGTGGGGGGTCCCCCATTTATTTTCGTGCGTGGTGGATGGCGGCCCGTGACGCGTGGTTCGCGGTTCGTGGGTTGAGCATGGAAGTATTATGCGCCGGATAGGGGAAATTAAATGCAAACAGAGGCGAGCGGGCTTTCGCAGGTCCCCATAGGGCTCCCAAGTGGGCTGGATTCGGATGCTGCATTGACGAGCGGCGGGAAAATGAAAATCTAAAGAAGGCCGAGGCGAACGTATTCCTCGCGGATGATCTGATAGCACTCGCATGCAGCATGTGCGAGGCCCTCGCGATTCTCGATCGCGACATGGCCACGCGAATAGGCAATGAGTCCAGCCTTGTGCAACATGCCGGCGGCCACAGTGACCGTGGTGCGGCGCGTACCCAGCATCATGGCCAGAAATTCCTGCGTTATCTCTATATGATCGCTTTGCACCCTATCCTGGCACATCAACAGCCAGCGAGCGAGACGCTCTTCGAGTTCATGCACCCGATTGCACGCAGCCGTCTGAGCGGTCTGTGCGAGCATTCCTTGAACAACTCGTTGCAAGCGCAGGCGTAGTTCTCTCGACTCCTCAAGTTGCTCACACAAAATTTTGGCCTTCACGCTGAAGCCGTGCCCAGGAATTTGCATGAAGCTCCGGTTCGGGGAGTGTCCGGTGCCCAGCACGGCAGGCAGCCCCACAAATCCGTCTCGCCCGGTGATGCCCACCTCGACAGTGTTTCCGGTTTCCATGGTTACCACCACGGAACAAATGCCCTCTTCAAGAAAATACACGGTTTCAACCGTTTGGCCTGCATCATGCAGGGTTCGATTGACTTTCAGAGTTTCCGGGGAAAGATGGGGCGCAAGACGTTTCATTTCATCTGCCGGCAGGGAGGCCAGCACGCGGTTCTTGTATGGCTGTGGAACGGGATTCGATCCCATAGGGATCTCCTTTGCGCAGCGAAGCCAAAAGGCTCGCACCTGAACGCGCATGAGACCTACCCGGGAATCTCAACCGATCTGAGGCGGGCGACGTGCGTATAGAGATGTAACCCAATCCTACGCTTCTTTCGCACAATCCAACGTTCGATAGGCGACAGACGCGCTCGAATAAGGGGGATTATACTGCGCTTAACGCCGAAGGCACGAGAGAATCTCGCCTGCAACTGCCAGTTCCGCCCCTTGCTTCCCGCTGGCAGTTGTGGGCATTGCGAACGGCCGCCGATCTGGCCAAGGCCGATTGAATCGCCCGGCGTTTTGCGCGTACGACCCACGTACGAGCTTTGATTGCGTTTGTACGACTTCACCCTTGCTGCTACTCACCTTTGCTCCCTCCCCCTGAGAACGGGCGAGGAAGACTGACCGCCTCAAAGGCTCCGGTTTAGACGCCGAGGCGACAATGGGGACAGAAACGATATGCAATGAAGCATGCCGCCCCCGAAGAACCAATGTTGAAACGAAAAAAGATTGGGCCAGTAGCAGGGAGCAGGTGTTCCGCAGCGGTTACGGAACTGCCGGATGGGGCAATGCGTTGTCGCGCTTTCAGGCTGCACGAAGGGGACGCCTGCCAGAATGGGCAAGTGGCCGAAGATTGGCCGCACGCTGAAACAAGAACGTTGTCACGGTGCAAAATCGAGGCCGGCTGGCCAGCAGGCAAGAACTGCGATTTTGCTTGAATCGATGGATGTTCTATGGCGCTAACTTTCGTTCTCTCCGTCGGACTTGACCGGGAGTTATTGGGTACCCGCAACCTGGTCCTCCAGTCTGCGGGCTATACCGTGGTGGCAGCGTACTCCGTCAAAGAGGCGGTTGACCGCCTTCAAGGGGGCGATTTCGACCTCGTCCTCCTCTGCCAATCGATTCCCGCCAATGAAAGAGATCGCCTGAGCCGCTGGATCCGTGCTTCCGGGTCGCGTATTCCCGCCGTCTCCGTTTCGGCTAAACTCCGGCTAAGCGATGCCTTCTCCGGTGTAACGGTCGACAGTGATCCGGATGCGCTCCTCCGGGGCGTAAGGGAAGTGCTGATCAGCGCAAAGAACCTCGCCACACGGACGGCGACGGTTTTCGACGAACACGAGAGCGATGCTGCGCTAAGGGAAAAGCCACCCACACCGGGCACCGGCTATGAACAACAAACAAAAATCACAAAGGAACGCTTTTCCCCTCTTGCCCGCAGGGGTTGAACAACGTCAGGTCGGCCGCCTCTCCCCCCCTCCCGATTCTGTCCCGCCGTCCCACTCTTGCCCCGCATGGTTCCGGAAAACCAATCGCCGGCGCCTTGAAATTCCGAAAGTGCTAGCCTTGAGGTATTAGCTATAGCCCGCCCGCCTCTCACTGCGAGGCAGCGGGATACCTGTGCGCAACATCCAAACCTGCAACTGGGTTCACAGGTTCAAAGAAAGAGCGTGTAACCGGTGGCTGCCACCCCCAAACGGCCCGTCGAAACCCGCGATCCCATTTTGCGGGGTCCGAGGTCGCTCGAACCGGATCGAGCGCGACGCGGCGCGCCGCAAAGAGCGCTTGATTTCGATGAGACACCGCGTGTGGCAGCCCCCCGGCCGCTGCGGGTACCGGCGCGCCGCCGCAAACTGGCCGGGCGCTCTACGCTCGTGATTCTGTTGATTTTGGCAGCCATTACAGGGTCGCTGGCCGGGCTCACGCTCATTTATTCGGTCAACCTGCCCCAGATCGGCGATCTGGAACGCTACCGGCCCTCGACCACTACCGATCTTTACGACCGCAACGGCAAATTGATTGGTTCGTTTGCGTTGCAGCGCCGCGAGGTGGTGGATTACAACGGCTTTGCGCCCATCCTGCGCCAGGCCGTGATCTCGATTGAAGACAAAAATTTCGAGTCCCACTGGGGCGTCAACGTGTTTCGCGTGGCCGGCGCGGCCTGGCACGACATCCGCAGCCACGGGCGCGCGCAGGGCGCATCCACGCTGACCATGCAACTGGCCCGCAACCTGTTTCTTTCTGACGAGCGGACGGCCACTCGCAAGATTCAGGAGGCGTTTCTCGCCATCCAGATTGAGCGTACTTTCACCAAGCAGCAGATCTTTACGCTCTATGGAAACCAGATCTACCTGGGCAGCGGGAACTACGGATTTGAAGCCGCGGCGGAGTATTTTTTCTCAAAGCACGCCAGGGACCTGAACCTGACCGAGGCAGCGCTGCTGGCCGGCCTGCCCAAAGGCCCGGTAGCCTTTTCGCCGGTTCTCAATCCCGATCGCGCGCTCAAGCGCCGCAACCTGGTACTCAGCGAGATGGAGTCGGACGGCGTGATTACGCACGCGCAGGCCCAGGATGCGCGCAATGCCCCGCTCGGCCTGCGCATTTCGCAGCCTGAGGGCACGGTGGCGCCGTGGTTCCAGGAAGACGTGCGGCGCGAGCTGGAGAAGCGCTTTGGCACCGACGAGGTGCACGAGGCCGGGTTGCGCGTGGATACGACGCTCGACCTGAACCTGCAGCAGACGGCTAACCGCTCGGTGGAAGACGGCTTGGCAACTTACGAGCGCAGACACGGATGGAAAGGCCAACTCGAGAACGTGATCGCGGAGGGCCAGACTTTGGAAGCGTATCGCCATCCCGATTGGGCGATCGGCTACGGGGCTGGCGATTACGTGCATGCGCTGGTGACGCGTGTGCTTCCGCTTGAGATTCATGCGCGCATTGGGGCGCCGGGCAAAGAGGACGACGAGGTGGTGCTGCTGCCGCAGGACTGGCAATGGACCAGACAGCGCTACGGCACTGACCTGGTGAAACCCGGGGATGTGATCTATGTGCATTTGACCGGAGTAAACGAAGCCAGCGCGCAGCGCGCCACGCTCGAGCAGGATTCGGGCGCGCAGGGAGCATTGATGGCCGTGGACAACACCACCGGCGACGTGCTGGCCATGGTGGGCGGCCGCGACTACGAACTATCTGTTTTCAATCGCGCCACGCAGGCCGAGCGGCAGGTAGGTTCAAGCTTTAAACCCTACGTCTACACGGCGGCCATCGAAGACGGCGTGAAACCTACGGACATCATCATGGATACGCCGGTGAGCTTTGGCAGCTACGTGCCGCACAACTACGAGAACGACTTCAAAGGCGCGATGACGGTGGCCAATGCCTTTGCCGAGTCGCGCAATATTCCCGCGCTCAAGCTGGCGGCGCGCGTGGGCATTCACAACGTGATCGATGTAGCCCACAGGTTTGGCGTCACATCGAATATTCCGCCCTATCTGCCGGTGGCCCTGGGCGCGGTTGAAATTACATTAGAGGAGCAGGTGGCGTCGTACTCGGTTTTTCCCAACGATGGCCTTCGCATTGCGCCGCGGCTGATTCGCAAGGTGTCGAATGCCGACGGAATCGTGATGTGGAGCGATAATCCGGCGGTGACGCAGGTGATCGACCAGCAGACGGCGCGGACGATGATGGGGCTGCTTGAAGGCGTGACCCAGCACGGAACCGGCGCGACGGCCCGGCAGCTCAATCACCCCCTCGGCGGCAAGACCGGCACCACCAGCGACTTTACCGACGCGTGGTTCATGGGCTTCTCGCCCTCAGTTACCTGCGGCGTCTGGGTGGGCTACGACAGCCGCGAGTCGCTGGGCAAGAAGGAGACCGGCGCGCAGGCGGCGCTGCCCATCTGGATCACTTTTATGAAGCAGGCCATCGTGGGCAAAGACGACGAGAGGTTCCCGGGTGACGCGGAGCCGGCGGGCGCAACGAAGCTGGATGAGGCGTCGGCAAGCGCAAAACCTGCGGCTCAGCCGGCTGCAGCGCCGCATGCTGCACTGGGGGTGATTCAGCCGCATGCAACGTCGCCGGCTGCCCCGAGCGTGAAGACTGCCGTTGGAGGAACGCCGGTCTCGATGTCCGTACCCGATCGGGCGACGCGCAGCCCACGCGCGGTTGCGCCTGCGCAAACCGGCCAGGGGATGGTTGCGGAGCACACGCCGCAGCTCGCAGGGGCACAGAAGACCTCACTGCATTCGGGATTTCCGCAGGCCAGGCAACCGGCTCCGCACGCTGAGGTCTTTCACTATCTGCCGGCAGGCCGCGGTCCGAAAACGGTGGTCGTGATCCCGCACCCACCACGGGTTTCGTCTCGAGCTCAGGCCTCTGCCCGGCCGCGGCCGAAGCATGCGCCGCCATCCGGCTCAGAGGGAAGGCTGATGAAGCCGGCCATGCCGGCGGCGCGTACGGCCGCCCAGATGAATGGGCCGGTGAAGCCGGCGATGAATTAGAGCGTTTATCGGAGACCAATTCGTTGGAAAAGGCTGACAGAATCGCTTTCATCCGTCGATTCATCGAGGCGTGCGTGCGCGCCGATGCGGAGGAGTTCGCGAGCTATTTTACCGTGGACGCTGTCTGGTGGAATTCGCCATGGGAACCGGTGAATGGACGCGACGCAATCCGGGAGACCTTGCGAAAGGGCGCGCAACAAATGACTGCTTTGCCCTGGGAGATTCGTCATATCGTGGCAGACGGCGATGTGGTGATGACCGAGCGCGTGGACCATTTTATGGTCGGCAACACGCGGGTCAGTGTACCTTGCATGGGAGTGTTTGAGCTGCGCGACGGAAAGATCGCAGCATGGAGGGACTATTGGGACGCAGGGAAATTCGAGTTGCAATTGCCGCGCCCCGCCCCAGAGGCTAAATGACGGTCAACGCGAATGCAAGGAAGCTAAGAGCCAAAAGCTAAAAGGTCCCCTAGCCTGAAGTACTTCTTGGCTCGCGCCACATCTTTCATGATCTGCGCCTTCAGCGCCTCTGGTGAGGGGAATTTGAACTCCCCGCGCAGACGCAGCAGAAACTCGAGCTCAAGCGGAGTATCTTCGCCGAGTTCGACCGGCTCGAAGTTCAGGATGTGGGTCTCGACGCCGAAGCCTGCACCCTCAAACGTTGGCCGGTTGCCCACATTGGTGACGGCCTGAAAAGTGCAACCTGCGATCTTGAGCCGCGTGACGTAGACGCCGATGGCGGGCAGCAGGCCGTTGTACTCGGCCAGGTTCACGGTAGGCACCAGATGCCTAGACCCCACGCCGCGGCCGCGCGCCTGCGTTGAAAGTACGGTAAAGGGGCGGCCCAGCATCCAGCGCGCGCGGCGCATGTCGCCCGCCGCAACCAGCGCGCGAATGGCTGAGCTCGAGACCTCGAGCCCGCGCAGGTGCACGGCCTGGTGCGCCGTGACCGCAAAACCGAATTCGCGGCCGAAAGCGGCCAGCTCTGTGACGCCCGCCGCCGCTCCGCGCCCGAAGCGAAAGTTCTCGCCCTCGTGAATGCTGTTTGCGTTCAGGGCGCGAGCGAGAATCTTTTCAACGAACTCGCGCGGCGCGAGACCGGCGAGCGCGGAGTCGAAGCGCAGCACCAGGACTGTATCGATACCGGTTCGGGCGAGCAGCCGCAGGCGTTCGTCGAGCGGCGTGATGAGCTGCGGCGCGCGGCCGGGGCGCAGAAACTGCTCAGGATGAGGATCGAAGGTGACGGCCGCGGCTTGCGCGTTGCGCGTGCGCGCCTCGGCGACAACCGCCGACAGAATCTCGCGATGGCCAAGATGCACGCCGTCAAAGTTGCCGATGGCCAGAGCCGTTGGCCCGAACCCGGCCGGGATCTCCTCAATCGAACGGAAGATGCGGGGGGAACCAGGCTGCGTGCTCATAGCGTCACGGGCACGCTCAACCCGTCGTAGGCCAGCCGCACATTCTCTGGCAGCGTGCGGTTGGTTTGTTCGTGGCCCAGATCGTGGGCGATGTGTGTAAACCACGTTTGCCGCGCGCCGATGCGGCGCGACCACTCGAGCGCCTGTGCGACGGTTGCGTGGCTGGGATGGGGCACGTGGCGCAAGGCCGAGAGCACCAGCACCTCAACCCCCTCGAGCAGGTTCAGGCTGGCCTCGGGAATTGCGCTTACATCGGTGAGGTACGCGGCGTTGCCGAACCGGTAGCCGCTTATATCCGCATTGCCATGTATGACCGGAATCCGGATGAAGTCCACTCCATCGACGACATTGTGCGCGGTCACGGACTTGAGTTCAACGCGCGCGCGGTTGGGGTAAGTGGCAGCGGGCGAAAACGTGTAATCGAAGATCCGTTTGAGGATAGCGATGGTGTCCGGCGCGGCAAAAAGCGGAATCGGCCCTGATCTTTTTGCGGCCGCAAAACTGAGAGGGCGCAGGTCATCCATGCCCAGAATGTGGTCGGCGTGTCCGTGAGTGTAGAAGACGGCGTCGACCCGTGCAATGCCGGCGCGCAGCGCCTGCTCGCGAAAATCGGGTCCAGTATCGATAACCACGATGCGCGGGGACTGGGCTTCGGGGCGAGTCCACGAGATCGACACCGATGGCCGCGACCGGCGATCGCGGGGATCGTTGGACGTGCACACCGCGCAGGCGCAGCCCAGGGTGGGGACACCCATCGATGTTCCGGTCCCGAGAAATGTGAGTGTGGCATGCACAGTTGTCAGTGGTCAGTTGTCAGTGGTCAGTGAACAGTGAACAGTGAACCGTGGACAGTGAACAGGCGCCGTTCGATGTCACGATTCACAAATCACGGCCTTTACGGCTTGGCCGGCGGCGGCGCCACGCCCTGCACGTTGATCATGCTGGTGAGCTCAAGGAACGCCATGCGCAGCTCAAACAGCACCGATTGCAGCATGCGGTCTTCCTGGTCGGTGAGGTTGCCCCTGGTCTTTTCAGCCAGAATGCCCAGCAGGTCGATGGTGTTGCGCGCGCCCACGATGTCTACGCGCGGACGCTGACCATCCTGCGTACCGGCCCCCATTTGGATCATGCCGGAGAGATAAAACTGCTGCACAAGGTGCTCGAATCCCGCCGGGGGCTGCTTGCCCAGGCCGGGATTCTGCGCACGCAGCAGGTCTTCAACCCGATCGGCCGAGGCTTCATAGGCCGCCTTTTGTTCCTTGCTCTCCTGTGCGGTGGGCGCGGGCGGCAGCTCATTTTCAAATGCCTGCTCGGGCGTGGGTTCGGCCGCGGGCTGAGCAGGCTCGGGCGCCGCCTCGGCAGGGCTTTCATTCACAACCAGCCTTGGCCCGGCCCCGGGCTCGGGTGCTTCGGGCGGACGATGGCTTTGCTGTTCCTCTTCTTCGGCTTTAATCTTGCGCCGGTCAATCACTTCGAACTTCGGCTTGTCGGTCATGAATCTATTTTCCCATTCTCAGCCTTCGTGCATTCTCTTCCCTGTGCAGGGACCCTTGTCTGAGCATCGATGATCTTGCCTCAGGGGCTATTGGTCCCTGCAAATGAAATGTCCTTTCGCCGTCCCTACGGGACTCCGCAACGATGTTGGGGCAATCCCTTTCCCCACGTTGAAACGCGGGGCTAACAACGACTGCGCCTACGGCGCGATTACCGAACATTGCGTACGCAGTCCTCAATAAAGCCCGGGACTTTTGGGAGACATTTTCGTCACGACTAAAATCCTGCCCCTTCAATACAAAGAATGACTCGCGCCGCCCCCAACGGGGCGGCAGCCGTTTGGGCATCGCCTACCCAGGACTGCGTCCGCGGCGGCGGACTTGTCCTGGGCTAAATTCCTCGCCTCCCTACGGGAGACGGTGTCTTCTCGCCATGGCGGCTCGCTCAGAACGACATCTCTGAATTTGCAGAGCATCATTCCGCTGCGGCTACAGCACCGGAGGTGACGCCTGAATGCGCGCAGTTCCCTCGCCCGTTGCCGAGGAGTAATGCAGAATCTCTTCTTTGGCTTCGGCCTCCGCCCGTATCATGGCCAGGGCAAAGGCGCGGCGGCCTTTCTCGAGCGGCAGCTCGGCGGCGCTGGTAATGTGGCCGGCCTCGGACCCATCGGCAAGTTTCAGCCCAGTTCCCGGCTCGGGCACCGGTCCTTCGAGTTCGAGGTGACGCAGATGCCGGTGCACGTTGCCGCGCGAGCGAATGCGCTCCACAATCTCCTGGCCAAGGTAGCAGCCCTTGTTGAAATTGAGCGCCCGCGACTGCGCGGTCTCCTGGGGCAAGTCCCGCTCCACAATATCGATGCCGTAGGCCGGAATTCCTTCCCCGATCCTGAAGGCCTCAAGCGACGCGCAGCCGACCGGCATGGCGCCCGCGGTGCGGATGCACGACCAGAGCTTTTGCAGGCTCGCGCACGGAACCCAGAAAATGTAATGCGGACCCAGTACGCCGTACCCGCGCTCCATGGTCAGGTCGAGGCCGTTCCATTCAATCCGCGCGCGCTTCATGGTATTGGCAAAGAACGACAGACCAAGGCGCTCCAGCACATCGCCGGTCTGCGGGCCAGTGACACCGATAGCCGTCTCTGCCCCTGCCCCGCAGGCGGATTCTTCGCCCAGCGGCATCAGTTCCACGTCGTCCATGATGATGAACTGGTTCAGGTGCGCTAATAACTTCTCAAACTGCCCGGCTTCAATCTCCAGCTCCAGCCCCGACTCCCCGGCAAAGGGAGTGCCAAGCATGGAATCGATTTTTCTAGCGGCGTCCGGGTCTGGCGTTCGCCGTTGCGGCGACTGCTCCTCGCCCTCGCGCCAAACCGTAAGGTCGCCCAGGATGCGGCCCTGCGCATTCAGCACCAGGTTCCACGCGCCGGTGTTGGGAAACAAATCATTTACGGTGTTGGTCACCATTCCGCTCAACCAGCGGAAACGGTCAGCGCCGCGAACTTCAACGCGTCTTAGCCAGCCCAGATCGTGAATTGCGCATCCTTTAGCGAGCGCAGCTAATTCGGCGGCGGGAGCGTCAAACTGTTGAGGGGTCAATGCGCCGCGATACGGTGCCAGGCTGCGGGGCGTGCCGGCAGACTCCAGCATCGCAGATAGCGCCGTGGCTTGTATGTTAACGGTAAGGCCGGTCTCTGCCATAGGGGGATCTTTTCCACGGTCAGCGCAGATTTGCCCGATTGTTTATGCTCCGGCTTGGCGCGGAACCGCATCCTGATTATAGCCTTGGATACAGGCAGAGTGAGTGGCCGCCTATCGGGCATTGAGCGCCGCTCACAGGAGAGTCGATGAGCCAAATGGAACGAACTGCAAGACGCTGGACCCGTAGCGGTCCGGTGAGTGCGCTGGTGCTGTGCCTGGTGGCGAGCGTGGCCGGTCTGGGCGCGCCGCTGGCGGCGGTTGCCCAGCAGGGTTCCAATGGGCAAACCTCGAATTCGCAGAATTCGGCGGCGCCGGCTGAGGCTGCCGGCTCTCAAAGCAACGCCGGCTCCAGTCAGGGGTCGAACCAGGCCCCAAGCCAGACCACGGCACAGGGAACGGGGCACATCACTCCTGAACAGGCCAAGCAGCTCTTCGCCCTGGTCGACGTGCTGATGAAGTTCGCATCCGACGAAACCGGCCTCCCGATCAAGAGCACGGTCAAGCGCCAGCTCACCACCCGCGCAGCCGTTGAAGCTTACCTGGAACAGAAATTCAACGATGACGAGAGCGCCAAACGCCTCGAGCGCGACGAGATCGTGCTCAAGAAATTCGGCCTGCTCGACCGCGATTTCGAGTTGAAGCCATTTTTGCTGGAGCTGATGCCGGAGCAGATTGAAGCTTATTACGACTCCAAGACCAAGACTGTGAACATGCTCGACTGGGTTAGCGTCGATGACCAGAAGCCGGTGCTGGCTCATGAGCTCACTCACGCGCTGCAGGACCAGCACAGCGACCTTGAAAAGTGGGACGATCAGACTCCTGACGACGTCTCGACCGATGCGGCCGGCGACCAGGATCACCTGGCCCGCGACGAGATGGACACCGCGCGCGATGCCGTGGCCGAGGGCCAGGCGACCGCCGTGATGATGGACTACGTGCTGAAGCCGCTGGGCAAAAGCCTGGTAAAGGACCCTGAGATCATGGACCGGCTCAAGGACCAGATGACCTCCTCAGAGAATTCGCCGGTCATGGCGCGCGCGCCTCTGCTGCTCTCCGAGTCGATGCTCTTCCCCTATCGCGACGGCTTGAGCTTCGAGCAGGACATCTGGATGGACCAGGGGCAGACTGCGGCCTTCGCCGGCGCGCTCGATCGCCCGCCCACATCCACGTGGGAGATCATGAATCCGCGGGTCTACGAGCACAAGCAGATGCCCGCAATCCCGCTGATGCCCAACTTCCACCCCTTGACCGACACGCTTTACAAGCCTTACGACATTGGGCAGGTGGGCCAGCTTGACCTGCGCATTCTGTCCGAGTTGTTCGGGGGCGACTCCGCGTCAACGGATCTGACGCCCGCCTGGAACGGCGGCCTCTACTGGGCAGGCCAGTTGCGCAGCGCCACAACTCCGGCCGCGCAGGACAGCACCAAATCTCTTGCCCTCTTCTACCTTTCGGTGTGGAAGAATCCGATCTCAGCCAATAACTTTGCCAAAATGTATGCCGATAACCTGGGCCGCAAATACTCTGCCGTCCACCTGGAAAAAGCTGCCGCTGCCGAATCAAATGAAGGAAACGTCGAGGAAGTTTACTCGACCGGCGAGGGTCCGGTGGTGATTACGATCCGCGGCAAGCTGGTGTTTGTGGCTGAGAGTTTTCCTCTTGAGCTGGCGCGCAAGCTCACCGCGCTGTTCCTCGACGCGCAGGGTGGAGGCGAGCTTCGCATGGCCTCGTCGCCGGAATCGCTGGTGCCGCAGACCCGCGCGCACACCGCGCAGGCTGCACTGCAACCGGTCGATCCCAGTTCCGAGCCGCCGGCTTTGCGGCCGCTCTCCGGCGACCTGGTGCGCTTTTTCGGAGACTGCGGGGTGATGAAGGCGGCGATGGATGCCGCGATTCGGGCGGACCGGCAAAAATCCCTCGCCCGGACAACCACTCGCTGAGTTCCCGGAGTCAAAAGAATTCGGGGCCCCACGAAATCTGATTCTTCCCTCTGGTTCTTCCGTCTTATTCTTCCCGTGGAGGCGCGTGATGAAGACCGCTCCCGTAACCTATCCTCCTGAGCGAAGCCTGGCGGAGTCGAAGGACCTGCTTCTTGAATTTGGCCGAGAAGTGTGGGAGACACGCGCCGGAGCCGCAGAGGTAGTTAGCCCCGCGTTTCAACGTGGGGAAAACGAGCACATCTAGACGACGAGTCCCGTAGGGACGACGCCCCTTACGAGGGCTTGAGCCAGAGCACCTGTAGCCCCACGCGTTATGATGTATCTCCTGAAGCAAGAATCAAGACCAGGGAGACAACGCGTTGCCGGGTAAGCTCGAACTGCTGTTGGGACCGATGAGAAGCAACAAGACCGCGGAGTTGCTGCGCCGTGCCGAAATGCGCCGCCAGTACGCCAAGCAATACGTGATGGTGCTGAAGCCAAGCGACGACACCAAGGGCGGTCCCGGAGTGGTGGAGAGCCGCAATCCCAACGGCCACGGCAAATCGAAGGCGTTCGAATTTCCTTCCGCGAATCCGTGGGCCGTTCTCGAGGCTATCGCCGATAAGGAGCAGGAGATCGGCAAGCGCGTGGAGTCGATCGCCATTGACGAGGGCCAGTTCGTCACCGACCTTTTCCTGTTCACCAAGCATCTGCTCGACAGCAACCACGATGTGCTGGTGGCCGGGCTCGACCTCGATTTCCGCGCCATGCCCTTCGGCGAAATGCTCAACCTCACCTGGCTGGTAACTGCTTACGGCGGCAGCACTACCGAGTGCATGGCCTACTGCGCGTGCGGCGCGCGGGCGCTTTACTCGCAACGGCTAATCGACGGCAAACCTGCGCCCTACGACAGTCCCGTCAAGGTTCCCGGCGATGCCTACGAGCCGCGCTGCGCCGAGCACTTTGTACTGCCCGGAAAGCCGCACTAAACAGAGGCCTGTGGTCAGGGGTCAGCGGTCTGCGATTAGTTTTCAGCGCACAACTTTCAGCCGTACCTATTCGCCGTCTCCCGTAGGGAGGCGAGGAATTTAGCCCATGGATGGAGGCCGCCGCAGCGGACGAAATCCTGGGAAAGCATTCACAAAGACGATTCAGCCCCATAAGGGGCGGCGCGAATCGAAGGGCTCTCGGCTTCATCCCATTCGGAGGGAGCAGAGGCCTTCAGGCCCGGACCGTCCATCGCCAACGCGGGCACGCCGCATTGGCATATCACGATCGAGCTAAAAGTTGTCTTTCCTGCCTGCGCTTCAGTGACTGTACGACTCGGGGTCAATCTCGACGTCGGGCGGAGGGAACAGAAGCGTGTGCGTCCTGGGATCGTATTCCAGACTGAGCGCGCCGCTCTTGCGGCCGTTGATGAGGATCGCGGCCAATAAGGCGTTGCCGTAAACGCGCGCCGCAACAATCTTGTGCGACTTGATGGTGCCGTAGTCATTGTTACTGCTGTCAGGACCCCAACCCTTCTGGAAAGTGGCGAAAGTATAGAACTTGAGCTCGTTGTGATGCTGCTGCCAGTTGGGATCGTGCACCCAGACGCCGTAAGCCTTTTGAAGATTATCTTGCTCAACGTCGGCGAGGAATCGGTTCATGGTACTGCGGCCGGCCAGATGGATGTACCAGTTCCAGGGCCAGTCGATGGGCCGGCCCGAGGCCAGCCAGAAGGCAACGAAGAGGACCAGAATGGCGCCAGCCCCCGCCGAGAGAAACATGCGCCGGCGGCGGTCGCGGGCTTCGTCGAACTTTGGTGCATCGAGAAGAGTCATAGTCAGTGGTCAGAGATCAGTAGTCAGAGATCAATCACCAATATTATTAGACACCATGGCCGCGAAGGTGGTTCCCGGCGCTGTCTCAGTCCCTTAGTCTCTCAGTCCCATAGTCCCTTAGTCCCTGCGTCTCTGCTTTTCACCCTTCGTAGCTGTAAGTGTTGCGGTTCTTGTCGGCGTGGCGCTCCAGCGCAAGCTCGATGAGCCGGGTGATCAGGTCCTTGTAGCTCACGCCCGTCGCCTCCCACAGTTTGGGGTACATGCTGATCGAGGTAAATCCGGGCAGCGTGTTCACCTCGTTGATGTAGATGCGGCGCCTGCCGTCGGGCTCCATCAGGAAGTCGACCCGAGCCAGGCCCGAGAGGTCGCAGGCTTTGAAAGCCGCGACGGCCATCTCGCGTATTTCTCTCGTCTCGGGCCGGCTCAATTTGGCGGGGATTACGGGCACCGAGCCTTCAGACAGATACTTAGCCTCGTAGTCGTAAAACTCCTTGCCGGGAATGATCTCGCCCACCACGCTGGCCTTGGGCGAGTCGTTGCCGAGGACGGCGACTTCGAACTCGCGGGCGCGGGCTTTTGTTCCGCCAACGCCGCGCTCGACAACGATCTTGCGGTCGTACTTTGCGGCGAGCGTGAGCGCGGGCCCAAGTTCCCTGCGGTTGTGCGCCTTGCTGATTCCCACCGACGAGCCAAGGTTCGCCGGCTTGACGAAGACCGGGTATCTGAGCGCCTTTTCGATGCGCGCGATGGACTTGCGCGGAGCGGATTCCCAATCGGAGCGCAGCAGCGTGACATGTTTCACGATGGGCAGCCCTGCCTCGGCGAAGAGGCGCTTCATCACATCTTTGTCCATGCCTGCGGAGGAGCCCAACACGCCCGAGCCGACGTAAGCGATGCCGGCCAGCTCAAAGAGCCCCTGGATGGTTCCGTCTTCGCCAAAGGTGCCATGCAGGACCGGAAAGACCACGTCGAGGGGGGACTGGCCGTCCTGGCTCTCCTTTTGGATGAGACTCGTGGAAGAGCGGGGCTCGGGCGCCAATAGCGTGGGAATGCCTTCTTGCAGCAGTTTGGCTCCGGGGGTGGTTTCGGGGTCGCCCGCGCGCAACCGTCGGGCCACGGCGCCGGCGCGGCCCTCCAACAGCCCTTTCGCGTCGGCCGAGGCCAGCCAGCGGCCCTCCTTGGTGATGCCGATGGGGGTGACGTCGAATTTGTCGCGATCGATTGCCTTGAGGATGGAGGCGGCCGAGAGCAGCGAGACCTCGTGCTCGCCGCTGCGCCCGCCAAAGAGAATGCCTACCCGGAGCTTCTTGCCCATGCTTCTATTTCACCACCTGTAACCGCATTTTTATGGGGCCTGCATCGACATAGGCACGGGTTCAAGTTAGTCTGAACGCAATTCGGGTCCTGTTCACAGCGTTCTGGAGACGGGGAGGTGTCGATGAGTCATCCGGTAGTTCACTTTGAGATTGGCTGCAAGGACAAGGCGGCCACGAGCGCGTTTTACTCGGCGGTGTTCGCGTGGAAGATCGACGCAGGCCCGATGGGCATGATCGATACGGGATCGACCGACGGCATACCGGGGCATGTTGCGGCCCTCGGCCACGAGCCGCACCAGTTCACGCACTTTTACGTGCAGACCGATAACGTAGC
>Ga0335074_10004863_pt1 | contig 18551 bp, 15 predicted proteins | sample Lox_Sample_23_FD_206715 | JGI IMG/M metagenome (GOLD analysis project Ga0335074, IMG submission 206715) | Soil microbial communities from Loxahatchee National Wildlife Refuge, Florida, United States - Lox_Sample_2.3 | ecosystem: Environmental > Terrestrial > Soil > Wetlands | place: USA... | reverse complement strand
CGTTTTCGCGTCCAGGGACTGTTGCGCGACGGAGCATGCGTCCCTGCGTCACGCTACGCGCCCGTTGCCGGTGCGAAAAACCAGATCGCGCCGAAAATGATGAGTGCGACGCCTGCGCCGATCGCGACTTTGAGGCCGCATCCCAGATCGCCATGCAGGAAACCGGCTACTTCGCCTGCAAGTCCGCCGCCGGCGAACGAAATCGCGGCGACCAGCCAAGGATTGTCCAGTACCGCAGCGTGGTCGATGGTTGGCATTGGGCGCGCCCGCGAATCGTTCACGGATTGCGGTCTCACTCTGCGCGTATCGATTTCGCCCGACAACCCCGCACTGGGGCGAAATGTTTTCGCGCACAAGATTCCGGGTGCCAGGCAACACCGGTAACAGGCGGTAACGCCTTACCGGGTCGGAAAAGTGAACGGGGCGACAGGCGGAGAGACGAGCCGCCCCGTTGTAGGCCCGCGGATATTACCCGGCTTCGTGCCCTTCTTCGCCCTCATGGTCGGCAATGTGATGTTTGCTGGCTTCCCCCGCATGGTGCGGGCGTGGGCCGCATGGCCGTGGGCCGAATGTGCGTGGTGCGCAGCGGTTTCGTGATTTCCGTCTTCATGATGCTGCGCGGCTTCCCGGTGGTGCCGGGCGGCATGCTCATGGTGTTCAGCTGCGCGACGATTGTGCTCGGTCGCCGGATGGGTGTGGGCCGTCTGATCCTCTTCGGGGGTACATGTTGGACAATTTCATCGGAGTATCGGACCCGTGTGACACTTATTTATCTACTGCCGTCCGCATCGCACGCGTGCCGTCGTCATCGGACCGCGGCTCTGTCTTCGCCGACAGCGGCCAGGCGGCAAGCGCAATCTCAATAATGTCGTGCAGCTGTTTCCGCGTGGCACCCGCAGCTGCCTGGATGCACATGCCATTCGCGACCGCAACGAGATAGCTCGCAAGCGTCGCGGGATTGGCGTCTTTGGGAAGACGATCCGCCTTCTTGTCGCGCTCGAAGCGCTCACGCAGCGCACGTTCCTTTTCGGCGCGGTGCTCTGCCAAAGCCTGTGGGATGTCCGCGTCGGAACAGGAGAGGCCGCTCTGCACCAGAAGGCATCCCGGCGGAGTGCGACCCCCGGTATCGGCAGAGAAATCCGCCACGCCTTCGAGAAATATCCGCGCGACCGAACGCGGATCCGATGCGGCGATCACGCGGTCCATCAGCGCCTGGCGGCGTGCATCGTAGCGTTCGAGCACCGCGCGGAAGAGCCCCTCCTTGTTGCCAAAGGCCGCATAGAGGCTCGGCGGATTGATGCCCATGGCCTCCGTCAAATCCGCCAGCGAAGCGCCCTCATAGCCTTTGCGCCAGAAAACCGTCATCGCGCGGTCCAGCACGGTATCCGTGCAAAAACTGCGGGGCCGTCCCGTCCTCACTGCGTTTCCATTATTATTGTATCGCGTGATACATAATACGCTTGAAGGTCTGGTTCCAGCCTCCATATCTGTAGCAATCAATACAGAATTGGAGGCCAGACGATGTCGCACATCGCAGAACTGACCCGGACCGAGCGCTTTGAGGTTGGGGCACATCCGCTCGCAACGTCGAGATTATTGAGGAACCGGGCTCTTTTGGGCGCGGCGGCAGCTCTTCTCTTGAGCGGGCTGGGCCTGATCGCCTGGCATGCCAAAGCCGATATCAAACCGGCTCCCGCTGCCCCATCCGCACTATCGGTTGGCGTCGCGGTCGTTCATGCGAGACCGGTGCGCATCTGGTCGGAATTTTCCGGCCGCATGACGGCGGTCGATTCCGCCGATATCCGCCCGGAAGTGAATGGCCGCATCACCGAGGTCCGTTTCCGGAACGGGCAACAGGTGAAGAAAGGCGACATTCTTTTCGTCATCGACCCGCGGCCCTACGAAGCCGCGGTCGCCAAGGCCAACGCCGATATCGCCACGGCAAATTCCAACGCCAACTTCGCGCATACGGATCTCGCACGCGCCAAGGCGCTAATCGGCGCCCAGGCGATCAGCCGTGCCTATTACGATCAGCGCGTGAACGCGGAAGGCGTCGCGGATGCTGCCATCAAGGCCGCGCAGGCAGAGCTCGCGAGCGCGCAAGTCGATCTCGACCACGCTTACGTCAAGGCGCCGATCGATGGCCGGGTGAGCCGCGCGGAATTGACCGTCGGCAATGTCGTGCAGAGCGGGGCGAACGCGCCGCTGCTGACATCGATCGTTTCCAATGACGGCATCTATGCCGATTTCGATGTGGACGAGCAGACCTATCTCGAAGCCGTGCGCGCGCAGGCTGCCACCGCCGCGCAGCAGCGCCATCTTCCGGTCGAACTGACGATCCCCGGCGACACTGGCTATGTCTATGACGGCGCGATCGAAAGCTTCGACAACAAGATCAATACGAGCACCGGCACAATCCGCGCCCGCGCCCGCTTCGCAAATGAAGACGGAACACTGGTGCCGGGCATGTTTGTTTCGGTGCGGCTCGCCGGCGCACGCGCGAGCAACGCGATCCTGGTGCCGGAAACGGCTCTGGGCAGCGACCAGAGCAAGCGCTTTGTCTTCGTCGTCGACAAGGCCGACCATGCGGAATATCGCGCGGTTACGCTCGGCGACGAGGTGGGAAACGAACAGGTCGTGAAACAGGGCCTGCATGATGGCGACCGCGTCATTATCAGCGGATTGCAGAAAGTGCAGCCCGGCGCGCTTGTTGATCCAAGACCCGATGCGGACGATCTGGCATCGCGCTGATCGCCTGAAATTCCAAACGGTTTGAGGGAGCGCCTTTCGGGGCGGACGTCATGAGTTTGTCCAAATTCTTCATCGATCGCCCGATCTTTGCCGGCGTCATATCGGTCCTGATTTTCCTCGCCGGGCTCATCGCGCTGACCCAGCTTCCGATCTCGGAATATCCCGAGGTCGTCCCGCCTTCCGTCGTTGTTACCGCCCAGTTCCCCGGCGCCAATCCGAATGTGATCGCCGAGACGGTGGCGACACCGCTGGAAGAACAGATCAACGGCGTCGAGAACATGCTCTACATGTCCTCGCAGGCCGCCTCCGACGGCACGCTGACGCTCACTGTTACGTTCAAGATCGGCACCGATCCCGATCTCGCGCAGCAACTCGTGCAGAACCGGGTGAATCAGGCGCTGCCGCGCCTGCCGCAGGTGACACAGCTGCTGGGCGTCACCACGGCGAAAAGCTCTCCCGATCTCACGATGGTCGTCCATCTGCTGTCGCCCGACGGCCGCTACGACATGCTTTATCTGCGCAACTATGCGGTGCTGAACGTCAAGGATCGCCTCGCCAAGATCGAGGGTGTCGGCAGCGTACAGCTCTACGGCTCCGGCGATTACGCAATGCGCATCTGGCTCAATCCGGAGAAGATCGCCGAGCTCAACATGACGGCGGACGATGTCGTGAATGCCGTCCGCCAGCAGAATGCGCAGGTCGCAGCCGGAATCATAAACGGACCGCCCTATGCCAAAACCGGCGAATTGCAGCTGCCCATCAATGTGCAGGGCCGTCTCAGCACACCGGAGGAATTCAGGAACATCGTCATCAAGCGTGCCAATGGCGTGGTGACGCGGCTCGGCGATGTGGCGCGCGTCGAGATCGACGCCTCGGAATACGGCCTGCGTTCATTGCTCGACAACAAACAGGCCGTCGCCATTCCGATCTTCCAGTCGCCGGGATCGAACGCGATCCAGATCTCCGATCATGTGCGCGCAACCATGGAGGAGTTGAAGCAGAACTTCCCGCAGGGCCTCGACTATAGCATCGTCTACGACCCGACCGTGTTCGTGCGCGATTCGATCCGTGCCGTGGTGCATACGCTTCTGGAAGCGGTGCTGCTGGTCGTGCTGGTGGTTATTCTGTTTCTTCAGACCTGGCGCGCCTCGATCATTCCGCTGCTGGCCGTGCCGGTCTCCATCATCGGCACCTTCGCCTTCATGCTCGCATTCGGATTCTCGATCAACGCGCTGTCGCTGTTCGGACTTGTGCTCGCCATCGGCATCGTGGTGGACGATGCCATCGTGGTCGTCGAGAATGTGGAGCGGAATATCGAGGCGGGCCTCGCGCCACGCGAGGCGACGCTCAAGGCGATGACGGAAGTCACCGGCCCCATCATCGCCATCGCCCTCGTCCTGTGCGCGGTGTTTGTTCCCATCGCCTTCATCAGTGGATTGACCGGCGAATTCTATCGCCAGTTCGCGCTCACCATCGCCTTTTCCACCATCATCTCGGCGTTCAATTCGCTGACCTTGTCGCCCGCGCTGTCCGCCACGCTGCTGAAAGCGCATGATGCGCGGAAAGATGTGCTCGCCCGCGGCATGGATCGCGTGCTGGGGTCATTCTTCGGTCGTTTCAACAAATTGTTTCACCGGGGTTCGGAAGGCTACGGTAGCGGCGTCGGCGGAATCCTGAAGCGGCGTTCGGCCGCGCTCATCGTCTATGCTGCGCTCCTCGGTCTCACCTATGCCGGGTTCCAGCTTGTACCGCCCGGCTTCGTGCCGCTGCAGGACAAGGCCTATCTCGTCAGCTTCGCGCAGCTCCCGGAGGGTGCCACGCTCGATCGCACCGAAGCCGTGATCCGCAAGATGAGCGACATCGCCCTGAAGGAGCCGGGCGTGCAGAGCGCCGTGGCGTTTCCCGGGCTTTCGATCAACGGTTTCATCAACAGTCCGTCCGCCGGAATTGTATTTGTTACACTGAAGCCGTTCGAACAACGCAATTCGTCAGGTCTCTCCGGCATCGCCATCGCCCGGAAGCTGCAGGCGAAATACGGCGCCATCGGCAACGCGATCATCGCGATTTTCCCGCCGCCGCCGGTGAACGGGCTCGGAACGATCGGCGGTTTCAAGCTCGATGTCGAGGATCGCACCGACCAGGGCGACGTGGCGCTCAACCGCGCCATGCAGGATGTCCAGCAGAAGGCCGCGAAAGACCCTGCGCTGACTGGCGTGTTCTCCAGCTTCAACATCGGCGTGCCGCAGCTCTATGCCGATATCAATCGCACCGAGGCGATGCAGCTCGGCGTCGACATGCAGGACGTGTTCGACACGATGCAGACTTATCTTGGCTCCATCTATGTCGACGATTTCAACCGCTTCGGCCGCACTTACGAGGTGATCGCGCAGGCCGACACGCCGTTCCGTTCGAAGCCGGACGACATATTGCAGCTCAAGACGCGCAATGCGGGCGGGCAGATGGTGCCGTTCGGCGCCTTCGTTCAGGTGGAGCAAACGACGGGTCCCGACAGTGCCATGCGCTACAACGGTTTCCGCTCGGCCGACCTCAACGGCGCGGCGGCGCCGGGCTATTCCTCGGGACAGGCACAAGCCGCCATTACCAAAATCCTGAACAACACTTTGCCCAAGGGCATGAGCTTCGAATGGACCGATCTCACCTATCAGCAGATCCTCGCGGGCAACACGGCGCTCCTCGTGTTCCCGCTCTGCGTGCTGCTCGTGTTCCTGGTGCTGTCGGCCCAGTATGAAAGCCTGTTCCTGCCGCTCGCCATCATCCTGATCGTGCCGATGTGTCTGTTCTCGGCGATTACCGGCGTATGGCTGACGGGCGGCGACAACAACATCTTCACCCAGATTGGGCTATTTGTTCTGATCGGGCTGGCCTGCAAGAACGCCATCCTGATCGTGGAATTCGCGCGCGAACTGGAGATTCAGGGCCGCACGACGCTCGCGGCTGCCATGGAAGCCGCGCGGCTCAGGCTGCGCCCGATCCTGATGACCAGCATTGCCTTCATCATGGGCGTAACGCCACTGGTGCTTACTTCGGGCGCCGGCGCCGAAATGCGTCACGCCATGGGCGTCGCCGTGTTCTTCGGCATGTTGGGCGTGACCTTCTTCGGCCTGTTCCTGACTCCGGTGTTCTACGTGACGCTGCGCGCGCTGGAGAAGCGCATTACCCGAACAGAGAAGGTTCATCACCATGTCTGACACCGGCGCCGCTGCCCGCGGCGGCCGACCCGCCGGACGGAAAGGAGTTGTCACGTGAGCATCCAGAGCATTCTTTACGAGAAGGGCAGCCAGGTAATTAGCGTTGAAAAGGACGCAGACCTCGAGCGCGCTGCCGAATTGATGCGTGATCATCGCGTAGGAGCACTTCCCGTGACCGACGGTCCAAATGTTGTCGGCATGGTCACGAAGCGCGAAATCATCGACGGCTTTGCCCGCTACGGCGGGAAGCTCGCGACACTGCAGGTGTCCGATTTGATGCAGCGCAACTTCCCGCGCATCACACCCCAGGACTCGCTGAGACGGGCGACGGTGCTGATGGCCCACCATCATGCCTCACATATTCCTGTGTTTTCAGGCGATCAACTGGTCGGCGTCGTCAGCGGTGCCGACGTGGCAAGGCACCGCCTCGAAGACCTCGAACTGGAATCCAACCAGCTACGCGACTCCTATACCACGCCGCATTAGATGTCGCACTACGCCAGCGGGAAAACATAAATGAGGTTCCGTGGCTTGGTCCGAACCGAATCATTGTCGAAATGCTGCGCGAGATCGCGCGCGGCTACGATGTGAGCCGCGGCGCGGTTTCACGCTTGCCGGCGACCGGCGCATGAGAAGCCCGGCGATCAGGGCTTCTTGAGCGCAAACACCGTGCCGCCGTCATTGGCGCCACCTTGTTCGGTTGTGCCGTAGAACGTGCCCTTCAAATCGATCAGGCCGGCGTCGGGTTGCGTGCCGTCAGCGCAATTCGCCTGACTGCAAAAGAAATAAATCACATTCTCCGCGCCGGTCGTCGGGTTGATCGAGTACGCCGTGCCCCCGTGATTGCCGTTGCCGCCCCCGAACGTGATGCCGTACAGCGTGCCCTTCACGTCGATCAGGTTGCCCACGGGGGAAATGCCGTCCGAGGTGCCGCCGAACGAGTGGAGCACCGTCTCCGCGCCGGTCGTCGGGTCGACCGAGAACAGCGTGCCAAGGCCGGTTTCATAGATGCCGCCTGACACCGTTGTGCCATACAACGTACCGTTCATGTAGAGCAGGCTGGCTTCGGGGTTCGCGCCGTCGCCCGTGCCGCTGCCGCTGAACGAGTAAAGCACCGTCTCGGTTCCGCTTGACGGGTCGAGCGCAAACACCGTGCCGCAGCTCCGGGTGCTACAGATATCGCCAGTGGTGCCGCCGAGGAACGTTGTGCCGTACAGCGTGCCATTCACATCGATCAGGCCGGCATCGGGCTCCTCGCCATCTGCGCAATTCGCCTGGCTGCAAAAGGAGTAAACCACTGTCTCCGCGCCGGTCTTCAGGTCGAGCGAGAACACCGTGCCATCGCCGTTGGTGCCGCCCGCATAGGTTGTGCCGTATAGCGTGCCCGTGCTCTTCACATAGATCAGGTTTGCCTCGGTGCCCGAGCCGTCGGTGCCGCTGCCGAATGAGTGGACCACCGTCTCCGCGCCGGTCTTCGGGTTGACCGAGAACACCGTGCCGTCGCCATAGGTGCCGCCATATTCCGTTGTGCCGTACAACGTGCCCTTCACATCGATCAGACTGGCCACGGGGAAGTAGCCGTCCGTGCCGCTGCTGCCGAACGAGTAAAGCACCGTCTCCGCGCCGGTCTTCGGGTTGACCGAGAACACCGTACCGAGGCCATTGGCGCCGCCCGCAAACGTTGTGCCGTAGAGCGTGCCTTTCACATCAATCAGATTGGCGAGAGGATATGTATAGCTGGGGAACGGATACAACACCGTCTCTGTGTAAAGCTTGCTCTTGGCAATTGCGGTTGCCGGAAACGGCAACGCGAATGCGCAGCCAACCGCTCCGGCGCACAGGCTGAAGAACAGGCGATTCATTGGAGTCCCCTTTTATCAAATGAGTGGAGCGCCGTCGCCATACTGCGCGACGGCGAGAAGTTCTGATATTCCACCGCTGTCCGGCACGCCATCGCCCCCAGGTTGTACGCTGCGACGGCTGCATCCCGCGGTCCTGATTACCAGCATTTGGCGAGGAAGATGCGGAGGACAAATCGGAACAGGGCCTTCATGTGTTGGTCGAGAACGCGCGGGCACCGCTTGTCTCAAGCCGAGGTTGATACTGCTGTGCAGGGGTGCAGGCGTTAGCAATTGGCAACCCGCCGGGAACTGGCGCGTTTGAAGCTTTGGAAGTGCAGCGCCATCCGGGAGACTCATCCATGCGCGGAACATTCAAAATCTTGTTCTGTATTCCCTTCTTGCTTGGTTTGGCTTTCGCGGCTGTTCCAGCGCAGGCCCAGCCCATTTCGGTGCTGAACAGCGCTACGCGCACGGTCGACGAGATGGTCACGGACCCCATGTTCGGGCCGTCGCGACAGATTTTGCGCGATGCCCGGGCAGTTCTTGTGGTCCCGCACCTTCTGAAGGGCGGGTTTATTTTTGGCGCCGAAGGCGGGGACGGCGTTTTGCTGCAGCGGGTGGGCCGGCGGTGGAGTTCGCCTGCCTTTTACACGATCGGCTCAGCATCATTCGGCCTCCAGATCGGACTGGAGGAAGCGCATTTTGTCATGTTCATCATGACCGAACGCGCTTTGAGGGCAGTTGAGCAAAGCAAATTCACCTTCGGCGGCGAGGCCGGCCTTACAGTGATTACGTTGGGCGCCAACGCGCAAGGCGCCACAAGCACCAATCTGACTGGCGACATCATTGTCTGGGCTGCATCGAAGGGCGCCTATGGCGGCCTCACGCTTCAGGGCTCCGTGCTGGCGCCGAAGGCCGACGAGAATGCACAGTTCTACGGCCGCCCGGTGAGCGTTCCGCAAATTCTGGCCGACCAGGTTTCCAGCCCCGCGGCAACACCTCTCCGACGCGCCCTAGCCGCAATATAAGGACCTTCGCCTTCGCATGAATGTGGAATGAGGCATCTTGAATCGGTGATACAACTTCGCGTGGCGGCAGTCCGGTGCTGCTGTAAAAATTTCGATGACGGCGGCTGACGTTCTTCTTTGTCACGACGCGCGAGAGCGGTTCCGCGCGAACAAATATCCCATTGCTGTTATCTGGTGGCCGGCACGACGGCCATCATGACAATGCGTGGTTGTTGTCCGCTCTCCGCATGACGGTAAGCGTCTTTGGTTGCGGCGCTCGTCGAATTCGGTGATGCGGACTGCGTTTCCCAGGCGGGGCGCGAAGGTGGCCGGCACGAATCCTGCCGGGTGATTCTGCGGTCAATTTGCCGTGCTGCCGCCCCATGCCTGCTGTTGCGGCGGGGTCATCGGGACCGATGGTGCGCGGGGCGCGGCCACGGTTGCGTCCAGGCTGTGCCCGCGCCAGACAACATTGTCGATCCAGAAGCTCGCACCGATTTCCGCCACGGAAAGCATGTCGCGCAGCGGCAGCAGCCATGCCGGCACACAAACCTGGGATCGCCCGGTGCGGTGTCGAAGGGCGCGGTCGATTTCCCGTGCGGATATCGCCCGCACCATCCAGCAGGCGATGAACAGGGCGATTGACCAGAGCGCACCGCCGCCAAGCACCACCGTAATCGCGGCCCAGAACAACGGATACTGAATTGTCGATGCGATGAGGGAAATCGGCGCCACGGCACGGATCGTCCGCGTCCAGCGAAGCTCGTGCAGCCAAAGAGCGCGAAAGGACGATTCCGGAACGGTGGCGAGGGTGACCGTGTCGGCCAAACCGACCTTCAGTCCGAGGTCGCGTACACTCATGCCAAGCACATTGTCCTCGGCGAGAACATGGGCGAGCGCACCCAGACCGCCTGCCTGCTCAAGCGTGTCGCGCCGCAGCATCACGGTGCTGCCCAGATTGTCCTGCCGCCCCAGCATCCGCGACACCAGCACGCCGGGGAGAAAAGTGTGGTTGATCTGGGTCGCGCCCAGCCGCAACAACCAACCCTGCTCCGGCGGCGGAAATCCTGCATAGAGGGCAGTGACCAGACCTGTGCCGGGCTTTTCAAGCTCCACCAGCAAACGCTCGAGATAGTCGGGCGAAAGCTGCAAATCGCTGTCGGAGATGACCAGGATCTGATGGCGCGCCGATGGCAGCATGTTGATCAGATTGCCGATCTTGCGATTTTGGCCATGCAGCGTGGAATCGACGACCACAGCAATATCGGAATCGGGAAACCGGGCCTTCACCCGCTCGACGACGGCCAAAGCCGCATCGGAGGGATTCTGCACGCCGAAGACGATCTGAAAAGCCGGATAGGCCTGACGGCAGCAGGAAACCAGCGCCTCCTCCAGCAATGGTTCATCGCCACAGAGCGGCCGGAGGATCGTTATCGGGGGATGCCGTTGTAATTGCGGCCCGGGAGACGCAGCGAAACGCCGGGCTGCAATCCAACCGGCAAAGCATTGCAGCAAACCCAGACATGCGAGCAATACGGTTGCTGCGGAAAACCAGATCACTGCCTTGCTCCCGGGCGGCGTTGCCCTTTATGTGATTATAGGATTGCACTTCGGATCAGTCCGGCCCGGCGACTCGCGTAGATCGTTGAGTCGCGGATTATCTATCACGAAACGCCCGCTCCTGCCGTGATACATCTTAAGAGACTGCCCATCGCTCTGGCTATAGCCGGCCTGGTCCTGGCCACGCTGCTGGTGGGCGTCTACGGATTTGGCCGTATCGCGAACGCGATGCTGTCGGTGGGCGTGCCCGGATTTGCATTGTTTTGCGCCTGGCAAATTCTTGTCATCGCATTGCTGGGCGTTGCCTGGCGGGTGATCGCGCCGGTGACGCAGAGGCGCGCGCTTGCCATATTCGTGTGGGGCCGGATGGTCCGTGATTCCGCGGCGAGTTGCCTGCCGTTTTCATCGGTAGGGGGCTTCGTGCTCGGTGCCCGCGCGGTGACGCTGCACGGCATTTCGCCGTCTGTGGCCACGATTTCGACGGTGGTCGACATCACCGCCGAATTTGCCGCCGAGATATTGTTCGCGGCAGGCGGACTCCTGATCCTGCTCGGCCGCACATCGAACCATGCCGTCGCTCTCTCGGCGGAGATCGGTCTGGGACTCGCGCTGATCGCCGCCGCTGCGGTCCTTTGGCTGCAGCGCGGCGTCGTTCCAATTCTGGTTCGCCTGGGCCGGCGAATCCTCGGGTCGTGGCTGAAGAACGACGGATCCGGGCGCATCGGGATTCCCGACGCGGAACTGGCAGCGATGTATGGAGATTCGGGCCGCCTAACATTGGGGGTTGCCCTTCATCTCCTGGGATGGATCGGCAAGGGGGTCGGCAATTGGATCGCTTTCCGACTCCTTGGGTCTAACATCGGCCTGATGGAGGCTTTGGCGATCGAAGGGTTGCTGCACGTCTTGCTTGCCACCGCCATCCTGGTACCGGGCTATGCGGGCGTGCAGGAGGCCGGTTATGTGGGACTCGGCGCCCTTTTCGGCGCGCCGCCGGAGGTCTCGCTCGGCGTATCACTCATCCGGCGGGCGCGGGACATTGCTATCGGCATCCCGATCCTGTTGATCTGGCAGCTATTCGAAGCGCGCCGCCTCCGCAACCCGCCGCGATAAATAATTCTACGTTATCACCTTTCTTGAACGCGCCGGCGGCAGCGTTTGGTGCTTCATATCGCCCGGTGCTACAAACCCGGCTTGAACAACGTGCCGGCAAAATCGCCGAGTTCGCTTTCGAGGCCGCCACCGAGATTGAGGATCTGCTGGATCGTTTCGATGGAAACGTCGTGCTGGGCCGCGGCCGCTTCAAGCGCGGCTGCCGGGTTGCCTTCGCTGCTGGTCAGATTGGCCTGAACGGAATTGGCGATTTCCCGCACCTGGTCCCGCGGCAGGCCGACCTTGTCGGCAATCACGTCCAGGTTGGATTCAATGTTGTCGAACAAAGCCATGGAACACTCCGCTCCTGAGATTGCCCGACATCCTAGAGCAGAACCCATTCAGTGGCGAGCAGGCTCATGCTTCGACTGGCTCTGCATGAGAGGGTCAAGTCAATGACCTCACCCTTGTCGAAGGGTGAGACCGACCGGCGTGATATTTATCACGACAATGCCTGTATTGCGCCCGGTCTCCATATAGCGGTAACGGGCTGAATTTGGGGGCTGGAAGGGGAGTCGTCCCTCAGAGTGATCGTCATCAACCACGGAGTCTGGTTTTGCCAACTCCAAGCATCATCGAGGAACGACCATGAAGCACCATGCCGGAATCGACGTGTCATTGGGACAGTCGAGCGTTTGCGTCGTGGATGGGGAGGGGAAGATTGTGCGCGGGGGCAAGATCGCGAGCGAGCCGGCAGAGCTGATCGGGCTGGTTTGGAGATCGGGGGGCTGAAGCTGGATCTGCTCGGGCTCGAGGCGGGATAGAAGCGAGACCCCGGCGATCGGACAAGGCAAACGGATTGACTTCCAAGGGCCCGTTACAGAAGGGAATATTGGCGTGTTGGCGGCTCCCCCATGCGATATTTGCTCCATATTTGCCAGTAAATTCTATTGCTTAGCCGCAAACTCCCTACAAAAAATAAGAGGGAATTATTTCCGGCTTAACAGGGAATATTTCGCCAATAACAGGAAATAACCGCGGAATGACAGGGACTGCAGAATCCGGCGGCCTCCCGAGTGTGCATGCCAAAGCACCGCCGAACGCAGCAGGTTATCCCCAGCCCGAATACATGGTGGCCGTTCGCCGTAATCGGCACGTCGTCCTCAATTCGGATGACGTGGATGGGGAGGAATTCGCGGGCGCCGACTCTCAGGCTTCGGGCGAATTGGCCAGGCACCGCTCCAGCATCTCGTAAAGTTCAGCGAGGCGAATGGGTTTCTTCAGGGTGGCGGTGGCACCAAGCTTCTCCGCCATGTGGAGGAATTCAACATTGCCCATGCGGCCGCCGCCAGAAATCGCCACGATCCTGACGTCTGGCACCAGGCGGCGCATTTCCATGATCGTCTCGATTCCCTCCTTCTCCGGCATGACGATATCCGTAATGACGAGATCGAACACGCCCTCGGCAAATTTCTTCATCCCCTCCTTGCCGTTTATCGCCGTAACCAACGTGTGGCCCTTGTTGGTTATCGCGTCTGACAATGCCTCGACCACGAGCGGATCGTCGTCCACGAGCAGAATATGAGCCATTACCAGGCCTCCCTGTCATTGGTGCGGCCGCGCTCACCCTGCTTTGCTGTCGCCGCGGAAATCTCATCGTCTTTCGCAAGCGGCAGGTAGATGGAAAAACGCGTACCGTGTCCCTGCTCGCTGTCCACGCGGACTATGCCTCCGTGGCCAGTAATTATTCCGTGCGTCACTGAAAGACCAAGTCCGGTGCCCTTGCCCACGGCCTTGGTCGTGAAGAAGGGTTCGAAGATCCTGGCTGCCGTTTCCTCGTCCATCCCGGTACCCGAGTCTTCGACAGTGAGAACCGCGTACTCCTCGCGCTTCAGGACTCCGACATCGGATCCCGGCAAGGGAAGATCTTTCCCCAGCTTCGACAGCGAAACCGAGAGCGTCCCCACGCTTGCGCCGATGGCGTCGCGGGCATTGGTGGCAAGGTTTATCAGGACCTGGGTCAGTTGCGTCTTGTCGCCACGAATTGTGCCGACGGAATCGGCGATATCCACGCGCAGCGTGATTGTGGAAGGCGTGATCGTGCGTATGAAGGAAATGGCCTCGCGCACGACCAGGCCGATATCCAGAATTATGTGGGAGACTTCGTCGGCGCGCCCAAATGCGAGAATCCGCTGCACAATCTCGCTTGCCTTCACGCCAGCGTCGACAACCCGTGTCAGCTGATGCGTTTGCCGGCTGCCGTCGGGCAGATCCGCTATGACAAGTTCCGTCATCATGATGATAGGCTGGAGGAGATTGTTGAGTTCGTGCGCCACCCCGCCTGCCAATGTGCCGATGGCTTCCAGCTTCAACGCCTGGCGGAGTTGCGCCTCGATCATGCGTCGATCCGTTACGTCGCGCACGATAGCCAGCACGACCCTGCGGCCGCTTATCTCCGCGAATCGAATCGAGATTTCAGCCCAGAAGAGCCGGCCGTCCTTGGCCTTCGCATGCCAATCGAACTGTTGCGCATGGCCGCTGGTTGCGGCTCTTTGAATCCATTCGGCCGCACCTTCCTGCGTATAGGGCGCCACGCCCGAGGATATCGACTCGATGTCGAGGTTTATCATTTCATCCGGCGTGTAACCGTACATGGTCGCACCCGGTTCGTTGACGTCGACAAACCTGCCGGTTTCCGCATCTGCTATAAATATGCCTTCGGCCACCGCGCCGAAGATCGATCGGAAACGTTCTTCGCTGAGCCGAAGCTTTTCCGCCGCCTGTCGGTGCTCGGTAATATCGCGAATGATTTTAGATGCGCCGACGACCTTGCCGCCCGTCTCGCGGATGGGTGAGACCGTCAGCGAAACGGCAAGCTCGCGGCCGTCCTTGCAGCGGCGCACGGTTTCGAAATTCCGGATGCGCTCGCCGCGCTTGATCTGCTCTAGGATCACCGCCTCCTCGTGGAGCCGCTGGGGCGGAATGAGGAGGGAGATGTGCGCGCCTAGCGCTTCCGCCGGCGTATAGCCGAAGAGACGCTCGGCCGCCGGATTCCACGAAGTGATGACGCCATCGAGATTTTTGCCGATGATGGCGTCGCCGGATGAATCGATTATGGCGGCAAGATAGCTCGCTTCGAGAGCCTTCTGCCGGCGTTCGCTGATATCGATGATCGTCGACAGCACCATCATTCCCCCATCGGTCTCGATAGGGTTGAGACCGATTTCGATCGCGAACTCGGAGCCATCCTTCCGCAATCCGTACAGGTCGCGACCAATGCCCATCGGCCTCGATTCCGGGTTTGCGACGAACGCTGTGCGCAGGGTGGGGTGACCCGATTTGTAACGTTCCGGAATTAGTATTTCAACCGCCTTGCCCAGAAGCTCGGCACGGTCGTACCCAAACGTCTGCTCCGCCTGAATGTTCACCATTTCGATCATGCCTGTCGGGCCGACCATGATCATCGCAGTGGGCGCGAACTCGATGAGACGCCGGAAGCGTTCTTCGCTCTTGCGCAATGCCTGCGCCTGCCCGGACTCAAGTTCCGGGATTGGAGCTTCCCGTTTTGACGGCGTCATGCGCGCCTTCTCGCCACCGACAGGCGAATTCGAATCGAACGGAACCAATAGGGAGCACCCCCGAATGGAAACCGTCAAGTCTTCGCTGGCGCCACCTTACGCGGCAGGTGAGACGCGGAGTTTCACCGCCATTCTTACTAAGAGCCGATCCAAGAAGTTCTGATTCAAGAGCAAGGTGTTGGTCTGGTGAGGCGGCTGCCAGGATATAGGCGTCTCTTGGCACGGGTTTCGCTTCTCGGTCTATAAACCCGACCAATGTTCCGAGATCGCCGATCACAACGTGGTTGATCTGGAATGACCATGCTTTCCGGTCGATATTTGCGAGTTCGCAAGGGCCACAACATCAGGCCCGACGGCGACCATTCCTCGTGGCGGGCGCCGGGCGCAATCTGTTTGGCAAGCTCGGAGGCACATCGCGACTCCTGATCGAATTTCATTTTGTGCAGAACGGTAACGGTGTATTTGGGCGTCATCTCGGTCGATCATGTCCGCATGGTTGTGCACATCCAGATCGCATTCTTGATGTTGCTCCGCTCTTCCGAAGACATGCTTGGGTTTACCGTCGGCCCTCGGGCGCGGCGGCAGATATGTGTGCTGCCTTTCCAATGTTGTCTAAGGAAGCATTCGACTCGTCGCTCGGGCCAACGGTTGAGCGATTGCATCCCTCGAAAGAACATCGGTAGCTCGCGCGGAGAGCGACCGCGAGCTTCGTCTTCTCGGAAAAGTCATCGCGGTTGTTCATCAGACGCCGCAGCCCTGAATTAATCGCCATCCAGCGTCGTACAATGCCCTCTACACTGGGCACCCAATCCCTTACCCCCACTGCAAACCCTGTCCTCGAAGCTCCCAACCCGACCACGCGAGGCATCAGACATCTTTCTCCCCAACCGGTATCGGAGGCGCACCTGCCGGTGTGGGCCCCGTCCGCCGCTCGCGGCAAGATATGACGGGAGTCGCCGGATAGGCCCTCAGTGCGATCGCGAGATTGCTGCGATTACTGGCGGAAAGCCTGAGTGAACAGGCAGGTCGGCAGGGCATGGGACGGCGGTGCGCGCATTAGCAAACCGATGCGCAAGCCTTGTTCATCGGCGATTTGGATTGTCGCCTGCCCGCGCGACGCAGCTTGTCCACCTAAGCGTGCACCCGCAAAAACGGGACATTCAGTTTGCTGACAGTTGGCTGACAGGCGAAAAGGCGCCTTGCTCGCACGTCGCTAAGCTTGTCTAAGTGTTTGTGTTTTATTGATGAATTGGCGCACCGGGCAAGATTCGAACTCGCGACCCCCAGATTCGTAGTCTGGTGCTCTATCCAGCTGAGCTACCGGTGCGGCGGGGGCGCGAAACCTAGTGAGCGCGAAACGCAAGTGCAAGCGGCATGCGGCTGGTCGGCGCCAAGTTCCGGCAACACCGGCGAAAAATCCCCGGCTATCGTTCCCGCGCTCCCTTGTTCCCGCGACGCAGCGTGGTTAAGACTGGATCGAATTCGGTTTGCCGTGCGGGGCGCGCGCGGGCAGGCCAAAGGGGCGCAAGCGGCATCGCCAGCCCGCGGAGCGGAGATACAGCATGACACCCACAAGGGCGGCAGGATTGCGGATTCTTGCGCTTGGCCTCATGGCAGCCGCATCGGCGGCAAGTCTTTCGGGCTGCGGCGCGATCGACCAGGCGCTGTTCGGCGCGACGGAAGAGGCAGCTCCGCCGCCCGCCAATGCCGCACAACAGCCGGCGCCCGCGGAAAACACCGGCGGGCCGGCACAGGCCCGAGCCGGAGCAGCACCGGCGCCGCAGACCGCGCCTCCGCCGCAGCCGGCCATCCCCGCCGCGCCGCCTCCGGCCGCGGTCTCGACCCAGCAATTGACGCCGCCGGTGGTGGGTGGCGAATTCACGCCCGTCACCGTGGCGCCCGGCTCCGATACGGGCACGACGGTCAGCCATACGATCGCCAGCCTGCGCTCGCAGCTCGAAGGGCTCGAATCGAAGCTTGCCAGCAACGCGCAGCATTTCACCGATCTGCGCAACAGCGGCGCGCAGAGTGCCGGGAGTTACCAGGAAGCGACAGGACAAATCTCGGCGCGACTTGCGGGGGGAACGACCCGCAGCAATCCCGAGCTGATCAGCGAATGGAACAATGCGCAGGGCGCGCTCGATTCGCTCACAGGCAACATCAACGCGCTGGGCCAGCTCGCGAGCGACGTGTCGAAAGACGCCGCTGATGCGCATCAGGAATTCGACACGATCCAGGCAACGTTCGACGTTCCGGGCGCGGTGGATGAGGATCACCGTCAGCTGAGCGTGCTTTCCGATGAAACGGGCCAAACGATCGTATTGCTCGACCGGCTGCTGCGCGAAGTGAAACAGACGCTCGAGCGGCAGACCGCTTACGTGGCGACGGAGCGCGGCAATCTCACCAGGCTCGCTGACGCGATCAAGGCAGGTAATTATGCCGGGACAGTAGCGCCGCGCCGTGAAGCAGCCGCGACTCGTGCGCCGACGAGGACGCGCGCGGCCACCGCAGCTCCATCCGGCAGCGAGTCGGCCCCCGACATCGCTGCGGCCATCGCGGCGGGCGCGCCGATCATCACCATCAAGTTCGGCCGCGCCCATGTCGCTTATGATCATCAGCTCTATTCGGCGCTGTCGCAGGCGTTGTCGGCAAAGCCGAGCGCTTCGTTCAGCGTGGTCGGCGTGTCGCCCGGCGCCAGCGATTCCGCACAGAGCGGCGCCGACAAGGACGCGGCGGATGTGATGCGCGCCATGGGCGAGATGGGCGTACCGGCGACGCGCATGTCGGCCACGTCGTCCAGCGACCCGGCGATCGCTTCCACCGAAGTGCGCGTCTTCGTGAAATAATAACACTGCGTCGCAGAGTAATTTTACCACATAGCAAACGAAGAGCGCCAGGAAGGAATTGCGCGAAGAGCGCGATATACCTACTGTGCTTTGCGCTCTTTGTGGTAAAATTATTCCACGATGCTGATTACATTGCGTGGTGCTGACGGAACCAGGCGAGGGTGCGCGACCAGGCGAGTTTGGCGTCGGCTTCGTTGTAGGACGGGCGGTAGTCGGCGAAAAATCCGTGGCCCGCATCCATGAACACATCGATGTGCCAATCATGCTTTCCGGCCTGGCCCAGGGCGGCACGCATCGCTTCGGCATCGCCGACCGGAATGCCATCGTCCTTGCCGCCATAGAAGGCAATCACCGGCGCATCAACCTTCGATGCGAGATCGAGCGGATAAAGCGGGCGCAAGGGGTTGCGCGGACTGGGCGCACGAAGCGCGCCGTAAAATGCGGCGGCGGCCTTGAGCCCGGGATTGTGCGCGGCGTAAAGCCAGACAATGCGGCCACCCCAGCAGAAGCCGATGATCGAAAGCCGCGCCGTATCGGCGCCTTCGGTGCCGGCGAATTTCACCGCGGCATCGAGATCGCTCATCACTTCCGCATCCGGGACCTTGGAAACAATGTCGGCGACGAGCTGGTGCAGGTCGGTGTATTTGCCGGGATCGCCGTAGCGCGCATA
>Ga0335074_10004862_pt1 | contig 18552 bp, 20 predicted proteins | sample Lox_Sample_23_FD_206715 | JGI IMG/M metagenome (GOLD analysis project Ga0335074, IMG submission 206715) | Soil microbial communities from Loxahatchee National Wildlife Refuge, Florida, United States - Lox_Sample_2.3 | ecosystem: Environmental > Terrestrial > Soil > Wetlands | place: USA... | reverse complement strand
CTGCAAATTCCCGGCATAAGCAAGCTGGGTAAGCGGATTCCAGTAAGCCAGGACCCAACTCGCGATGCACCTCGACGGCGGCTGCGATGATCTCGCTGGTGAGCGATGAATGGAGGTAATAACGATCACGATAAACATCCGAGCTCTGAGGAAGTTGGCTATTCACAGGAATGCCTTACACAAATAAAACAATCTGATTCTATTCGTTCTTCTCAGTGCGCTCTGTGATCTCAGTGGTGAAATGACCCTGACCTCTGCCGTGCGGCTTCATACAGCAGGATCGACGCGGCAATGCCTGCGTTCAACGACTCCACCTTCTCTGACTGCGGAATGACGACTACTTCGTCCGCCTGGGCCAGAATGTCTTTAGGAACACCTGCTCCTTCACCGCCAATCACGATTGCGACCGGTCCGCGGAGGTCAACATCCGAGATGAGGGTTCCCTTGTGCGACGACGTTGCCAGCACCCGTACTCCTTGCGCTTTGATTCCCGGCAGCATTTTCGCCAGTTCTATCTTGACGATTGGCAGTCGAAACAGCGATCCGGCTGAGGCGCGCACCGCCTTCCAATTCCACGGACTTACGGTACGTTCGCCGAGCAGAAGTCCGGTAGCTTCGAACGCTTCCGCACAGCGCGCGATGGTTCCAAGATTGCCGGGATCCTGCAGACCAAGGGTAATCACGAGCAACGCGGGCTGGATAGCGAGAACGCTCTCCACGGCGAAGGTCTTTACTCGCACCAGCGCGGCGACCCCCTGTGGAGTTGCGGACGGAACCGCGCTGGCGAAGACGTTGTCGGCAAGAAGCAGCGTCTCGGTGTGCGGCGAGAGTTGCGGCAACAGCCGGTGCGCGCGCTCACGAGCCGAGCCGCTGAAGAAGACCGTCTGCAGCCGTAATCCGCTGCGAATCGCCTCCTCCACCAGATGCATGCCTTCGATGGCGACCCCGCCTTGCTGGTTTGGCGCGGCCTCGGCGAAGGCGCGGCGCAACTCCTTTACGCGCGCGTTCTGGCGGCTGTCGACGCGGCGAAGCGAGTCCTCGGAACCAGCGATAGGAGACATATTTCGAGAGCACCGGCGTCTATCCTAACATCGCTGTATCGCGTCACCGCGCACACACCGGCGACGTGATAATCTGCTCAGTTGCCGTTTTCCGGAGCGATGTGGTAGGGTTTCGCTCCGCAAGCACCTCGCGTACGAAAGAGGCAGGGTTGCGTCCCGAGATCGTCAAAATCAGCAGTAAGGAGCCCGAGGCTTCCCTGGTGACCTACGCGGCGGAGAAGATCCGCGCCGGCGAGGTGCTGGGCATGCCTACTGACACTTACTATGGTCTTGCGGTTGATCCCTTCAACCTGCATGCCGTCGATCGCGTCTACGACATTAAGACGCGCTCGCGGCACAAGCCGCTTTCGTTGCTGATCGAATCGGTCGATCAGGCGGCCGAGTTGGCGTGGCCGGTGCCGGAGATTTTCTACCTGCTGGCACGGCGATTCTGGCCCGGACCGCTAACCATCATTGTGAAGGCCGATCCCAAGCTGCCGCTGAAAGTCACAGCCAATACCGGCAACGTCGCCCTGCGCGTGCCAGCGGCGGAGGTGCCGTTGGCTATTATTCGCTCGGCCGGACTGCCCATCACGGCGACTTCGGCCAATCTGCATGGCGAACTGGAATGCACCACGGCGATGCAGGTGCGAGATCAGCTGGGCGATTGTTTATCGATCATTGTCGACGGCGGCCCATCGCCGGGCGTCATGCCATCCACTATTGTCGACCTGACCAGCGATGGCAGCTGGCGTCTGCTGCGTCATGGAGCGATTCCCGAGGAACAGATCGTCGAGCTTTTGGGACGGGAGTAGATTGCCTACAGCAGTAGCCAGATCCAAAATTCATCCGATTCGCTGGATCGCGCTTCTGGCCGCGATCTGCGCTGCCATATTTCTGCTGTACATCAGCCGCCAGATCATGCGCGAAGCCCGCGTCGACGAAGAGCATGCCGCCGATGCCATCGTCGTCTTCGGCGCGGCGGAATACGTGGGACATCCGTCGCCGGTATTTCGCGCTCGGCTGGACCACGCCTACAGCCTGTTCCAGCGGGGCTTGGCGCCGGTCATCATCACCACCGGCGGTGCGGGCAAGGATCCGCACTTCAGCGAAGGCCAGGTCGGACGCGATTATCTGGAATCTCGCGGCGTGCCCGATGGCAATCTAATCGCTGAAACCCAGGGCGGAGACACCGAGCAATCAGCACAGCGAGTAGCCGTAATTCTGCGCGCGAACGATATGCATACCTGTCTTTTGGTGAGCGATGCCTATCACATGTTCCGCGCCAAGCAGATGATGGCAGCTGAAGGAATTACCGTGTACATCTCGCCGCGGCCCAGCTCTATTCCCAAGACCGTCGTCGGACGCTACCTGGCCGCCCTGCGCGAGAGCGTCAGCTACCTGCTGTATAAGGCGCATGTGACATAAGGCCGCTTTTCGCTTTTCCATGTCGCTGCCCGCTCTTAGCTCTCAGCAAGCAAACATCGCCCTCTCGGTCGCTAAGAGCCGAGGGCCAAGAGCTGAACGCTAAGAGCCAACAGCGAAAAGCGCAGAGCGGCCGTCACCTCATCAGCGCCAGCACTCTCGCTGGTGCGCCTGAGCCGTTCTCCAGCTTGATCGGCGCGACCACAACCGTGGCTCCCGCCGCAGGCGCCAGCGCCAGATTGGCAACATTCTCCAGCAGATAAACATTCTCTCGCGAGGTGAACAGATGAACCGGATAAATCTGGGTTGCACCAATGTCCACGCTCATGGTGTCGATGCCAAGCCCGACCACCTCGCGCGTCTTCACCAGAAACCTGGCCGCCTCCAGCGAGAATCCCGGATAGTGCGGCAGACGGTCCGCCTGCTCATTGCGAAAGTCGGTCGGCGAGTTCCACCGCTGGTCCCAGCCGGTGTACGCCATCACGACGGCTCCCGAAGGAATCATCCCGTGAGCGTCCTCCCACGCGGCGATGTCCTCTACCGTCACCGCATAGTCAGAATCATGCTTGACTTGCTCTTGCACATCGATGGTCACCAGCGGGCGCACCAGATGCTCGGCCGGAATCTGATCAACCGTCCACGCGCCCGCGGCAAAATGCGCCGGCGCATCCAGATGTGTGCCGTAGTGCTCCTGCGTCGAAAAGGTTCGCGAGTAATAACCGTCCCGCTCGATGTTTCCCAGCTCCTTGGCCTGATAAGGCGATTCTTCCGTCCCCTCCCAGTTGGGGGAACGGTCGTTCAAGTTGTGCGTCAGATCAATCACCGCGCGGTATTCGTTCTGTTCAGGCATGACCGGCTGGTTGCGCGAATACTGACAACGTCAGCGCAAGACTACAGCCTATCGCAAACGTCTTCCAATGCAACATGCCGTCCAGCCGCGGACAAGAACATCGCACTACCCGATGTTCTTGTGCGGCTTGGACGGACAGTGGAAGCGGCGATTGGTAAAATTTGCAGCGCGACAGCTTCGCCGGGGCAGCCCTACGGCTTGGCGCCGCATACGCCGGAGTTATACCCGCAGCCCGGCTTTAGGATGTGGGCATTCACAAACGAAGAGAAGTCACACTTCCACAGGTCTTCGCCAAACTCCTTCACCACATCCCAGATTTGCTCCTCTAACGGTTCATTTGCGATGACTTGATAGGAACTGGTGATGAACAGCTGGTCACCCACCGGCACATAGTTCCAGTCCTCCGCGCTCTGGAACAAGCTGGCCAGCTTGTTTCCGGCAGGATTGGCTCCCACACCGTGTGCCAGTTTGGCTGTGCTGACCACCAGGTTACTGAATTCGATTCCCGGCGGCAGTAACGGCACAATGTCCTGGTAGTTTTCATAGCGCGTCTGATCGAAGAACTTCTGGAAGCCGGCATGAAAATTGATGTCGCCGGGTTTCGGCGAGGCGAACGTCATCAGCGGCTGAATGTTGGGAATTTCAAGATTCTCCCCGAGGATGTACGCGCCTATGCTCGCCATCGCGCCGCCTTTGCTGTGCCCCGTCACATAAACCGGATTGGCCGCGCTGGGCTTGTAGCCTTTGATCAGATTCGCGACCGTCTGAATGATCGATGTGGTCGCGTCGAAGAAGCCGCTGTGCACCTGCCCCGGAATCTTGTTAGGGCCGCTGGTACAACTGGTGGGCACGGCAAAGAAATCCTGCAGCCAGTCAAACAGGCTGTCCGGATCGTTCTTCGCCGGCGGCAACGTGCCGCGAAACGCAACCACAATTCCAAACGGACACTGCCCAACAGTGGCGGCATTGATCAGGGCCGTGCCACCACAGGCGCTCTGCGGAGCTTGTGTGTAGGGGACATTCGGACTGTATACCGGGTCCGCCACATAGGTGCAGGTGCCCGGAAGGATGTTATAGGCTGCGCCACAGGCATTCAGCAGAATGCAGTTCAGGTTGGCTGGAGCGGGACTCATAGCTTTCCTCCTCGCTGTAAGTGCGACGGTACGCGCTTGTGTTCGTGCAGCGGGAGCGAGGTGGCGGTACCAGCCACACAGCTGCCAGGTTTGCGGACGGATAGCAACATCTTAGCGCAGTTTTTGAACAGTGAAGTGAACTCCGGCAATTTTGAGTGGTTGTCGTCGCGATAGCTAGTCGGGCTAGTTTTCGTTAGCTACTACCCACCAATCCGTTCCGCAATCATTAGCGTGATCAACGCGGCATCGGCAGCCAGCACCGTGCTGACGAAGTTCACCGCGTCGTTGCCCATCTTGCCGGCGTTCTCCCAGGTCGCGCCCAGGATGCTGTCGAGGAACATGCCTCCAATTGCGGCAAACGCAATGACAAACGTCCATCGCCAATCCATCACACCGCTCGCCGCTCCTACCCACGAGACGATGCAGGCAGCCACGCAGCCACTGATCGTGCCTTCGACGCTAATAGCTCCGTTGGTTCCGATGGGCACATCGCGAAAGTCGGTGATCATGTACGCACCGCGCGCCGTCGCCTGGCCCAACTCGCTGGAAACGGTATCGGCCGCCGCCTCGGCCAGCGCTGCCATCGATCCCGCCAGCAACACCTGGTTCAACTCCGGATACCAGATCCCTGGCAGCGCGCATGCTGCTGCCGCACCCAGATTGGCGATCACTTGCGATGCCGTTCGTCCGCGCCGGCGCTCGGCCACTCCCAGCCGCTGCTTGCGAGCGTACCCCCAACGGGTGGAGATCACAGTCAGCAGAAACAACGCGAAAAGGGGCAGAAATCCAGCGAGTCCAGCGGCCAGCATGAGCACGAACGCGATCAGCACCCCCGCGATCGCGCCGCCGTCGGTTACCGCCCCCATGAAGCGCGCCACCAGAGCGAATCCGATGGCAATCACTGCAGCAGGCAAACCTCTTGCATGGATGAGATTTGTCACGCTCCGTTCAGTATCGCATGCGGAATGCGCGGCTCTTCGCGGTTTGCGCTTCACTTTTCGTTAATGTAACGGCTATTTTTCTGCCGAAAAGCCAACGCCGGATAGCGAAAAGCACAGCCCGAAAATGCAGCAAGCAGCAACCCTACCCGCATCCCATTACTGGCTGCAATTGGTCCAGTGCTGGCAGCTGTTTGAAGAATAGGGCTTGACGAAGCTCAACCAAGCGCCTGATGATATTTCGGCCCAGTTTTCCACAGGCAGGAATGGCGAGCGCTCACGCTCGTATTCACCACTGAGAACACAGAGGTCACTGAGCTTTTCCGAATTGTTCTGTTCTTCCTCTGTGTGCTCAGTGTGCTCCGTGGTGAACCCGTTCCGCCGGCAAGCGAAGACGGCGCTGGACGAAATCGAGGACGATCATGGCATCTTCCGTGTGGTCTGGCTATCTGACGTTTGGACTCATCTCCATGCCGGTGCGGCTGTTCTCCGGCGCGCGCGGCAATCACATCTCCTTCAACATGCTGCACCGCACCGATAACGTGCGCATCAAGCAACAGCTTTGGTGCCCGCAGGACGAGCGCGTGGTGGAGCGCAGTGAGATCGTCAAGGGCTACGAGTACCGCAAGGGCGAATACGTCATCATCGAGCCCGAGGAGATCAAGAAGATCGAACCCAAGACCGCGAAGGCGATGGAGATCCTGGAATTCGTCAAGGCCGATGACGTGGATCCCATCTACTTCGAGTCCTCATATTTCGTGACGCCGGAAGAAGCCGGCCGTCGTCCCTATGCGCTGCTGTGCCAGGCCCTCGAGGAGAGTAAGTACGTCGCCATCGCCAAGCTCACCATGCATAACCGCGAGTACACGGTCTTCCTGCGCCCCTACAAAGGCGGCATGATGCTGCACACCATGTACTACAAGGAAGAAGTACGCGATCTGGAAAACTTCGGCCGTCCCGATGTCGAGCTCAAAGACGCCGAAGTGAAGGTCGCTCACCAGCTCATCGAAGCGCTGGCCGGCGATTGGGATCCGGAGAAGTATCACGATACCTTCGAAGAGAACCTGAAGACGCTGATCAAGGCTCGTCTGGAAGGCGAGGAGGTAACGCCGGTCGAGAAGCCGAAGAAGCTGGCGCCGGTCGTCGACCTCATGGCAGCGTTGAAGGAAAGTCTGGCACAGGTGCCAAAGAAGGCTCCACAACGTGTCGCCGAAGCCGAGCGCGAATCGCAGGTGAAGGTGGTCGCGGCGAAGAAGACCAAGTCGCGCCGCAAACCCGCGGCGTAGGCGGGCCTACTTGGTCGCTGCGGCTGTACCGGCAACTGAAAGGTCGCCCCCCAGCCGGCTTTACAGGCTACTGAGAACTCGGGCTTCGAGGGCTTTGTGTCAGGGCACGACTTCAGTCGTGCCGAAAGGTCGTTTATTTTCGTCCCGAGCCGGCTTTAGCCGGCGACACAAAACCGGCGGATGCCTCATCCTTGTCGCGGCGCAGCCAAAAAGTTCCTGCAAGTTGTCCCATCTCCATCGTTCCTCCTTAGAGCAGTGCTATCATTCGCCCCAGGAGGGCTTACCATGCCTCATACGAGCCTCCTTCTGCTTGCAATCGTCCTCCTCGCAAGCAACGCCATAGCCGTTGCGCAAAGCAAGTCGTCCGAACCCGCGCCGATGATCGCGACCGCCGGAGATATCGCACCGCTGGGAAACAGCGCTGCCGTGCACGCCTTTCGCTTCATTCCGCCGGAGTCCAGCGTCTACGGTGCGCCGTCCGGCGACATCTGCTACAAAATCCGCGCCTACATCTTCAAGCGCGATGACGACCACGCGCCGGAATTTGTTCGTAGCACGACCTGCGGACCGCGCATACCGCACGAGAAAAATGCAGCGTGGCCGAAGGCGAAGCTGGTTCCGGCAAACTGACGAACCTGTTCGTCTGACAACGTCGCTGCCCGCCTTGATTAGTGCAAAAAGGCGCACGGCAAAACGTGCGCCTGCCTCGCTTATGCCAATTCGTTATTCGCCGAAGCGGAAGACCACACCGGTCGAGAAGCGCATATTATTCTGGGTGTTGCTGTAGTGTTCGGTGCGCAGCCAATCCAGCTGGCCGGCGCGAATCGCGAAAATACCTTTCACCGGAATATCCACTCCGCCACCGACTGCCATGGCAAAGGCAGTATCGTTTATCGCCCCTCCCAAGGCTCCGGCATGAAAGCGATCTGCCCCAAAGAGCGCATGAACGAATGGCGTCATGTGCGGGGTGTGGATATTGACAGTCGGCCCAAACAGGAAGGTGTAGTCGTTGGCGGTAACGTTAAACGGCGATCCATAATATCCGCCGAAATCCGCCGTTGCCCCCAGCCACGGCATGAAGTTGAAGGTGCCCTGCCCATTCCAGCCATTCAGGCTGAAGCGGCCAGCCGCGCCTGAACTGCTGCCGTTGAAGTAGGAATATCCCCCGAACACATCGAACTTCGACGTATCCTGCTGGGCGGCAGCAAAACCACCCAGCATCAGCACGGCGACCAGTACCGCGAGTTTTCGAATCATGATGTATGACTCCTTTTCCGAGGAAAAGCTCCTGGAGTTCCTATCGGCAGAGATGGGTTTGGACATAACAGGGAGACCAGCAAGCCGCTGTGGCAAGGCGAATGGAGAACGATTTGTGGGACGGGAGGCGGGCTGTCCGTGACATCCTGGCGGGCTGCTACCAAACGGCTGCTTGTGATTGCAAGCTGGCCACCGATCAAAAGAATGCCGATAAACCCGCGTGGCCTGATTGCTGACTGCTAACCGCTGATCGCTAATTGCTAATCGCTAATTGCTTCTTTAACGGCTCCGAAAACTGCCGCTCAATCTTCTCGCGATAGCATGGCCCCGAATTGTACGTACAAAACGGATACAGCTTGCCATCGGGCGCGGCGTAGTGAATGACGCAGCGCTTCACGCGCTCGATGTCGTAGTTGTAACCATCCTGGAAGTGCATGCCGGCAACCAGTAGCGTTCGATAAGTAAAAGTGCCGTCTTTGCCATCACGCCCGAGCTTCTTGTTGGTCAGGCCTTGCAGAGTCTGCAGGAACTTTTTGAACGTCAGTCCCGGCGGCGCGAACTGCGGCTTGAAATGCCTCTGCAGCGCATTCCAGGCTTTCATCTTGCTATAAAACTTGAAGCGCGCCTTGCCGGCCGAGCGCGACAGTTCTTCCATGTCCTGCAGCATGTTTGGCACGTCAACGAAGCGCGTGATCGGCACCGCCTGCTTCGACCTTTCATCAACGAAGAAGTAAGTCCCTAGCGAGCAGTGCGGATGCGACGAGATGGTCGGGACGCCGGTTCCGCGCAGCGCCGCCGTCAGCTTCGAGAATGGCGTGACGCAGGCCAGCGGAAACCAGTCGGCGCGCGAATCGGTGATGCCGGTCTGCTGGCTGACGCAGCGCGCCAGATCGGCCAGCGTGAATCGCTTGGCCAGCAGTTCGTGCTTCGCAATGCGTCCGGTGAACGCCACCGGCTGGAAGCTGATGCCGGAAACCGTGTCGATGTTCTCGATCGCGACACGTACGATGTCGCCGATCTGGTCATCGTTGACGCCCTTCACAATCGTCGGCACAAAGACGATTTTCATCCCCGTAACGCGGCAGTTTTCGATGACTTTCATCTTGGTCTCAAGCAGCGCCTGCCCGCGCACGCGACGATAGATGTCGTCATTGACACCATCGAATTGCAGATACAGCGTCGCCAGTCCGGCCGCTTTCGCCTTGCGCGCAAATTCCAGATCGGCCAGTTCGATTCCGTTGGTCGCAGCCTGAATGTGCGTGAAACCCATCTCGCGCGCCATGGAGAGAATTTCGAAGAACTGGGGATGGATTGTCGGCTCGCCGCCGGAGAATTGCACCACGCGCCCATCCACTGGCCGCTCTCCGCGCAGCGTTGCCAGCATGGTGCGAATCTGCTCCAGGCTGGGCTCGTAGAGATAGCCGGCAACGTTGGCATTGGCAAAACACACCGGACAAGTCAGATTGCAGCGATTCGTCAGATCGACATTTGCCAGCGCAGTGTGGGAGGTGTGCATGCCGCACAATCCGCAATCCGCGGGACACGACGTGCCGCCCTCGATTTGCGGATTCGACAGCCCGAGGTTATCGCCGAAGTTCCACTCTTCCATCTTGAGGTAAAGCTCGACATCGCTGAAGACGATGTCGCGAAAATGCCCGTGCTCCGGACAGCTCTTTTCCATCACCACCTGGCCGTCGTCGGCAAAGATGTCGGCGCGAATCACCTTACTGCATTCCGGGCAGAGCGATTCGGTCTGCTTCGGCAAACCCTTCTGCAGCGGCTTAATCGGCGCGCCGGTATAGGTCACGTCCGGTTGCAGAACGCGCAGCGTCGGCCGCTTGCGCGCGACTAGCCGTGGCCGTTCCTTGTCGCTAGGCAGTGTAGGAACGCTGACTTCCGGAAAAATCGTCTGTGTGCTCACTTGAACCTCGCCTGGCTAGAGTGGGCGCGACGGCGGATGAATAGTTTGGTAGTAATCGGGCTTATGAACGCCGCACCGCCGCGCTCCTCGATCTCAAAATTGTCGCTTGTCCCGATGGAGAGTTGCAGTGCCGCATCTCACCCATGCGAGTGAAGCGGGCGTGCAGCGAGCAGAACGACTTGGATTTAAACGGCGAGAATCGACGGCCGAATGGGACCCGCGTTTTGCGAACCCTACTTCGCAGCAAAGTCAACCGCATCACCGCGCGATGTTCCCTTATTTCAGAGATCCCAATCGCAGTGTCCAGGGCAAGATTTGCTTTGTGATCAGCAGTCTCATCCCGGTCCAGGGATCGCTCTCTAGTCGCTGAACGATCTCGCCGGGCGATTCGGCGCGAATGATCAGCAGGACATCCGATGTACCCTCCAGCGGACCACCCAGCACGACGAATCCCGCAGCCTCCAATGCATCCATAAAGCTGGCATGTGCCGACCAATTCTTCTGATCCTCAAGCGCGATGGGAGACTGCCATGCCGGCCCGTGGCTGCGTATCACAGAAAACAAATGTGGCATCAACGGGCCTCCGTCGGGCCGGGAAGCTGCTTGCAGGTATCGATCACTATCTTTATCGGCTCCTTTGGTATCTGGGCGCCGGTGGCGAACTTGCCGACTCCCTCCATCGGCGTGCCATCTGGTACAAAGCCGTGGTTCCTCAGCCAGGTTCGCAGCGTGAGCGCGCGCCTTTCCGCGACGATCTGATTATCCCTTTCCGAATCATCCGAACCGGAAAACGCCGTAATCCGCACCGGGTGTTTCGCCGCGTTGGTGATCAACGGACCGAGCGCATCCAAGGTCTGTCCGGCATCCGGATTGAGCGTCCACCGCCCCGGCTGGAACAGAGCCTCGGCATTGACGATTAACTCCGTCGAGCACTTCCCCATGGTCCGCGCGATTGCCTGAACGCCTTTAGGAATGGGCGGTCCGCTCGGTTTGTGCTGGGCGCTGCGCGGCTCGGTAACGGGTGCTGGCTGGACCTCGCCCGGCTGCCCTTGGGACGCTTGCGCGAACCCCGCCGCCGTCCATAGACAACTCAAACCAGCCATGACAAAGATAGTGGATAATCTGCGCATAAGAACTCGCCCTCAACCCTCAGCCTATCCATTGTTGCATCGCAGCCTCGCAATGTCACAGCGCTACGGGTGGGCTGCCCGTTCGCTGGCCTCAACCTTCAATTTCAGCTACGCTCCTGGGCCGCCGAAGTCGCTATCATTTTTTTGATAGGAATGTTGCGTCGAAAGGTGCTATAGAAGTAGTTCTTGTAAGTCTCGCCGTTATGAAGCCTTCCCGACGCCATACCATTCGCATTGCCGTTGTCGAAAGTGATCCCGTTCGCTACGTGGGCTTGCGCGCCATCTTCTCTTCTGAATCCGACATTCAGATACGCTCCGCGACCGTCCGTTCGGTGGTGCAATCGCAGAACGACGATGTCATAGTGCTGGCGGTCGATCGCGGCACCGTCTTCCTGAACGCGATGGCAACGCTGAAGTCGCAACAACCTGGCATCCGCATCATTGTCACGGGACCGGAGAATCGTGACGAGGACATTCTGCGCGCCATTGCTGCCGGAGCCAAGGGATATGTCGGGGAAGAGGCATCGCCGGCGGAATTCAAGAAAGCCGTGCGCGAGGTTCACACCGGCTCAGTGTGGTTGCCACGGCGAGTCATAGCCGCTTTCATCGAGCGCTCCACCTACGCTGCCCGTGTTGGCCACTCCCGCAAGGAAAGCGCAATGAAGATCAGTGGCCGCGAACGTGAGGTCCTGCGCTTATTAGTCGCCGGCTGCTCGAATAAGGAGATCGCCGAGGAGTTGGGTATCATCGAGCGTACGGTCAAAGCCCACGTCGCTCAGCTTCTCCGCAAGATCGGCGTGCCCAATCGCATCGCTCTTTCCGTGCATGCGGTCACACACTCGCTGCTGGAACCGCAACAATAGTATCGACGTCGACTTCCCAATATTCCTGCACCGCAACCGCGGGTTATCATCGTTGGTCACCATGAAGAACCTGGGCATCCTGCTATCGGGTCGCGGATCGAACTTTGAGGCCATTGCCGACAATGTCGCATCGGGCAAACTCGATGCGAACATCGCCATCGTCATCTCCAACCGCAGGGACGCGCCGGGCATTGAATCGGCGCGGCGTCGTGGGCTGAACGCGCTGCTCATTCCTTCGAAAGGCAAAGTGCGCGAAGAACACGATCGTGAAGTCGTCGCGGCCTTGCGCGCACATCAGGTGGATCTTGTCTGCCTTGCCGGCTACATGCGATTGCTGTCGCCATGGTTTGTGCAGCAGTTTCCCAATCGCATTCTCAACATTCATCCCGCGCTGTTGCCGTCGTTTCCTGGCCTCGACGCCCAAAAACAAGCCTTCGACTACGGCGTCAAAGTCTCCGGCTGCACCGTGCATTTTGTCGACGAGAACCTCGACCACGGCGCCATCATCCTGCAGAAGGTCGTCCCCGTCCTCGACCGCGATGACGAACCTAGCTTGGCGGCGCGCATCCTAAAGCAGGAACACATTGCCTACAGCGAAGCGATCAGAATCGTGCTGGAGGGAAACTTCAGGATCGAGGGACGAAGAGTGCGGAGCGTTAGCCGCTAGTCTGGACGAATGAATCCGCGTTCTGTCTAAAGCGGAGAAGCAGAAACAAACGATGCTGGCGCGAAAAGCAGGTCCCTCGACTGCGCGTCCGCCCGACTCGAAGCGAGTCGGAAAATCAAAGCGGACGCTCCGCTCGGGGTGACAATATTTTTGCTAACTGCACGCGGCGGCATTACAGCTCGTAGTGCAGCAGCGAGAACACTTCGTACTCTTTCAGCTTCTCGCGGCCTTTCAAACCATCCAGTTCCACCACGAAGCCCATGCCGCAGATGCTGCCGCCTAATTGCGTAGCCATGTCAGCGGCCGCTTTTGCGGTGCCGCCCGTCGCCAGCAGATCGTCGCAAATGAGGATGCGCTGGCCGGGCTGGATCGCGTCTTTGTGAATCTCCAGCGAGTCCTGACCGTATTCAAGCTCATACTTCCACTGCAGGACTTCGGCCGGCAACTTCTTCGGCTTACGGACCGGCACGAAGCCGGCATTCAGCCTATAAGCTAGCGCTGGGCCAAAGATGAATCCCCGCGCCTCGATGCCCAGGACAAGCTCGATGTTGTAATTGATGTAGTTCTCGGTGAGCGCATCAATGAGCCGCGCGAAGCCACGGCGGTCCTTCAGCAGTGTGGTGATGTCGTAGAAGAGAATGCCCGGCTTGGGGAAGTCTGGCACCTCGCGAATCAGCGATTTCAGGTCTTCACAGCTGGTGGCCGGTTTCGGCTGCGTCACTTACCAGACTCCTTCAATGCGAAATGATGGCGCGTCCAACAGCGGCGCCCTGGACTCGACGACCTGGTCGACGCGCGCGGCGCGAGGGCCTTGTTGCAGTTTCTGGCGTAGCGAGTTGAGTTGCTCACGCGCGCCCGTCGCCATGACCTCGACGTCGCCATTGTTGCAGTTGCGCACCCATCCCGTGACGCTAAGCTGCGCCGCCTCGCGCTCCACGAACCAGCGGAAGCCGACGCCCTGCACGCGTCCCGAGACTACGAAGCGGCGAGTTTCGAGATCGGGCATAAAAGAAGCAATTAGCAATTAGCTGCGAACACCTACGTCACCAGTCGTTCTTTAGATCACCTTCGGTTCCGACTTTTTCCAGTTGTTGATCGCTCATTGCCAATAGCTGCTTCAGATTCTTTTCGGCGACGCTTTGTCCAGCAAGCCAATCAGCGCCCTGCCTGCGGAGGACGTCTTCTCTTCGCCCTGCAGGATGATCTGCTTTGCATTCACATCTTTCCCGTACAGGTTTTTGTTAGCATCGTCGTCGGAGCGCAAGGTCGAGCCGGTCAGCGAGATTCCGGCAAAAATACCGCGGTTGCGCGACCACGAGAGAATCTCCGCCTTCATCACCACATCCGTCTCTGCCGATGTGGTGCGGCCCACCGGGCCCGCAGCAACGGAAGCATCACCGCCCAGCTTCACCTTGCTTGTCATAACCGACGTGGCGCCCTGCTGGTTCATAATCAGCAGCACAAAATCTGTCGCTTCACCGCCGATCTGCAATCCAAAACTGCCACCCTCGAGGGCGAAGAATGCCGGTGCACTCCACGGTCCGCGGAACTGCGAACCGGAGCGACAAGTCATCACGCCGCGGCCATAGCTGGCACCCACTACAAAAGCGCCCTTCTTTACGGATGGGAAAACCAGCACGCAATACGACTTATCCAGCAGATCTTTCGGAATGCCTTTATCCGGCATGTCGAGCACAGCCCGCATAACGTCGTAGGATGAGGTTAGCCGCTCCGCCTCTTTGGTCGCAGCGACGGCTGGCAATGCGAAACAGAAACATAGTACGACAGCCAGGAACTTCTTCATCCCCTCCCCCCGGTCAGGAAGCATACTCCGATTACGCCCGCGACAGATACGCGCCTTCGGATGTGTCCACGCGAATCTTTTCGCCCTCATTGATGAACGGCGGCACCTGCACGATCAAGCCAGTCTCCGTCTTGGCCGGCTTGGTAACACTGCTGGCGGTTGCCGACTTCAGACCCGGCTCGGTCTCGACCACCGTCAATTCCACGGTCTGCGGCAGTTCTACGCCAACCGGCTTGCCGTCAAAGAACTCTACTTTGATGGCCAGGTTCGCAATCAGGTAGTCCACCGCATCGCCCAGGATGTCCTTGCCCAGGTGCAGTTGCTCGTAGTTCTCGGTGTTCATGAAGTAGTAGTCTTCGCCGTCGGCGTAAAGAAACTCCATCTGCACCTCGTCGACAGTGATCTTCTCGATGGGATCGCCGGAGCGGAAGCGGTGCTCGAACATCGCGCCAGTGCGCAAATTGCGCAGCTTAGCCTGGATAAACGCCCGCAGATTGCCGGGAGTGCGGTGTTCGACGCTGAAGACAGAATGCAGGTCATGGTTGTGCTTGATGACCATGCCGGGACGCAACTGGGTGGCTGGGATCGCCATAACTATCGAATGCTCCTTCGTAAGCTGGATCTCTAGGAAGAGCCACTGCTCCGGTTCGCAACCGCTGATCGGGACTGCGTTCAGCGGAAGCGCACACCATCGCACGGAATGCACTTTGGGGACTTTCGCATGGAACGCGCGGCTCGAGGAACGAACACTCGATTCTACATGGCGCATCGCAAAATTGGGAAATCCGCGGGTCGCAGCGCGCTTCGCAAGTGGAACTATTGCTTGGACTTGGACGTACATTCAACGGACGGTGCAGCTGTCCGTTTTCGGACATCGAATTCGCGATTGTGGGCGAGCTGTTTGCTCCGCAAAGTCCGACCTTACTTGTTTCGAGCAAGATAGATCGACTGCCCGGATGGCAAGCCGTCTGCAATATCATCAAGCGAAACGTCATGGCTGCTACCCCGGACAAATCGACCATTCTGGTTGCTGAAGACCAGGAACATGTACGCGAGGCGTTGGCGATGTTGCTGCGCGGTCACGGCTACGAAGTGCTGCTGTGCGCTTCACCCGGTGAAGCTCTCGCGGCAGCGAAGCAGAGTATCCCCGACCTGGCGATGTTCGATATGAACTATCAGCGCGACAGCACCTCCGGACTGGAAGGGCTGGAGTTGATTCAGCGCCTGCGCGCCCTGGATGCCACAGTGCCGATCGTCGCGCTCACGGCGTGGGGCAATGTCGATCTGGCGGTGAGCGCCATGAAGCACGGCGCTTCGGATTTCATCGAAAAGCCGTGGCGCAACGATGCGCTGCTGGAAAAGGTGAAGTCGCTCATCGGCCGCGCGCAGGAGCTGCGCTCCTCGCAGCGCGTTTCTGAGTACGAAAAGCAGGACGCGCAACAACTGCAGACACGCATCGTGCCGCAGCGCCATCTGGTAACGCAGGGCGTCGAGCTGTTTGGCGACAGCGTTCCCGCCGGGGTTGTCGGAGGGGATTATTTCGGAGTTTGGCAGCCGGCGCCGGACATGCTGCACTTCTGCGTTGCTGACGTTTCCGGCAAAGGCACGCCGGGCGCGCTGATCGCCGCAATGCTGTATGCCTCGGTCAGCACGCTGTCGTCGTCCAGCAACAGTCCGGAGATCGTGCTTGCGCAGGTTGAAACCACACTGCGTAATCAGCTCGGGGTGGGACATTACGTCACCATTTTCTACGGCGTGCTCGACCTGCGGACCCGAGTTCTGCATTATGTAAATGCCGGACATTGCCCGCCCATTCTGCGGCGGAAGGATGGCAGCATCGAATCGCTGGGGCCGACGCGTCCGGTGCTGGGCTTCATGCTGGATGAGGACTTTCGCTCCGAGCGGCTGAACCTCGCCGCCGGCGATCGCCTCCTGCTCTACACCGACGGCGTTAGTGAAGCCGCCAATGCCTCCGGCGAAGAGTTCGGCCACGACCGGCTGACGGGATTGGTAGCCGGTCCGCAGGAAGAGTCATTGCAGCAGCGCTACGCGGAGATCATGCGCGATGTGGGAAAACACGCCGCCGGGAAGTTTACCGATGACGCTACTCTGCTATTGATCTCGGTCAATGACAAATCTTATGCCGCGGTGAGGCAACCTACGGCGCAGATGCAAAACAGCGCCTAGACCGCCAGCGTTCTTGTAGCTTTAGCATTAGGTGGAGCACCGCTTCAGCGGTGCAGTTTGAGCCTTAGGTAAGGAATCGGCTAGCCGCTGAGCTAAGAAAGCCCGACCTCAGGCGCTAAAGCGCGGTCACTTATTGTGCCCATCTAAGGCACGCCTGAAAGGCGTTCGCCACCGCCAATCTCTGCCGTGGTTCTTGAAATGCTCCACTTTAGGTTTCCCGAGCATAACCATCTCCGGCAAGCATTGCGGCCGCTCTTCGCTTGCCGACCGCATAGAGCGCCGCGCCTCCGCCAATCACGGCGATGGTGAGCACTATAACCTTGGCCACTGCCAGCATCTTATGCGGCTCGTCAGGGTCGGGCACGATCGACGTCAGAATGGCTGCGCAGGTTCCCACGAAACCCAGGACGGCGATGGCGATGGCGACCGGCTTGCCGCCGGGCACGCGGACGACCTCCGGTCCCGCCGGCTCGCGCTGCAATCGGATCAGCGCGGCAAACATGAAAAGGAAGGGCACAAAGGTCGTGATGATCGTCATGCTTACCAGAATCTCGTAAGCGCCGCGTACCGTACTGCCGAGCTGTCCCAGCACGACGAACAGCAACGAGAACAAGCCTTGCACGATCAGTGCGACATGCGGTGTCTGCCAGCGCGGATGTAGCCGGCCGAACACCGGCGGCAGGTAGTGGTCGATGCCGGCGACGAACGGCAGTCGCGAGGTCGCCGCCAGATAGGCGCCCACGCTGCCGAGATTGGCCACGCAGATCAGCAGCGCCACGACGGGGCCAAGTCCATGCCAGCCAATACGCCCGGCGCTGCTGGTGATGGCCTGCATGATACCTTCCAGCCCATTGAGTTGCTGCGACGGCAGGACGATTAGCACGGCGATCGTCCCCAGCATGTAGCCGGCGGTGATGAGCAGGCCGGCGATTAGCAGCGCGCGAGGAATGTTGCGACGCGCGTCTTTGATCTCGCCCCCGAGAAAAGAAGCAGATTCGGCTCCGGTGAATGCTCCCATCAGCGTGGCCCACACTGCGGCGTTGCCTAGCGTGAACGATGGCCGAAGTGTATTCGTGTTGAAGCTGGTGGCGGAACCGAAACGATGCAGCGCCAGCGCTCCGATGACGCACAGCAAACCTGCGGGCAGCCAGGCTCCGACAGCGCCCAGGTTGCTGAGCCACTTCGCAATGTCCAGGCCGACGATGTTCAGCGCGAGCGCAAGCGCCAATCCACAAAAGGAAAATGTCAGGAAGAATGTTGCATTGCCCTGTAATGCCTTGCCTCGATTGCCCGCAACATAGAGCGCGTTGCTGGCCGCGAAATACAGCACCGCTGGGAAGTACGGCAGATTGGCCATCCAGTAAACCCAGCCAGTAAGGAACCCGCTGAAATCGCCGAAGGCCTGCTTGCTCCACACATACAACCCGCCCTCCTGGGGATAACGCGATGACAACTCCATCACGCACAGCGCCAGTGGGAGAAAGATCGCGACCAGGCCGATCGTCCAGATGACCAGTGAGCTGGGCCCCGCCGCGGCCGCTAACGGAATCCAGCGCAGACTCAAGGTAGCAGCCACGTAGAAGAGGACCAGATCGCGCAGGCCCAGCGCCCGCTTGGGCTGGGGATGTTCGGTGGTGTTATCGGTTGGATGTGCGTCGAGTTTGGCGGAAGGCTGCATCATGTCTGCGATATGTCACTGCACGTTTGTAGCGCAACATCCCTGCCATGGTGTCATCCTGAGCGAGCGCGCCCGATTTTGGTGCGTGAGTCGAAGGACCCCTATAGTGGCAGATAGTACCGGTAAAATTCCTGCTCGCGCTTCCATCCCAGGCTCTCGTACAAACGCTGAGCCGGCAGGTTGTCGCTGGCCGTTTCCAGAATCAGGCAGTGCGCCCGCGTCGCCTCCGCGAGCTCATGCGCGCGCTTGGTCAACGCGCGACCAACGCCCAGCTTGCGCGCTTCCGGAACGACGTACAGATCATTCAGGATCCACAACCGCCGCAGCTCGATTGAGGAAAACGCGGGATAGAGATGCACGAAGCCGACTGCCC
>Ga0335074_10004861_pt1 | contig 18553 bp, 13 predicted proteins | sample Lox_Sample_23_FD_206715 | JGI IMG/M metagenome (GOLD analysis project Ga0335074, IMG submission 206715) | Soil microbial communities from Loxahatchee National Wildlife Refuge, Florida, United States - Lox_Sample_2.3 | ecosystem: Environmental > Terrestrial > Soil > Wetlands | place: USA... | reverse complement strand
AGTCCGCGAACACCGCTATCCCGCTGACGAGCCGGGTGAGCCCGCTGAGCGGAGTGCCGAAGACCAGGCGGACGAAGTTACGCTGGTTCGCCGCATCACCGGCGTTGCCGGAAGCAGGATCACCTGGTGGATTGCCCGGAGTAGTTCCGCTACTGGCGGTCGGTTGGCTGGTCGGCGTGCTGGCGGTCGGGCTGAGGACCGGCGACCCGGCGCTCGTACTGGGTGTCGGCGTGCTGGAAGCCGGCGAGCCGGGGGACGCGCCGCCAGTGATCATGCCGATGTCTTCCAGAAACTGGATGCCCGTCTGGGGGCAGCCACTGCCGCCTTCCTTCGCGGTGCACTGGTTCCGGTTAAGCCAGTTGTTCGCATTGAGCCAGAAGCCCTGCACACCTGCCGCGAGCGCGGAGTGGTAATCGGTCGTCAGATCAGCGGCCGTTACCACGTTGGGATTGTTCGTTGCCAGGCCAGCCAGGATCTCGGTATGAGGATTCGCGCTGCGTATCGCGCGGACGGCAGTACGGATGAATGAGGCGAACCTGGCCGGCATGGTGTTGGCGAACTGACTCTGCACGTCGACGCCATAGGCTCCGCATTGTGCCGCTTGGGCATCCTCCGAGATCATGACAGGAGCTGGCGGCTGTGCAAACGGAGCGATGATGACGTCGAGATGCGGGTCGGTGCGCTGCAGTTGCGCGGCCAGGCAGATCCACTTGTCGGGGTCGTGCCGCTGGCCGGGCGGGGTATTGCGCCAGGGCTCGATGTCGAACAGGGCAGTGCCGCGCCAGCCCGCTTTCGCCCTGGCTTCCAGACGCCAGTAGCTGGTAAAGATCGGCACCTGGCTGGGCTGGCAATGCAAGGCGTCGGACTTACCGCCGCAGCCGACCCAGGTGAAAGCCGGGAGACTAACGCCATCTGCGGCTGCCTGATGACTCAGCTCGGCGAGGTCATTTGATTTCACCAGCCAGAGCAGTTGAGCCGGGTTGACGGCTGCGGCCGCTTTGCTACCCGGTGCACCTGCGAGGAGCGTCACTGCAATGATCAGAACCAGCAGAAGTGGCAACACCGCGTTCGGAGCGGTCACGCGCGCTGCCCCCGGCACGGGTGTCACTCTAATCTGGCCGCGGTCAGCCGGGTAGCGAAAGGGACGCGTTCGCCACATTCTTCGCTGGCTGATTGCGTGCCAGGCAGTCGCCTCGATACTTCACGCGACGGTCGGCACGTTTCATGCGGCCGGGAGCACCCTTCATGCGGCCGCTCGCACCCTTCATGCAACCGGCGGTTCTGAGGCCCCGTTATGCACCGATCTGTGGTCGACGGGCTCATGAACTGCTGGCAGGAGGCTGAACATGGTCGCTCCCTTTCGTCCCCCTTAGTCGGCACCGTTTCCGCCGGCGTCGGCCAGGCCGATGTCCTCAAGGAAGCTGACGCCTGTCTGCGGGCAGCCTGGACCGTTCGCTGCGGCCGTGCACTTGTTGCGGGGTCCCCAGTTCCGTGCGTTCAGCCAGAAGCCCTCGACGCCCGCGGCCAGCGCTTCGTCGTAGTCGGTCGTCAGGTGAGCAGCTGTCTGAACATTCGGGTTGTTAGTCGCGAGGCCCGCCAGAATGATGATCTTCTTGTTGACGCGCCGGATCGCTCTGACTGCCTTGTGGATGAAGCGCCCGAACCTGGCTGGGGAGCCGTTGATGAACTGGGTCTGCACATCGACGGCGTAGCCGCCGCATTTTGCTGCCGCTACGTCCTCTCCGATGATCAGCCTGGCCGGTGGCTTGGCGTACGGCGTGATGATCACGTTGAGGTGACGATCGATTCGCGTCAGATGCGCAGCCCGGCAGATCCACCTGTCTGGTTGTTTGCGTTCGGCTGCTGGCGTCTTGGACCAGGTCTCGATGTCGAAGATCGTGGTGCCCCGCCAGCCCGTCAGCGCCATGGATCGCAACGGCCAGTAGCTGGTGAAGATCGGCTGCTGCCCCGCGGCGCAGCGATCGGGGTCAGACTTCCCGCCGCAGCCGACCCAGGTGAATGCGGGTAGCGTGACGCCGTCCGCGACGGCCCGCTGCTGCATGCGTTTCAGGTCATTGGACTTGACTAGCCACACCAATGCCGGCCGTGTACTAGCCGCAAATGCGGCTCCGCGCTGGGGAGCCGCGACCAGGAGCAGCGTCAACGTCGCCAGCATGCCTGCTGCCGCCCGCCCGGCCCAAGGCCTTGATGATCATGCACGTCGCTGACCATATCTGCCGCAAGGTCCGCTGCGAGTGGATATGGGGCAGCGCTGATCGTGCCTTGGCGCTATGCAGGGAATCCCGCGCTGAAAGCGACTGCTTCGGCATGTCAAACCCAATTCCGCGCGCTGTGCGCCGCATCCCCCCGGTCGCACCGCGCGCAGATTATCGGATCGCCGCCGCCAGTGGCCGTTTCCGATCCTGTCTGCATGACTAACAACAAGCCTGCGGGTGCTAGCGCCCCGCGTCCGTTTACTCCCGCACCAGTGACTCGTCCGGCCGGCCTGGCCGGCCGGGTGCAGCTGCAAGCTGCCACACCGGACGCCGTCCTGGCAGTGGTGCCGCACATGCTCGGCTTCTATCCGAGCAGGAGCCTCGTGGTGCTCGGTCTCGGCGAGCAGAACAGGGTAATGGTCACGTTCCGCTACGACCTGCCGACACCACCTGACCCGCAGCTCGCTGAGGACATCGCGCAGCATGCCTGCTACGTGCTTGACCGCGAACGGATCTGCTCCGCGCTGCTGGTGGGCTACGGCCCTGAGGATCTCGTCGCGCCTGTCGTCGGCGCGACTGCGGTCCGTCTGGTCGGCAGCGGTGTCGACCTGCACGAGGTATTACGGGCCGACTCGGGCCGCTACTGGTCGATGCTCTGCGGTGACCCGGTGTGCTGCCCGCCAGGCGGCCGGTCCTACGATCCGGGCTCGCACCCGGCGGCAGCGGCAATGACTGAGGCCGGCCTCTCGGCACAACCCGATCGCGAGGCGCTCGCGCGGACGCTTCAGCGCCCGCCAGGGTCCGCCGACGTCATTGCCACGGCGACGAGCCGGGCTCTGCACAGGTTGTCGCAGCTGACCGAGCTCGGCGAGGCCGACGGTGACCGGGATCCGCAGCTGCGGGCGACCAGGATCGGCCGCCGGGAGGTTCAGCGCGCGATTCGCCGGTACCGGGCGGGGGAGACGATCGACAGCATCGAGCACCTGGCCTGGCTGGCGGTGCTGGTGGCAGACCTTCGAGTTCGCGACGACGCATGGGCTCGGATGGATCCCGCCTACCCCCATCACCACTGCCGGCTCTGGACGGACGTGCTCCGATGCGCCGCGCTTGACTATGCGCCGGCTCCGGCAGCGTTGCTGGCGTTCACGGCCTGGCAGGCAGGTAACGGCGTCCTCGCGGCCATAGCCGTCGACCGGGCGCTGAGCGCTGATCCGAGTTACTCGATGGCCCGGCTGCTCAGTGATGTCGTCCAGGCGGCGCTGCCGCCATCGGCAGCCAGGCTGCCGATGACCCCGGCCGCGGTCGCTGCGAGTTACGCGCCCGCCCTGGACGACGCGCCCGGTGACCGGGTTGCGCCCGCTGGACGGACGTCTCGATCCGGCAAGGGCGGCCGGAAGCGCTCGGGCTCAGCGGGGCGCCGGACAGGCTCCGCCGGCCGGAACGGCGAGCCGGGCGGCAGCCGGGCCGTGCGAGGACGACCGCAGGCTGTGGCAGCTAAGCGACGTGCTCGGGGACGAGCGGTGATCCGCTGAGGCGACTGTAAGAACGTGGCGGTCGCTGCGCGTGTCTGCCAGGCAGCCCCGGCTGGGCGTGGTGGCTGGCTCGGCCCGGCGACTGGTGCACGGTCACTGGTCGGCTGCCGGCTGGGCGTGGTGGCTGGCTCGGGCCGGGGCTGGTGCACGGTGTCTGGTCGGCTGCCGGCTGGGACAGGTGACTGGCGCGGCTGGGGCTAGGCGTGGTGGCTGGTCTAGCCGGTGGCTAGCGTCCGGTGACTGGCCCGGCCGCCGGCTCGAGCTCGTCGCCGGCCACCACAAGCGGCGCCAGCAGTCGGCCTTCCGGATAGCGCAGCGCCGCCGGCGGCAGCCCGGACGGCCGGCCGCTGAGCAGCACGTGCACCGCGCCGAGTCGACCGTCGGCCGTATCCGCGGCGGACACCGCGGACGGCGCGGCGAACCCTGCGGACCGTTCGGCGGACCCTCCGGACGGCTCGGCGGCGGGGTCACGGGTCGTCGCACCGGATCGCAGCCTGCCACGTTCAATGACGACCGGCCGCTCCAGCAGAACCGCTGGCGATGCCGAGAACGGAGGCGTGCCGGCCTCGGCGATCTTGCTGCTGGCGATTCTGCTGGCGGCGGGAATGCGGCGGAGTGCCTGTGCGGCGACCGCGTCCGCCGAGCCGAACGTCACCGCTTCGGGGACTGCCGCTGCGATCAGTTCGGCGACCAGTTCGTACTCGGTGCAGCCGAGCACCACAGCTTCGCAGCCGGGCGGCGTCCGGGATGCGGCAACGGCCACCGCAGCAGCGGTCGCCGACTGGTCACCCGCGTCGACGGCGTCCGCGAGGCCAGGGCAGGCGACCGGCGTGACGTCGGCCGATCCGGCGAACTGGGCAATCAGCCGGCGCTGGTAGTCGCTGGCTGTGGTGGCGACTGTCGCCCAGATGGCGACCTTCTGGTACGCGGCCGCTGCTGGCTTGATGGCGGGCACGGTGCCGATGACAGGGACGTCTGGCTCGAACTCTGCCCGCATCGCCTCCAGGGCGTGGACCGAGCCGGTATTGCAGGCCATCACGAGTATGTCTGGCCGGTATCTCAGGGCTGCGCGGGCGCAGCGCAAAGCGCGGTCAGCGATGTCAGCTGGCGTGCGCGGCCCCCAGGGCATCCCGTCGGGGTCCGGGGCGAGCACGAGGTCGGCATCGGGCCGCATCCGATGCAGTGCCGCTGCCGGCGCCAGCAGGCCGAGGCCCGAGTTGATCAGCGCGATCCGCATCCGCCAACTGTAAGTGGTACGGCGATTCGCTCTGCCGGGCGAGCCCGGGTAAAACTGCTGGCATGACCACAGGTGCTGACATCCTCCGAACCGCGTACGCCGCATCCTGCGATACGTTGCAGCGGGTCCTGTCCGGTATCAGCGAACAGGAGTTTTTCTGGGAGCCCGTGGCCGGATGCTGGACCTTGCACCGCAGGTCAGAGACCCGCGGAGTCAGCGCTGGAGGCAGCGGAGAGTGGGTCATCGACTATGACTTGTCACAGCCGCAGCCCGCGCCGTTCACCACGATCGCCTGGCGAACCCTGCACCTCGCCAGCGTGAACTACCTGTACTGGGATTACGCCTTCGGCTCGGCTTCGCTGACGTTCGACCTCGAACTTCCCGGAGACGCAGCCGAGGCCACGGACTGGCTGTTCGCGAGCCACCAGCCGGTGATAGACGCCCTGAGCGGCCTTAACGACCTCGACCTGGACAAACTGGTGCCAACCAACTGGGGCGAGGAGTGGCCGCTGCACCGGGTTATCGTGACCCTGATCAACGAGCAAGTGCACCATGGCGCGGAAATCAGCCTGATGCGGGACCTGTACCGGTGCCGCGGCTCGCTGGCTGTGTTGCGCTGAGGCCAGTGCCGACGCTGAAGTCGTCGGCGCTGAAGTCGTCGGCGCTGAAGTCGTCGGCGCTGAGGTCGTCGGCGCTGAGGTCGTCGGCACCCCCGGCGTTTTCAGGGACATCAATCGCTGGCAGCCCGTCGATGCTGACCGCGTTCTTTTTGGCACGGTAGGCGGCAAGCTGGGCGGCCGATTTCTTCTCGTCGGCCCTAACTAGCACATCCCGCTCACGACTGAGTTCCATCACCGGCACGGCATAGCCGCACGAGTCGGCGATCCGGTCCAGGTCCACGACGATGATCGCGCGCCGGCTCGCCTGATTGCTGCCGTAACCCGTCGCAGGGAACCGGTCGGCCAGCTTGGCCCACTCCGGCGTGCCTGGCAGTACGATCCGCCCGGTCCCGTACAGCCGGAGGATCTTCGTCTCGTGCTCGAAGGAGCAGAACATGATCGTGATCTTGCCGTTCTGCCTCAGATGGGCGATGGTCTCCGCGCCGCTGCCGGTGAGGTCCAGGTAGGCAACTTGCAGCGGGCCGAGGACCGCGAAGGTGCCCCGGTAGCCTTTCGGCGACAGGTTGATGTGCCCGCCATCGCCGTCAGCGCCCAGACATGGCGCAGTCGCCACAAAGAAGACAGACTGCCTGCCGATAAACTTCCTGAGCCGTTCGTCCAGCTCGGGGTAGAGCTTGCCCATAATGCCGTCCCGAAGGTATGACGGGGACATTCCCCGATCGCGGGGTATCCGGAAGGTGTCGGCCCGGTTACCCCCGCGAGACGGAGGATCCGGGACCGTGTCCCGCGGTGTGACTATCTTGCGATAGGCCGACGGCCCAGAGCCAATGCAAAGGAGACCGGGTGACCGAGGTCACGAGCCAGCCCAGGCCGGGTTCGCTGCTTGAACGCCACCAGGCGGCCGTCGCTGCGATTCAGCGCGCGTACGCCGCCATCCCCGCAGGCAGCCCCGTCCGGCTGGCGAAGAGCACCTCCAACCTGTTCAGGTTCCGCGGCGACGCGCCGGGCCACCAGCTTGACGTCTCGCAGTTCGGCCACGTGATCTCGATCGACCCGGAGGCCAGGACAGCAGTCGTCGGTGGCATGACGACCTACGAGGACCTCGTCACCGCGACGCTGCGGCACGGGCTGATGCCGTTCGTCGTGCCGCAGCTGAAGACCATCACGCTCGGCGGCGCGGTGTCCGGTCTCGGCATCGAATCCAGCTCGCTGCGCAGCGGCATGCCGCACGAGTCGGTCCTGGCGATGGAGATCCTCACCGGCGACGGCCGGGTCGTCACCGCCACCGCCGGTAACGAGCACGCCGCGCTCTACCGCGGGTTCCCGAACTCCTACGGCACGCTCGGCTACACGCTGTCGCTGACCATCGAGCTTGAGCCGGTCAAGCCGTACGTGCATCTGCGGCACGTCAAGTTCGCCGACCCCGCTGAGTGCTTCGCGGCCGTGGCGGACGTGGCGGCGAACGGCAGCTACGCGGGGCACCGGGCCGACTTCATCGACGGCGTCGCGTTCAGCCTCGGCGAGATGTACCTCACCATCGGCGCGTTCAGCGACGTCGCCCCGTGGCACAGCGACTACACCCGTGAGCGGATCTACTATCAGTCGCTGCGCGGGCCGACGGAGGATTTCCTCACCATCAGCGACTACCTGTGGCGCTGGGACACCGACTGGTTCTGGTGCTCGCGGCCGTTCGGAGTGCAGCGCCCGCTGGTCCGCGCGCTCTGGCCGCGCCGCTACCGGCGCTCGGACGTCTACCGCAAGCTCGTCGCGCTCGACCGCAAGCATGGCGTCACCCGTAAGCTCGATCAGCGCCTGGGCAGGCCACAGCGGGAAATGGTGATCCAGGATGTCGAGATACCCGTCGACCAGTCGGCGGCATTCGCAACCTTCTTCCTGACCGAGGTCGGCATGAGCCCGGTCTGGTTGTGCCCGCTGCGCTTGCGCGGCGAGATGACGTGGCCGCTGTACCCGATGCGGCCCGGCCAGGTGTATGTCAACTTCGGATTCTGGGGCGCCGTGCCGCTGCCGCCTGGAGCGAAGGACGGCCACTTCAACCGGCGCATCGAGGACAAGGTGACCGAGCTTGGCGGTCACAAGGGCCTGTACTCGACGTCGTTTTATTCGCGGCAGGAGTTCTGGGACCGGTACAACGGCCCGGAATACGCCGGGCTGAAGCGTGCTTACGATCCGCAAGGCAGGCTGGCTGACCTGTACGAGAAGTGCGTGCGCGGCGTCTAGGCGCACGCCGCGATCATCGAGGGAACGAGCGAAAGAGGTCGCAGATGGCTCTGGCCGAGGTATTCGAGCGGGTTGTGGGCCCGGATGCCCCCGTCGGTTTCGAGGCTTATGACGGTAGCTCCTCAGGCTCCGGAGACTCGCCGATCAAGATCACCGTGAAGTCTCCGACTGCGGTGGCCTACCTGGCACAGGCGCCGGGCGCGATGGGGCTAGCCCGCGCCTACGTCTCCGGCCACCTGGACGTGGACGGTGACATGTACATGGCGCTGTCCCGGATGGCCACCGTGCAGGAACTGAAAACCAGCCTGGCGGAGAAGCTCAGTCTGCTGAACAGCCTTGGCGGACCCAGGATGCTGTTCCCGCGGGTGCCGCCGCCGCCGCAGGAGGTGCGGGTCAACAGCCGGTGGCTATCTGGCCGCCGGCACTCCAAGGGCCGCGACGCGTCCGCGATCTCGCACCACTACGACGTATCCAACACCTTCTACGAGTGGGTACTCGGGCCGTCCATGGCGTACACGTGCGCGTGCTACCCGTCCGACGACGCCACACTCGAGCAGGCGCAGGCAACCAAGTTCGACCTGGTGGCACGCAAGCTGGCGCTAAAGCCGGGCATGCGGCTGCTGGATGTCGGCTGCGGCTGGGGCGGCATGGTCATGCACGCCGCCCGTTATCACGGTGTCAAGGCACTGGGCGTCACCCTGTCCGCCGAGCAGGCGTCCTGGGCCCAGCAGGCGATCAAGGAACGCGGCCTTTCTGACCTGGCCGAGGTTCGCCACCTGGACTACCGCGACGTGACCGAGACGGACTTCGACGCGGTGAGCTCGATCGGGTTGTCCGAGCACATCGGCAAGGCTCAGCTGCCCGGCTACTTCCGGTTCCTGCACGACAAGCTGGTGCCGCAGGGCCGGCTGCTCAACCACTGCATCACCCGGCCGGACAACACCGGCCCGGCCCGGGTCACCGGCGGGTTTATCTACCGCTACGTGTTCCCCGACGGTGAGCTTGAGGGCCCCGGATTCCTGATGTCGCTGATGCACGACAACGGCTTCGAGGTCCGGCACACCGAGAACCTGCGTGAGCACTACGCCAAGACCCTGGCCGGCTGGTGCGCGAACCTCGACGAGCACTGGGACGAGGCAGTCGCCGAGGTAGGTGAGGGAACGGCCCGGGTGTGGCGGCTGTACATGGCCGGGTCGCGGCTCGGCTTCGAGCGCAACCAGATCCAGCTACACCAGATGCTGGGGGTGAAGCTCGGCGATGGCGGTGCGGCAGGCATGCCGCTGCGCCCCGACTGGGAGCCCGCCAGGGATTTCCCGGTGACCTACCCCTCCGCCAGCTAACAAGCCGCTGAGGCCCCAACACGGCCGGGTGGTCGCGGGGCGCGGAAGCGGGCGTAAGCGTGGCCTAGGTTCGTGGCGTCCGCCCGCCTCGGGCCAGATACGGGCCGCTACCTGAAGCCTGTGCCAAGCCCGCGGAGCGTCGCGCCACCACCGTCCGCCGGCTATCCGGTCGTCGGCATCGACCGGTAGTAGTCAGCGACCGTAAAGGCGAGGTCGAGGGCCTGGGTGCGGTTGAGCCGCGGGTCACACGCCGTCTCATAGCGCTGGTGCAGGTCCTCGGCAATGATCTCGTGGCTGCCGCCGACGCACTCGGTCACGTTGTCCCCGGTGAACTCGATGTGGATGCCACCGGGATGGGTGCCGGCGCTGCGGTGCACCTCGAAGAAGCCCTGGACCTCGTCCAGCACGTCCTCTAGGCGCCGGGTCTTGTGGCCGCTGGGCGCCTCGAACGTGTTGCCGTGCATCGGGTCGCAGATCCAGGCGACCGGGATGTCTTCGTCCTGGACGGCCTTGATCAGCGGCGGCAGCAGGGTGCGGATCTGGCTGGCGCCCAGCCTTGTGATGAGCGTTAGCCGCCCCGGCTCGCGGTCGGGACTGAGCCGCCGGATCAGCGCGCGCAGGCCGTCCGGTGTGGCGTCCGGACCGACCTTCACCCCGATGGGGTTGCGGATGCTGGCCGCGAACTCTACGTGGGCGCCGTCCAGTGCCCTGGTCCGCTCGCCGATCCAGAGGAAGTGCGCGGAGACGTCGTACGCCAGTCCGGTGCGTGAGTCGATGCGGGTCAGGGCCAGTTCGTAGGGCAGCAGCAGGGCTTCGTGACTGGAGTAGAACTCGACCGAGCGCAGTTCTTCGGAGTCCGCGCCACATGCCCGCATGAACGACAGCGCCCTGTCGATCTCTCCGGCCAGCCGCTCGTAGCGCTGGCCGGACGGGCTGTTCGCGACGAAATCCCGGTTCCAGGCGTGTACCTGGTGCAGGTCGGCGTACCCGCCGGTCGTGAACGCCCGGCACAAGTTGAGCGTGACCGCGGCGCAGTGATAGGCCCGCAGCATCCGGTCGGGGTCGTGCACCCGCGCCTGCGGGGTGAAGTCGAACCCGTTGATCGCGTCGCCGCGGTAGGCCGGAAGCTCGACGCCGTCCCTGATCTCGGTCGCTCGCGACCTGGGCTTGGCAAACTGGCCGGCCAGCCTGCCGATCTTCACGACGGGGACGCTGGCGCCGTAGGTAAGCACGACTGCCATCTGCAGGATCGTCTGCAACTTGGCCCGGACGGCGTCGGCGTTGGCCCCGGTGAAGGTCTCGGCGCAGTCTCCGCCTTGCAGGACGAATGCCTCGCCCCGGCTGACGGCGGCCAGCCGCTCCGTCAGCTGATCGCACTCGCCGGCGAACACCAGTGGCGGCAAGCTGGCCAGCTCCGCCGCGACCGCCTCGACCCTGGCCGGATCGGGCCAGTCGGGCTGCTGGGAAGCCGGGCTGCTGACGGTGACGACGGGGGAACGCACGGGAGTAACGGTACTCACTTGCTGTGACTGCCCGGTCCTGAGCTACACCGCAACGATCCACCGGATGCGACGGCGCGGGCTGCTGGTGAAGAATGACCGAGTGGAATCCGAGAGCACCGGCCAGCGCCGGGACATCATCCTGCTGGGATCAACGGGCTCGATCGGGACCCAGGCCGCCGACATCGTTTCACGTAACCCGGGGCGGTTCAGGGTGACCGGTATTGCCGCCCTCGGCGGGAATCCGGGCCTGCTGGCCAGGCAGGCGATCGAGCTTGGCGCCGAAGAGGTGGCGGTTGCCAATCCCGCCGCGGTGCCCGAACTGCGCGAGGCACTGGCCGCCGTCGGGACAGCCGACGGAGCCCGGCGCAAGCTTCCGGACCTGCAGGCCGGCCCGGATGCGGTGGCCGAGCTGGCCACCCGGCCCTGTGACGTGGTGCTCAACGCCGTCACCGGTGCAGTCGGGCTGGCCGCCACGCTGGCCGCGCTGTCCGCCGGGCGCGTGCTGGCCCTGGCCAACAAGGAGTCGCTGATCATGGGTGGCCCGCTGGTCGCTGGCATCGCCGCGCCTGGCCAGATCGTCCCGGTTGACTCCGAGCACTCAGCGATCGCTCAATGCCTGCGCGGCGGCCGTTCAGCTGAGGTCGCCAAGCTGATCGTGACCGCCAGCGGCGGGCCGTTCCTGCACCGCAGCCGCGCCGAGCTGGCCGACGTGACACCCGCGGAGGCGCTGGCTCATCCCACCTGGACCATGGGGCCGGTGATCACGGTGAACAGCGCCACCCTGGTGAACAAGGGGCTGGAGATCATCGAGGCGCACCTGCTGTTCGGTGTCGGATTCGATCGCATCGACGTGGTGGTCCACCGCCAGTCGGTGATCCACTCGATGGTCGAGTTCACCGACGGATCCACGCTTGCCCAGGCTAGCCCGCCGGACATGCGTATTCCGATCGCCCTGGCGCTGGGCTGGCCGGACCGGGTGCCGGAGGCCGCACCTCCAGTGGACTGGACCACCGCGCACACCTGGACATTCGAGCCGCTGGATGAGGGCGCGTTCCCGGCCGTACCCCTGGCCAGGCAGGTAGGCGCGGCTGGCGGGACCATGCCGGCGGTCTACAACGCGGCCAATGAAGTCTGCGTCGACGCGTTCCTGGCCGGGCAGATCCCGTTCGCCGGAATCGTCGATACGGTCACCCAGGTAGTCTCGGAGCATCACGACTCAGCAGGTGCTGCCGTGACGCTGGCAGACGTGCTTGGCGCTGATGGCTGGGCCAGGGACCGCGCACGAGAGCTGACGGGGAAGGGAGGCGCCGCCTGATGGGTCCTTCAGGCGCGGCCGATCCCGGCGAGCAGAACGGGAACAACGCCCAGGGCCGGCGTACCACTGGCTCGCTCACGCAGCTCTGGGTGTGGATCGTGGTCGTTGCGGCCGTCGTGCTGCTGATCGTGCTCGATCGAAACCACCTGGCCTTCCTGTTCGGCGTCCTGATCTTCGTCGTGGCTCTGCTCATCTCGGTCATGCTGCATGAATTCGGCCATTTCGCCACGGCGAAAAGGTTCGGCATGCGGGTCACGCAGTTCTTCATCGGCTTCGGCCAGACGCTGTGGTCCATCTTCTGGGGGGAGACCGAGTACGGGGTTAAGGCGCTGCCCTTCGGCGGTTTCGTGAAGATCACCGGGATGACGTCGATCGAGGAAATAGACGTCGCCGACGAGCCGCGCTCATTCCGCAACCAGCCGGGCTGGCAGCGCATCATCGTGCTGGCCGCCGGGTCGTTCATGCACTTCGTGCTCGCCCTCTTCTTGTTCTTCCTGCTCGCCTTCGCGATCGGGCAGCCAGGCCCCACCAACGTGGTCAGCGGCTTCGTTGGCTGCGTGCCGGCCAGCGCGGCAGCGCTGAATAGCAGTCATCCGTGCGCCGGGCACACCCTGGGTAAGTCGCCTGCGGAGCAGGCAGGCATGAAGGCTGGCGACAAGATCGTTTCGGTAGCGGGCAAACCGGTGGCAAGCTGGACCCAGCTACATGGCGCGCTCAAAGGGCAGAAGACAGGCGTCGCCGTCCCGGTCGTGGTCGAGCGGAACGGCCGCGATGTGCACCTCAGCGTCGCACTTGCTGCCATCCCCAACGACTCAACTGCCTTCATGGGCGTGGAATCGGCGGTGGGGTACCAGCGAAGCAGTTTCTTCGGCGGATGGGGCTACGCGGGGGACCAGTTCGCCAGCACGCTGACGTCGTCCGCCTCGGCGATCGCCAAGCTGCCCGCGGCAATCCCTGACCTGTTCAGCCACAACCGGTCGCACACTGCGGCCGGCCAGGTCAGCAGCGTGGTAGGCGTCGGCGAGGTGACCGGCGATGTGGTGCAGGCGGCGCTGCCCTGGCAGGCCAAGTTCGACGTGCTGCTGTCTATCATTGCCTCGCTGAATATCTTCGTCGGGGCGTTCAACCTGCTGCCGCTGCTGCCACTGGACGGTGGTCACCTGGCGGTGGTGATCTTCGAGCGGATCCGGGCATGGTTCAACAGGCTCATCGGCCGGCCTGATCCCGGGCTGGTGGATATCCAGCGGCTGGTGCCGCTGAGCTTGCTGGTCTTTGTTCTGCTGGTTGGCCTCGGCACGCTGCTCATAGCTGCCGATATCTTCAATCCCGTTCACCTTCAGGTGTGAGGCGAAAGCGAGTCATGACAGTAGACCTAGGCATCCCGCAACTCCCGCCGGAGCCGCTGGCGGCGCGGCGGCAGTCGCGCCAGATCATCGTGGGCCACGGCAAGCACGCGGTTCCCGTCGGTGGCGGCGCTCCCGTGTCGGTGCAGTCGATGACCACCACACTGACCGCGGACGTGAACGCCACGCTGCAGCAGATCGCTGAGCTCACCGCGGCTGGCTGCCAGATCGTCCGGGTCGCCGTGCCGTCGCAGGACGACGCGGACGCGCTTCCCGAGATCGCTCGCAAGTCGCAGATCCCGGTGATCGCCGACATCCACTTCCAGCCGAAGTACGTCTTCGCGGCGATCGACGCTGGATGCGCTGCGGTCCGGGTTAATCCTGGCAATATCAAGGCGTTCGATGACAAAGTGGGCGAGATCGCTAAGGCTGCGTCAGACGCGGGCGTGCCCATCAGGATCGGGGTCAACGCGGGCTCGCTGGACAAGCGGCTGCTGGCCAAGCACGGTAAGGCCACGCCCGAAGCGCTCGTGGAATCCGCGCTGTGGGAGTGCTCGCTGTTCGAGGAGCACGGGTTCAACGACATCAAGATCTCGGTCAAGCACCATGACCCGGTCGTCATGATCAACGCTTACCGGCTGCTCGCCGAGCGCTGCGAGTACCCGCTGCACCTGGGCGTCACCGAGGCCGGCCCGGCCTTCCAGGGCACCGTGAAGTCGGCAGTAGCCTTCGGCGCGCTGCTGGCCGAGGGCATCGGCGACACCATCCGCGTATCGCTGTCAGCGCCGCCCGTCGAGGAAGTCAAGGTCGGCATAGCGATCCTGGAGTCACTCGGCCTCCGCCAGCGCGGGCTGGAGATCGTCTCCTGCCCGTCCTGCGGCCGCGCCCAGGTGGACGTGTACAAACTGGCTGACGAGGTCACTGCCGCCCTGGACGGGCTTGAGGTGCCGCTTCGGGTCGCGGTCATGGGCTGTGTCGTCAACGGGCCGGGCGAGGCGCGGGAAGCTGACCTCGGAGTGGCTTCCGGCAACGGCAAGGGCCAGATCTTCGTCCGCGGCGAGGTCATCAAGACGGTGCCCGAGGCTCAGATCGTCGAGACGCTGATCGAAGAGGCGATGAAGCTGGCCGCGGAGGCTGAGCTGCCCGTCGAGTAAGCCATGAGCACGAAGACTTTTGGCCTGACGGGCACAAAAGTTTAGGTCGCGGGCTCTTAGCGCTGATGCGGATCATGCCTGGCGTGGCTGGGCAGGATGGCGCTATGAGCAGAGCGATGGCCGGTGTTCTGGCTGCCACGATGGCCTGGGCCGGCCTTGCCGGATGCACGTCCCCCGCGCGGACCAGCACCGTGCCGGCAGCGCGGACCAGTACCCCGCCGGGCACTGGGCCGCCGGCGCTGAGCGGGTCCGCGCTCGCAGCGGGGTCATCGCGGCTGAGCTGGCACCGGTGCCCGGAAGTCACGGTCGGTGCGCCGACCACAGCCCGGCTGCAATGCGCCAGCCTGCAGGTGCCGCTCAACTACGCCAATCCGGCCGGCCGGAAGATCACACTGGCGCTGTCGGAGGTCCCGGCGACCGCCCCGCCCGCGAAGCAGCAGGGCGTACTGCTGGTGAACCCGGGCGGGCCTGGCGCCAGCGGGCTGTCGTTTGCGCAAGAGGTGGCTGCCGGGCTGGCGCCCCAGGTGGCGAGGCAGTACGACATCGTGGGCTTCGACACCCGCGGTGTCGGGGCGTCCAAGCCGGCGCTCAGCTGCGAACCAGCCTTCTTCTCCAGGCCGCGACCGGACTACGTGCCAGCGGGCCCGGCGGCCGAGCAGGTCCTGGTTAACCGGGCGAAGCAGTATGCCGCCGCCTGCGAGAAGCGATATGGCTGGCTGCTGCCCTACATGACGACCAAGGATCTGGCCAGGGACATGAACTCGATCCGGGTTGCCCTCGGCCAGCGGCAGATCAACTACTACGGCGTGTCCTACGGCACCTACCTGGGCCAGGTATACGCGACCTTGTTCCCGCACCAGGTCCGGCGGATGGTGCTCGACAGCGTGGTGGACCCGAACGGGGTGTGGTTCGCCGACAACATTCAGCAGGACTACGCATTCCAGGCCCGGATGACGGCGTTTTTCTCCTGGATCGCTCGCAATGACTCCGTTTACCACCTGGGCAAGACCGAGGCGGACGTCAACTCAACCTTCAATGCCGCGATGCGTCGGCTGGAAGCGCATCCGATCTCCGGCTCGTCGGGTCCGCTGATCGGGCCGGACGAGCTCAACGACACCTTCCTGGTCGGCGGTTACAGCAACTCATGGTGGCCGTACCTGGCGGCAGGCCTGTCGAGCTATGTCCGGAGCGGATCAGGGGCTGAGCTGATCCCGCTTTACCAGCAGATCGGCAAGCAGGGCGAGAACGAGTTCGCCGTCTACAACGCGGTGGAATGCAGCGACGTCGGCTGGCCTCGCAGCTGGGCCTACTGGAATTCCGACACCAGGAAGGTCTACCCCAAAGCGCCGTATGAGACCTGGGGCAACACCTGGTTCAACGCCGCATGCGCGTTCTGGCCCGTGAAGGGGCCGGCGAAGTCGTTGCACATTCACGCGGCCGGACTGGCGCCGATCCTGATGCTGCAGGGCACGAAGGACGGGGCCACGCCCTACGCCGGAGCCCTCGCCGCCCGGAAGCTGCTGCCGAGCGCGCGCCTGGTCGTGGTGCAAGGCGGCGGCAACCACGGGCAGTCGCTGAGCTATCCGCCGAATGACTGCGTGAACGGCTACCTCAATCGCTACCTGGCGGATGGCTCACTTCCGGGCAGTTCCGGCCTGGTTAACGCGACCTGCCCGGCCCTGCCGCCGCCTGCCGCTGTCGCACCCTAGGCCGCCCCGGCGCTTGCCTCGCCCGCCCTGAGCTGCCGCCTGGAACTAGCCCTACCGGACCAGCACTGACCGGACCGGGACCGCTCGTTCGCAGACGTATGCTGCCCGTACTTATCAGGCGCCGGCGAGCCGTTACTCTGGAGGTGTGCTGCGCACCAGGCCTTGGCGTTCGGCGTCGCTGCGGCTGCTCACAGATCACGATCGCGATGAGGCACTGGCCCTCTGCGAGCGTGACCCTATTGCCAACGTTTTCGTCAGCGCGCGCATCCGGGCCGCGGGCCTGGAACCAGCGCGGCTAGGCGGACAGCTCTGGGGCTACACCGATGGCGGCGCGCTGAGCGCCGTGTGCTATTCGGGTGCGAACCTCGTGCCAGTGCAGGCGGGCCCGGACGCGGTTGCGGCGTTCGCGGCGAGGGCACGTACGCAGGGCCGCCGCTGTTCATCAATCGTCGGGCCAGCTGAGGCGGTCAGTCAGCTGTGGTCGCTGCTCGCGCCGGCCTGGGATTCCCCGCGCGACGTGCGGCCGGTGCAGCCAGTGCTAGCGATGTCCGGCCCGTCCGCGGTCGAGCCCGATCCGCTGGTCAAGATGGTGCGGCCGCGGGAACTTGATGTGCTGCTGCCGGCCTGCATCGCGATGTTCACCGAAGAGGTGGGCGTCTCGCCGATCGGTGCAGACGGTGGGGCCGCCTACCGGGCCCGAATGGCTGATCTCATCGGTGCCGGGCGGTCGTTCGCGCGGATCGACGACGGCAAGGTGATTTTCAAGGCCGAGGTCGGCGCGGTGACGCCGTACGCCTGTCAGGTGCAGGGTGTCTGGGTGCCACCGGAGGAGCGCGGGCGCGGGCACGCGGTGCGCGGCATGGCGGCCGTCGTGCAGTTCGCACTGAGGCTCGCGCCAGTGGTGACGTTGTATGTCAACGACTTCAATGCCCCGGCTCGGGCTGCGTACCGGCACGTCGGTTTCACTCAGGCCGCGACGTTCATGTCGGTGCTGTTCTGATCGCTGCCGTTCACACCGGGCTGCTGGCCCGGCCAGAAATTCAGGTGCTCCTGGTGCCGGGAGGGTGCTAGGATCCTGAGCCCTTGTGCCACCGTCGTTCCCGGTAGTTATCGAAGTTCTCTTCCGCTCTTTCTCCACACGGGGGTGATGAGTCATGCCGTCGGCGAGTGCCCCGAACGCCGCGGACCGAATACTTACTGCTGAGCGCGAGCATTTGCGCTCCTCCCGCCGATACCTCGAGCTGATGCGCACCGACGTGCTGTCGCTGCGGGCGCTGGGCGGGGATCCGGTCTCCGAGGAGTACCTCAAGGCCGACTTGTACCGGCGGGCCGAGGCGCTGCGCGACCTGCCTGACACGCCGCTGTTCTTCGGCCGGCTCGACTACCTGCCGGGCGCGCTTGCCGCCGGCAGCCCGGATACGGCCGGCGCCCAATCGGATGCTGACCAGCAGCCGGCTGACGTTGCCGACCGTGAGCACTTCCACGTCGGCCGCCGGCACGTGCACGACACTCACGGCATGCCTGTCGTGATCGACTGGCGAGCGCCGGTGTCGCGACCGTTCTACCGGGCCAGCCAGGCCGAACCGATGGGCTTGGAACTGCGCCGCCGGTTCGGGTTTTCCGGTGGCGAGCTGACTGCCTTCGAGGACGAGCAGTTCGGCGACGGTGCCGGGCGGCCAGCGGCAACGAGCAGGATCCTGATCGAGGAGATCGAGCGGCCGCGGTCGGGGCCTATGCGTGACATCGTCGCGACGATTCAGCCGGACCAGGACGACATCGTCAGGGCCGGACTTGACCAGACTGTGTGCGTTCAGGGCGCTCCTGGCACCGGGAAGACGGCTGTCGGCCTGCACCGGGTGGCCTACCTGCTGTACGCGCACGCGCAGCGACTCGGCAGGGGCGGTGTGCTGGTCGTCGGACCCAACAAAGCGTTCCTCGCCTACATCCACAACGTCCTGCCTGCGCTGGGCGAGCTTGACGTGGCGCAGCTTTCGGTCGCCGACCTGACCGCGGCAGTGCCGGTGCGAGCCACCGACTCCGAGCGGGCGGCCCAGGTCAAAGGTGACGCGCGGATGGCGGAGGTGCTCGCGAACGCGCTCTGGGAACAGCTGGCCGAGCCCGCCGAGCCGATCATGCTGGCGCGCGGATCGCGGCGGTGGCGGGTGCCTGCGAGCGAGATCGCTGAGCTTGCGGCTGAGCTGCGCGCCAGGGGAGTGCGGTACGGGACCGGCCGGGAGATGCTCGCGCACCGGATCGCGCACGTGATCCTCACCCGGATGGAGGCAGCCGGCGAGACCTGCGACGACCGGACGCACGAGTCGGTCCGGCGCACCAGGCAGGTGCAGGC
>Ga0335074_10004860_pt1 | contig 18554 bp, 5 predicted proteins | sample Lox_Sample_23_FD_206715 | JGI IMG/M metagenome (GOLD analysis project Ga0335074, IMG submission 206715) | Soil microbial communities from Loxahatchee National Wildlife Refuge, Florida, United States - Lox_Sample_2.3 | ecosystem: Environmental > Terrestrial > Soil > Wetlands | place: USA: Florida... | reverse complement strand
AGCTGCGCCGCACGGTCACCAAGAAGGGCCGCAAGACCGTCGAGGTCGTCTACCTCATCACCAGCGACCGCGACGCGGACCCGGCCACCCTGGCCGCCTGGGTCCGCAGCCACTGGGAGATAGAAAACCGTCTTCACTGGGTCCGCGACGTGACGTACCTGGAAGACAGATCGCTGGTCAGGACAGGAAACGCGCCCCGCGTGATGGCCTCGCTGCGCAGCCTGGCCATCAGCCTGCTGCGCCTGGACGGCCATTCCAACATCGCCGCCGCCAACCGTCACCACGCCCGCGACCCGCAGCGCACGCTAAAGCTGCTTCAGGCTGCATGAACGACTTTGCCGGGTCCCTGACCTGACTACGAACTACATGGATATGAGGTATTTCGCCACGCCGCCGATGCGCGGAGTCAAGGCGGTGTCATCTACGAGATGGATGAGCAGTCAGCGTGACATCCCCCACGGCCCCAGGCATCTCGGGCGAGGCTCGACGTAGAACGCCTGCATAGCGATGCCGCGCGATGTCCCTCGGCCGGGCTCCGTTCAGACAGCCAGGGGTCGACTCCCAGCCGCGAGAATCGGCGTTAAGCGCCCGAGCCGTCGCTGGCGAGAATGTTTTCCCGGCCGCCGTCCAGCGTGTTGGCCAAGATGGCCAACCTGGACGGTTCTCGGTCCCATGGTGCCCGGTGGGACCCCCCTGCCAGACTTTCTGGGCCTGGAGCAGGGTGGCGAGCTGACTTGCTGGGGCAGGACGAGCTCGATCTGTCGTTGCTGGCGGAGAGCCTTCGGGACAGGGTTGAACGTGACGCCAATAACGATGCACGGTCGGCACTCGAGACTGAGCGAATCCTGGTCGCGGCTGCTCGAGTTGGCCAGCATGTGTTCGCTCAGCAGGTGTTGACGAAATGCGGCAGGCGGTGTGTGTTCTGCGGGCTGCAGCCCGCGGTATTCGGTGCGAAGAGTATGCTGCTGGCGGGGCACATCAAGCCGTGGAAGGACAGCACGTCCACCGAATGCCTTGACCCGCGCAATGGCCTTGCTGCCTGCCCGGCTCACGATGTGGCCTTGGAGACTGGCCTGCTCAGTGTGAATGGCGGGATGCGCATCTATGCTGCCCGTTCGCTGTCCGACGCCACTACGGCTGATCCGCTGGCCAGGCAGTACTACGGACGACCTCCGTTGCTCGAGACTCCGCTGCTCCCCGTCGGCGCCCAGCAGCCCGCCCGCAAGTACCTCGACTGGCACCGTCAGAACATCTTCGTTCCCTGACCGTGCGGCGTTACGCTCTGGCATCGTCCTGATGGATGTGGTTGGTCCGGCATCGGAACATGACCGGTCCGGGCCGGTAACCCATATGCGGCCGCACCGCGTCCCGTCATATGGGTATACGAGCCGTGCTATGCCAGGGAGCGCACAGTGGGCAGGATCCGGAAGACGCTCGCGATCAGGACCGCGGTGGGCGGCGTGAGGCATACCGCTTGTCAGGTGGAGATCATCAGCGGGGAAGGCCGCGATCCAGCAAGCATAGCTCGTTAAGGGAACAGAACGATGCTTGCAAAAATCGCCCAGGATGCCAAAGCATCACCGCTCTCACGAGCATCAACACGGATGCCTCACACCGGAATCATGTGCTGCCTGGACTGTGTCAACCTTGGCTGTGACAAGAAGATGAATGGCAAGATCGGCTGGACTCGCTTGGCTTCCAAGGGTGACTGCCCTGATCGTCACATGTAAAGAGATGTGCCCAAAGGCTGGCCCAAAATGGACCGCCTTTGCATAGCCCGCACTAAAACACGGGCGCCTGAGGCGGAGGAGGTCTTATGGGAGCGATGCGCCTGATGGAGCCTCTGGTTGGTCAGCAACTCGCCGAAGAGCTATTAGTACCAGTTTCGCAAAGGATCCTCAAGCCGGTCGGCGTCTGGATCGCAGCGGAATCGTGCGAGTGTCGTGAGCGGCGCCATCTACGGCAAGAAGGAGTTGCGCCACGCGGAGCACAAGTTCGAAACGTCTACGCAAACTATCGGTATAGCTTCTTCTGAAGGTCGTAGTTGGTAACTAACTTGCAGTCGGTAACTAGTCCGAGCTAACACCGGAAGCGAGGGCCGCGGTTTGTCCAGCTTGCACGACTCGGCGAGAATCAGTATCGCCCCTGGTTCGGTGGTCATCGTTCGGGACGAGGAATGGCTTGTTACCGGCGTCGAGCACACCACTGACGGGCGCTTGCTGCGCTGCCAGGGCCTCTCGGAGCTTGTCAGGGACACCACCGCCAGCTTCTACGAGGCACTCGATACCGACCTGCGTGTCCTCGATCCCGCGGAGGCGAGCGTGGTGGCTGACGACTCGTCGCATTACCGTCGTTCTCGGCTGTGGTTGGAGGCAACGCTGCGCAAGACGGCGGTGCCGCTCGACGGCACGGCCCTCACGGTCAGCGTTCACATGCTTGCCAACCCACTCGCCTACCAACAGGCCGCCGTGCGTAGGGCCCTCGACCAGGCAAACCTCCGCACGCGCATCCTGCTCGCCGACGCCGTAGGGCTCGGTAAGACGCTTGAGATCGGCATGATCCTCTCTGAGTTGATCAGGCGTGGCCGCGGGGAGCGAATCTTGGTCGTGACGCCCCGGCATGTGCTCGAGCAGATGCAGAACGAGATGTGGTCGCGGTTCGCAATCCCGTTCGTGCGACTGGACACACTCGGTATCCAGCGGGTTCGTCAGAAGCTTCCCGCCACCCGCAACCCGTTCAGCTATTTCAAGCGCGTCATTATCTCCATCGACACGCTCAAAAGCAGGCAATACCTTGATCACCTAAGGCGCCAGCCCTGGGACGCGGTTGTTATCGACGAGTCTCACAACGTGACGAATTTCGAGACGCTGAACAATAAGCTCGCCCGCGTGCTAGCGCCGAACACCGATGCGCTGATCCTGGCGTCGGCAACGCCGCACAACGGCAAGCCGGAATCATTCGCTGAGCTGATCCGCCTGCTCGAGCCGACCGCCGTGCGTCCGGATGGCACGGTCATTGAAGATGAGGTGCGCCGCCTAATCATCCGGCGGCACCGGCACAGCCCCGAGGTTGCCAGCGAGGTCGGCGCAGACTGGGCCGAGCGTAAGGAGCCGCAGAACTGGCTCGTGTCGGCCTCCGATGCCGAGAACGAGGTGGCGCGAGAGCTGGATGCGGTGTGGCTGCACCCGGCGTCTGGCGCCTCGCCCTATTCCGGCTCCGCCGCGACGCTCTTCCCATGGACCCTGGCCAAAGCGTTCCTGTCTTCCCCTGCGGCTTTGCTCGAGTCCATTAAGGAGCGGATCGGCCGCCTGGCCAAGAACTCGACGGTCGATCGAGAGCAAGAGGTCGGGGCACTGCTACGGCTTGAGGCCCTTGCCCGGAAGGCCGATGACACCAGCTCGGGCAAGTACACCAAGCTGCTCGCATACTTGCGTCAGCTGGGTGTCGGCCCAAACGGCACAATGCGGGTAGTGATCTTCGCCGAGCGCGTCCGCACGCTGAAGTGGCTGCAGGGCCACCTTCAGGCTGACCTCAAGCTGGGCCCTCTGCAGGCGGTCATCCTGCACGGCGGCCTTACCGACCAAGAGCAGCAAGACGTCGTAGAAAGCTTCAAGAAGACCTCATCGCCCATCCGCGTGCTCATTACCGGGGACCTGGCCAGCGAGGGCGTGAACCTCCACGAGCAGTGCCACGAGCTCATCCACTACGACATCCCGTGGTCCTTGATCAGGATCGAGCAGCGCAATGGCCGCATTGACCGGTACGGCCAGCGGCACCCCCCACAGATCACGACCCTACTGCTCAACCCCGAGACCGACGCGTTCTCCGGCGACCTGCGGGTGCTCAGCCGCCTCATCGAAAAGGAGCACGAGGCGCATTCCGCGCTCGGCGACGCCGCGTCGCTGATGGGCAAGTACGACGTAGGCGCTGAAGAGGACGAGATCCGCAAAGTGCTGGCCGGGAAGGCAAGCTTGGATGACGTGGTGAAGGAGTCGCAGGCCATCAAGGCCGAGAACTCTATCGCTGGCATGCTTGCGCGCATCATGGCGAGTGCTGCCGCCCCCGGTGTCTCTCCGGGACTCACCAATGAAGTGACCGCCCAGTCTTCCGTCTATCCCTCGCAGGTGGCCTTCTTGGAAGACGCCCTTGATGAGGCTTACAAGGCTCCGGCATCGCCGGTCGCGGCTGGCGGGGTCGGCTGGCGGGAATACGGCCCGCAGCAGATCGTCGAGCTCATTCCGCCGCCGGACCTGCGCCAGCGGCTGGAGGTACTGCCGCAGTCCTACCTAGCCGAACGGAAGGTGATCGAGCGGTTCAAGCTCGTCACCTCAGAAGCGCGGGGAAAGGCGCTGCTTGCCGACGCTCTCTCGGACGAATCAGACTCTTCCTGGCCGGAGGCTCACTATCTCGGCCCGCTACACCCGGTCATCGACTGGGCCGCCGACCGGGCGATGGCCAGCCTCGGCCGCAACCAGGTCTTCGCTGCCCGCGGCGACGTGGATCACCCGACCATCTTGCTGCTCGGCACGCTGACCAATCGCCGCGGCCAGGTCGTGGCGTCCTCCTATCTCACGGCGGAATTTCCGAACCCGGCCAATCCCGCATTCTGCATGATCACCCCGTACGAGTCCGCGGCAGCGATGGCTGCCGCCGTCGGCTACACCGCGACAGCCAGCAATCCTGGCTCGGTGGCGGGAATCGAAGCGCTGCAGCCCTTGATCCCCAACGCGGTGAGATCGGCGGCCGCCGAGATGGCCGCCGTCTTCGCCGCGGCACAGGACGCGATCACCGGTCGGGTCGCAGAGTGGTCCCGTCGGGTCACGGACTGGACCGTCGAGGCCGATGCGCTCATCCAGCGTTCCGCGCTCCGCCAGCGTCGTGTCAGCGTCCAGGAAGAGAAGGCCATAGCGGCGCGGATGGTGCCGGAGCGGCAACTTGTACGGCCGCTCCTCATCGTAGTGTCGCAAGACCATCCGATCGCCGGGGCAGGGGAAGAATAGGTCATGGCCGTGAGCGACGCCTTGATCGTCGGTGAGGACTGGATCAGCGAGCACTACTTCACCACCGACGCGAAAAGCGAGTCGTTTCAGGCGAAGGTGGCCGAACGGCGCAAGGCGTGGGACGAGGATGCCAAGAACGGCGCCGCGACCGTCCGCTCGCGGTTCATCGCCGCCCGCGGCAACTTGGGGACATCGATCGCCGACCTGCTAGTCGGTCAGCCGGGCACCGCAGATGACAGCCTGGCCGAGCTGTATCACGACCTCCGCGGGGTGCTCGGCTACGACAGTGGCGAGTACATCCTGAAGCGGACGGGGCCGGTTACCGGGGTCATGACTCCGGCCCTGGATGAGTCCGCGCCGCTTGTCATCGTGGAGGCGCGGGCCGCCGAGACCGTGGAGGACTTGATCGCCAAGGCCGACAAGACGCTCCTGTCCCCCTACGAGGCGGACGAGAAGACGACCTACACATCGGTCGCGGCACTGCTGTCAGCGCTGTTCGTCGCGGACGATGGACCCGAGTTCGCCCTGGTCCTGGCGGGCCGATGGCTGCTCGTCACCGAGCGAGCCCGGTGGCTGGAGGGCCGCTACCTGGCCGTGGACCTGCAGCTGGTCTGCGAGCGCAACGAGACCAAGAGCGGCGGTGAGATCGACCGTGCCCTGACCTGCGTCAGCGCAGAATCACTCGCGCCGGACGCCGAAGGCGGCATCTGGTGGCACTGCGTCCTGGAGGACTCGGTCAACCACACCGTCGGGGTCTCGCAGAATCTGCGCGAGGGCGTACGGCTGTCAATCGAAATCATCGCCAACGAGGTGGTCAGTCGTCGCCACGTGCAAGGGCTCGACCCATTGCCGCAGGATCGGGCACAGCCGCTCGCCCGGCAGGCGCTGCGATACCTATACCGGGTCCTGTTCCTGCTCTACGCGGAGGCCTCCCCGGAGCTGGAGGTCCTGCCCGTCGGCGCGGAAGAGTACGACCAGGGCTACGGACTCGACCGGCTCCGCGACCTGACGCTGGTCGAACTGACCGGCCCGCGCGCCATGGACGGCACACACCTGTACGACTCCCTCAGTCGGCTGTTCTCACTCGTCGACCAGGGGCACGAGCCGCCGGCAGCGGAGGAGGGGGAGCAGCAGGGCCTGGTCTTCAACAGCTTGCGAGCTGACCTGTTCCTGCCGAAGGCGACCGAGCTGATCGACAAGACCGGGCTCGGCAACGCGGCGCTGCAGCGGGTGCTGCGTCACCTGCTGCTAAGCAAGGAGGCCCGGGGCAAGGACCGCGGCTTCATCTCCTACGCCGAGCTCGGCATCAACCAGCTCGGCGCGGTGTACGAAGGCCTGATGTCGTACACCGGCTTCTTCGCCCAGGATGACCTGTACGAGGTCGCCAAGGACGGCGACCCGTCCAAGGGATCGTGGGTGGTCCCGGTCGGCCGGGCCAAAGACATCGCGGAGAAGGACTTCGTCTGTGCCGAGGACGAGGTGACCGGCGAGGAAAAGGCAGTCATCCACCGGCGCGGCACGTTCGTCTTCCGGCTGGCTGGCCGGGCACGGCAGCAGTCAGCGTCGTACTACACGCCCGAGGTGTTGACCCGATTCACGGTCTCCCAGGCCCTGGAGGAGCTGCTCGACCGGGATTCTCACACCACTACCGCCGAGGAGATCCTCGGCCTGACCGTCTGTGAGCCAGCGCTCGGATCTGGCGCGTTCGCCATTGAGGCCGTGCGGCAGCTCGCCGAGCAGTACCTGCGTCGTCGCCAGGTGGAACTTGGCAAGCGCATCGATCCGGAGAAGTACCCCACCGAGCTGCAGCGGGTCAAGGCGTCGATCGCTCTCCATCAGATCTACGGCGTAGATCTAAACGCGACTGCTGTCGAGCTGGCTGAGATCTCGCTCTGGCTCGACACGATGGCGTCCGGCCTCCAGGCCCCGTGGTTCGGCCTGCGACTCCGCCGTGGCAACTCCCTGATCGGCGCCCGCCGCGCCGTCTATACGCGCGCCCAGGTGAACAACAAGTCCTGGCTAAAAGCGACCCCAACCGACGTGCCAATCACCGACATGGTCGAGGAGATAAAGAACGAGACGACCGCCAAGCGAACCGACGGCCGCATCCACCACTTCCTTCTCCCAGCCAGTGGCTGGGGCTCGGCGGTCGATGCTAAGGAGGCCGTCGCTCTTGCACCTGACACGGCAGCTGCCCTCAAGGCCTGGCGCAGAACGATCATCAGTAAGCCGAGCCGCAAACAGCTCGACGCACTGATTGAACTGGCGCACAGGGTGGAGTCGTTGTGGCAGCTGACGCTGCGCCGCCTCCAGATCGCTGAGCAGGAGGCCAGGCGCGAAATTCCGCTGTGGGGCTGGGAGCTGCCGCAGCACAAGCAGGCTGTCACTCGCGAACAGATCGAGAGCACCCTAAACAACCCGAATGGCGCGTACCGGCGGCTGCGGCGCGTCATGGACGCCTGGGCCGCACTCTGGTTCTGGCCGCTCACCGACACCGGCGACGCGACCCCGCCCACCTTCGACCAGTGGATCGAAGCGTGCCAGGCATTGCTGGGCCGCGCGCCTGAAGCACGTAGAAATAACTGGGGCATGACACCGTTGGGTGAGGCCAGCAACTGGGCGGACCTGAACGGGGCCGAGGAACTGAACCTACACTTTGCTGGGGCTGTGGATGTCGAGCAGGTCCTCGGGAGCCACCCGTGGTTGGAAGTCTGTGCGGAGGTTACCGAGCAACAGAGGTTTTTTCATTGGGAGCTCGACTTCGCGACCGTGTTCGCGCGGGGCGGGTTCGACCTTCAGTTCGGGAACCCGCCCTGGGTCCGCCCAAGAACGAACGTGGACGCTCTGCTGGCGGAGGGCGATCCGTGGTGGCAGTTGGCTCTCAAGCCAAGTGAAGGGGCCCGTTCGGCTAAACGAGCCACGACGCTAGAGATTCCCGGGGTTCGCGATCTCGTCGTGAATGCGACGGCGGAGGTCGTGGTCACGGCGGACTATCTGAGCTCAGCAGATGCGTATCCGATTCTTATGGGATTGCAGCCTGACTTTTATCGGTGTTTCATGCATCAGACATGGATGCATACATCGACGAGAGGCGTGGTGGCCTTGGTGCATCCAGAGTCACATTTCACCGACGAAAAGGCTATGCTACTCCGTCAGCAGGCCTATCTCCGATTGCGTCGGCATTGGCAGTTCGTCAATGAGCTAATGCTTTACGACGTTGACCATCATGTCCGGTACGGCGTCCACGTGTACGGGCGACCCGGCAACGAGGTTGATTTTCTTATGGCGTCGTCTTTGTATCATCCGGACACCGTGGAACGATCGCTAAAGCATGACGGGTCCGGGGATCAGCCAGGTCTCAAGGATCCCGAAGGAAATTGGGATTTGCGCCCGCATCGCGGCCGCGTTCTCAGTATCACAGATGCGACGCTCACAACGTGGCATGCCCTGCTGGAGGACCCATCCGTTCCAGTGCGTCAGACGCGAATGGCGTACACAGTTACCATGGCTGTCGCTGAAGTGTTGGCAACCCTGGCGCAGCAACCGAGGGTTGCCGCCCTCGATCCTCAGTTTTCACGAGGTTGGGATGAGTCTATCGATCGCAAGAAGGGTTACTTCGAAACACGCTGGGGAGCACCCAGTTCATGGGATGACGTGATCCTTCAGGGGCCGCATCTCTACGTGGAGACTCCCATGTACAAGTCGGTAAACCCTTCTATGAAAAACAAGCTAGACTGGTCAATGACGGATCTTGAAAAGTTGCCTATCGATGCTATTCCGGTGACTGCCTACAAGCCGCTCGGCGATCGCGGTCGTTACGACGCAGGCTATACACAGTGGGGCGCGGGCCCCGCTCGGGCCTATCATCGAATTGCGTGGCGGGCCATGGGAGTAAGCACTAATGAGCGGACACTTTTCCCGGCACTCATACCACCGGGTGCAGGACATCCGAACGGCGTCTTCTCACTTGGCCTGCCGCAAAGCGATCTTGAGTCCTTGTGCATATTGGCGGGATTCATGGGATCCTTGCTCGCAGATTATGTTGTCCGGGCTGTTCCAAAGTCAGGTATATATCTACCGACGGTCAAACAGCTGCCAGTAGTCGTGGGGCACCCGCTGGAGCAAGCGCTAGTTCTCCGTTGCCTTCGCCTCAATTGTGTCACCGATGCTTACGCAAGCCTCTGGCAGGATGTCTACCGGAGGGACTTCACCGCCGACCGGTGGACTGGCGGTCTAGCCCGTGCGAACCGTCCTGAGCTTGGTGTAATAGCACCCAATTGGACGGCGACGACGCCTCTGCGAATCGCTGAGGATAGGCGGCAAGCACTAGTCGAGATTGATTCCCTGGTTGCGCTGATTCTTGGCGTCACCGCAGACCAGATATGCAGGATCTACCGGACGCAATTCTCGGTACTTTATGGTTATGACCACAAGACAAACGTCTACGATGCGAACGGCCGTCTCGTGCCGAATGAAGTTCTCTCTGTGTGGCGGAAGAAGGGCGACAGCATAACCGGCGCCGAGCGAACCGCGACCAACCAGGGTGATTACACATACATCTACGAGCTCCCGTTCCGCCTCCTTGATCGAGAGGCGGATATGCGCGCCGCGTACGCCGAGTTCGAGCGACGCTTGGCGGTGTTATGAGCGAACTACTCCCTTCCGTTCAGGCTCGCGAGATCCGAGACGGCCTGCTCGATTATCTGACCACAACTTTCGCGCTCGCCGACCCGGATGCTCGGCTCGCGCTCGCCGACTTCCTCAGTAACCGCGAGCACGGGATCTTCAAGGGGCCGTTCCTTCGCCTCCGCCTTCCTTTTCGGGCCGCGGCAGACGGATGGCAGTCCATCCTTAGCTGGGACATCGGCCTCACGCCCTACGGTCACCAGGCTGAAGCATTCGCCCGCCTTAGCAGTGCGGATCTCGGTCCGGACAAGCCGCGCCCGCTCCCTACGCTTGTCACCACGGGTACCGGGTCCGGTAAGACCGAAGCGTTCCTGTACCCGATCCTCGATCACGTTCTCCGCGCCCGGCGTGACGGCGTGACCGGGATGAAGGCGCTCATCCTCTATCCGATGAATGCCCTCGCCAATGATCAGGCAACGCGCCTGGCCGACCTGCTGACGACGCGCGACGAACTGGCCGGGATCACCGCCGCTCTCTATACGGGCCAGGACGGCCCGCGGCGGACGAGGGTCAGTGCCGACGGTCTCATCACCGACCGGGCTATCATTCGTGACGCCGCGCCGGACATCCTGCTCACGAACTACAAGATGCTGGACCAGCTCCTGCTCCGGTACGAGGACAGGGCGATCTGGCGGCAGAGCGCGCGTAGCCTGCAGTACCTCGTGCTGGATGAGTTCCACACCTACGACGGCGCGCAGGGCACCGACGTCGCAATGCTGCTGCGCCGCCTTGGCCTCACGCTGAAGAGCTATCTGCCCGGCGACGTGCTCACCGACGCCGAACGCGGCCGGCCGCTTGGCTTGATCACCCCGGTTGCCACGTCCGCGACTCTCGGAGATCAGGGCGACCCGGCGGAGATGATCGGCTTCGCACGCACCGTCTTCGGCGACGACTTCGATGAGACCAGCGTCGTCACCGAGTCCCGCCTCGACCTGACGGAGTGGACGGTTGGCGCCGCCCCCGGGGTCGCTGCGCTCGGGCTCACTCCGCGGCGCCTCGCCCGCGCTGACTTGGCCAGCGCGAACTCCTCGGTGGCGAAGCTCTCGAGGGGGGAGGTGCGCGACCGCACGTTCGCTGTACTCGGAGCACTGTATGACACCGACGGGGACATGCTCGCCGCGAATATCGGAGACGACGCGGAGTGGCTCCTCGCCCTCTTCCGCGCCCATCCCCTCGTCCGGGAGATCGTGCCCGCGGCGGAGCAGGCCGTCCATCTGAGCGATCTCGCTGCAGTTTTGTTCCCCGAGCCTGCGAGCAGTCCGGTCACCGGCGGCGAGGACGAGCGGATCACGTTCCTCACGCACCTTATTGCGGCGCTCAGCCACGTCCGAATGGTAGCCGGGCGTGCCGCGATGTCCGTCGACCTCCATCTCTGGGTGCGCGAGCTCACCCGTCTGGACCGTGTGGCAAGTTCCACGGCACACTACCTGTGGAGCGACGACGGGGAACTGGCCAGCCTCGCCGAGTCCGGGGTCACTGAGCCGGAACAGAGCGCCTTCCCCGCCATCTACTGCCGGCACTGCGGGCGTTCTGGCTGGGGTGTCGGGCTCGCTCCCGTCGGGTCCACCCTGGACACGGACGACACCGCCATCAGGCGGAACCATGCCGCTCGCGAGGGACGGTTCCGGGCGCTCATCTACGCGCCCAACGAGGCCGGGCATGTCCCGGCAATGGGTGAACCAGCCGGCCCAGATGGCAAGACCGTCGAGGGGCTGCGCTGGTTTTCCATCCGGCAGCGGGTGCTGCTCTCGTCCCCGCCGGCTGATGATGACCCCGACTACCGTGACGGATGGGTCCTGCCCGTGCTCACCCAGGTCGGCCTCGGGGCCGACGATGACTCCAGGGACGACACCTGCCCGTCGTGCCAGCAGAAGGACGGCATCCGGTTCCTGGGCAGCGCGATCGCAACGCTGCTGTCGGTGACGCTGTCCACGATGTTCGGCGATGAGGCCCTCGATCCGCGCGAGAAGAAGGCGCTCGTGTTCACCGATAGCGTTCAGGACGCCGCCCACCGCGCCGGGTTCGTGGAGAGCCGCTCGCACACCCTTACGCTGCGCGCGCTGCTGCGGCACGCGGTGGGCGACCAGCCTGTCTCGCTCGACGCCCTTGTCGACCAGGCGATAGCAGAGGCGGGCGACGACCGGTTTCGGCGGTACCGCATCATTCCCCCCGATCTTGTCGAGCGGAACGAATTCGTACCGTTCTGGCAGTGTGACCATGCTCACGACATCCCCGCCCGGGTCCGGACTCGGGTACGCCGCCGGCTGCTGTTCGATGCCGTGCTGGAGTTCGGCCTGCAATCTCGCGTTGGCCGCACACTCGAGCAGACCGGCAGTGCCGTCGTCGAGGTCGACGCCGGTGAGCCTTCGGCGCTGGCCCGGATGGCCCGTGAAGTGCTCGATGCCACGGGCGTCCCGGACACCCTGGACAACGATCTGCGAAATCTGGCGGACAGCCGACTGGTGGCGTGGGTTCGCGGCGTGGTCGAACGCATGCGCACGCAGGGTGCCATCGAGCACGAGTGGTTTCAGAGCTTCATCCGTCACGACGGGAGCCGCTATTTCATCTGGGGCGGACGTCCGCGCGGGCAGGGTATGCCCGCGTTCCCGAGGGGCCGGTCCGCCCCCGCATTCCCGAGGATCGGCCCGGCCGTCAAGGCCAAGGATCCGCTGCTCGACCCGGTCAGCAGTCCGCAGTCCTGGTATGCGCGCTGGACTCAGCGGGTCCTGGGCGTCCCGGCCGGGCATGGCGCCCGGCTGGTCCGACAACTACTGGAGCGGCTGGGCCGCGCCGACGTCCTGCACACGGTCGCCACCGAGGGTGGCGGCACTGTGTTCGCCATTCCGGCCAGCGCGGTCGTAGTTAGTCCGGCTTCACCGGACGAGATGATCGCTGGGGACAACCTGCTCACCTGTAGCGTATGCCGGACGGAGCAACCGGGCACTGCCACGGTCATCGCTCAGCTCGACGGCGTGCCGTGCATGCTCGTTCGCTGTCCTGGCACGTTGCACCGCGAGCCGAGGGCGGACAATTATTACCGCCGCCTTTACGCGTCGGCCGACATGCGGCGGATCGTCGCGCGCGAGCACACCAGCCTGGTTCCTGACCAGACGCGGCTGCGGTATGAGAGCGAGTTCAAGCAGTCGGTCCGCGACCCGAACGCGCCGAACGTGCTCGTCGCCACACCCACCCTAGAGATGGGCATCGACATCGGTGACCTATCCGCCGTGCTGCTCGCGTCGCTGCCAAAGACCGTCGCCTCCTACCTGCAGCGGGTCGGCCGAGCCGGGCGCTTGACCGGCAGCGCGCTCAATCTTGCCTTCGTCACCGGCCGGGGCGAGCAGCTTCCTCGCCTGGAGGACCCGCTGTCGGTCATTAACGGGCAGGTCCGCGCGCCTGCCACGTACTTGTCCGCCGAGGAGATCCTGCAGCGGCAGTACGTCGCCCACCTTGTTGACTGCTTCGCCCGCGAGGAGAACCGGCCGCATCCGCGCAGGGCGCGCGGGGCGCTCGGCGCCGCGGACGGGGGGACGTTCCTCGGGGAGCTGACCCGGTTCGCCGAGGACGGGGCGGTCGGTCACCTGGACCGGTTCCTCGGTAGCTTCGACGGCCTGGCCGGAGCCGCTGTACAGAGCCTGCGCGGCTGGGCGACCCCAACGGACGACGAGCCGAACACCAGCGGCCTGGCCGCGCACCTGTATGACGCGTCGCAGCGCTGGTCGGCCGCGGTCGAAGGGCTCAGGTACCGGCGGGCCGCGATCGAGGCAGCGCTGCCCGACCTCATCGCCAGAGAGGCGAGCCCCGCCGCCAGCGACGACGACCGGCGGGCCCTGCGCTCCTCCCGCGCTGCGCTCGCCATGACTAGGCACGAGGTGCAGCGGCTTACCGGTGAATACTGGATCGCGGTCCTGGAGGAGTTCGGGATCTTGCCCAATTACACGCTCGTCGACGACATGGTGACGCTCGATGTGTCGGTGACCTGGATCGACCCGGAGACCCAGGAGTACCACACAGAGCCGGAGAGCTTCGCCCGGTCGGCGGCGAACGCGCTGCGTGAGTTCGCGCCTGGCGCAACGTTCTACGCACGGGGCCTGGAGATCCTCATCGACGCCGTGGACCTAGGCCCCGACGACTCGTCGATCAAGACTATGACGTTCTGCCCAAATTGCGGGTTCGCGGCCGACCTAAGCGCGCCCGGCCCGGTCGGCACCGCGCCATCGGTGTGCCCCCGCTGCGGTGGGGCCGGACTGTCTGGGATGGAGCACCGTCTGGACGTCGTGGAGCTGAGTAGGGTCTCATCGCAGGTCCGGCGCGACGAGGCAGTCATCAGCGATCGCAACGATGAGCGCACGAGGGAGCGCTACACCATAACTGTTTCCGCCGACATCGACCCGGACTACGTGGTCAAGCGGTGGTACGTCAACGACTACGACTTCGGCACCAAATACCTGCGACGCCTAGTAATCCGCTGGGCGAACGTCGGCAAGGCCGGGCATGGCCCAGCCCGTCAGATCGCAGGCGATCAGGTGCAAACCCCGCTGTTCCGGGTCTGCGAGGGATGCGGCGTCCTCGACCGGACCGTCGGCACCAACCGGCCGGAGGAGCACCGCGCCTGGTGTCGGTACCGCAAGGACCCCGACGAACATGTCCGGAACATCGCTCTCGGGCGAGCCCTGACCACGCAGGGGGCTGTGATCCGACTGCCGCAGTCGGTCACGATTGGCGACCAGTTTGCCGTACCCAGCCTCGCCGCGGCGCTGTTGCTCGGCCTGCACGAGCAGATTGGCGGCAGCCCGGACCACATCAACATTTCTGCGATCAGCGAGCCCGTCGCCGGACACGACGGCCTGACCAGCGAGGCGCTGCTACTGCACGACCTCGTTCCCGGCGGTACCGGCTACCTCGGCGAGCTCTCCAACCCAGAGCGGATGTGGGACTTGCTGCACCGGGCGTGGGAACAGGTCCGTGATTGTCCCTGCCAGCACGAGCAGCGGCTCTCCTGCCACCGGTGCCTTGTCCCCTTCGCATCAGTCGGCGGCCTCAGCCGCGTGTCCCGGTCCGCCGCGGAGCGGCATCTGCGCGCGATCTTGACCGCCGGAACGCCGGGCGGCGTACCGACCGACGCGATGAGCTGGGCCCTCACAACCCACGAACCGGGACTGCGCAGCCCAGAGTCGCACCTGGAGCAAAGCTTCAGGAAAGTGTTCACCGATGGGGTCGCAGCGCTCGGCGCGACGGTCAAGGAGACGCCGGGGCCGCAGGGGAACCGGTTGAGCATCACGTTCCCCGGAGGCACTCGGCAGTGGACGCTCGAACCGCAGGTGCAGATGGGCGGCTGTCGGCCCGACTTCGTGCTCCGTTCTAGCCAGGGGGGCCTACCGGCCGTGGCTATCTTCACCGATGGCTGGCTGTACCACGCCAGCCCGGCCCACAACCGGATCGCCGACGACGCACGCAAGAGGCAGAATCTGCGGGACAGCGGCGTTATCGTTCTTGGCATCACAGCGCAGGACGTTGTGCACGCGCAGGACGGGATTTACGACTCACCCCCATGGCTGCGCGAGAACGTGGTTGCCGAACTGATGAGATCTAATGTCACGTTCAGGCCCAGGAATGTGGAGGCCATCCGGCGCGGCCCGATGGACTTCCTCCTGTCCTGGATCCAGAGCCCGGATGTCGATGGGCACCGGGTGCTGGCGGACAGGCTGCCATTCCTATTCGCCCCCGCCTCCAGGCAGTTCGTGATCGACGCGACAGCAGATCTGGCGCTGGAGGCGGGACTCCTGCTCCTCGACCCGGGTCGTGTTTTTGCGGCAGGCAATACGAGCAGTGTCGCTTGGTGGTGGAATGCAGGAACGGTCGGCCTCCTGACCCGAACGTCGAGTGACAATCTCGATGCGGCGCTGATTGAGGTCGCGTTGGTGGTCGATGACCGGACGGAGCGGCTTGCGGACAAAGACCAAACCGCCGACGGCTGGCGCGAATGGCTGCGCATCTCCAATTCGCTCAATCTGCGAGAGCAGCCGACCATTATTACAGTGCTCTCCGAAACTGCGGTAGCAGACTACGCGAGGCCACAGACCGTTCGGGATGTCAATTTTGACTTTGCGCTGCCATCCGAATGGCAATCCGCACATGATCTAGCCACCAGCGGCGCGGAACGCGCTTTCATAGACCAGTTCGCGCAATATGCACAGGGCGATGCGGGGCAGTTCATCCCCGTGCCAGTCGTCGGATTCGAGGCGGAAGGCGGGATACCAATCGACTTCGCTTGGCCGGATTCGAAGATAGCCGTCTTCCTGGATCTCGACGCTGATGATCGGCGCGTCCTGGAAATGGCTGGCTGGCGCGTATTCCCCGATGACCCGGATGCCGTCTTCGCAGCGCTGAAAGAGGCCGCGTGATGCCGACCATCATCATGTCCAAGCCAGCAAGCAAGCTGGACCCGTCGCTGAAGAAGAAAGCCTACGCCTTCCTCGAGAAGCTGGGCGAAGACGACACGAGCGCTGGGCTGCACATCGAGCCGATCAGCCACAGCGTCGACGACAAGGTGCGTACTGGGCGGGTAGACCAGTCTTACCGTGCCGTCCTGTTCCGTGTGCCCAGTAAGGGCGACCCAATGTACGTGTTCTATGGCATCTGGCCGCATGACGAGGCGATCGCGGTGGCCAAGAAGACCCGGCTTACCGTGAACCCGGTCAATGGCATCACTGAAATTACCACCGTCGCGGAGGCGCCAGTCTCCTCCAAGCCAGTTCCACACGTTCCTCCGGCGGCTCCTACCCAGCCCGCAGCGGCACCGGCAACATTGGCGCCGCTGCTTGTCGGCGTTGGTCTTGACCGCAATGCCCTGGTTGATGTTCTCGGAATCGACGAGTCGCTCGCCGCCCAGGCCCTTGCCGCGGCGGACGAGAACGCACTGATGGCGCTGGCCGAGAACGCCGTTGAATGGCAGGGTCTGGCACTCCTCGACCTGGCCACGGGCCTCAGCGTCGCGGAGGTCCAGGACAAGTTGAGCCTCGGTGAGCCGCCGACGGACGAGACGGCGGCGAGTGACGTGGACCGCCTGGTGCAGGGGCTGCGTCATCCGGCTGCGCAGATGTCCTTCGCATGGATTGAGGACAACGCGGAGCTGCGCCGGGTGATCGAGGGCGGCGACTTCGCTGCCTGGCGTATCTTCCTACATCCTGAGCAGCGCAAGTATGCCAAGCGTTCGTACTCGGGTCCGTTTCGCTTGTCTGGGGGCGCCGGAACAGGCAAGACTGTCGTGCTCCTGCACCGGACCAGGATGCTAGCCAGACGTGAGCCCAGCTCCCGGGTCCTTCTCACCACCTTCACGACCAACCTGGCCGATCAACTGCGCGCGGACCTCGATCGACTCGACCCCGTCCTCCCCAAGGCCGTGAGTCTCGGCGAACCAGGTATCTCCGTGTATGGGATCGACGCGGTGGCGAGCGCCGTCCTACGGCAGGCAGCAGCGGATATCGCCGTCGATGCGGAGGCCGTCCTCGGCGCGGCGACCAACCAGCTGCTCGGCCGCACACCCGGAACCGCCTGGCGTGAAGCTCTGGATGCCGGCGGTGGTGAGCTGCCCGCCGCACTGCTCAGTCCCCAGTTTTTCGCGGCGGAGTACGCCCAGGTAGTCCTGCCGAACCGGATCACGAGGCGTGAGGCGTACTACAAGGTGCGACGGCCGGGCCGCGGTGTGGCCCTCGACCGGGCCAAGCGAGCCGCGGTCTGGACTGTCATCGAGGCCTACCGGGCACAGGCGCGCATCGCCGGGACAGTTGACTTTCCCGAGGCGGCGACCGTCGCCGCGGTCCACTTGCGGCGGGCTGCCAAGACAAACGGCGACTACGTCGCCGATCACGTGCTAGTAGATGAAGGACAGGACCTCGGCCCGGCGCACTGGCAGCTCTTGCGGGCGCTGGTTGGCGAGCACGCAGACGACTTGTTCATCGCCGAGGATTCTTATCAGCGTATCTACGGCCAGCGGGTGACGCTGTCCCAGTTCGGTATCCGCATCGTCGGCAGATCCCAGCGGCTGACTCTGAACTACCGGACGACGGCGCAGAATCTCGGCTACGCGATCAAGGTGCTCGAGGGAGGCGCGTATGTTGACCTTGAGGCCGACCAGGAGTCCAGCGATGGGTACCGGTCGGCGCGCAAGGGCCCAGTACCCCAGCTGATCCATTGCGCGACACTTACTGAGGAGCTCGACCGGGTGGCGGCCCTCATCCGGACCTGGGTTGCGGAAACCGACTCACCGGAGACGATCGCCATCCTGGTACGAGAGCAGCGCCAGCGAGACCGACTGGTCAGCGGCCTCACGGAACGTGGCGTGACGGTCCGGGCTGTCGACAGGGAGCACATCAAGCCGGGAGAGCCGGTTACGATGACCATGCACCGGGCTAAAGGAATGGAATTCTCTAAGGTCCTGCTGTTTGGTGTCGATCAGAGAGCGATTCCTCGGCCGCTGCGAGACGAGCAGTATGCGGAGGATGCCTGGTCGGACGCGCTGCTGCGCGAGCGGTCGCTGCTTTACGTCGCGGCGACTAGGGCCCGCGACGAACTGGCCGTCTCTTGGAGCGGAGACCCCAGTCCGCTCCTACCGCCAACAGTTGGTCAAGAATCCCACCGCGAAGGCATTCTTCAGTGATCTTGCAAGGGTCCGAAGCTCGACGCCAATCTTATAATACTTTTGTCGCGGCTGGCTACAGTTCCTACTTGCCGTTGCTGTCGTTCTCGCGTCTATCGCGAGTCTCCTGCTGCTGATTTTTATTCTGGATTCGCGCAATCTGATCTGAGGGGGCTAGAGTACGGGTGTTATCATTTCGCGCTTCATGGATCAGAGGTTCGCAACAACAG
>Ga0335074_10004859_pt1 | contig 18554 bp, 15 predicted proteins | sample Lox_Sample_23_FD_206715 | JGI IMG/M metagenome (GOLD analysis project Ga0335074, IMG submission 206715) | Soil microbial communities from Loxahatchee National Wildlife Refuge, Florida, United States - Lox_Sample_2.3 | ecosystem: Environmental > Terrestrial > Soil > Wetlands | place: USA... | reverse complement strand
CTTGATCTCGGTCACCTCGTGGGTGGGCACCTCGATCTGGAAGATGTAGTCCTCCATGTTGAGCGACTGCGTCCGGCTCTCCAGGTTGGTCCTGACCCGGTTCTCGTACCCGGCGTAGGAGTGCACCACGTACCAGTCACCCGGAAGCGTCCGCAGCTCGGCCTTGAACTCAGTGACCGGGTCGCTCTCTTCGGCGTCGGCCTCAGGCTGCGCGTCCGCCGCCGCAGCGGCGTCCTCGGCTTCGTTCTCGGCCCGGACAGCCGCCTGGGCCTCGAGCGCGGCCTCGGCTTCAAGCTCCGCCCCGGCCTCGGCCAGGGACTCCGCCTCGGGAAGGCCCATCACCTCAGGAGCGTCAGGCTCGCCATCGGCGTCGTGCTCGGCCGCCTCTTGGCCGCCTTCTAGTTCGGACTCGGACACGGTAACTCTTTCTCTTCGCATTTCATTCCGGCGTCAGCCAGAGCCTTACTGGCAGCGCTCGACCCTCGCCGCCGGGGGCTGCTATCGCTCCTGGCGCGGATCACTACCCAGCCGGTCAGCGCCTCAGCCGAAGACCTTCGTGACCAGCCAGGTGAACGCGGTGTCGAGGCCTGTCACGAGCCCCATCATCACGAGGATGAACACGATCGCCACCGTGGTGTACGTGACAAGCTCCTTGCGGGTCGGCCAGATGACCTTCCGCAGTTCCGCGATGACCTGCCGCAGGAACAAGACCGGCGTGGTCCGCTCCGGCTTTTTCGCCGGACGCCCGGACTTGGCCGGCTTCTCCGCCGCGGTGCCACGAGTCTGAGTTGCCATTCCCTCACCTGAGCAGCACTAACACTGACCGGCTGACGCCGCCGGCCCGCTTGGGTGCGCGGACCGTACCCGCAGGGCAGGAGGGACTCGAACCCCCAACCGCCGGTTTTGGAGACCGGGACTCTAGCCAATTGAGCTACTGCCCTGTGACGGCACTGCCGCGGCTGATGCCTCCCGCAGCACCGTGTCATCGACACTGTGCCGACACCGTGCCGTCGGCACTGTGCCATCGACACCGCGCCAGCAGGCATGCACCAGCCACCTGGTGGACCGCCACCAGTTGATGAAGTGTACGTTGCCGGGACCCCCGGCGTCGAACCGCTTCGTGACATGCCCAGTCCGCACGCGTCACCTGGCGTGCCCGGGCGCGCCCGGGCACGCCCCTGCCAGCCCCACGCCGGGCCCTGCCCGATACGCGCACCCGCGCACCAGCAGTGCGTCCAGGATGCCAGGATGGGAGCATGGCTTCTTCTCACCAGCGAATCTCGGCCAGGGTCGGCGCGATCACCGAGTCGGCGACGCTCGCCGTCGACGCCAAGGCCAGGGCGGCCAGGGCGGCCGGGCGGCCGGTCATCGGCTTCGGCGCCGGCGAGCCCGACTTTCCCACTCCCGGCTACATCGTCGAGGCCGCGCAGCGTGCCTGCGCCGTGCCGAGGTTCCAGAAGTACTCCCCCGCCCCGGGTCTGCCCGAGCTGCGCGAGGCGATCGCGGCGAAGACCCTGCGGGACTCCGGGTACCGGGTCGCCCCGGGTCAGGTCATCGTGACCAACGGCGGCAAGCACGCGGTCTACACGGCGTTCGCCGTGCTGCTCGACCCGGGCGACGAGGTGCTGATGCCCACGCCGTACTGGACGACCTACCCCGAGGCGATCGAGCTGGCTGGCGGGACGCCGGTCCCGGTGCTGACCGACGAGAGCTCCGGCTACCTCACCTCGGTCGAAGATCTCGAGGCGCACCGCACCGCGCGCACCAAGGTGCTGCTGTTCGTGTCGCCGTCCAACCCGACCGGTGCGGTGTACCCGCCGGAACTCGTCGCCGAGATCGGCCGCTGGGCCGCTGACAAGGGCATCTGGGTGATCACCGACGAGATCTACGAGCACCTCGTCTACGGCGGCGCCGAGTTCTCCTCGATCGCCACGGCGGCACCGGAAATCGCCGACACGTGCGTGGTGCTCAACGGGGTGGCCAAGACCTACGCGATGACCGGCTGGCGGGTCGGCTGGCTCATCGGCCCGCCCGACGTTGCGAAGGCAGCAGCCGACCTGCAGTCGCACATGACCTCCAACGTGTGCAACGTCGCGCAGGCCGCGGCGCTGGCCGCGGTGTCCGGCGACCTGTCCGCCGTGGCCGCGATGCGGGAGGCCTACGACCGCCGCCGGCTGCTGATGGCAGGCATGCTGAACGAGATCCCCGGCGTGGTCTGCCCCGTGCCGGAGGGCGCGTTCTACTGCTACCCGTCGGTCAAGGGCGTGCTCGGCCGGCAGATCGCGGGGCGCACGCCGGACAACACCACGGACCTGGCCGAGCTGATCCTCGACGAGGTCGACGTCGCCGTGGTCCCGGGCGAGGCATTCGGGACCCCCGGCTACTTCCGGCTGTCCTACGCTCTCGGCGACGCCGGCATCGAGGAGGGCATCACCCGGCTCGGCAAGCTCCTGGACCAGGCGCGCTGACGCGTGGAGCGCGCATCCCGACGCCATGGCACGCCCGCTTGATGCCTTGCCCAAGGCGCACCTGCACCTGCACTTCACCGGGGCGATGCGCCACTCCACCCTGGTGGAGCTCGCCGTCGGCCATGGGGTGCACCTGCCGGATGCCCTGGTCACCGAGTGGCCGCCTCGGCTGAGCGGAACCGACGAGCGGGGCTGGTTCCGGTTCCAGCGGCTGTACGACATCGCGCGGTCGGTCGTCCGCACCGAGGCGGACGTGCACCGGCTGATGCTCGAGGCCGCCGAGGACGAGCGGGACGAGGGGTCGGGCTGGCTGGAGATCCAGGTGGACCCGTCGGGCTACGCCGCCAGGTTCGGCGGCCTCACGCCCGCGGTGGAGCTCGTGCTCGGGGCGGCCGCGGCGGCGGCGGAGGCGACCGGGGTCGGCGTCGGGGTGATCATCGCGGCCAACCGGACCAGGCACCCGCTGGACGCGCGGACCCTGGCCAGGCTGGCTGCGGCCTACGCTGGACGAGGCGTCATCGGCTTCGGCCTGTCCAACGACGAGCGGCGGGGCGCGGCCGCCGAGTTCGCGCCCGCGTTCCGTATCGCCGCCCGCGCCGGGCTGATGGCGGTGCCGCACGGCGGCGAGCTGTCCGGTCCCGCGAGCGTCCGGGCCTGCCTAGACGACCTGCACGCCGACCGGATCGGCCACGGCGTGGCGGCCGCTGATGATGAGGACCTCCTGGAACGGGTAGCAGCGGCGCGGGTCACGCTCGAGGTATGCCCGTCGTCCAACGTGGCGCTCGGGGTGGCGGCCACTGCGGCGGCTGTGCCGCTGCGGCCGCTGCTTGATGCCGGGATCAGGGTTGCGCTCGGCGCGGACGACCCGCTGCTGTTCGGGCGGCGCCTGACCGCCCAGTACCAGCTCGCCCGGCAGGCACACGGCCTCGCCGACGACGAACTCGCCGGGCTGGCGCGAATGTCGGTGCGCGGGTCGGCCGCTCCCGCCGCGGTGCGGGCCGGGCTGCTCGCCGGCATCGACCGGTGGCTGGCATCCCCCCAGGACGCCACGCCCGGCCCTGGTGCCTGCCCTCCCGGCCCGGTGACGGCCGCCGCTATCCCGGCGCCTCCAGGGCATCGCGGATCCTGACGGCGTTGACGGCCACGTTGGCGCCCAGCAACTCACGGCTGAGGTCGATGATTTGCACATCGCACACAGTCGTGGACGTGGCCCACACGCAGTTCTCGACGCCCTCCGTGTCCGCGCACGCCATCACGCCGCCGTGCGGCCCGGGCGGCTCTGTCGTGTACGTGTACCCCTGCTCTTCGACCGCGCTGACCGCGGCGGCCGGATGGAACGTCCCCCGCAAGCCCACGACATTGATCGAGCGGTAGAAATTCGGGACTCTCGGAGACTGGTACTCGAGCGTGGTCGACGACGTCGCCGTGCCACCGCCGTCCATGGTCAGCAGGAGCTTGTTCTCGCTGGCCACCGTCTGGCCCAACTGCTGCGATTGCGTCGAGTTGTCCAGCGGCAACCCGCAGAGTGCCGCCGGTGCGACGAACTTCCACGGCCCGCTTCCTCCGGCCGGCCGGCCCGCCGTGACGCACGCCGACGGGCCCATCGCGCTCGCGCTGAGGCCGATGCTGGCCGACGGCGACGCCTTGCTGGGTGACGGGTGGGGTGCGGCGGGCTTGCTGCCCGCCGACGAGCAGGCGGCGACGGCGATCGCGAGCAGGGCGCTGCGGGTTGCGGTCCCCAGCCAGGTCCAGAGCCGTCGACGGTGTGCCGACACGGCGGGGCCGCCGTTACAGGCCAGCAACGGGACCTCTAATCGCGCATGCCGGGAGAGCGGGCGCAGAGCCATGTTGTCGTCCTCCTTGCAACAGAAGGCTCCTGGTCCGGCGCAGCCGACCGGTTCAGCCGCCAATCTGCGACGGGACGTGCTTGGTCTCACCTTCCCAGAGATCCACGTCCTCGGTCATCCACGCCTGGCGGCGGCGCTCCTTGTCTCGCTGGCCGGAGCCGGGACCGCCAGACATTGGGATCCCGTCACCGGACTCGGCCCCGGGGGAGGCGATGGCGTCGTCGGCTCCGACGAACCCGGTCGCTCCGCTGTTGCCGGCGCCCACGCCGCCGTCGGCGAAGCCGCCTTCCGCGCCTGCTCCCATGTCGCCCGGGCCGGTGCCGATCATTCCGTCGGGGCCGACCACGGCGCTGTCGCCGGGCGAGTCGCCCGCGATGTCCTCACCGATCAGGCCCTGGCCGCCAGGGCCGCTGCCACCGGCGCCAACCGGGTCGCCGGCACCGCCGGGACCGCCGCCGAGGCCGCCAGGATCGGCGCCATCACCGGGAACGCCACCCAGCCCGCCCGGATCGGCGCCACCCGGGACGCTGCCGACTGGAACCGGGTCAGCATCGCCCGGGACGCCGCCGAGGCCGCCGGGATCGGCGCCATCACCAGGAACGCCACCCAGCCCGCTGGGATCGGCGCCATCACCGGGAAGGCCGCCGGCCGGAACCGGATCGGCGCCGTCACCCGGCACCCCACCAGCCTCGCCGGGATCGACGCCACCGGGCCCGCCGCCTGGGTCGCTGGGGGCGGGATCGCCCGGCACTGTTCCGCCCGGCACCGGAACGGCGCCTACTGGGTCTGGCGCGGGGGTCCCGCCGGGAACTCCACCGGGAGCGCCGCCGCCCGGGACGGTGCCGGTGGTCCCCGTGCCGGGCACGCTGCCGGTGCCGCCCGGGGGAAGGCCGGCCAGTGTCGTGCCCGGTGAGGTGCCCGCGGGTCCGGTGCCGGGCGATACGCCGGAGGTACCACCGGGGACGCCGCCGGTAGCGCCGGCAGCCCCGCCGGTGCCCGGGCTCCCCGGGCTGACGCCGGCCGGCCCGCCGCCGGGGCTCGCGGCCGCGGCCGCCGCGCCCGCGGCCACGCCGCCGCCCGGCCCGGTGATCGTCGCCACCTGCTTGCCCAGGGTGTCGTTCGGCAGGTTCTTGGTGACCGTGGTCGGCAGGTTGCTGTTGGCCTCCACCAGGTTCTCGTTGAACTGCTGCAAGGCCGCCTGAGCGGCCTTGTTCCCGGCGGTGGTCTTCGGCGCCGTGAAGCTCTGGTAAGCCGGGATGATCTGGCCCAGCCAGGTCAGCACGGCTCCGGTCTGCGTGCTGGCCTGCGCGAGGCTGCTCGCCGTCTCGTGTAGCTGCTGGAAATTGGTCACCGCGGTCTGCGCGGCCGTGCCGCCCCAGTTCTCGCTCAGCACCTGCACGTGCTTGACCAGGGTGTCCGCGATCTGCGACAGCAGCTTGCCCGCGGCCGTGTGCACGTCGCCCGACTGCTGCACCATGCTGCCTTCGGGAAGGAAGGAGAACATCTCCTCGATATTTGCCGCCGTGAGCCCGGTGACCGAAATCGGCGTCACCGGCGACTGCTTTACGGGGAACGAGTTTCCCTGGATGGTGCCGAACCCGGGGTCTTCCATTCGCATGGTGGGGTTCCTCTTTCTCGGCCGTCAGGACGGCGGTCAGCCGGTCGCCTCCGCGCCGACCCGGCTCGCGGCGCTCTGCGTCGTGGCGTCGGCGTCGCTGTAGTTTTGCGCCGCCTTGCCCACGTTGGTGGCCACCATGTCGTACGCCGAATTCAGCGCCTGCATGAACTGCGTGAGCGCCTCGTACGCGTTGAGTGCGTTGCTGCCGAACCCGTCCGCGGTGTCCCAGCCGCCGATCGCCGAGCCGAAGGCACCGTAGCTGGTGAGCTTCGACAGAGCGTCAGCCAGTCCGGTGAGGTCGCTGACCATCTGGGCCTTGACCGAAGTGAGCTGGTCCGGATCTACGCGGAACTCCCCGCCGGCCTTCAGGCCCTTGGGAAAGGCCGACGACGAAGTCTTCGGCATATGAAGGCCCTCGACCTTCACCGAGTCCTTCAGCGGGGCGCTGGCCGCCGCCGCCTCCTGGTCCAGCTTCTCCTGCTGCTCAAGCGCCATCACATCGGCGATCGCGCCCATCCAAACCTCCGCTGCCGATATCCGTCATCTCCGACCGGCCGTTACGAACGGCGTGCCGCGCCGCGAGCCGCCCGGCACGCCGCCCATATCAGCTAAAACATTGCCGCGTTGCTGCGCTCCGCGTTCTGGTAGTTGACATTGGCGTCACCGATCACCGAGCTCATCGCCGTGATGACCGAACCCATGTCCCCGATGGCCTGAGTCCAGATCGCATGCGCCTGCTGATAGGCGGCCTGCGCGGAACCCTCCCAGCTGGACAGGTGAGACTGGAGCTGCGCCTGCAGGTCGCTGACCGTGCTGGTCAGCCCGTTGTATGCGGAGGCGAAGGCAGCCTCGCCCTCGCCCAGGGCGCCAAAGTTGGCAAGAACGAAGTCGCTCATGTGTATCTCTCCTTGCTCAGCGGTTCAGCGCGGCGCTGATCTTGTTCGCCGAGCTCTGGTTCGCGTTCTCGACCGTGGTGTAGTTCTTGCCCGACTGCTGCAGCTTCTCGCCCAGGTAGTCCAGAGCCTGGATCACCTTCTGGAAGTCGACATTGAACTGGTTGAACGCGCCAGTGAACGTCTGGGCTGCCGCCCCCTGCCAGCCGCCCATCATGCTCTCGTGGGCGCTGGCGAGATTGCTCTGCAAGCCCCGGATCGTCCCCACAGCCGACTCCACCTGCGAAGCAGCCTGGGCCATCAAAGCCGCATCATGCTGGCTTACAGCGGCCACTGCCGCACCTCCTGTCCGTGACGTCTCGTCATCCCGCCCTGCGCTTGGATGATCTTGCTCGTCCGGGGCGGAGTTGCCGCGACCGGCTCCCTTGCCCCGTTACTCCCCACCACGCAGCCGGGAGCCGCGCGGTTCAAGGGAACACGGCTAATTCAAGCCAAGCCGGACAATGGTGTCAACCAGGACAAGGGACTACGCAGCGTGATCGGCGCAAATCGAAATTCCGGGCCCACCTGGAGCCCTTCTGACTTGCGCCTTTTCGGCCTTCCCGTAATGCAGTAACGTGCGCGTCACCGAATCTTTACCCACTGGCAGACACCGGCCTGTCGGCCAGGGCCGGGTCGAGGGCGGGGCCCGGCGGGATCAGGTGCACCACGCCCGCCGGCAGCAGCACCGCCTGCGACAGGCTGTACCCCAGCATCCCGATCACTCCGGTGCTCGCGAGCGCGTACCTGCGGCCGTCGGCGATCAGGAAATAGCTGACCACGCCGTTGTCGGAGCCAGCCGAAGGATCGGCCGCCACCAGCGCTCCGGCACCGGGCGGCAGCGTTACCTGCCCGACGTCCGCCGACACCCCGGTCGCCACGCCTCCCGACGGCAGCGTGCCCCCGGTTTCGACGTGGCCGCCGAGCGCGGTGCCGGTGACGGCGGTGCCACCGCCCGAATAGACCATGCACAGCGGCGTGGACGCCGCGGGCGTCACGACGGCCGGAACGCTGGTCGGCAGGCCGGCATGCGGCAACTGGACGGCCGATTGATGATTGGCAACCTGTCCGAGCGTCAGCGTGGCCTTCGGTGAGGCGCCCGGCTCGGATTCCAGCAGCTGCGCCTGCATCGGCGAAATCGCGGCCAGGCCACCGCGCAACATCACGTCGTACTGGGTGCCGCCCGGCGAGCTCACCTGGTAGACCTGACCGACCTGCACGGATCCGCCGGCAGGCCCGGTCACGGTATGTCCCTTGTCGGCGATCACCGGCGCGGTGAAGGCCGGGCCCTGCGGCAGGGCGTTGAGCCAGACCGTTGGCACCGTGACCGCCGTCACCACGGGCGTCGACGGGCTCCGCAATGCCTGGGTCATGTTCGGCTGGACCGCCATGCGCTGCCCGTTCCAGATCACCCAGTCCTGGTTCTGCGCCTTGACGAGCATGGCGTCGCTTCCCAGCGGCCTGCCGCCCACGCTGGCGCCGCCGACCAGGGCCGTGGTGACCTGCGAGCCGAACGGATTGCTGCTGGTGTCCGTGCACACCGACCAGGGCTGCCGGACCAGCAGGCCGGACGTGGGCAGCGGCTCCGGCAACCCGGCGATGCCGATCTCCGGGCCGCGCGCGAACTTCGTCAGCGCCGACTGGTCCACGGTCTGCTGGTTCAGCGGCGAGTTGCCGAGCGCCAGCCGGGCCGATGCGTAGTTGACCACCGGGCAGAGCTTGTTGCCATCGCAGAACACGAACGGCGTACCGGTCTGCTTGTCGATGACCAGCATGCCCGGAGTGTTCGAGATCGAGGAGCTGCCGTGGCCGAGCAGGCCCAGAATGAAGAACAGCCCGGTCACGATCACGGCGACGAACACCCCTGAGAACACCGCCACGTTCAAGCGGCGCAGCGGCTGGTCGGGGACGTCGGGCTCGCCGCGCAGCAGCGCCAGCGACGCTCGCTGGGTCATCAGCCGGTGGGCCTGGAAGAGGTCCCTGCGGCTCTGCATGGTCATGATTCCTGGGCCTTCCGGTCAGCCGCCCAGCCCGCGTGCCTTGCCGAAGACCCCGGCGAGGCCGAGCGCCAGCGGGAACAGGCCAACGTTGAGCAGCGTGTCGGAGATGTCGGCGATGCGGCCCCAGAACGGCGATGGGCGGCGGCCGGGCAGCCACAGGCCGACGACGGCGACGAGCGCGGAGCCAGCGATCAGCGGCCCGAGCGCGAGCGCCAGGTGCTTCGCCTGGGAAGACCCGTGGATCGGGCCGGCCGCGAGCAGTATCAGGCCGCCGAAGCCGGGGATCAGCAGCCAGAGCCGCTGAGCGAGGCCCTGGAAGAGCCGGGACCGCAGCAGCAGCACGCAGGCGAGCACCACGCAGGAGATCATGCCGAGCCAGCCGCGGGTGAACGCGAGCACCACCTCGGCGAAGCCCGCCACCAGGCCGATGCCTGAAGCGGAGCCGGTCACGAAGCGGTCGGCCACGGCCGTCCGGTCGAATACCTCGGCACCGTCGATGGTCAGCGTGTCCTTCCTCAGGTCATCGGCATGCCTCGGCACCTCGGGCAGCGTCATCCGCGCCATCCGGAACGAGACCGCGGGAATCAGCGGGGTGAGCGCGAGTATCAGAACGGCCATGAGCGCGGCGGCTGCCGCGAGGCCGATGCCGAAGGCGTAGCCGAGCCACGCGCCGACCACGCCGAGCAGCCCGGCGATCACGAGGCCGAAGAACAGCGACACCTCCGCCGACCCCGCGGCGGCGATCACCGCGGCCAGCGCGACCGCGGCCAGCGCCGACACCATTTCCACGGCACCCAGGTGCGACAGCGCCGCCGATCTGGCGGGCGTGAGCAGCCCCGCCAGGAACGCATACGGGGCCGCCGCGTAGCCGAGCAAGACGCCGGCCCGCGGGTCGCCGACCGCCCTGGACACCGCCACGACCGCGAGCAGCAGCGCCACGGCCACGCCCGCCGCCGTGGCGGCGGGCACCGGCCACGGCGGGCCGGACCGCAGGATGAACACCGTGCCGGCAACCAGCGCGGCAGCGACCGCTCCCAGGGCCACCCACCGCGCGTTGCCCGAGGTCCACCGGCCCGGACGGTCGCTCAGCCGGCTGGCGATCACGTCGGCGACGTCGTCGAACGTCATCGCCGGCAACTGCTCGCGGTGCGGGCGCAGATAGATGATCTCCCCGTCGCGCAGGCCGACCTGCATCGGCGTCATGGACGGGGAGAAGGGCCCTTCTCCCAGGCGCTGCAGCACCCACCCGCCCTGCTCGCCAACGACGTCGGGCCCGTCCAGGCCCGCGTACTTCGCGACGGTGGGAAACAGGTCGGCGAACGAAACGTAGCCGGGAAGCGCGACGTCCACCCGCCGGGACGGCCCGATCACGGTGACCCGGCACACCTCTGTGCCTCCTGGCGAAGTCATCGGCCTCCCTCCGTGCGCCTGCCGTATATATGGTTTACGTTCCTGCACTGCCCGCGATGTCGGAAATGCGGCCGTAGAATGATAACTCGCTGCAGTGCGGACCAACCGGGTCAATCGCGCTGAGCGCCTTACCCGGAGGGACACCAGAAAGGCAGCCCGTGAGCACCGTCATCGTCCGCCGAACGGAGCGGCGCGACGCGCCGGAGCTGCCAAGCGGCGAGATCATGCTCCAGTCCCCGCCGGAGATCCCCGAGGTCACCACCGACGGCTTCCGCCAGACGCTGATGTACCTGCCGATGCTGGTGATGACCGTCGGGATGACGGCCGCGTTCGCCGGGAACAGCTCGAACAAGATCATGTATGTCGCCGGCGGAGCGATGGTCCTGGGCATGGGCGGCATGGTGGTTGCGCAGATGGGCCGGGGCAGCGGCGACCGGAAGATCAAGCTGAATGGCCTGCGCCGGGACTACCTCCGTTATCTGAGCCAGGTGCGGCGAAAGGTGCGGGGGATCGCGGCGGCGCAGCGCGAGGCACTCGAATGGGTCAGTCCTGCCCCGCGGGCACTTCCCTCGCTGCTCGTCGACCCGGAGTTGCGGCGGATCTGGGAACGGCGCCCGTCCGGCGACGACTTTGCCAAGGTCCGTATCGGCACCGGGACCCACCGCCTGGCGGTGCGGCTGGTGCCGCCGGACACGAAGCCGGTCGAGGATCTCGACCCGCTGTGCGCGGGTGCGCTGCGCCGCTTCGTCCGGGCGCACAACAGCGTCCCGAGCCTGCCGGTCGGCATCTCGCTGCGTGCGTTCGCGCGGATCGCCGCGGGAGGCGAGCCCGACGTCGTCTACGGCATGCTCCGGGCGATGATCGCGCAGGTCGCGATCTTCCACTCCCCCGACGACGTCCGGATCAGCGTGTGCGCATCGCGGGAGCGGATCTCGTGGTGGCAGTGGATCAAGTGGCTGCCGCACAACATGCATCCCACCGAGATCGACGCGGCGGGGCCGGTCCGGTTGATGGCTCCCGTCCTGCCGCAACTCGAGGCGCTGATCGGCGCCGAGTTCGCGGGCCGTCCGCAGTTCACGCCGGGCCGGTCCGCCGCCCTGCCGTTCCACATCGTGATCATCGATGGCGGCGAGGGAATGGCGGACTCGCGGCTCGGCACGGACGGCATCGAGGGCGCCGTGCTCATCGACCTCACCCGGGACGCGGTGACCACTCCGGGGAGCTCGGCCACCCCGGCCCTCCGCCTGCACGTCACCTCCGGCGGCACGGAAATGATCACGAGGGACCGGACCGGCACCGAGGTGCGCTCGCCGATCGGCGTCCCCGACTTCATGTCTCTCGCCGAGGCCGACGCGTTCGCGAGGAGCATGGCGCCGTTGCGGCCCGGCACCGGCGGGCCGGCCGACGACCCGCTGGCCGCCGACACCACGCTGACGGCGCTGCTCGGCATCTCGAGCCCGTTCATGGTCGATATCGGGACCCAGTGGCGGTCGCGGCCGGCGCGCGCCCGGCTGCGGGTGCCGATCGGCAGCGACGCCGACGGGCAGCCAGTCGAGCTGGACATCAAGGAGTCCGCGCAGGGCGGCATGGGCCCGCATGGCCTGGTCGTCGGCGCGACCGGCTCAGGCAAGTCCGAGCTGCTGCGGACGCTGGTCCTGGGCATGGCAATGACGCACTCCCCCGACGTGCTCAACTTCGTCCTCGTCGACTTCAAGGGCGGTGCGACCTTCCTGGGCCTCGAGGACCTGGCCCACGTGTCTGCCGTGATCACGAACCTGGCGGACGAGCTGCCACTGGTCGACCGGATGCGCGACGCGCTGAACGGCGAGCTCGTCCGCAGGCAGGAACTGCTGCGCGCGGCGGGCAACTATGCCTCGCTGCGCGACTACATCAAGGCTCGCGAGCAGGGCGCCGACCTGCCGGCGGTGCCGTCGCTGTTCGTGGTCATCGACGAGTTCTCCGAGCTCCTCTCGGCCAGGCCGGAGTTCATCGACGTCTTCGTCATGATCGGCCGGGTGGGCAGGTCGCTCGGCGTGCACCTGCTGCTCGCGTCGCAGCGCCTCGAGGAAGGCCGGCTGCGCGGCCTGGACACGCAGCTTTCCTACCGGATCGGCCTTCGCACGTTCTCGGCCGCCGAGTCACGCGTGGTGCTCGGCGTCCCCGACGCGTACGAACTGCCGCCGGTCCCCGGCAACGGCTACCTGAAGACCGGCACCGAGGAGATGACGAGGTTCAAGGCCGCCTACGTCTCCGGGCCCGCCGTCACCGGGCAGGCGCGCACGCAGCACCGCAAGCTGCGGCCGATGATCGTGCCGTTCGGCCCGGGGTACGTCCGCCCGGAACTTGCCGGAGACGAGCCGCAGCCGGGGTCAAGCCCCGCCGAGTCCGCCGAGAGCGTGCTCGACGCGGTGGTGGCGCAGCTTGCGGGGCACGGCCCGGCGGCGCACCAGATCTGGCTGCCGCCGCTCGACGTGCCCCCGGCGCTGGATCAGCTTCTCCCCCAGCTGTCGATCACGCCGCAGTTCGGCTGCGCGGCCGAGGACCCGGCGATCCGCGGCAGACTCCGCGCGATCACCGGGATCGTGGACCGTCCGTTCGAGCAGCGACGTGACCCGCTGCTGGTGGACCTCTCAGCGGGCGCGGGCCACGCGGCCGTCGTGGGCGCGCCACGCAGCGGCAAGTCGACGATGCTGCGGACCCTGATCTGCTCGCTGGCGCTGCTGCACACGCCGCAGGAAACGCAGTTCTACTGCCTGGACTTCGGCGGCGGCGCTCTGGGCGCGCTGTCAGCGCTGCCGCACGTCGGTGGCGTGGCCGCCAGGCTGGACGCGGTCCGGGTGCGGCGCACGGTGGCCGAGGTGCAGGCCGTGCTCACCCGCCGGGAGCGGGAATTTGCCGAGCGCGGCATCGAGTCGATCGCCGCGTACCGCAGGATGCGGGCCAGCGGCGAGATCGCCGGGGACGGGTTCGGCGACGTGTTCCTCGTCGTCGACGGCTGGCTCACGCTGCGCCAGGACTTCGAGGCACTCGAGCAGACGATCACCGCGATCGCGGCCAGGGGGCTGGGTTACGGCGTGCACGTGCTGGCGTCGGCCGGGAAGTGGTCGGAGTTCCGGCCGGCGGTCCGCGACCTCTTCGGTAGCCGGATGGAGCTGAGGCTGGGCGACCCGTACGAGTCTGAGATCGACCGGAAGCTGGCGGCAAACGTGCCGGAGTCCGCGCCGGGCCGCGGTCTCACCAAGGACGGCCTGCACTTCCTGACCGCGCTGCCGCGCATCGACTCCCATCCGGACGCCGACAGCCTCGCGGACGGCGTGCAGAAGCTGGTGGAAACGGTCGCGGTCGCCTGGCAGGGGGATCCGGCGCCGCCGGTGCGACTGCTCCCGGACGTGCTCCCGGTCAGCGCGCTGCCCGGCGCCGCGCAGACCGGCACGAAGATCCCGTTCGGGGTGGACGAGAGCACGCTGTCTCCCGTGCTCCTGGACTTCGGCGCCGACGCGCACCTGCTGGTGTTCGGCGACACCGAGTGCGGGAAGTCCAACCTGCTGCGGCTGATCGCCGAGAGCGTGGCCGACCGGTACACGCCGGACCAGGCGCGGCTGATCTTCATCGACTACCGCAGGTCGCTGATTGACAGCTCAGACTCTGAGCACACGATCGGCTACGCCGCCTCCTCGGCCGCCGCGGCCCCGATCATCAACGACGTACGTGAGGCGATGACGCAGCGGCTGCCGCCGCCCGACCTCACCCCGCAGCAACTGCGCACCCGGTCGTGGTGGAAGGGTTCGGACCTGTTCCTGGTCATCGACGACTACGACCTCGTGTCCGGGACCGCCAACCCGCTGCTCGCCATCGTCGACCTGATCGCCCAGGCTCGCGACATCGGACTGCACCTCATCATCGCCCGGTCGGCCGGCGGCGCCGGGCGGGCCCTGTTTGACCCGATCATCCAGCGGGTCCGCGAGATGGGCTCGCCCGGGCTGATCATGTCCGGCAGCAAGGACGAGGGAGCGCTGGTCGGCAGCGTCAAGCCGCAGCCGCAGCCGCCGGGACGCGGCTTCTTCGTCGAGCGGAAGGCCGGAAGCCAGCTCGTCCAGGTGGCGCTGCTCGACGACGGCACGATGGCGCCGACGGGCCAGCACCACGCGATCTCAGCGCCCACCCACGGCTAGCTTCCTGCGCGCCAGCGCCGGCGCCGGCCCGCCCTGATGACCACGGCTCCGATCGCGATCAGCCCGGCCAATACGAGAGCGACCGCGGCAACCGCGAGCGCCGTCCGCTGCGCCCCGACGTCCGGGGGCGGGGCACGATCCACCGCCACGGGCTGGGGCCTGGGCGTCGGCGACGGGCTCTGCGCGGCGGCGGGCGGGAGTATCGCGGTGACCGCCTGCAGCGGGTCGACCAGGCCGTCGCCGGTTCCCGGCCCGGCGCTGCCGTCGGCCGTCTGCTCGATCCGGCCGACAACCTCGGGCACGCTCAGGCTGGGGTAGCGGGAGCGAACCAGCGCGGCGACGCCGGACACGAACGCCGTCGCGAAGCTGGTACCGGACAGGTTGTTGACCGAGTATCCGTCCGGGGCGGTGCTGGTGATGTCCACGCCGGGAGCGGTGACCGCGACGTGCGAGTGCGGATTGGAGAACGAGACCAGCGAGCCGTCCTTGGCCACCGCACCGACGGACAGAACCCCCGGGTAGCTCGCCGGGTAACAGGGTCCCCGGCAGTTCTCCTGCCCCTCGTCGTTCCCTCCCGCGGCCACGATGACGGATCCGTGCCTCAGCGCGAACGTGACGGCCGAGGCCAGTTCGGGAGCGTTGCTGCTCGTTGTGACCGAGACGTTGATCACCTGCGCGCCCTCCAGCGCCGCGTCGCGGATTCCCTCGGCCAGCAGAGCTACCGTGCTCGTCTCCTGACTGTTCACCTTGACCGACAGGATTCTCGCCTGGGGCGCCACGCCCTCGAACGGATTGCCCTGTGCCTGCACCCTGGCCGCGATGATGCCCGCGATCGCCGTGCCGTGACCCTCACCGGAGCAGTCCTGGAATCCGGTACCGGTGAGGTCGATGGCCGTCACCTTGCCCGCGAGCTGCGGGCTGGCGTCCACGCCGCTGTCCACCACGGCGACCGTTATGCCCCTGCCCTCGGTCAGCGGCCACACGCTGCTCCAGTCAAGCGCGCGCTGCGCCCAGGGAACCGAGCGGACCTTCGTGCTGACCTGATTCGAGTCCGTGCACTGCTGGCTCGGCGCGGGCTCGGTCGGCACCGGAACCGGTACCGATGGGGACGGCGGCGGCTTTGACTTCGACGGCTTGGACGTGGGCTTCGCAGACGGCTTGGGCGGCGGCTTGGTGGCCACCGCGCTGAGCGACCCCGTCGCCGAGTCCGCGGCGGCGGCCGCGGGCGCCTGGGCCGCCGCGACGAGGGCCAGGGCTGCCGCGCAGACGGCGATCCGCCTCATCTGAAGGCCGCCTCCGTGAATAGACGCATGCCGCGAATCCGTAAACGCACATAGGCTACGTAACGGCCGCGCTATCGCGCAGCCATCGCGACTGGAATGACAACGGTCATTTTGCTGCAAATAGGCGATCGGCGATGAGCTGGCCGCTGGTTGCCGCCCTCGCCGTGGCGGGCCTGCCGATCGGCTGGTGCCTGCGCACCGTCGTGGTCCGCCTCGCCGTCCCCGCTGGCGAGCCGGCCCGTGCCGGCTGCCCGGCGTGCGGGCACGGGATCCCGGCTCCCGGCCGCCGGCTTCGCCCCGCGGTGGGACCCTCCGGGCGCTGCCCGGTGTGCCGGGCACGCGTCGGCCCGCCGCCGCTGGCGGTCGAGGTGCCGACCGCGGTCCTGCTGGGCCTGCTCGGCGCCCGCATCCACCCCGGCCTCGTGCTCGCGGCCGCGTGCTGGCTTGCCGTCGCCACGGTCCCGCTTGCCTGGATCGACGCCGCCGTCCAGCGGCTCCCCGACGTGCTCACCGTGCCCGCCTACGCCGGAACCGCTGGCTTGCTGCTGCTGGCCGCGGCGGCCGGCGGGCACTGGCACAGCATGATCCGCGCGGCGGTTGGCGGGCTGGCCCTTGCCGTCGCCTACGCGGCCCTCGCGGTCGTGAGCCGGTCCGCGGTCGGGCTCGGTGACGCCAAGCTCGCGGCCGGCCTCGGCACGATGCTGGCCTGGGCCGGCTGGCCCGTGCTGGTCGCCGGCACCTTCACGGGATTCCTGCTCGCCGCCGGATACGGGCTCGGCTTGCTGCTGCTGCGCCGTGGCTCCTGGCGGCGGCGAATCCCGTTCGGCCCGTTCATGATCGCTGGAGCGTTCCTCGCCCTGCTGGCGGCCTCGTTATGACGGGCCGGGCCGGTCAGAGCTCGGTGCCGATCAGCACCGGCTCGTTGACCAGTTCGACCCCGAAGGCCTGCCGGACGCCGTTCCTGATCTCCCGCGCCAGCCCGACCAGGCTGGCGCTGGTCGCGCCGCCGGCATTCACCAGCGCCAGGGTGTGCTTGGACGAGATGCGAGCGCCGCCGTCGCCCGGATATCCCTTGCCGAAGCCGGCCTGCTCGATCAGCCACGCGGCCGGAACCTTGACCTGGCCGTCCCCGGAGGGAAAATGCGGCACGATGACCTCGCCGGCCGCCGCGCCCGCCTTGGCTGCCGCCCTGCGCCGCACGTCCGCGAGCTGGCCGTCGCCAAGAACCGGGTTCGTGAAAAAAGATCCAGCGCTGCGGGTGTCCGGGTCGGCGGGATCCAGCACCATCCCCTTGCCGCGGCGCAGCGCGAGCACGGCCGAGCGGACGTCGGCGAGCGGCGCCCTGCCGGCGTCGCCGGTACCGAGCACCCTGGCCAGCTCGCCGTAGCGGACCGGAGCGGACAGCGGGTCCCTGCTGAGCCGGAACGTCACGCCGAGCACGACGAATCTTCCGGTCGCGGCTCCCGCGTCCAGAGCGGCGCGGCCGCGCTGGGCGCCGACGCTGCGCTTGAACGCGCTCGTCCGGTAGCCGAAGCCGCACTCGGCGTTGGCCAGCGTGGCGATCGTGCCGCGCAGCCGGTCGTAGGCCCGCACGGCGACGACGGTCTCGGAGACCTCCTGGCCGTACGCGCCCACGTTCTGGATGGGCGTGGCGCCGGCCAGGCCGGGGATGCCGCAGAGGCACTCGATCCCGGACAGCCCCTCGGCCACGCACCGCTCGGCCAGCGAGTCCCAGTCCTCGCCGGCGGCCACTTCCACGGTGACGCCGTCGCCGTCACCGGCGATGCTGACCCCGCTGGTGGCGACCCGTACCACGGTTCCGGGAAAACCCTCGTCGGCCACGACCAGGTTGCTGCCGCCGCCGAGGACGAGCACCGGCTCGCCGGCGGCATCCGCGTCGCGCACCTCGGCGATGACCTGGTCATCCGTGCTCGCGTCGACGAAGCGGGCGGCCGGGCCGCCAACCCCGAGCGTCGTGTACCCGGCGAGCATCACCTGCTCACGCACGGTTAGCGCCATTCCTCCCTCTCCTGGTCACTTCCTGCGCCGGCGGGACGGCCCGGGGCATGAGCCTACGGCGTACTCGCAGGTCAGCAACACCGGGTTGGCGTCTCGCCGGCGGGACGGCGCTGCAAGCGGAGGGGAAGGCGTGGGACGGCGCGGCGCGCTCCCGCTAGGGCAGCCGCACCACGGCGCGCGCCCGGGTCAGGACCTTGTCGTCGCCGGACCTGGCCGTGAGCGCCAGGACCACGCGGTTGCCGTCCAGCTTCTCCTCAACCGTGCCGCTGATCACGATCGTCGCGCCGATGTCGTCGTCGGGCACCACGACCGGGGAGGAGAACCGGACGCCGAACTCGACGACCGCGGCGCCAGGCCCGGCCCAGTCGGTGACGAAGCGCCCGGCCTGCGCCATCGTGAACATGCCGTGCGCGATCACGTTCGGCAGCCCCACGGCCTTCGCGATCCGCTCGTTCCAGTGGATCACGTTGAAGTCGCCGGAGGCACCGCAGTACTTGACCAGGCTGAGCCGGGTGGCCGGATAGTTCACCGCCGCGATCTCGGTTCCCGCCGTGACGTCGTCGTACGCGACCGTGCTAGCCCGGGGGGACGACCCCACGGAACTCCCTGTGGTCATGCGGCACCGCCCCGTTCCACCAGCGTCGAGTGCGCGGTGCACACGTGCTCACCGTCGACGGTGACGATCTCGGTCTTGGTGGTCATCAGCACGTTGCGGCCGGCATTCCTGATGTCCGTGATCGTCGCCTGCGCGGTGACCACGTCGCCCGCCCTCAGCTGCCGGGAGTACTCGAACCGCTGCTCGCCA
>Ga0335074_10004858_pt1 | contig 18554 bp, 15 predicted proteins | sample Lox_Sample_23_FD_206715 | JGI IMG/M metagenome (GOLD analysis project Ga0335074, IMG submission 206715) | Soil microbial communities from Loxahatchee National Wildlife Refuge, Florida, United States - Lox_Sample_2.3 | ecosystem: Environmental > Terrestrial > Soil > Wetlands | place: USA... | reverse complement strand
CTTCGGCCTTCGGCTGCACCCCGGCTCAGTTCGAGTCGATCGTCGCCTACGCGGCCGCGAGCGCGCCGGTGCTGCCGGTGCGCGACGTGCTGGCCAGGCTCGGTTTCGCCGGCGACCGGCCGGCCGAGCAGCAGGCCGCCTAGCGACAGAACGGCAAACCGACCCGGAAACCCCAGGCAAGCCGGTGCACCGCCGGCTCGATCATCCAGCGCGTGCCGTGCAGCACCGCAACCAGGATGCCGCCGCCCAACAGCAGCCAACCAAGCGGCAGCGCCGGCGCGGTATCGCGGCTCAGCACGGCGCGGAGCACCGCGACCGCGCCGGTTCCGACGGCAAATCCCAGCGCGATCTCGCTGCGCGAATGGTCGTGCAGCGCTACGCGCGACAGCGCGATGCCGACGATCGTGACAGCGGCGGCCATCCCCACCGTCCGCCGCTGGCTTGATGGCAATCGCGCGCCGATCAGCAGCGCCAGCGAACCGTAGACCGCGGTGCTCATCGCGGCGTGCCCGCTCGGGCTGATGAGATGAACCAGTGTCAGCTCGTGCCCGCAGGCGCCGAAAACGATCTTCAGCGTGCCGATAACACCGGCACAGCCGCCGATCGCCAGCATCCACCCGAGCGCCAGCCGGCGCGGCCCGGCGGCGAAGAGGAAAATCAGGACCAACAGCGCCAGCGGCGCCGTCACCGCGCTGTCGCCGAAATCGGTGATGAAATTCCAGACCGTGGACAAGATCAGGCGGCGGGTTTTTGGACCATCGGCTCTGACATTATCGCCTCGACGGCCGCGAGATTGGCCACGAGATGCGCCTCGTCGAGCATCGAGCACAGCACGACGGCAACGCTGGGCGCTGCCAGCGCCTGCGCCAGCATCATCGGATAGGCGTCGCCATGGGCGGCGAGCCGCCTGGCGACCCGGGCGCCACCGGCAAACGGGCTGTGGCAGATAAAGCGGCGGGCGCCGGCCGGCAGTCGCTCGGCGTTGCGCGCGGTGACGCTGTTGGGGAACTGGTAGAGCAGCGTATCGCCCCACACCGCGTTCATCGCCCTGACCGTGTCGATATCGCTCGCGACGCCATAGGCGCGAATTTTCCCGCAAGCGATCTGGGCGTCGAGAAAATCCTTGAGCTCGCCGGTCAAATCCTCCGCCGCGCAATCGTGCAGGAACCAGATGTCGAGATAATCGGTCTTGAGCGCCGCGAGGCTCTGATCGAGCGCCGCCTGCGCCGCGGGGAGCGAGAAGCGGTCGGCCGCCTGCGCCGCGCCGCCCGCCAGCGAGCGCAGCACCGCGCGCGCGCCAGGCACCCGGGCGGCAAGCTGCTGCGCGATCGGCTTCAGCGCCTTCAACGCGCCCGCCGCGCGCGGGGCGGAAAGACCGAACTTGCTGGCGATCACCACCTTGTCGCGCCGCCCCTTCAGGGCTTCGCCGACCAGCGCCTCGGCCTCGCCATAACCGTACAGCCGGGCGACATCGAAATGCGTGATCCCGCCGTCAAGCGCGGCGGCGATCGCGCGCAGCGACTGGGCGCGCCCGATACGGCCCATCACACCGCCGCAGCCAAAGCCGAGCCGCGACGACGGCGGCAGGCCGTGAGCAAGGGTTAGGTAATCCATCGGGTCCACACTGTTTTGGTCCCACGGGGGCCAGACGTCCAACCCATGCTTACGCGATGATCCGTCAAGAAATCCCTTCCGCGCCGGGTGTTGGTGTCCCCCTGGGCGACCCGCCGGTGCTGATCGTCGGCGCGGGACCGGCCGGCATCGTCCAGGCGCTCGAATTGCGCCGCCACGGGATCGACGTGACCGTGCTCGCCGGCGGCGGAGACGGGTTCGATCCCGAGTTCCAGGAATTGGCCGACGCCGAGATCGCCGATCCGGCGCGTCACGCGCCGATGCGGATCGCGGTGCGCCGCGCGCTCGGCGGCACGTCGTGGCTGTGGGGCGGACGCTGCGTCCCGTTCGACGAGATCGACTTCGCCGACCGCCCGCATGTCCCGCACGGCGGCTGGCCGCTGGGCCACGACGAGATCCGGCCCTGGTACGATGTCGGCATGCGCTACCTCAACGCCGGCGCGGCGCAGTTTTCCGCACCGTTGGCGCCTGCCGGCGCGATGGCGGAATGCCGCATCGACCGGCTGGAGCGCTGGAGCGAGCGGCGCAATCTGCGCTGGCTGCATGCCGACGCGCTCGAACGCGACCCTGGCCTTAAGATTATGCTCGGCGCGGTGGCGACCGGCCTCGACGTCGATCCCATCACCGGCCATGTCGATGGCGTCAGCGTCTCCCTGCCGTCCGGCCGCCGCACGACAATGCGGGCGCGGGCGGTCGTGCTCGCCTGCGGCGGGCTGGAAACGACGCGGCTCATGCTCGCCGCGCGGCTCGAGCAACCGCGCCTCTTTGGCGGCGAAGCCGGCATGCTCGGCCGCGCCTATATGGCGCATTTCGAGGGGCGCATCGCCGATGTGGTGTTCGGCCCGGCGCTGCCCGCCGACGCATTCGACTTCTTCATCGACGGCAGCGGCCGCTACGCGCGCCGGCGCATCACCATCGACCCAGCGACGCAGCAGCGCTGCGGCCTCCTCAACATGTGCGCGTGGCCCGACAACCCGCTCCTCTCCAACCCGGCGCACAAAAGCGGGATTCTCTCACTCGCCTATCTGAGCCTGGCAACCCCCGGTCTCGGCCGCCTGCTCGAACCCGAGGCGATCCGCCGCAAATATCTCGAACATGGCGTAAAGGATGTTGCCGCGCATCTCGGCAACATCCTCGGCGGCCTGCCCGAGGCCATGCGCGAGGCGGTGAGTTTTCTCTATTGCCGCTATGCCGCGGAACCGCGGCTGCCCGGTTTCTTCCTGCGCAACAAAGCGCGGCGCCATGCGCTGTTCTATCACGCCGAGCAGGCGCCGAATCTGGCCAGCACCGTTACCCTGAGCGATGCGCGCGACCGGCTCGGCATGCCACGGCTCAAGATCGATTTGCGCTACAGCGCCATCGATGTTCGATCGGTCATTGCTGGGCACGAAATTATCGATCGCAACCTGCGCGCGGCGGGATTGGGCCGCCTCGAACATCATTTTCCGGAAGGGGAGCGCGCCGCGCGGATCTGGGACCAGATGACCGATGGCTATCACCAGATCGGCACGATCCGCATGGCGGCCGATCCGGCGAAGGGCGTCGTCGATGCCGATTGCCGCGTCCATGGGACGCCCAATCTCTTTGTCGCCAGCAGCGCCGTCTTTCCCACGTCAAGCCAGGCCAACCCGACGTTGTTGATCACCGCGCTGTCGGCACGCCTTGCGGCGCATGTCGCCCGGCTCGTCCGCGATCTGCCGGAGCCGAGAACCCGTGAAGCGAGGGTGGGCCGCGTCCCCGTTAGACCTTCTTTTACACGTGGGCCGCATGCTTCGCCGGTCACGATGGCCGAGTAAGTCCGGCCGCCAATTTCCGGCGAGGCAGCAAGCGTGTCGAACAACATCGTCATCATCGGCGCCGGCCCCTACGGGCTATCCGTCGCGGCGCATCTGAGCGCCCGCGGCATCGAACACCGCATCTTCGGCCGACCGATGGCGAACTGGCAGCACAAGATGCCGCGCGGCATGCTGCTCAAATCCGAAGGCTTTGCCTCGAACCTGGCGGATCCCGACGACCGGCTCACCCTCGAGGCGTTCTGCGTCGAGCATGGCCTCGCTTACGCACCCGAAGGCGTGCCGGTACCGCGCGAAAGCTTCATCGCCTATGGACAAGTCTTTCAACAGCGCTTCGTGCCCGAGGTCGAGAAGCGTACGGTCGTCGAGGTCCGCCGCTCGGGCAGCGGGTTCACCGTGCGGCTCGACGACGGTGAAGCCGTCGCCGCCGACAAGCTCGTCATCGGCATCGGCATCAGCGATTTCGCCTACCTGCCGCCAGTGTTCGACGACCTGCCGGCCGAATTCCTGAGCCATGTCTCCGCGCATGAAGACATGAGCAGCTTCAACGGCCGCACGGTCGCGGTGATCGGCGCCGGCTCCTCGGCGATCGACATCGCTGCGCTGCTGCACGAGGCCGGCGCCTCGGTGCAGCTGATCTCGCGCCGCGCCGAGCTGCCATTCCACACGCCGCCCGAGCCGTATCGCTCGTGGCGCGACCGTCTCCGCGCGCCGATGACCGGGATCGGCCCCGGCTGGCGCAGCACGTTTTATACCGAAGCGCCGCTGCTGTTTCACAGCCTGCCGGCCGATCTTCGGCTGAGAATCGTCAGCACCTGGCTCGGTCCCGCCGGCGGCTGGTACATGCGCGACCGGATCGTCGGCCACGTCGATTGCCTCCAAGGCTTTGCGCCGCAAGCGGCAGAGATCGCCGGCGACCGGATCAAGCTCGACCTTGCCGGCGCTTATGGCGCGCGGCGGGTTGAGACCGCCGATCATGTCATCGCGGCGACCGGCTACCGCGTCGATGTGCGCAAGATCGGCTTCCTCGACCCTGCCCTGCGCGAGGCGATCGCCACGAATTCGGGCCTGCCGATCCTCAACCGCAATTTCGAGGCGTCAGTCCCAGGGCTTTACATCGTCGGCCCCGCCGCCGCCTACAGCTTCGGACCGATGTTCCGCTTTGTGCTCGGCGCGCGCTACACCGCGCGGCGGCTGGCACGGCATCTTGCCGGCGCCGGCGTGCGCCGCCCGTCGATACAGCGGCCGGTGCTGGCGACGCGATGATGCCGGCGGGCGGTGGCTCCGCCGCGGTCCGTTCGCCGACGAACGGGCTGATGCTCGCCTTTGCGTTCACCCTGCCCTATCACGTGATGCGCACCGCCGCCGCGACGGGAATGCGCGTGCATGTATTGGGCGGCGCCGCCGCTCGCGGCCTCAAGCGGTCGCGCTGCTGCCGCGCCTACCACGAGACCGGCTGCGCCGGCGACCTCGAGACCCTGCTCGCGGAGATCGAGCGGCTGGTGCGCGACCATGCGATCGACATCGTCTTTCCGGGCGACGATGTCTCGACCCGGCTGCTTTCGGCACTCGGCGAACGGCTGTCGGCGCGCGTTATACCGCTGCCGCACATCGCAACCTTCGATCTGTTGAACGACAAGTGGAGCTTTACGCGCTTCTGCCTCGACAACGGTATTCGCGCGCCGCAGGCTTGGCTGTTCGACGACGTCGGAGAGTTCCGCAGCACGCTCGAAAGCGGCGTGGTCGCGCTGCCGGTTACGGTGAAACCGACCAACCGGTCGGGCGGGGCCGGCGTGATCCACATCCGCGAACCTCGCGAACTGGTGCGGATCGACAGCATCGACTACCGGCCGATCCTGGTTCAGCACCACATCGTCGGCGAGACGGTCAGCATCACCGCGTTGTGCGAACACGGACGTATTGTCGCCCATGTCGCGCAGCAGCGCGATGCGAGAAATTTTCGCGTGTTTGCCGACCCCGGCCTTCTCGCTGCCGTGGCGCGGCTGATCGAGCTGACGGGCTATCACGGCACGGCCAATTTCGACGCGGTGATTTCCGCGGCCGACGGCCTTGGCTACCTCGTCGAGTGCAACCCGCGCTTCTGGTATTCGATCTATCTGGTCATGATCGCCGGGCTCAATTTCGCCGCGTTGGCGTTCGACCCGCCATCAGCTTCCGGATCGTCCGTCACGCTCGAGAGCGGCGACTTCCGGCTGTCGCTGCGGCGGATCTTGTCGCTACCGTGGCGGGCGAGCGCATTCGAGTGGCGATACCTCCGCTACTGCCTCGGCGACCCGGTCCCCTTCGCGCTGCTGCGCGCGCGCTCCTACGACGACGGCGAGCTTGTCGAGCCCATCGACAGGACGGCCGCCGACGAGCGCTCGCCGTCGCCGAGCGCGCCCCGTTTGGCGCTCGGCTGATGAACACCCACTTCGCACCCGCCGATACCGCGCAGCTTTTTCGCAGCGTCCGCGCCGCACGCGCCTGGGTGCAGGCCGGGATCGCCAAGCCCGATCGCTCGCCCGTCGCCGGCTGCGTGACGATGAAGCCGGGCGCCGGCGGACCGCCGGTTTTCATGATTCCCGGCGCGGCCGGAAGCATCCTGCAGATCGCCCCGCTCGCCTCCGCGTTGACGGTGCCGGCGCCGGTTTATGCGGTCAAGCCGCGCGGGCTGGAGCCTGATGAAGCCCCGTGCGACACACTCGCCGAGATGGCCGAGCACGCGATCGGCGTGATGACCACGGTGCAACCGCAAGGCCCGCTTCTGCTGATCGGCTATTCGGCGGGCGGGCTTGTGGCGCTGGAAGCCGCGCGCCGGCTCGAGGCTGCCGGACGGGAGGTGCCGCTGGTCGTACTGCTCGACACGTATCCGAGCCGCGCGACCTGGCCGTTCGGATGCCATGTCGAAATTCTGGTGCGCCAAGCCTTCCGCGCCCTCGGCACGCTGCGGCGGCTGCCGCTGCGCGAGGTCGTCGACGACGCCGCCCGCCGGCTGCGCAGCCTGCTTTTGTATCTGACATCGAGCGGCTTCAAGGTCATAACCCCGTCGCCGCTCGTCGCCGAAGGCTCGGACCCCCGCTCGCGCCGCGTTCATCGCGCGACATACAATGCCGGCGAGGCCTACCGGCCGCTTCCCTACGGCGGCAGGGTCGTCTTCATCCAGCCCGAATTCGTCCCCAACCTCGAGCCGCGCGAGCCGCGCCGGGTGTGGGGCCAATTCCTTTCCGATCTGACGATTCGCCGCGTGCCGGGATCGCATCTCGCCATGCTCGACGAGTGTGCGGCTTCTGCCGCGGCGGAGATTACGCGCTGTCTCGCCCAGGCGCGACGCTGGTAATCTGCAGCTGTTGGCCGTTTGCAAAAAGGATGGTCGTGACCGGGGTCTACGAGGCGTTGCAGCGGGTGCGGCAGGGCGGCAGTCTCCCGGCATTGTCGGGCGAGCGCCAGGTGCGCCCGTCGAACGAGAAGCTGGCGACCCGGCAGCCGGGTCCAATCGCCATCGAGCTGACGCCGCTGCTCGCGGCGGTGCGCCCGCTGCTCGATGCGGACCGGGGTGCGGTGCTGCATTTCGCCGCCGCCGGCAGCGGGGAAGGCGCTTCGACCATTGCCCGCGAATTCGCGCTGCTCGCGGCGACCACCGGGCGCCGTCGCACGCTGCTGATCGACGCCGTGCGCCACGACCCGCAAACCGCGCGGTTTTTCAATTGCGACACGGCGCACGGACTTGTCGACGGCATCTGGATCGGACATGAGCAGGCCGATCTGCAGCGCCTCGTGCCGGGCACCTCGCTTTCCGTCGCATGCCTCGTCGGCGCGCACGGCAACGCGCCCGCCGACGCCGTAACGCTGAGCGGGCTTTACGAGCAACTGCGCGGCCAGTTCGAGCTCATCGTCGTCGATTGTCCGGCGATGGAAAGCGGCGAGTACTCGACGCTGCTGCCCGAAGAGACCGACGGCATCTTCCTGGTGATCCGCGCCGAAGGCACCCGGCCCGCCGTCATCACCCATGCCAAGACCCTCGTCGAGCAGGCCGGCGGCCGTTTTCTCGGGGCCGTGCTCAATGCGAGGCGCAACTACATTCCGGAATTCCTATACCGGCTGCTGTAGGCGGCAGCGGCGATAGCCGCCAGCCTTATCCCTTATTTAAAGGCTCACCGGCACACTTCCGGGATGACCTCGCAGCTCGGCGTCATCGGCCGCCCGCGATCTCGGCTGACCGCCGTTTTCGCGCGCTATCGCTATGCCACGGCGGCGCTCGACCAGATGGCGCTCAGCGTCTTCGGCTTCGCGCTCAACATCTGCTTGCTGCGCACTCTGTCGGCGACCGATTACGGCATCGTCTCGCTGTGGATGACGATGGGCTTGTTGGCGGTGAGCGTGCAGGGGGCACTGGTCTTGGGGCCGCTCAACATCTATTTGCCGGGCGCGACCGAGCCGGCAGCGGCGCGGCGGCTCGAAGCTGCGCTCGCGACGATGAACTTCGTCGCCGTGCTGACGACGGCGGCGCTTGCCGGCGCGGTCAATTTTTTCGCCGACGCCGGCTGGGCGTCTCACGACGCGCTGACGCTTGTCGCGATCCCGCTCTTTGTCGCGGCCGGCATGTACCGCGAATACTCCCGCAGCACCGCCTTCAGCCGGCGCGACATGGCAATGTTGCTGTGGGTCGACGGCCCGTATCTCGCCGTTACCAGCCTGTGTCTCGGGGCGATGCTGCTGTGGCCGCAGCGCTTCGCCGATCTCGCGACCGCCTTTCTGGCGATGACGATTGGCTGCCTGGTGAGCCAGCTTTGCGTCCGTCTGCGCGGCGCCCATGGCGACGATTGGGCGGGGCGGCGTCTGTTTCATAGGGGCTGGATCGAAAATTATCGGCGGATCAGCGGCGAGGTGGCGTGGTCGCTGGTCGGCGTCATTGCCAACCACGCCGAGAACCGCAGCTATGTCTACGTCGCGACGAGCCTCGTCGGCCTGGCGTCGCTGGCCGCGATCAACGCGATCGGCCTGTTGTTCCGCCCGGTCACCGTGCTGGTCAACGCCTGGGGCCAGTCGGCGCTGCCGCATTTGTCGGATGCGCTGACCAACGGCCGCATCGACGAGTTCGACCAGACAATCGGGCGCGCGCTGTTCGCCGCAGCGGTCGGCAGCGCGGCGATCGGCATGGCGCTGTGGTTCGCCTGGGAGCCGGTGCAGCGCCACCTCTTCGCCGGGAAGTATGCCGATGGCGTCCTGCTGCTGTGGCCGTGGGCGGCCGCATCGGGGGCGAGCGTGCTGCGGTATGTCGGCAGCACCGGCTTGACGGCGGCGCGCGAGTTCAAATTCCTCGCCAAGGCGCAAAGCACATGCGGCGTCCTCGCCGCGGCGGCGACTGCCGGTTTCATCCTATGGCAGGGCTACGCCGCGGCAATGTGGGGCACCGCGATCGGCAATATCGCCTGTTTCGCGTGGGAAATGACGCGGATCGAAAGGGTGCGCCGAAACGCGATCCTCCGGGCCGCCGAAGAAAGGAAGAACTGATGCCGCGCGGCAAGGTCGCCATCCTCAACCACGGCTATCTGCCGCACTACCGGGTACGGTTCTACGAGCTGCTCGCCGAGCGCGGCGGGTTCGAGTACGTGGTGTTTCACGGCGCGCCGCCGTCGTGGGTCGGCACTGCCGAGCTCACCGGCCCGTTCGCCTTCCCGCAGCGCCGGGTCGAGAACCGCGAGATCCGCATTGGGCCGCTGACGCTGATCTACCAGCCGGTGGTGCGGGAAATCCTCTTCGGCGGCTATGACGCAATCGTCATCACCAGCGAATCCAAGTTCATCGCGAACCTGATCCTGGCCCTCTTCGGCAAGGTCTTCGGCATCGCCGTGCTGCATTGGGGGTTCGGCTATCACCCGCCGCGCGGCTCGCGCGAGAGCGACGCGCCGAACCCGCTGATGCACGGCATCACCACCGCCATCAAGAAGGGCTTCACGCGCATCGCCGACGGCTTTATCGCTTATACCAAGAGCGGCGCCGAGCAGCTGATCGCCAGCGGCTACCCGCGGCAGCGCACCTTCTTTGTGCAAAACACGATCGATATGTCGGAACAGCTCGCGCTGTGGGAAGCCGAGCGCGACACCAACGAGCAGGCGATCCGCCGCGAATTCGGCTTGCGGCCGGATTCAGCAGTGTATGTCTTTATCGGCCGCCTGACGCCGATCAAGCGGGTCGACCAGCTGATCGAGGCGGTGCGCAAGATCAATCGCGGCGGCCTGTCGCAGCGCTTTGTCGAGGCGCTGGTGATCGGCGGCGGTCCGCGCGAGGCCCATCTGAAGGAGGTCGCGGCCGACCTGCCGGAGGTGCATTTTCTGGGCGCGTTGCCACCCAACGACCGGGTCGCGCGCTGTCTCAAGGTCAGCATCGCGAGTGTTGTGGCCGGGATGGTCGGTCTCGTCGCCAACCATTCTCTGGCCCACGGCCGTCCGGTCATCACCCGGGCGCTCGACAGCCACAGCCCAGAGCTCGAATACATCGAGCACGACCGGAACGGCCTGATCGTCGCTGGCAACGTTGACGACTTTGCTGCTTCCCTCGCGCGCTTCGCCGACGACGACGCGTGTCAGAGGCGGCTGGCGCAAGGCGCCCTCACGACCCGCGACGGGCTTCGCATGGAGGACATGGCCGCTCGCTTCGACGAGGCGGTGACGACGACCGTCGCCCGCCGCTCCCGCAGACCCGTCGCACTCGCGCAACCCGAGCCCCGCTCGTAGGCAAAAGTATCGCCTCCCCCAGACTTGATCCGAGGGTCCACGTCTTCATGCGGCAACCCCAGAACAAGAAGACGTGGATGGCCGGGTCAAGCCCGGCCAAGGGGAGTGAAAGGAGTGATTATGAAGTCGCCCAAAAACATGAGCCGCCGCGCTTTTCTGCTCGCCGCCGCCGCCGGCGCCATGTGCCGGCCCGCTCTCGCCGCGCTGGCGCCGACGCCGGGGTTGGGCAAAATCGCCGCCGAGCGCGGGTTGCTGTACGGCAGCTATATCGACCCGTGGGAATTGCAGCAGGAAGCGGATTACGAGGCGGTTTGCGCCCATGAATGCGCCCTGATGGTGACGGCCCGCATGGATTGGGATCACCTGCAGCCGACCCCGGGCGCCCATGACTTCACTGGGGTCGACGCCGATTACGACTGGGCGACGAAGAATGGCATGCAGTTCCGCGGGCATACGCTCGTTTACGGCGAGCGGGCGCCGAAATGGTACGCCGGGCTGCCGAACCGCGAAACGGCGGTCAAAGCCCTTGAAGATCATGTCGCACTGACGTGCCAGCACTTCGCCGGGCGCATGCAGTCCTGGGACGTCGTCAACGAAGCGATCTCGATGGCGTCCCCGCGGCCCGACCACCTGCGGCCGCACGTCTTTCTCGACAAGATCGGACCCGAATACCTCGACATCGCTTATCACACAGCGCGCGCCAACGATGCCACGGCGCTGCTCGTCTACAACGAATTCGGCATCGAGATGGAGAAGCCGGATCAGCTCGAAAAGCGTCGCGTCCTTTTCGACCTGATCGATGGCTTCAAGAAGCGCGGCACGCCAATCGACGCCGTCGGTCTGCAAAGCCACCTGTTCTACGAGGACATGCGGCATTTCGACGAAAAGGCGTTCAGCCGCTTTCTCGACGAGATCGCCGCGCGCGGGTTGCAGGTCATGCTGACCGAGCTGGATTGCGTCGATAACGGCGCCCCGTCTGACATTGCCGCCCGCGATGCCGCCATCGCTTCGGTTTATCGCCGCTATCTCGACGTGGCGCTGGCCAACCAGGCGGTCAGGACGGTGATCACTTGGGGGGTCAGCGACCGGATGAGCTGGATCATCTCGATCGGCGATCCACGAACCAAGCGGGCCGACGGTCTGCGTCCCCGGCCGCTGCCGTTTGATGCTGACGACCGGCCCAAGCCGGTCTATTGGGCGATGGTCGACGCGCTCCGGCACGCGCCACGGCACGCCGTCACTCAGCGAGCCTCTGGAGCGCGATCCTTTTAGATTGAAACATTCTTTTTTCGCCGCCCCCGCCCCCGGGCAGCCCGCCCTTGCGGGCGGTCCCCGGGGTGACCCGGGGGTCCCACGAATAGTCGTTGCTTATTCGTGGATGGCCGGATCAATCGATGAAGCTCATTCCGCCGGCGCCTCGCGCAACGGCGCGTAGATGAACGGCTGCGCTCGCGCCACCGCCATCGTCCGCCGCTCCTCGGCGCGGCTCGCCCGGTAGATCGCCACCTCGCGGCCGAGATAGACCAGCACCGCGACGAACAGCGCCCACATCAACCGGCCCGGCCGGAAGAATTCGTATTCGCTCAGATTCTCGACAAAGATCGCGGCGAGCAGCGCCAGGCAGAACGCAACATGCTCGGCATGCGGCGCGGCGGCAACGCGCAGTGTCCGATAGAGCGCCGACACCCAGCCGAGCGCCGCGATCCCGGCGCCGACCCAGCCGATGCCGAGCGCCATCTCGAGCCAGCCGTTGTGCGCGTGCGGCGTCTTGAAGCCAAGCGCGGCCCAGAATGTCTGCGCCATGTCGCTCTGCTCGCGCCAGAACACGCCAAAGCCATAGCCGAGCCACGGCCGTTTCGCGATGTATTCGAGGGCCAGCTGCCAGATGCGCGTCCGGTTGGTGAAGGTCGCATCGCGGCCGAGCGCCAACAGCACGTCCCGCCAGCCCACCGCCAGAAAGCCCGCCGCGGCAAGGCCGAACACCAGGAGCGCAAAGCCGACGATAAGCCCGGCGGCGCTGCGCCGGCGCAATGCCAGCACCACCAGTGCGGCGTAAAGCGCCGCCGACATGAAGACGAGCGGCGTCTTTGATTCCGAACCGTAAAGCAGCACCAGATTGGCGGCGACCACAAACCCCGCGAGCCAGCGCGGGCCGAGGCGCTTGCGATAGGCGTAGACGGCAAAAATCAGCGCCGCGCCGCACACCATGCCGAGATCGTTCTTGTCGGTGAACGCGCCGCGCCAAGCGTGGGTGTAATAATCGCCGGTCACCGTCGCGGCCTGCGGCAACACGACAATCGCGATAAACGAGGCGATCGCCGCCAGCGCGAAAACCTTGACCAGCACCGCCACCAGCCAAGCGAAATCGCCGCGCGCGACGAGATAGATGCCAAAGAGGGTCGACAGCGTCACCGTGCCGGCGCGGCGCACCACCAGCCAAGGATCATCCGACCAATACGCGCTCAAAAACGCGAAAAGCGCCAATGCCAGCACCGGCCAGGCCCACCACAAAAGGCGGGGCAGTTCGCGGCGGCAGGCGAAAAACCCTATGGCTAGAAACGGCACGAGCATTGCGAATTCGAGGAAATCGTACAGATTTGAGGCGCCTTGCGGGGTCACCATCGCGCCCGAGAGATAGGCGTCGGGCGGCCACATGATCCCGGCAAACATTACCAGGAAGGCGAAGGTCGCGACGCGTTCGAGCAGGCGGGCAGCGCGGATCATGACAACAAACCCCTGTCATTCCGGCCGGAGCGAAGCGGAAAGCCGGAAATCCCTGAACACGGACCGAGGCCGACTTGCCCTAAGCGTCCGCAGTTTACAGGAGCAGCTCGTGTTCATAGGTTCCGGGTTCGCTCGCCGAGCTCGCGCCCCGGAATGACGATCAGAGCAACCTTCTTCACCGTGCTCGCGTTCTTCGCTTTTGCCGTGCCCGCGCTGGCCGACGGCACAGTGCTGCGAGCCAAAGGCTGCGGCGGCAAAGTCTTCGTCGCGACCGAGCAAGGCTTTTCGGTGCTGGAGGCGACCGAGCTCGGGATCGCGCAGGACAATGACAAGCTCGTCGGCAACACCAACACGATCGGCTACCAGTCGTTCTTTATTCCGGAATCGGGCCGCCGGTTTTCCGCCAGCGTCGACGAAACGGGCCTCGGCAAATCCGAGGTGACCACGCGCATCGCCGCAAGCTGCCGCTCGGCCGCCGTCGAACGGGTCATCAGCGGCCAGGTCGAGCGCGCCGCGGGCTGCGGCAACAAGATTTTCGTCAATACCGACACGGGCTACGTGGTGCTGGATCGCCTCGCCGGCGGGCTTGTCTATCCCGGCGACACGCTGACCGGCGATTTCACCAGCGCCGGTCGCACCACCGCCAAGGACCGCCAGACCGGCGCCGAGCTCGTCGTCTTTGTCGACGATTTCGAGCTGCCGAAATCGGCCGCCCAGAGAAAGATCACGGAAAGCTGCCGCTAGGTTCATGGACCGAGCGACGGCTCGAGGATGCGGCCGAGCGCCTCGCCGCCCGCTTGCAACGAGAAATACCGGCAATAGCGATCATAGGCCGCGGCGCCCAGAGCTTCGGCCAAAGCCGGGTCGCCCTCGAGACGCGCGACGATTACTGGCAGGTCGCGCTCCATGTCCGTGACCAGCAGCCCCGATTCGCCGTTCACGACATAGCCGCGAACGCTGCCGAAATCGGCGGCGACGATCGCCTTCTTGTATTTCATTAGGCGGAGCATGACGCTCTGCCCGGATGCGCCGGTATCGTGCTTCAAGGGGATGATGCAGGCCTTGGCGTCGCGGACATAGTCGTCGAACGCCTCGCCGGGCACGTCGCGCAGCACGGTGACATTGGCCGGCAGCTCGGTATCGACGATCTCCTTGTTGAGTACCGAGGCGATGATGACGAGCCGCGATGCGGGAAGCGTGCGGAACGCCGCGATCAGCGCCGGATAGTCGCGATTGCTGTAGCCGCCGGCGAAGTAATAGTCGCCGCTCGCCGGCGCAGGCGTCGCTTCGACGGGCGCCGGCGACCAGTCGCCATAGGGCAGGAAATGCATCCGCTCGCGGGCGATCCCGAGCTTCGCCTCGTAGAGCCCGATCTCCCATTCGCTGAACACAATGTAACGGTCGCCGCCGCCGTCGAACCAGCTCAACGCGCGGAACACCGGAAACCAGCGCGGCGAGCGGACATGCCAGCCGAGGCAGAATGAGGTCTCGTAACGCACGAGCCCCAGCCGCCGCAGCAGCTTGATGAGGTACGAGATCGGACCGATTGCGATCACCACGCGGCAGCGCCGCAGCCGCCCCAGCGCGCGCAGCAAGTCGAATGACTGGCGGATGAGGCCGCGCAGATGCGCCCACTTGCTTTGGGCGCGATGGATCTCGAAATCGCTCAGCTGCAGTAGCTCGAAGCCGAATTTCTCGGCGATGAACGCCGCCATGGCGGGAAACGCATTATGGCCCGGCTGGACGAGGATGCGCCCATCCACGTCAGGACGGGCGGCGCTGCCGCTCCCGGTGAGGTCGGTGACGAGCGTCATGGCGGCAACCTACCTGGACGAGCTTTAAAAAACGGTGAGGCGCCCATCGAGCAGCCGTCAGAACGCGGAGAGCGCCACCTTGCTGCTGAGCAGCAGCATCGCAAAGCTGGCGAGCGTCACGACCCACGATACCCAGTCGCGCGCGGCGTACACGATCGGGTCGTGATGCATCTCGCCGCGCAGCGTCACGAACCAGACGCGGCATTGCCAGAAGAGGATCAGCGGCACGATGCCCCAGGCGAGGGTGGGGCGATGGTTGCCCGCCGGCATCATTTCGCTTTGCACATAGAGCGCCAGCACCAGCGAGGTCACAAAGCTCGCCGCCACGCCCATCAACTCGAGCGTGTGGAGATCGCCGGCCCGATAGCTGCGCCCGGCGACCTTGCCCTCGTCGCGGCGCGCGCCGCCTTCGAGGCGCGCGGGTCCACGGCGTTCGCGTTTCGCCATCGCCTGCAGCTCGGCGACCCGCTTGACGATCGCCAGCGCGAGAAACAGGAAGCTCGAAAACGCCAACAGCCAGGTCGACACCGCATAGCCGGTGGCGATGCCCCCGCCGATCAGCCGGATCGTGTACAGCGCCGCGAGCACGAAGACATCGATCATCGGCTGCGACTTCAGGAAAAACGAATAGCCGAGCGACAGCCCGACATAGATCGCGAGCACCGGCCACGTCCCCGACGCCGCGCCGAGCGAGAAGCCGGCGATCACCAGGAGTGGCGCGACGATCAGCCCGATTTGCGGCGGCAGAACGCCGCTGGCAAACGGCCGCGCGCTTTTTTGCGGATGCTGGCGGTCGGCCGCAAGATCGCAGAGATCGTTGACGAGATAGATCCCCGAAGCGGTCAGGCTGAAGGCCCAGAAGGTGAGGAACGCCGCCCCCCAGCCGCCGATATCGCCGAGCGCACGGGCGGTGACGAGCGGCACGAGCACAAGAAGGTTCTTGACCCATTGATGCGGCCGCATGGCGCGCAGGATCGCCAGCGCGCGGGCCGGATCGCGCGAAAACGAGCGCTCGATCGGCGCGATCTGCGCCACCGCGCGCAGCAGCCGCGGCGAGGCGTCGACGGTGATCGCGCTTGCCGCGTCGCGCCACACGATAAGGTCGCGGCCTTCATTGCCGACATACGAGAAATCGCTGCGGCAGAGCATCTCCTCAATCGCCGCGAGCTTGGCGCGGCCGGCGAGGTTGACGCCGCCGTCGGAGGCGAGCACCGCGTCGAACAGGTCGAGATGCTGGGCGATAGCGAGCGCGATCTTGCGGTCGGCCGCGGTGGCAAGGACGAGCGGCCGGCCGCGCTTCTGCTCGTCGCGTAGAAAGGCCAGCAACTCGCGGTTATAGGGAAGCAGCGCCGGGTCGAGCGGAACGATCTCGGCGAGCGCCGCCTTGAACGCGGCCCGTCCCCGCCACAACGCCAGCAGCGCGCGCGCCAGCTTTAGCGGATGCGACAGCGCCGCGACAAACCCTTCGATCAGCGTATCGGTGCGAACGAGGCTGCCGTCGAGATCGACAACCAACGGGTGGCTGCCGCTCGCCGCTGTCTGCCGCTCCGTCGAGAGAATCGAGCTGCCCACGAACGGCCTCGTCTGCCAGCGCCGCCGAGGGCTCCGGCGACGCGGCGACGATGGGCGATTAGTCTTAATAAAGCGTGGAGGCGCTGCGGACGGACGGCAACCTACCGCATAAAGCCCATCGCCGCGGAAGCGCCGTGACGGGGGGCGCGCGGGATAAGGCCTCGCCGGCGCAGCCACAGCCGGCGGCGCCCCGGAACCGGGCTCGCCGCCCCCGATTTATCGATGAATTCGCGGATCGTATTGTCGGCGAGCCAGGCGCCGACCGGCTGCTGTCCGGCGCCGAGCCCGGCGATCAGCACGTTGTCGGCAAGGATGTTGATGGCGCGCGGGATGCCGTTGGCCGCCGCGGCGATGCGCCAGGCCGCGGTCGGCGACATGATCTGCGTCAAGTCCGCGGCGCCGCTCGCGAGCAGGCGATGCTCGATATATTCCATGCTCTCGTTGAACCCGAGCGGCGCCAGCCGCGCGCGCAGCGCGATACGCTGGTTGACCTGGCGCATGTCACGCCGGGCAAGCGTGTTGTCGAGCTCGGGCTGGCCGACCAGGATGATCTGGATCAGCTTCTCCCGATCGGTCTCGAAATTCGACAAGAGGCGCAGAAATTCCAGCGTCTCGGCAGGCAAAAGCTGCGCCTCGTCGATCATCAAGACGACGGTCCTGCCGCTCTCGAAAATCTCCAACAGCTTCCACTGCAGCCGCGGCACCGCCGCGAAGACGCTCGGTGGGTCGTCCTCGTCGAGTTCGCGGCAGATAAAGGTTGCCATCTCCAGTGGGCTGATCTGCGGCGCAAAGATGTAGATGATCTCGAAACTGTCGCTTTTCGCCTGATCGAAAAACGCGCGCACGACAGTCGTCTTCCCGGTGCCGACCTCACCGGTGACGACGATGAAGCCCTTGCGCGTCTCGATGCCGTAGACGATCGTCGCCAGAGCCTCGCGATGGGCGCGGCTCATATAGAGAAGACTCGGGTCCGGCGTCACCGCGAAGGGCTGGCGGAACAGTCCGTAAAAGCGCTCGTACATCGGCTCCCCAACCGATTGGCGCACCAGCGTCGAGCTTATCGGCAATAGAAAGCGCGTGCCAGCAGACTCGATTGGGATTCGATGATTAGAAAAACCGCGAGGAAAATCAGCGAGTTTGGGTCGGAACAAGGGTGCCGCCGGGAGCCCGCCCGCGGCGGACTTTCGCCCATGCCGCATCGTACGCCGCAAGCAGATTCGGCACCGAATATTCAAAGGCGAGCGCGTTGCGCAGCCGCTCCTGACCGAATGCGCCCATCGTTCGCCGCCGCGCCGGATCGTCGAGCAGCGTGGCGATCCCCTCGGCCATCGCGCGGGCGCTGCCCGGCTCGACATAAAGCGCCGCCGCATCGGCCGAAACGCGCGCCTCGGCCAGCTCGCCAACCACGATCGGCAGGCCGAAGAACATGTATTCCAGCACCTTGTTCATCGTGCTGCGGTCAGACCAGCCGTTTTTCGGCAGCGGGTCGATCGCGACATCGCCCGACGACAGGATGCGGCACAGCACCTCGTCGCTGACGATGCCGGTGAAGCTGCACATGTGGCCGACGCCAATTGCCTCGGCATAAGCCGCCGCGGTCGGCTGATAGGTGCCGCCGCCGATCAGCACGCAATGGAAATCCCGCCGGTCGAAATCGTCGCGCAGCACGCGCAGCGTGCGGATCAAATTATCGACCCCGTCCTGTGGACCCATCTCGCCGAGATAGAGGATCAGATGCGGCTTGCCGTTTTTGTAAGACGGGTCGGGCTCATAGAGCTTGAATTTGGCGAGCGAGGGCGCCGAGCGGACGATGAAAATGTCCTCGGGCTTCTTGCCGCCGCGCGCGATGGCGACCTGCCTGTAGCTCTCATTGGTCGCCACGACGATCTGCGCGGCGCCGAAGCTGAGCTTTTCCAACCAATGCAGTATCCTGAGAATGAACCCGCTCTTGCCGAATTTGGCCTCCGCCAGCTCGGGCGACAGGTCGCGATGATCCCAGATGAATACCTTGCCGAAGGCGCGCCAGAACCACGCGATCGGCCAATAGATCTCGGGCGGGTTGCAGATGTGCAGGATATCGAAGCCGCGCCCCGCCATCGCCACCCGTAGCGACAGCAGAAAGGTCGCGAAAAAGCACCACAGCGACTCGGCGATAAAGCCGAGCTTGCCCTCACCCTCGACCGGCCGCCAGTAGCGATAGATGTCGACCCCGTCGAGCTCCTCGCGCGACTGGTCGAAGCCGCGGCCCTTCGGACAGATGAAGCTCACCGCATAGCCGTTTTTGG
>Ga0335074_10004856_pt1 | contig 18557 bp, 14 predicted proteins | sample Lox_Sample_23_FD_206715 | JGI IMG/M metagenome (GOLD analysis project Ga0335074, IMG submission 206715) | Soil microbial communities from Loxahatchee National Wildlife Refuge, Florida, United States - Lox_Sample_2.3 | ecosystem: Environmental > Terrestrial > Soil > Wetlands | place: USA... | reverse complement strand
CGAACCGGCGCTACGACATCCTCAAGGAAGGCACGATCGCCACGGTAGTGGTCCTGGCAGTCACGCTCGGTCTGGCCGGCCTGCTCTCCTCGCCGGACGTCCCGTCGGTGACGGTGCAGTCCTGGTCCCGGATTGACCCGTCCGACTTCCTCGGCGCGGCAGCGAGCGAGCTGGCGGGCACGAGTGAGACGGCGACCTACGGCCCGCCGTATAACAACGTTGCCAACGCATCGCAGCGGCTGCTGTTCTCGCCTGAGCACATGGCCGGCGTACTGCAGCCAGTCAATCCCGCCACTGCGTTCGTGCTGGCGCCGCTGACCAAGCTCTCGCCAGCTGACCCGGCACTCACGGCCGCCCTGGCGACCTACCGCGCCGCTTCGGCCAAGCAGCAGATGGCCTGGGCCACGGCGTACGCGAACGTCGCTCCCAAGGCCACCTTCCCGGGCGGCGTGCCGGTGGTGCCGAAGGCCAACGACGGCCCGGTGCCGACCATGCTCGCCGCCGAGCTGACCCTGGCCCGCAGCGGCGGACTTGACACCGACCTGCTGGCGGCCCGCACGTTCTACGGCACGAACTACACGCTGCCGCTGCTGTTCATCGAGGATGGCCAGTACTTCGCTAATAAGGCCGAGGCCATGCACCTCGGCGGCGACCAGTGGGGCGTGATGAACGAGACCGGCAGCTACCCAGGCCAGCCGTGGCTGTGGCTGTACACGCTGTGGTACCAGATCCCGAAGTTCGGGAACTCCTTCAACGCCGACCTGATCGCCATCTACCTGACCGGTCTGGCCACGATCCTGCTGCTGCTCGTGCCGTTCATCCCTGGCCTGCGCGACATCCCGCGGCTCATCCCGGTGCACCGGCTGATCTGGCGCGGCGACTGGGACGAGCCGGCAGCCCGGCCAGCCGCCGGGGCCGCCGCGCCAGCGGAGTCGGGCGGGACCAGCCAGCCGGTGAGCTAGCCAGCCGCCCGGACGCGTGCCGCGAGATCCCGTTGTGCGGGCGGGGTCTCGCGGTACGCCACGCGGGCCTGCAACAGCTAGCCCAGCCGTCGCAGATCGCGGATGAAGATCTGCCCGTCCGGCACGCCGAGGCCGGTCATGGTGTCGTAGCCGCGCCGCGTCACCTGCCCGGTGTAGCCCCTCATCCGGCGGCTCTGGTCATCGAACGTGGTCAGGCTCGGGACTCGGTTCTTCCTGGCGCCGGGGCCCAGGCAGATGTTCTCGAACTCCAGCAGGTCACACTCGACCCCCCGGTAGAGCGGCGGGCTGCTGGCAGTCAGCGGGAGAGTGTCGTAGAAGGCACTGCTCCCGTTCAGCTCGTAGATCGCCGGGTTGATGAACCCGAACGGTGCAGACTGGCCCTGCTGCGCAGCGGTCACCATCCCGGCCACCAGCGGCGATGCCTCGCTGGTACCGCCGATGCTCTCCTCGAAGAACCTGGCATGCCCGCCGCGGAACCTCAGCATGCCCACGTCCATGCCGGTGAACGGGTCGGCGTCGGCCGCGAGATCCGGTGCGCTCCGGGTCTTGGCTAGCGACCCTGGCACCACGCCTTTCTGGTAAGCAGGCTGCGCCCAGTGCCTGCTGGCGCCGCCGCCGGAAGCGCCGTCCTCGTCTCGGAAGTGCCACCTCGTGCCCTCAAGCTGCGAGATTCCCGTTGACCAGCCTGTCTCGAACAGCCGCCGGCCGGACTTGCCAATGCCAAGCGTGGTACCGCCGACCGAGATCGCGTCCGGGTCGACAGATGGCTCGATGTTGCCGGAGCTGTCGCCGGCCGAGAAGTACATGCCGACCCCCTCAGCGGCTGCGCGCACCAGATAGGCGTGCACGAGATTGACCTGCGCTAGTGGTACCTCCTGAACCCCGATTCCCCATGAGTTCGAGGCCACCGTGGCCAGCGGGTGACCGTCCGTGCCATCGAGGATCATGATGTCGGCGTCATACAGCGCCTGGGCGCCTTCGTCGGCGTGGTTGCAGCTGTCACCGGCCACCACCAGCTGGTGCGCGCCGGGTGCCATGTCATAGGACGACTCGACGTCGAGCTGTTCCTCGATAGTGAACGGATCCCCGCAGCTGTCGTTGCCGAGGGACAGCTGCGCATACCGGCGCGGCGACGGCGCGGGCATGTGACTGGCCTTCGCATAGTCCCGCAAGGTCGCGAACATGTCCCTGGTGAGACCCTGCTCCACGAGCGCGATCGTCTGTCCCCTGCCGGTGTTGGCCCAGTTGGCGCCGTACGCCGACCGCAGCTGGCGGGCGCTGTACCCGCACCCGAACGTCGGGAACGAGGTAACGCCGAAATGCCTGGGCAAGCCGGTGGCCCGGTGCTGCCCGTAGTAGCGCGAGCAGGGCACCATTGCCCTCCGAGCGCCGGCGCTGCTGTCCGCGCGCCCGGCGCTGCCGCGAGCAGTCCCGGCTAGCGCCTTCAGCGGGAAGATCGGCTCCGCATTGTCGAGCCCTGTCACTGCCAGCACCTGGCCTGCAAGCGAAGCGGGCAGTGACACCGGGCGGTTGTTTGCGTGCAATGCACCGGAGGCTGCATGCTCAGACGACGTGGCCGGATACGTCTGCAGCCGAACCCGGAATGCCGCGTTGATCCTCGACACCGGTGCGGTAGCGCGCACGTAGCTGCGTCCGGAGTCGGCCGTGATGCCGGTGAACCCCTCCGCGCGCAGCCATGACTCCGTCCCACGCACCGCGGCGGCACTGGCACCGAACCGGGCGGCGTACCCGGTCGGGCTCAGGTAGTGCCGGAACTGCGGGCTACCCGGTGTGCTCACCGCGTCCGCGAACCGCTCGGCTCCGGCCAGAGCTGGTTTCAGCCACAGCTGGATCGTCAGCCGGAGCGACCCGGGTACCTCACCGGTGGGCCGGAAGTGACTGGCGAACGGGACTGCGGTCCCGGCCACGGCGGTTTCCGCTGGCTTCGGTGCCGGGCCGGCTCGCGTGAACCCGCCGGCCGTCGCCCCGGCGGCCAGCACGGCTGCACCCAGCACCGCGGCCAGGGTCCCTAATCTGGACACGAATTACCTCCGGGCGGTGGTCACGGGGTAGTCGCGCCAGAATAGAGAGGACCGGCCAGGCCTTGCTACTACATCTCATGACGATTCGGCCACTACGCCATGGCAGCTGACGGCTCGAGTCCGCTGGCATTGGGCCGGTCGAGTTCGCGGTTGAGGGTCATCGCGGAGTTGATCAGGGACAGGTGCGTGAATGCCTGCGGGAAGTTGCCGAGCTGCCCGCCGGTGGAGTCGATCTCCTCGGAGAACAGGCCGAGATGGTTGCCGTAGGTGAACATCTTCTCGAAGGTCAGCACGGCGTCGTCGAGCCGCCCGGCCCGAGCCAGGGCATCCACGTAGAGGAACGTGCACAGCGAGAAGGTGCCTTCGTCGCCGTGCAGGCCGTCGGGCGAGGAGGCCGGGTTGTAGCGATAGACGAGGCTGTCGGAGACGAGTTCGTTGTTCATGGCGTCCAGGGTCGACAGCCAGCGCGGGTCGGTGGGTGAGATGAAGTCCTCGATCGGCATCAGCAGGTTCGATGAGTCCAGCACCTCGGTGTCGTAGTGCTGGGTGAAGGCCTTGACCTTGTCGTTCCAGCCGCGGGTCATGACCTGGTTGTACAGCGCGTCCCGGGCGGCGACCCATTTGGCGAGGTTCGCGGGCCGGCCGTGCTTCTGGGCTAGCTTGATGGCGCGGTCGAGGGCGACCCAGCACTGGAACCGGCCGTAGGTGAAGTCCTTGCGGCCGCCGCGTGTCTCCCAGACCCCTTCGTCTGGCTGATCCCAGTTATCGGCGACCCAGTCGATGATGCTGGTGAGGGCGAGCCAGCCCTCGTAGGCGATCGGCAGCCCGTGGATGTCGCCGGCCAGGATCGCGTCAGCGGCCTCGCCATAGATGTCGAGCTGCAGCTGGTCGGCGGCGCCGTTGCCGATCCGTACCGGCCGTGAGCCGCGCCAGCCCTCGAACTGGTCGAGGGTCTCCTCGGTGAGGTCGGAAGATCCGTCGACCCGGTACATGATCTTCAGCGGGACGCTGCCGTTCGCACTGGCGGCGCCTTCGGTCACCCGGTCGCGCATCCAGGCGGCGTACCGGGACGCCTCCTCCTGGTAGCCGAGATTCAGCAGAGCGTGCATGGTCAGGGACCCGTCCCGGATCCAGGTGAACCGGTAGTCCCAGTTCCGCTCTCCGCCGGCCTGCTCGGGTAGCCCGAGGGTGGCCGCCGCGACCGGCGCGCCGGAGGGCTGGTAAGTCATCAGCTTGAGGGTCATCGCGGACCGCTGGATCATCTCGCGCCACCGGCCCTGGTAGGTCGACCGGTTCAGCCACGTCTTCCAGTAAGCCGTGGTGTCGTCCACCAGCCGCTGCAGCTCCTCAGGCGTGATGCCCCGGGGCTGGCCGCCCATCGACTCCAGCATCACGCCGCCGGTCTCGCCTTCGCGGAGGGTAACGGTTGCGCGTATACCGCCGTTAATCTGCTGCGGCGTTACCCCGCCCTGGCTGACTGCCTTGCGGCCTGACGTGTGCAGCGTCAGCTCCATGCCGGCGGCCGTGCGGAACACCGCGCCTGCCTCGCTGACGTCGACGGTGTGGCTGGCCCGGCCGTAGTCGAACCGCGGCTGCAGGTCGATGACGAACTGCATCTGGCCGCGCGCGACCCGGATCTGGCGGACGATCCGGTGCTTGTCGGTCGGCCCGCCGTCGATTATCGGCATGAAGTCCTGCACCTCGCCGACGCCGTCAGGCGTCATGAAGCGGGTGATGAGGATCGCGGTGTTCGGCAGGTATAGCTGCTTGGTGACATAGTTGTCCGTCGCGGGCTTGATCTCGAAGTAACCGCCTTTCTCGGCGTCGAGCAGCGAGCAGAACACGCTCGGTGAGTCAAACCGCGGGGTGCAGAAGAAGTCGATCGTGCCATCGGTTGTCACCAGCGCTGCTGTCTGCAGATCTCCGATTAGCCCATGAGCGCTGATATCTGGGTACCTGTTCATAGTTGTCTCCTGGTTGCGAGGCTGTCACAGCCAAGCGTGCCGCCGTCGCGGCGACCCCGAACCACCCAGCTGGGGTGATTCGGCCCAGGCGAACGTCTCCGGCTTCCCCACCTTCACCCGGATCGAGCTGTGGCCGGGATCAGCCTGTAGCCAGTCACGATCTCCGAGCTGATCGAGAGGATGTCGGTCATCGCACCGGCCAGCCACGGGTGCAGCTTCGCCCGGTACCGGATGGCGGCTGCCTCACTCTCAAGCCGGGCGATGCCGACCACGATCACCGTCCAGCCCTGCCGCGTCTCCAGGTCAATTGAGTCTGCCTCGTAGGCCACGACTGTGCCGCTCAGGCTGGTTGATCCCAGGATCGCCGAGCCGGGCGTCAGGCCGATCACGATCTTGTCATCGTCGACAATGTGGTTAACCGGCCTGACGGCCGGCAGAGCCTGATGAGTGAAGACGAGCCGGCCGAGTGGCACGCTTGCCAGCAACCGCAGGGACTCTGAGCGCGGCACTTCCAGCAACGTACGCTCGTCGGTCATTCCTGCTCCTTGCCGGTCAGTCCGCCAGTGCGCTGGCCACCGTTCATGGTCGGCAGGACGCAATCGTCGTGCTAAGTGCCAACTGACCCGGCACCGAAGGACTTAGGTCCCTCCCGGTTACTGGGCAGCGCAGGTGGCGAAAGTCCCCGGGCACGGGGCCGAATGCCGCTGCCGGGTGGAGTTCTGCTCAGGCAGGCTCGAACCACCATCAAGCCTGAGCTGAGGAGCCGTCCATGTACGCACGCGTAGGCGACCGGCTCGTGATCTCGAGCGACCCCGCGAGGTCAGCGCTCATTATCGGCGTGCCGCACCAGGACGGGTCGCCGCCATACATCGTCAAGTGGCTAGCCGACGGCCACATCGCCATGGTGTCGCCAAGTGCCTTCGCCCGCGTCATCCCGGCAGAACCGCCTGGTCAGCCTGGCGGCAGCCGCCAAGCGGAGAATCAGGACCGGCCGGCGAGCAGTTCCGCCACGTGATCTGGCACAAAGGTCTGCGACTCTCGCGGCGCCCGCACGTAGCCCGTCGGCATGGGCCGCGACGGCAGGTCCATCGGCAGGCGCTGCACGTCGTGATACCCGATGGTGCTCAGCAGATGCGCGATCATGTTGAGGCGGGCCCGTCGCTTGTCCGCGCTGTCCACGACATACCAGGGCGCTTCCGGGATGTCGGTGTGGACGAACATCTCGTCCTTCGCCCTGGAGTAGTCCTCCCAGCGTGTAATCGACTCCATGTCTATCTCGGACAGCTTCCAGCGTCGCATCGGGTCGTCCAGACGCGACCGGATCCGGTGCTCCTGCTCCTCGTCGCTCACCGAGAACCAGTACTTCCGCAGCAGGATGCCGTCCTCAACGAGCAGCCGTTCGAATATCGGGCACTGGTGCAGGAACCTGCTGTACTCCTCCTTCGTGCAGAAGCCCATGACCCGCTCCACGCCCGCCCGGTTGTACCAGCTTCGGTCGAACAACACGATTTCCCCGGCCGCCGGCAGGTGAGCGATATAGCGCTGGAAGTACCACTGCCCGCGCTCGCGCTCGCTCGGCGCGGGCAGAGCGGTGATCCTCGCCACCCGCGGGTTCAGGTACTCGGTCACGCGCTTGATCGTGCTGCCCTTGCCAGCCCCGTCCCGGCCCTCGAACACGACGATCAGCCGGGCCTGTTCGGCCCGGACCCACTCCTGCAGCTTCACCAGCTCAGCCTGCAGCCGGAGCAGCTCCGCGCGGTAGAGCTTGCGCCGCACTCGGCCCGAAGCGGCATCATCGGCCGGACCGGGCCGACCGGCCTGCTTGCCGTCCTTGCCCTGATGACGTGTCATAGCAGCTCCTCCGCTTCGCCTCCATGCCGGTCTTCCCATCGGATCCGACAAGCCCGGCCCAAGAAATGTACGAAGGTCCCGGCGGTTCACCACCTTCGGCCCTGGGGCGGTTCAGCCTGCCCGTGCGGGACTGGGGTGGTAAAGCAGGAGCGAGAGGAGGCGTGACCTTTATGAGCACGCTGACACGCAGGGACTACCGGAGCCCACTTGGCGACATGGTCGAGTGGCTAGAGGCGCCCTGGGCAGCCTTGCGTCCGGTCGCACCGAGCCCGATGCGGCTGGAGGACTACGTCCAGGACGGCAGCTACGTCATCCGGGCAGAACTGCCCGGCATCGACCCGGCGAAGGACGTCGAGGTGACGGTTGCTGACGGCATCCTGACGATCAAGGCGGAGCGGCGCGAGGAGACGACCACCAAGCATCACTCCGAGTTCCGGTACGGCACCTTCACCCGCAGCGTAACGCTGCCGGCTATGGCCGACGAGGAGCACATCCAGGCCATCTACGGCCACGGCGTTCTCGAGGTGACGGTCAGGCTCAGCGAAGCCGCCGCAGACAAGGCAGTCAAGACCATTCCGGTCCTGGAGGACCAGCACATCAAGCCAACCTGACAGTCCGGACCCGGCCAGGCAGAGAAACGCCCGCCGGGAGATAGCTCAGGGGCGGCCCCGCAACTAGCGGGACCGCCCCTGACCTTCTGCCTGGCCGGAAACGTGGCACTCAGGGCCCTTGGTCCCGGCAGCGCGGGTCCGATGACCGCACCCGACAGCCACAGCAGCTGGCAGCCTCGAAGGCAGGACTCACAGAAGCTCTAGGGAAGCAGGGCGCTGATGTTCGAGATCCGTATTCACGGGCGCGGCGGGCAGGGCGTCGTGACGGCGGCCGAGCTGCTGTCGGCCGCAGCGTTCGCGGAGGGCAGGCACGCGCAGGCGTTCCCGAGTTTCGGCTCCGAGCGGACCGGCGCGCCCGTCGTGTCCTTTTGCCGGCTTGCCGACGGTCCCATCAGGACTCGCGAGCCGGTCATGCAACCCGACGTCCTGATCATCCAGGATCCGACGCTGCTGCACCAGGTGGACGTGTTCGAGGGAGCCCGGAACTCGACCAAACTGGTCATCAACTCGGCCCAGCCGGCCACCGACCTTGGAATTGCCGAGTTCACCCAGCGGCTCGAGCCCGGATCCGTGCTGACGGTGCCGGCCACCCAGCTGGCCCAGCAGCATGTCGGCCGGCCTGTACCGAACGCCGCGCTGCTCGGCGCCTTCGCCGCACTGACCGGCGCGGTCTCCATCGAGTCAGTGCTCGCGGCGATCCGCGAGCGATTCAGCGGCAAGGTCGGCGATGGCAACGCTGCCGCCGCACAGGCCGCCTACGATATGGCGCTGGCAGAACTCGGGCCCGGCGCACCCGGCGAAGCCGGCGCGGCCGGCCGGCCGCCGGCGGCGCACGCTGACTCCGCGACCGGCGGCCGCATCGGCCAGATCGAGGGATCACGGGCTGTTGCCGACGCTGTGGCGCTGTGCCGGCCCGAGGTCATCTGCGCTTACCCGATCTCACCTCAGACGCACATCGTGGAGGCGCTCGCCGCCAAGGTGAAGTCTGGCGAGCTAGCGCCGTGCGAGTTCATCAACGTCGAGTCCGAGTTCGCCGCTATGTCGGTGGCGATCGGCGCGTCGGCGGTCGGCGCGCGCGCCTATACCGCGACCGCGAGCCAGGGCCTGCTGTACATGACCGAGGCGCTCTATAACGCCTCGGGGCTCGGCCTGCCGATCGTCATGACAGTCGCCAACCGGGCCATCGGCGCACCGATCAACATCTGGAATGACCACAGCGACACGATGTCGCAGCGCGACTGCGGCTGGATCCAGCTGTACGCCGAGACCAATCAGGAAGCGCTGGATCTGCAGATCCAGGCGTACCGGATTGCCGAGGAGGTCTCGCTGCCGGTCATGGTGTGCATGGACGGCTTCGTCCTCACCCACGCGCACGAGCGGCTGGAGATTCCCGGCCAGGAGCAGGTCGACAGGTTCCTGCCTCCGTACGAGCCACGGCAGGTGCTCGACCCAGACGATCCGGTGTCCATTGGCGCCATGGTAGGGCCGGAGGCGTTCACCGAGGTGCGCTACCTGGCACATGCCCGGCAGCAGCAGGCGCTTGAGCTCATTCCGGAGGTCGCCGCAGCGTTCGCCGGCCAGTTCGGCCGCGACTCAGGCGGTCTGGTGCGCAACTACCGCACCACCGATGCGGACACGATCGTGGTGGCGCTCGGTTCGGTGCTCGGCACTATCAAGGACGTCGTCGACGAGCTGCGCGAGAGCGGCCAGCGCATTGGCGTGCTCGGTATCACCTCGTTCCGGCCGTTCCCGCTAGCGGAGGTACGGCATGCCCTCAGCGGCGCCCGCCGGGTGGTCGTGCTGGAGCGCGCCCTGGCCGTCGGGATCGGCGGCATCGTGTCAGCGAACGTCCGGATGGCCCTCTCCGGAGTCCAGCTGCATGGCTACACCGTCGTCGCCGGCCTCGGCGGCCGTGCCATCACCAAGACCTCGCTCCGGGAACTGCTCGCCAGGGCCGCCGAGGACAAGCTCGAGCCGCTGACCTTCCTGGACCTGAACACCGGGCTGATCGAGCGGGAGCTGAGCCGCGCCGCGGCGACCCGGCGCTCAGGGCCGGCCGCCGAGAACATCCTCCGCGACCTGGGTGCCGTCGCGCACAAGATCGGATGAAGGAGAGCGTCACAATGCCAGTCCAGCCGATCAAGTTCTACCAGGTGGGCAGCTTCGCGGTGGGCAACCGGCTGCTGGCCGACGATGAGCGCTCGGTGCAGTCAGAGCCTGGCCGGACTAACTCACTGAACTGCGGGCACCGGGCCTGCCAGGGCTGCGGTGAGGCACTCGGCGCCCGGTACGCGCTGGACGCGGCGATGCGGGCCACCGGCCGGCAGTTGATCGCGGTGAACTCCACCGGGTGCCTTGAGGTGTTCTCCACGCCGTACCCGGAGACATCCTGGCGGATTCCGTGGATCCATTCGCTGTTCGGCAACGCTCCGGCGGTCGCGACCGGAGTCGCGGCCGCGCTGCGCGCGAAAGGCCGCGAGGACGTCCGGGTGATCGGTCAGGGCGGCGACGGCGGCACGGTCGACATCGGGTTCGCCTGCCTGTCCGGCATGTTCGAGCGGAACGACGATGTGCTGTTCATCTGCTACGACAACGAGGCCTACATGAACACCGGGGTGCAGCGCTCGGGCGCCACTCCCCCGGCAGCCAGGACCGCGACCACGCCGGCCGTCGGGCCCGAGCCGGGCAACTCCTTCGGCCAGGGCAAGAACGCGCCGCTGATCGCGATGGCGCACGAGATCCCGTACGTGGCGACCGCAACCGTCGCCGGGCTGCGCGATCTGGAGTACAAGGTGGCCAGGGCGATGCAGTTCCGCGGCGCGCGCTACCTGCACATCCTGGTCCCGTGCCCGCTGGGCTGGGGCAGCGCGCCAGGCGACACCATCAAGATCGCGCGGCTGGCCGAGCAGACCGGCCTGTTCCCGGTGTTCGAGGCTGTCGGCGGCGAGGTCATCAGCGTGTCGAAGATCCGCAGGCTCGCTCCGGTGGAGGACTACCTGCGGCTGCAGACCCGCTACGCGCACCTGTTCAGGACACCGGACGGCGCCGCCACCATCCGCAGGCTGCAACGGCTCGCCGACCGGAATATCGCCAGGTTCGGGCTGCTGGACACCGGCGGACCCTCGCCGGCCGACGGACCCTCGCCGGACGACGCGGAGCAGACCAAGGAGGCCGCGTCATGATGACGGACAAGCCGTTCGCGATCACCCTGGATCCTGGCTCCAGCCTGGCCAACAAGACGGGGTCCTGGCGCACGGAGCGGCCGGCCTACGTCGACCTGCTGCCGCCGTGCAATCACGCCTGCCCGGCCGGAGAGAACATCCAGCACTGGCTCTACCAGTCTGAAGACGGCGGTTACGAACAAGCCTGGCGCCAGATCATGCAGGACAACCCGCTGCCCGCGATCATGGGCCGGGTCTGCTACCGCCCGTGCGAGACGGCCTGCAACCGAGGCCAGCTTGACGCCGCCGTCGGCATCAACTCGGTCGAGCGCTTCCTCGGCGACGAGGCGATCCGGCAGGGCTGGACGGTGCCGGTCACCGCACCGGACAGCGGCAAGCGGGTGCTCGTCGTCGGCGCCGGCCCGTCCGGCCTGTCCGCGGCCTACCACCTGCGGCTGCTCGGCCACCAGGTGACGCTCCGCGACAGCGCGGCAAGACTTGGGGGGATGCTGCGGTTCGGCATCCCGGCCTACCGGCTGCCCCGCGACATCCTGGACGCCGAGGTCGGCCGCATCCTGTCGATGGGCGTGGTCTGGGCGGGCGGCCACCCTGTCACCGACATCGGGCAGGAGATGGCCGACGGCGACTTCGACGCCGCGTTCCTCGCGGTCGGCGCGCAGCGCGGCAGGCGTGCCTACATCCCGGCCGGCGACTCGGCGAAGATCCTGGACGCGGTCAGCCTCCTGCACTCGATAGAAGGCGCCGAGCGCCCGCAGCTCGGCCGCCGGGTTGCGGTGTACGGCGGCGGCAATACCGCGATGGATGCGGCCAGGACCGCCCGCAGGCTCGGCGCAACCGACGCAGTCGTGGTCTACCGGCGCACCCGGGAGCGGATGCCCGCCCACGATGTCGAGGTCGAGGAGGCCACCGACGAGGGCGTGCGGATGATGTGGCTGTCCACGATCGCCCGCGCGGACGAGGGCAAGCTCACGATCGAGAAGATGCGCCTCGACGAGAGCGGGTTCCCGCAGCCGACCGGCGAGTTCACCGAGCTGGACGCCGACACGGTCGTTCTCGCGCTCGGCCAGGAGGCAGAGCTCTCGCTGCTCGACGGCGTCCCGGGCGTCACGATCAGCGACGGCGTGGTGCAGGTGGGCGCCGGCCTGATGACCGGCCACCCCGGCATCTTCGCCGGCGGCGACATGGTGCCGGCCGAGCGAACAGTCACAGTGGCGATCGGGCACGGCAAGAAGGCAGCCCGCAGCATCGATGCCTGGCTTAGAAACCATCAGGATCGAAACGTGCCCGTTTCAGCGACTGCCGAGCCCCGCCTCGCCGACTTCAGCAGGCTCAACACCTGGTACTACTCCGACGCGCCCGCCACGGTGCGGCCGCAGCTGGAACTGGCCCGCCGGATCAGCACCTTCGACGAGGTGACGGGCGGCCTGGACGAGAAGACGGCGCTCTTCGAAGCACGCCGGTGCCTCTCCTGCGGCAACTGCTTCGAGTGCGACAACTGCTACGGCGTCTGCCCCGACAACGCGGTGATCAAGCTCGGGCCCGGCGACCGCTACGAGATCGACCTGGACTACTGCAAGGGCTGCGGGATCTGCGCTGAGGAGTGCCCGTGCGGAGCCATCGACATGGTGCCTGAACAGACCTGACAGCGATCATTCAGGCGTTAACGCCGCCGACCAGCCCCGCAAGGCTTCCACGCCAGTCGTTGACCCGCGCGCTATCGTCCGGGCGGATCGGCCGGGGTCCCGAGCCGTTCGGCCGGCCCCGGACGGGACCTTGGTCCTGCGCCGGGCCCGGCGGCCCCGGCTATCGTGGAGGCACTGGCGTAGACGGCTTCGTTCCCGCTGGGAATTGGGGCTTTGACTGAACCGCGCGGAGAGGCGGCAGCAGATGACCGAGCAGGCCGAGGGCAAGGCGGGCATCCGGGTGTTCCTGCTCGACGACCACGAGATCGTCCGGCGCGGGGTGAAGGACATGCTCGAGGCCGAGCCAGGCATCACAGTCATCGGCGAGGCCGGGACCGCTGAGTCGGCGCTGGCCAGGATTCCGGCGCTGATGCCCGATGTCGCGGTGCTTGACGTCCGGCTGCCGGACGGGGACGGCGTCACCGTCTGCCGCGAGATTCGCTCCCGTCATCCGGAGATCGCCTGCCTGATGCTGACGTCGTTCGGTGACGACGAGGCTCTGTTCGACGCGATCATGGCGGGCGCAGCCGGGTACGTGCTCAAGCAGATCCGCGGCACGGACCTGGTCGGCGCGGTGCGCACCGTCGCCTCCGGCGAGTCGATGCTGGACCCGGAGGCCGCCCGCAAGGTGATGACCCGGATGCGCGAGCAGGCGGCGCGCAAGGACCCGCTGGCCGGGCTCACCCCCCAGGAGCGCAGGATTCTGGAGCTGATCGGCGAGGGCCTTACCAACCGGCAGATCGGCGAGCGGATGTACCTGGCGGAGAAGACGGTCAAGAACTACGTCTCAGCTCTGTTCGCCAAGCTCGGGATGGAGCGGCGCACGCAGGCGGCCGCATACGCGTCGCGGATCTTCGACCAGCACTAGGCGTCAGGCTCCTCCCAGCGCCTCGCCATCTTGTCCGCGGCGTTATCCCGGCCGGCCCCTGCGACTCGTCCCGCCCACCCGCATTCCCAGCGCGCGGGTCAGCTTCGGGGAGTTGGCTGCCGGTCGATGGGGAGCGGCACTCGCCAGTCGAGCTTTGTCCCGCCTCCGTTGGCTGCCTCGATCGTGAAGGAGCCGCCGAGCTTCCTCGCCCGTTGCTCCAGGTTACTCAGCCCGCTGCGCCGGCCAGTGTCCTTGATGCCTGAACCGTTGTCGCGCACGGTGAGCGTTAGCTCAGCGTTGGCGCGGACGTGAATGTCCACCCTGCTCGCGCCGGAATGCCTGGCCGCATTGGACAGTGCCTCGCGCAGCGCGCTGAGTAGCTGCTCGGACACATCCTCTGCCACGTCATCGTCGAGCCTGCCGTCAAGCACCAGCGCAGGCGGGAAGCCGAGGATCACGGTCATCTCGTCGACGATCTGGAGGATCCTGGCCCGCAGGCCGAGTGCCTTCGCCTCAGTTCGGGTCTGGAGCGCGAAGATCGACGACCGGATCTCCCTGATCGTCTCGTCCAGCGCATCGACGGCACTGTTCACCCGCCGGGCTACCTCTGGCGAGCCGGCCAGCGGAATCGTGCCCTGCAGCGACATGCCGGTTGCGTAGAGCCGCTGAATGACCAGATCGTGCAGGTCGCGGGCGATGCGGTCGCGGTCCTCGAACACGGCGACGCGCTCGGCGTGGCGACGGTGATCGGCAAGTTCCAGCGCGATGCCCGCCTGAGACGCGAACGTCGTGAGCATGTCGACAGCGGCCGGGGCGAGCGGCATGGCGCCAGGACGCCGGCCTGCCGTCAGTACCCCCCGCGGAGTGCCGGATGTGCCGAGCGGCACTAGCAGGGCGGGCCCGAGGTTCATGTGCTCCCTGGCGATCGCAGCGACGCGCTCGTCGTGACTGAAGTCGTCGACAGTCAGCAGCTGCCCGCTGGTCATCACCTGACCAGAGGCGGAGCGGGCCAGCGGCAGGACCAGGCCCAGTGCTTCGCCGGCGCCCGCCCCGGCCGCGTGCTCGATCTGCAGCAGCTTCGGATCAGCGGTCGGCAGTGCTAGTACGACCAGATCCGCGCCTGACATCTCCAGCGCGCTCGTGGCGATCAGCTCCAGGGCGCTGCTGACATCCGCGCCCGACAGCAGCGCCCTGGTCACTTCCGCGGTCGCCGCCAGCCACCGCTGCTGGCGGCGGGCCTCGTCGTAGAGGCGGGCGTTCTCGATCGCGACGCCGGCCGCGGCGGCGAGGGCGATGACGACTGCCTCGTCCTCCTCGTCGAACTGCGCGCCGTCGCGTTTCTCGGTCAGGTAGAGGTTGCCGTAGACCTCGTCCCTGATCCGGATCGGCACCCCGAGGAAGGACGTCATCGGCGGATGGCCCTCAGGGAATCCCGAGGAGAGCTCGTGACTGTGCAGGTCAGCGATGCGCAGCGGCTGCGGGTCGGTGATCAGCGCGCCGAGCAGGCCGCGGCCCTCTGGCCAGTGGTGGATCCGGGCGATTTCGGATTCGCTGAGGCCGACCGGGATGAAGTCGGCCAGCCGGCCACCGTCTCCGATCACGCCCATGGCCCCGTATCTGGCATCGACCAGCCGAGCGGCCGCCTCGACGATGCCGCGCAGGACCTCCTCTATGTCCAGGTTCGTCCCGACGGCCATCACGGCGTCGAAAAGTGCGTTGACCCGGTCGCGGGTGTCGACCACGGCCTGCAGCCGCACCTGAAGCTCGGCAAGCAGTTCGTCGAGCCGCAGGTTCGGCAGCGCTGACTGCGGCTTCTCGCTGCTCATTGCTGACTCCCGCTCGGAGGACGACCCGTTTTGCTGTCATGGTAGGGCCGCCCCGCGCCGGTCAGCCAGCCCCGCTACCGGCACCTGGCGCGCTTACCTGGAAGAAACCCCAGAAACCCGGACGCGCTGTGCGCGAGCTCACAGCCGCCCGACGAAGGTCCCCGCGATGCGGGACCTCCGCTGCTGCACCGCGGCCTGCCTGACCGGCTTGACTTGATCAAACCAGCTCAGCGGAGGTTGAGGCGGTGAGCAGGCATGGACGTCCTCAGACAGCTAGAACGGCCGCTGCCGCGTATGGCCGACGAGGTGGCCGCCTACGTCGTGCAGGCGGCGATATGGGCCCCGTCCGTCCACAACACCCAGCCGTGGTGGTTTGCCGCCGACGGCACCGAGATCACGCTCCGAGCTGACGCCGGCCGCCAGCTCGCCGTCGCCGATCCGGCCGGGCGCGAGATGATGATCAGCTGCGGAGCGGCGCTGTTCACCGCAAGACTCGCGCTTCGGTCGCTCGGGTACCTGCCCGAGACTAAGGTGCTCCCCGATCCGGCGGATCCGCTGCTGATCGCACGGCTCCGCTGGCGTCGCAGAGCGGCGGTCACTGCGGGCGAAGAGGAGCTGTTCGGCCAGGTACCCAAGCGGCGGACACACCGGGGCGGGTTCGAGCCAGTGCCTCCCCCGCCGGGCCTTGTCGATGCCCTCCGGCAGGACGCCGCTCGGCACGGTGCCGCCCTGCGAGTCGCCATTACCGATGAGGCGCGGGCCGCACTGGCTGCGATCACCGAGGCCGCCGAGCACGCCGAGAGCTCGGACAGCGCCTACCTGCGCGAGCTTGCCGAGTGGGTGCCGGCGCCCGGCAGTCCGCGGCTCGACGGGGTGCCGTCCTCGTCTTATCCGGCACGTCCCGAGGTAACGAGCCCGTATTTTCCCGGCCGCGACTTCGCCCATGGCCACGGTTGGGGCCTTCAGTTTGTCACCGCTATCTCGCCGGTCAGGTTCACCGGGCTGGTCGGGATGCTGACCACGCCGACGGACGATCCGCCCGACTGGGTGAACGCAGGCCAGGTCCTGCAGCAGATGCTGCTGACCTCCGCCGCGTTCGGGGCGGCATGCGCGCTGCACAGCCAGCCCACCGAGGTGGCCTGGCTGCGCGAGGCGCTCCGGGCTGAGCTCGGTGACGGCAGCTACCCGCAGCTGATCCTCCGGCTCGGAACTGCCGTCCAGAACGCGATCAGCACACGGCGCCCGGCAGAAAGCGTGCTGGCGCTTAGTTCCCGGACGGGTTAGCTGACCGGCTCGGTCAGCGCGGCAAGCGCCAGCCTGATCCTGCCGATCCGGTCGGCGTCCCACTCGACTTCCGGGTCGATCTCGATCAGGCCCAGCGCAATGCTCGCAAGACCGAGCGCGGGCAGGGACCAGTCGGCCGCGCCAGCCGCAGGGAACGGCTGCGCGACCGTGCGCCGGCTGCCCAGCTCTGGTACCGCAAGTGCCATCATGACCAGGCCGCGCATGGTCGCATCGAGCAAGGCAGCGAGGTCCTTGAATGTCACTGCGAGCTCCGGCCGCAGCCGGTAGCCGAGCAGCCTGGTGAGCCGCGCCCAGGCACTGGCAACCGCAGCGAGGTGGTCGCGCTCTGACTCGGCAAGCGCAGCCTGCACCTGATCCCTGAGCTCGTCATCGGCAATGCTGACGAACGTCGCGTGCAGCGCCAGGTACGTCCGCCACTCCGCCGAGTCTGACAGCGTCAGGAAATCAAACGCGGCGAGCTGGCGGAAGAGCTCGGCGACCAGGGTCTGCCGCCCGTTCGGCGTGTCGAGCCAGTCGGCGCGTTCAGCGACGATGCGGCCGATGAGCTCGCGCTCCTGCGCCTGGATTGTCGGGGTGGCGTTCCGGGCGAGCTCCCGAACCAGGTCGCTGAAGAACAGGTCTTTATGCGGCCAGCGCCGGTACACAGTGCTCCGCGCCACGCCCGCCTCCCTGATCACCTCCTCGAGGCTGATGTGATCCAGGCTCACGGTCAGCCCGGCAGAACTCACCATCCGGACGGCTGCCTGGAGCATCCGCTGCTCGGTCTCGGCGTCCGAAAGCCGCCGGCTCCTCCGCGCCAGGCCCGTCGGTCCCTGCGAACCGCCCATCCGTCTCCGCTCCAGGTCCCCTCCCAGCTGTGGCGCGCGCCTCTTCCCATCGCCACCTTGGGACTTTAGACTCTGTATCTCAAGCTCCATACTTGCAATCCTGATCTCACTGTAGCGCTGAGCGCTGCAGGACCCAGACCGCGAGGGGAGATCAAGCCATGAGCAGCTCACCGTCTTCAGCCGGCCGGCGCCTCGGCACCTACCCGGACGGCCGCGCGGACCCCACAGCCCGACGCCTTGCCCGGATGTGGGCACGCATCTTCGGTCTCGGCCTTGCGCCGCGGCGCTGGGTGACGCTGGAGGTGCCCGGCCGCAAGTCCGGCCAGCCGACGCGTTTCCCTCTCGGAATGGCCACGCTGGGCGGCGGGCGATACCTCGTCTCGATGCTCGGCGAGCAGTGCAACTGGGTCCAGAACGTCCGCGCCGCTCACGGGGTAGTCACGCTCAGGCACGGCCGGGCAGCGCGATGCCTGCTCGCCGAGGTCCCGGTGAGTGAACGGCCCCCGATCCTCAGAAAGTACCTGCGACAGGTTCCCGGCGCCCGGCTGCATGTCCCGGTCAGCCACCGCGCCGACATTGGCAGCTTCGCCCTGGTGGCGTCGCGCTACCCGGTCTTCCTGGTCACCCGCACGGATCCGAGACCAAGCTCGGTGCGCACGCGCCGCTGGTGGCGATGGCTTCTGGCCAGCGTTGCCGCGGTCATCGTTGTCGTCGTTCTCGGCGCCGCGGCGTTCATTAAGCTCAGCCCGTCGGCTGCTCCGCTGGTCCTGCCAAAGGGTCAGGTCAGCAGGCCGGCCGGCCCGCTCGGCGGCACGTGGGACGTCGGAGCCGGGTCGGTGGCCGGCTTCCGCGTGCAGGAGAGCGCGCTCGGCTTCAGCAACTACGTGGGTGGCCAGACACCTTCCGTCAGCGGCACGATCGTCATCACCGGGACAACCGTCACTGCGGCCAGTTTCCACATCAACCTCACCACCATCGAGGTCAACGGCAAGAAGCAGGCACAGTTCGCGGCCAGCCTCGGAACCCGCGATCATCCCGTCGCCAGTTTCACGCTCCGGGCGCCCGTGCCGCTCGGCCAGCGCTTCGCGGCCGGCCGCACCGTGACGGCTACCGCGACCGGTGAGCTGACTATGAACGGCTTGTCGCGTCTGGTCACAGTCACACTCGCGGCCCGCAGGGCCGGACGGCAACTGCAGACTGCCGGGTCGATCCCGGTGACCTTCAGCCGCTGGGACATTACCCAGCCCGCCGGAGCCGGCTTCCTCGGCGGACTCGCCAGCCACGGCACCGCGGAGTTCCTGCTCCGCTTGAACCGGCCAGGTTCCTGACGGACGACGACCCGTCGCTTCCGCCGGCCGGATCAGAAGCTGACGTCCCAGCTGGTCGACAGGTGCAGCGCCACAGCCGCCACGACGA
>Ga0335074_10004855_pt1 | contig 18558 bp, 13 predicted proteins | sample Lox_Sample_23_FD_206715 | JGI IMG/M metagenome (GOLD analysis project Ga0335074, IMG submission 206715) | Soil microbial communities from Loxahatchee National Wildlife Refuge, Florida, United States - Lox_Sample_2.3 | ecosystem: Environmental > Terrestrial > Soil > Wetlands | place: USA... | reverse complement strand
CGAAGCACTTCACTTTCACCGGCACGGCAAAAAACTGGAAACCGTGATCGGGCAAGGCTTCGAGATGGCATAGATGCTCGGCAATCGGAATGTTAGCGTGCAGCAGGATGGAATGTGCGGGGCGCGTCATGTCGGCGGTATCGTCGATATTCAGCGAATCGATGCCTGCCAGCGCGGCGCCTGAATCCGCGATGTACTGCGCGGCTTCTTCGGTTAGAAACGGATGGCCGACGAAATACCGGCCGGTGGCCCAATGCCGGTCCCAGCCGGTGTGGATCAACACGGCCTTGCCGCGCAGGTCCAGATCGCCGAACGCCGCCCGGCTGATGGCGCGCCCGGCATGCCGCACCACGATGCCTTCGAGATTGGCAAGCGATTCCAGCGGTAATTCCGAAAGATCCTTGCCATCGGCATAACGATGGAACGGCGAGTCTACATAAGTGCCGGTATTCGCCACCATTTCGATCTTACCGATGTGAAACTCAGTGCCTGGCGCATAGATCCTCCGCGATTCTGCGCGGGTCAGAAAATCGCAGATCAGCGGCGCGGGTAAGCCCTTGTAAGTGACTAAGCCGTGCTCCACGGTGTGGCTCAAATCGATAAGCGCCATGTGCTCAGCGTATCAAACCACCGCGGCATGGCGGTGGAAATCGCTGGAGAAAGCACTTATACTTAGCTTTCAGATTCGCAGAGGTATTTATCTTGAAATCTCAATATTGGTTGTTGCTGGCGGCCGTCGCGTTCGCTTCGGGATGCGGCAGGCAGGAGCGGATCGAATCGGTTCAGCTCTCCCAAATTCTCAAAAAAAATCTCGCCAATTTTGACGCAGTTAACGCGGTGGAAAATGATTTCATCCGTGACGCGCGCTCCTGGAGCGCCTACATCGTCGCCAACGGCGCGGGCAAGGGCGAGCAATTGGACCAAAACGCCGCGGTGGCCGCGCAACTGGCAAAATCCGCGGTGGCTATCAGCCTCCAGTTGGGTCAAGTGCGCCAGGCAGTCTACGACCTGTCGTTGAAGCAGGAGTACCCGCAGAGTGTGCGCGATGCGCTGATCAGCGATGTGGCCAATCGCCAGAGGTTCCTACAGGACCTGCGCACCCTGTTGGAACAATCGGCCCCGCAATTTACGGAATTTCGTCACAGCAAGACTTATGCGGGCGATGCTTACCCCGGCCCTATGGGGCAACTGAACGCCTTGTTGGAGACTTACAAGGCGCCCGCCAACACAGTCGGCTCCGCTCTGGCCGACTTGAAGACGAAGTACAAACTACGCGATAACGAGCTCTGAAACGAACGTCACCGGCCCTTCTCCCGGTGGGCGCCGGGGCCTCCGCCGCGCCGCACGGCGTTGCATTTCGGAATTCGCTGACCTATATTAAGTTCGGGGTTCAGGCTATGCCGATTCCGGAGTTAGCTACGGTCCTCGCAGCCGGCATCCTGGTTGGGTGTGCCGGCGCTGCGCTGGTGTGGCGCCCGCGGAGATCCAGCGGGTGTGACAAGTGGCCGCTGGCGAGGCCTAATTGCGCCGCGAGCCCACGCGCGCGGCGCTTGGCCGACGAGCAAGCGCAACTGGAACGCCTGGATGCCGAGCGGTTACGCCGGGCCGACGCCAGCTTTGGCCGGACTGCCGAGGAAAGAATCGTTTGGAATGAGTTGCTTGAATTGGAACTGCAGGATCTCGACGAGCGAATGAACGGCATCAAGGGTGCGCCGCGCCGGGCGGCATGAGGGCAAGACAAAGCAATCGAAGAGGAAGCTCTATATGGCAGTCAACGTGAAAGAGATTACCCGGTGGCGCATTGCGGTCCAATCAGGAGAGAACGTATGCTAGCGACTTTGTTTCTCTCTTTGGCTGCCGTAGCCGCCCAACAGACTCCCACGGAGAGTTGGAGGGTCGTGAAGGATTCCAAGGGCCTGTGCCAGATCGCGGTGCCGCCCGATTGGGAGACGCTGTTCGAGAATGCGGGAGCGGCAGTTTTTCACGATGCTTCAAATGCCATCGCCGTAGTCACCAGCCAGCCGAATCAGGCTTTCAAACCACTGCCGGATAACTTACAAAGGTTGCTGGGCATCCGCAAGGACAAGCTGTTTGAGAACACGGCAAACCGTATCTTCTACCAGGAGCGGGTTTCCCGGAACCCGGACAGTCCCAATGCGTATAGCGTTAGCGTACCGGGCAAAACCGGAACATGCAGTTGTCATCTGGTGATGCTGCCCAGCACTCCCGAAGAAACCGCGAAGAAGATCGCGCTGAGTCTGCGGCCCGTCGAACCGTGAGCCGGAAAGCATGGCTTTGCCATCAGCGTGGGACAGGCCATCGTTTTGGGTGGCCTGTCGTTCGCAAGCGCGGGCGCCAAGTCATCGGTTCTTTTTAAGCCGCGTACTCCCGGGCGTTCGCCGCCATGGAAAGCAATACTTCGCGCTCCGGCAACGTGCACCTCAGCATCTCGAGTTCATCGCCGCTATAGTTGAGCGGCAACTCGATCTGGCCGCCATGCGCCACCGAGCGGCAGCAGGCCATCACGATCTCGAAGCCCGCCCAAGCGCTCGCGAAGTTGCACGGATGCACCTGCCGCGGATCGTCCAGCCAGTTGGCGATCTGGTGAATATACGGCGGCATATCGAGATCGTAGTTCATCGATCCGGCGCCCGAACAGGAGATCGTCTTGCTGACCACGCGCCACCCTCCACCGGTCAGGACCTCCGCGAAGCCCTCGCTTCCCTGCGCGCCGATCCTGCACTTCCGCCACCAGTAGTCCACCTCGGGCACGTCGGGCGCACCGGCGCCGCACTCGAACACTCCGCGCACGCCATTGGCAAACTGGATGAAGCCGGCCATATAATCCGGCGAAGGATGCGCATCCGCGAGTTTTCCGCGGCCGGCAGCCTGCGCCATCACCCATGCCGCCGGCGCCTCATCGTTGAACCAGCGCATATAGTCGATCAGGTGCGAAAGCATGTGCGTCATCCACCCGGTGGCGGTTCCATAGACCGTGTGAAGGTGTCCCAACACGCCGCTGGAGATAGCCTCCATGGCCTTCCTGTAGTGCGCGCCATAGCGATGCTGATGGCTCACCACTGCCTTTACGCCGCTATCGTCGAGCAGCTTCCGGATCGCAAATCCTTCCGCGCTGGTCAGCGCTATGGGTTTCTCCATGGCGATGAGCCGCGCGCCCGATTCGATTGCGATGCGCACCATCTCGGTCCGCAAGTTGGGTAGGGTGCAGAAGCAGAACACATCCGGCCGCAGAGCCAAGGCGAGTTCGCGCGCGTCAGTCGATCTGGCGGGACCGCCTAAGCGGGCGGCGGCGGTATTCAAGCGGGCTGCATCGATATCGCAGATGCCCGCCAATTCGAAACGGCCGTCTGCCTGAAACGCCGCGGCGTGATGCATGCCGCGCTTGCCCATGCCGGCGATCACTACCCGATATCGCTCGCTCATTGGATACCTACCTCGCGGTTCCACTGGAGAACCTTTTCAATTACGTAATCCACTTCTGCCGCGGTCAGTTCGGGAAACATAGGCAGCGAGATGCAGCACGCCGCATTGCGCTCCGTGTGATGAATCGGATACGGGATTCCGGCCGCCTTGCCCCACGGGTATCCCTCCTGCTGGTGGATCGCGATGGGATAGTGGCACTTGGCATCGATGCCGCTCTGGTTGAGGAATCCGAGCAACGCGTCACGATGCGCGGCTACCTTAGTTTCGATGACATACAAATGGTAGACGTGATAATAGCCTGGCTTTTCGTACGGCAGCGTAATGCTCTCCGCATTTTTCAGGCAGGCGGAATAGCGGGCGGCCCACTTCCGGCGCGCCACGTTCCAGTCATCGATGTGCTTCAGCTTGGCGCTTAGCACGCCTGCCTGCAAGTCGTCGAGGCGGCTGTTGTACCCCGGGCTGTGGCACGACCGCTTATCCGAGCCGTGATTGCGCAGCTTGCGAATGGTGCGGTCCACATGGTCGTGTTTAGTGACCACCGCGCCGCCGTCGCCAAAGCAGCCCAGGTTCTTCTGAATGATGAAGCTGGTGGCCGCCGCGTCGCTCAAATCCCCGATCCGGAACCCGTCGCCGCGCGCTCCGATGGCTTGGGCGTTGTCCTCGATTACCAGCAAATGGCGCCGGTCTGCGATTTCGCGAATGGCCTGCATGTCGGCGCACTGGCCGTAAAGATGCACCGGCACCAGCGCCTTGGTGCGAGGTGTAATGGCCGCCTCGATCTTTGCCGGATCGATGCAGTTGGTGCGCGGATCGGAATCCACGAAAACGGCCGCGGCGCCCGCGATCCAGATGGCTTCGGCTGTGGCGAAAAACGTATTGGCCGTGGTGATGCATTCGTCGCCCGGCCCGATCCCCAGAGCCTGGAAGGCCAGCCACAGGGCATCCGTCCCATTGCCTACTCCCACCGCGTATGGCATGCCGTGGTAATTGGCAAATTCCTTTTCGAAGCGCTTGAGCATGGGCCCCATGACGCACTGGCCGGACTCCAGAACTTCTTGGATATTGGCGTCGATTTCCGTCTGAATACTGTGGTATTGCCTCGCATGGCCATAAAAAGGAACATTCATACCGTTGGCTCCCTATCTTCGCCCAGGCTGACGCCCCGGAGCCTTCTAAATCACATATCAGTGAAACAGGTATTATATTCCTTATACCTGGCGTTGCCAAGGCACTTCAGCTTTCAACGTGTGATCAGGTAGACCGTGCCAAAATACAAGACGGCCACCGCGGCAAGCGATAAGCTCAACACCAGAATGTAGTGTCCGATGGCCTGCTCATCCGCCAGATTCCACCACCATATTCTCATTGGGGCTTCTCCTGTCTCCCGGACAGCAGGTCGATTCTAAGTTGCGCCTGCTGCGCCATATCGCGCGCGTTCAAATGGAAAGCGGCGAGTCTGATGCGATCCCACACCCGCGCATCATGAACCTGATCGGCCAACCGCCATATCCGCTGCACAAACGGTTGGGCATCTTGCTGATTGATTGGATAACGCATCGCGCATTCAATCAGTTGGTCCAATGTGCCGGCCTTAATCAATTTGTCCGCTATGATGGCACGCAGCTGTCTTTCGGCACGTTGCGTCTCAGCGTCGGGTCCTGGCGGGAAAACTCCCACCGCCGCCCGCAGCGTCAGCAGAAGTTCCGCACCGCTCAAAGACTCTTGCGCCATCTTCAGAAGCAGCTTCTGCTGTGCCACGGAATGAGGAGTCGCGGCGCTCGCCTCCATATATAGGGCCTTCACGGAATCCCGGATTGTCTGAGCGGACTCTTCCGGGTTCGCCGCTTCCCGCGGAGCCGTATGGCACGAAAACAATATCGACGCGGCCATCAGGGCCAGTGGAATGTTTTGAGCGAGCTTCCACATATCCCGAGTTTACATCTTTAATCGGAGTTTGCAACACTTTTTTCCTAAACTTGACGCAAAGTTCAACGGCGATTATAGTATTAACGGGTCTGAATTGGTTGTTTTGGTACGAATGAGCCTTTGAGATGGTCTCCCTAAGGGGTGCGCGAGTCGCGGGCCGGTGCCGGCTGCTCGCGATTCAGGCTGGCCTGGTAATGGCAGCCGCCGTTAACGCGCAGCCGGCAGCCGCCCCGCGGTCCGAAGATTGCGCGGGGTGCCATGATTCCGGACCCCGGCTGGGCAAGCGCCAGCCCGGGACGCCCCCGCCGTATCATGCCGCCGCGCTTAAGGCCTCGCCGCACGCCGCGCTCGAATGCACTGCCTGTCACAGTGATATCAAGGAACTCCCGCACCCTGCGAAGTTGGCCGCCGTGGAATGCGGCCAGTGCCATTCCGAGGAACAGAACCAGTATCGGGCGAGCGTTCACGGCAGGAAGGCTTCCGAAGGTGACGCCTATGCGCCCGTTTGCAAGACTTGTCACGGCACACACAACGTACTGCGGCCTTCCACGCCTGGCGCCCCCACCTCCACCATGGAAATCCCGCGCTTGTGCGGCGGCTGCCACCGCGAAGGCACCACCGTCAGCCTGACGCGCCAAATCGCGCAGACCAACATTCTCGAAAATTATCTCGATAGCATCCATGGGAAGGGGCTGTTCGAGAAGGGCTTGACGGTTACGGCCGTATGCACCAGTTGCCACACCGCGCACTTCGTCCTGCCCCATACCGATCCACGCTCGTCTATCGCTAAACAGAATATCGCCGGCACTTGCACTCACTGTCACGCGCAGATCGAAACCGTGCACCGCAAGGTGATTCGCGGCGAATTGTGGGAGAAGCAGCCGCACATGATCCCCGCCTGCGTGGATTGCCATTCGCCGCACCAGGTGCGCGAGGTGTTCTATACGCAAGGCATGGCTGACCGCGACTGCCAGCGGTGCCACGGCGACCCGGGCCTGAAAGTCACCCGCGGCGGCCGGACGGTTTCGCTTTATGTGAACCAGGATGAATTGGCGCATTCGCGCCACGCGCGCGTGGCGTGCGGCCAATGCCACACCGGCGGCAACCCGGCGGATACGCGGCCCTGTAAAACCATTGCTCCCAAGGTGGACTGTTCTATCTGCCATGCCGCCGTGGTGGATCAATATAAAGAGAGCACCCACGGACAATTGTTCGCGCAGGGCAGCCCGGATGCGCCCGCCTGCCAGGATTGCCACAGTCCGCACGGCACGCTCAGCAAGAACGACTCGAATTCGCCGACGTTCTCGCGCAACGTCCCCGCGCTTTGCGCCCGTTGTCATCGCACGGGCCAGAAAGCCGCCATCCGTTACAAAGGCACCCAAACCAACATCGTCGAGAATTATCTGGAAAGCATCCATGGCCAGGGATTGCTGCGCGCCGGCCTTACCGTCACGGCCGACTGCGCCGATTGCCATAGCCCCCATCATGAATTGCCGGCATCCGATCCACGATCCACGGTGAACCGGGCCAATATCACGCGTACCTGCGCGCAATGCCACCGCGGAATCTACGAGCTATTCACCGCCAGTGTGCATTCCGCTTCGGTAACGCACACCCCCAAGGAATTGCCGGTATGCAGCGATTGCCACTCGGCGCACAGCATTCAGCGCACGGATCTTTCGAACTTCCGGCTGCACATCATGGATCAGTGCGGACGCTGCCATAAAGCCATCGCCGAAAGCTATTTCGACACCTTTCACGGCAAAGTTTCCAAGCTCGGCTATCTGGCTACGGCCAAATGCTACGACTGCCATGGCGCGCACGACATCCTGCCGGTAACCGATCCGCGCTCGCGCCTGAGCCGTGCCAACATCGTCGCCACGTGCGGCAAGTGCCACACCGGATCGCATCGCCAGTTCGCCGGCTATCTGACGCACGCCACGCATCACGATCCCACCCGCTATCCCTTGCTGTTCTACACGTTCTGGGGCATGACCACGCTGCTGGTGGGCACCCTGACCGTTTCCAGCGCGCACACGGTTTTGTGGCTGCGGCGTTCGCTCGCCTATCAGAGGACCACCGGCAACGGCCATTTCCCGGCTGCGCAAACCTACGTGCGCCGTTTTTCGGTCTTTCAACGCAACCTGCACCTGATGATGATCGGAAGCTTTCTCGGTCTGGCGCTCACCGGCATGATCCTCAAATTCTCTTACGCGCCTTGGGCCAAGGTAGCCGCCCGGCTGCTCGGCGGATTCGAGGCTGCCGGGTTGATTCATCGCTTCTGCGCCTTGACCACGTTCACCTATTTCGGGTTGCACGTCTGGGATCTCGCCCGCCAGAAGAAACGCGTCGGCGAGGGCTGGAAAAGCTTTATCTTCGGCCCGGAGAGCATGATGTTGAACCGCCGGGACTGGCGCGAGTTTTGGGCTTCCGTGAAATGGTTTCTCAGCAGGGGAGAACGGCCCGCATACGGCCGCTGGACTTATTGGGAGAAGTTCGACTACTTCGCCGTGTTCTGGGGCGTGGCCGTCATCGGAATGACCGGCCTCATCTTATGGTTCCCTACCGTCTTCACGCACGTGATGCCCGGATGGGCCGTCAACGTGGCCACTACCATCCACAGCGATGAGGCTTTGCTGGCCGTGTGCTTCATCTTCAGCATACATTTCTTCAATACCCATTTCCGGCCCGAGAAATTCCCCATCGACACCGTAATCTTCACCACCGGCGTTCCGGTGGAGGAACTGCGGAGGGATCGTCCCCGCGAATACCAGCAGCTTGTGGAGAGCGGCCGCCTGGAAGAACTAACCATGCCCGCGCCGCTGCCGGTGGTGAACCGCATGTGGCGGCGGTTCGGGTTTACGGCGCTGGGCGTGGGCCTTTCCCTGATTCTGTTGGTGCTCTACGCGATGATTTTTGCCTACCGCTGAGCCGTTCCATGCGGGATCGCACGCCCTTTGCGCTAAATTGAAGGAGATGCCGCAAGGAGTCGCAGTTCCGCCCGGCGTGTCTATTACAGCGGCGGGATGCCGCAGATTCAGCCGTGCCGCCTGGGGCGTGCTCGCCTATAACTTCGTAGTGGTGCTGTGGGGCGCGTTCGTGCGCGCCAGCGGATCGGGCGCGGGTTGCGGGGACCGCTGGCCGCTATGCAACGGGGTGGTGGTGCCGCACGCGGCGCGCATCCAGACCATCATCGAATTCACGCACCGGCTCAGCAGTGGGCTATCGCTGGTGAGCGTCATCGTGCTCGCCATTTGGGCGTTCCGGTTGTATCCGCGGGGGCATCGCGCACGGCTGTTCGCCGCGTTATCCGTCGTTTTCCTGCTTGCCGAAGCGTTGCTGGGCGCGGGTTTGGTGTTATTTCGATACGTCGCGCACAATGCCTCCGCCGGCCGCGCCGCGTACTTGTCCGCACATCTGGTGAATACGCAGATTCTGCTCGCCATGCTGACGCTCACCGCGTGGTTCGGCCGCGATCCCGTGTCGCGGCCATGGCGCGGCGCGCCTCGGCTGATCTTGTACGCGCTGCCGGTGGAGATTTTAGTGGCGATCAGCGGCGCGATCGCCGCGCTGGGCGACACATTGTATCCGGCGGCATCGCTAGCTTCAGGCGTGCGGCAGGATTTCTCGCAAACCGCCAGCGCGCTGCTGCGGCTGCGGGCTTTGCATCCGGTGATGGCCATCCTGGGCGCCGCCGTTCTCCTGGCAGCGGCTAGGGCGGCGATGCGGTCAAAAAACGCGCCTACGGTTCGCGCCGGAAAAATACTGGCCGCGCTGGTGGCCGTGCAGCTTATCGCGGGCGCCTTGAACATCGCGCTGCTCGCGCCCATCTGGATACAGCTTGTCCATCTGCTTTTGGCGGACCTGGTGTGGGTGACGTTGGTGGTCATGGCGCTCGAAGCCGGAAGCAACAAAGCGATGACGGCCTAGCGGTATTTCGCCTGCCCTTACGGCCTGGGCCGCGGCGTAGCATCACCTTGCGTCAATCCCATCGCCCATTTCACGGCTTCGGTCCACATCTGTTGAACGTCCGGCCGATCCCAAACCTCCTCGCGGTGGCCCAGCGATGAGTAGAACACACGGCCCCTGCCGTATTGCCGCACCCAGGTCACGGCGAAGTCCTTGTCGGTACGATGCACGCGTGGATTCTTGAGATCCACCGACGTGGGATCGACGCTCATCAGCACGCGCACCTTGTCGCGTGAGTAGGGGGCTTTGAACTGGTAGATCTCGTCATAAATCTCAAACTGCGCGGGAAAGTGACGCGTGGCTGGAAAGGCGCGATCCTCCACGTTCAGGCGCGCGTGTATCTGGTTCCAGGGATGCTGATCGAAGTAAGCGCCGATCAGATCGCCATAATCGGACCATTTATAAAAAGTGTCGGTGGCGCTGTGCGTGCCCAGGAAGCCTTTGCCATCGTCTTTGACGAACGATAGCAGCGCGGCTCGCTGCTCGTCGTTCAAGTCCAGTTCGCCGGTAGTGTAAAACATGACCGCATCGAAATAATTCAGGTTCTTCGCGTTATTACCGAGCTTCTGCTTGGTAATCAATTCTGAATCGGTGCGCAGATATGTATCCCACAGGCCGCTCTGCTGTCCGAGTTTCTCGATGGTGGCCATGGCGTGCGAGACGGAATCGTGCTCGAAGCCGCGCACTTCGCCGATGAAAAGAAGCTTTTTCCTGGCGGGAGTCTGCGCGTTCAGGGCCGCGCCTGCGGCGAACACCAACATCACGGCGAAGTAGAAATGTTTCATGGGGCTTTCCGAACGGCAATGGTCTCACCGCGTGCCGCCGGATGCAACTCAAGTCAGGGTGGGACAGGCCATCGTTTTATGTGGGCTGTCGTTAGCAAGCGCGGGCAGACGGCACCGCGCGGCGCCGCCTCAGGCCCGATTATTGGAGCGGAGGGTTATACAAGTTCGGCATCTGCCAGGCCCGATAAGAACTGCCGTTGGTCGTAATGTTCAGGACCTGAGTGCCCGTCAGCGTGTCGGGCGTGGGCAGAATCTCGATGCCGACGCCATCCGGTTCACCCGCCTGGAAGAAATAATTGCCGTCGAACAGCGTCTCTCCACTTCCTTCAGCGCTCGCATAAACACCCAGGCTGACGCTGAGCACCGGGGTCACTTCCATAGTGGCCTCGTCCACAGTGAGAGCCATGCCGCGGCTGTAACAATCATCGGGCCCGCCGCTCGGATCGCAGTTCGATCCTAAACCCAGGGGCGCCGCTGACACGCGTGTATTTCCGTTGTCGAACACGGTCAAGGGACCGGCGCCGTTGTTCTGATAAACGGTATCGTGTTGATGGGAGAACCAAGGCCAGGGATCGTTATCGATGTTGTTGAAGGTAAAGTCGCTGAGGTTTCCCATGGTCCACAGGATATTTCCGGCGCCTGCGCCGTTGTCATAGTTCACCTTGACGATCCAATCCTGGTCGCGCAGGGAAACCAGAAAATCACCTTCCGAAGCGACGTAATAGATGGTGTTGGCGTGCGTCCAGTCGTAGGCGCTCTTAGCCAGCAGTAGGTTCACCTGGCAATTACTGCTGGCGCTGCAAGTTTCCCCCAAAACCGCAGTGCGGCTGATATCGAGCTGCTGATAGGAACTGTAATACCACACCACCTGGAACTGCGAGTTAAGCACGATCACGTATTCGCTGAGGATGTCCACGTTCGGCCCGGTGGGACTGCTGCCCTGAGTTCCGGGCGCATATATTTTTTCCGCGTGCGCCAAAACGGCGGTGTATTCGGCCCCGTCAATCGAATAGCGCATCGCTTCGTGATCCAGATCGTTCAGGCAGGATAAGCCCACCGGAGGCTTGGCGGGCACTACGCATGGCGCGGAGATAGGCGCTCCCATGGCCGCCAGTTGATAAGCCAGCACGCCAACATTGGTTTCGCGTACGATATTGCCCGCGAAATCAATTTCACGCAGTAATTGCAACTCCTGATCCGCGGAGTTCCACGATAAGCCGGTTTGGAAGGTCAGGACGGTCGCGCTCGGCAGAACGCGCGTGGCCAAGGTCGCTTTACCATCCGGGTAATACCACATGAGGTTGGCGGCGAGGTCGGTGGCCGTGGGAACGACATTATCATCGGATGTCCAAAAGATCATGGAATCGGTCGTGTCGGTCTGGGAACCCGCGGGAGTTTTCACGGTGAATTTTGGAAGAACATTACCGCCCGACAAGGTTTTGGGCGCTTTGCCAGTCGTGAAGGTGACCGAACCGCTGTTCACGATCTTGGTGCCGGTCTGCACCTGTGCATACGCCATATAAGTCGTGGAGGCATACATGCCCGCCAGGTAGAAGTTCATGCTGATCCCCGTATTGCAGGGAGACCATCCAGTGTATGTAATGGGGTTTGACCCGGTGTAGAAAGCCGCGCGCATGCTGCTGCCCGTCTTGCAGGCAGGGGCGCTGAACAGGGCCACCAGCGGATTCGCGGTTTTCGAGATCACGGCCTTCTTGTCGGCGTGCGCCGTCAGCGTATAAACGGCGGTTTGCGTGGCCGTTTGCCCGGAAACGAAATCCTTGGCAATGACCTGAATCGTGTAGCTGCCCTCGCCGGCGATGGTGGTCCAGACGAAAGACTGCGCGGTCCACACGCCGGAGGTTTCCGTGCCCACGTTGAAATCCTTTGCCATAGAGTACGGTCCAGTGCCCGAGGCGACGTTGAACTGAAACGTGAGGTTGTTTGAATTCGTATCGGTGGCTGTGACGGTCCAGGTCACCTGCGTTCCCAAGGGTTGGGGCGAGGGAACCGAAGGAGTCATCGACAGGATGCTCACGGTGGCATAGAGGGGCGCATTTGCCAGGACAAGCATGGCGAACAGCCCGGAAATAAGCAGGCCGGTTTTTCGAGACATGATCTTCTGGGTAGTCTTAGCATTGTCCTGCAAAGAAGCGGCGCTTGGCAAGTCCACGGCCGTAGTTTCAGTACCGGTACCGGAATTCCGGAACGGCCCGGCGTGAATTCAGCCAGTTATTTCAGCCCCGCCTGTAAGGGCGGGGTTGCCGCGGCTCCAGAACTTCAGCCCTTCGTCCGGTAAAAACCGCGTACCGAAATGGCGCCGTACTGCTTGACACTGCGCGCCTGCGCGTTGTACCTTGCCATAGATGTCCCTGCTTCGGTAGGGTTCGGCACTTCATTTGGGCAGGATTACAACTCCATGAAAATAAAACGCAGTCTGCTGGGTTTGGGTTTCGTCGCGGTACTCGGCGCACCGGCTTGGGCCGCCGTGACGGTCAGTTCGCTTACGCCTTCGCTGGCATCCCCGCAATTGCTTGGCACGCCCATCACCTGGACGGCGGTTGGCACGAATCCGGGTACCGCTCCGCTAACGTTCCAGTTCAACGTGACGCCGCCGGGTGGCTCCTTGACCATGATCAAGGATTTCAATACCGGAACGCAAAACGGAACCACGTATACCAGCCAACCCTTCGTGTGGGTTCCCACCGCGGCCGAGGGGACCTATGACGTGCAGGTCGTAGTGAAGAACTGGAAGTCGGGCTCGACCGCCAAAAAGACGGTTTCGTTCACGGTGAAGCCTCTGGCCACCGGGAGCACTCCCGTAGTCACACCGACAGCCAATCCGCTGGTGGCCATTTTCAGCGCGCCCGCCTGCGCGAAAGGCAGCAGTATGCGCGTCTCCTTTCAGCAGGCCTCGGGCGCCACACCGGCTACTCTCACGAGTTACGCGTCGTGCAACGACAAAACGACCATGAACTTCGAGATCGCCGGCATGTACGCCAGCACCGCGTATAACATGTTCTCCGAGACGCTCACCAAGGGCAAACTCAAAAAGGGCGCCGAAGTTACCTATACCACCGGCGCACTGCCCGGCACTTTCCCAACTTACAGTGTCAAGACTCCCCCGGGCAGTTCCACTGACACGGCTGAGTCCATGCTGCTTATCAATTCCACGCAGCTTGGAAATCAGCCGCTTTATCCGGATGTGGCGGTGGATTTATCCGGTAATTTTCTTTGGTATTATCTGGCCAGCCCCACGCACGGCAGCACCATTACACATCCGCTTCCGAACGGGGCCATGCTGACCATCCAATACGGGCAATCCTGGAATACGGTCAGTCAAAATCAGCAACTTCTGCGCCAAATCGACTTCGCGGGCAACGTTATCAAAGAGACGAATACGGGAGTGGTGCAACAGGAACTGCTCGCGTTAGGCGCGGTGGATGGAGGACCTTGCAGCGTATTCCCTAGTCCCGCGCCGGTTGGATCGGCTTGTCTGGATACCTTCAGTCACGACGCGATTCAATACACCATTGGGTCGGAGACCTACACCGCCGTGTTATGTGACCTCGAAAAGATCTTTCCGGCAGGCACGCAAGGCAACACCAGTCCCTATCCGGTAGATATTCGAGGCGTCATGATTGTGGTGCTGAATTCGGATTGGCAGGCCGTTTGGTATTGGGATAACTTCGATCCGGCCGGCGGCGGCAATGGCTATCCTAATTTGCCGGTTTCACAGAAACCGGCTTTGTATGCGAGCGAGCAATGTGGTCTGAACGAGCAGGGCTGCGAAGGTATCCAACTGCTGGGACCGGGCATCGCGCCGCTGGCCACCGACTGGGTGCATGAGAACAGCATCTATTATTGGGGTAACGATACCTCCGGCGGCGCATCCGGCGCTTTTGTCTGGTCTTCGCGCAATCAGGATCTGGTAACGAAGGTCGATTACGGAAACGGAAGCGGTACCGGGAATATCCTGTGGACCATGGGCGTTTGCGCGGTGCAGGTCGCCAACGAGTATTTTACGTTCAATAATATATACAACACCACTTGGCCGTGGTATTCAGGCCAGCACGACGTGGAAATCGAGAACAACGGCGCCGGACCGATGACCGTATTCGATGACGGCAATACGCGCGTCTCCCCCCCCAATGCTTCCACGCAATGTATGCCGGGATTGGATGGCGGCGACAGCCGCGGTTTGGCTCTTACTATCGACGAAACGCCTAACTCCGGCGGCACCGGCAGCATGATGGTTACACCGGTTCTCGAACAGGATTTACTCTACTACTCCGAAGCGAACGGCAGCGCCGCATTGCTATCGAATGGCAATTACTTCTTCCTCAATCCGGTGGTTTTTTACAATATCAATACCAATGTAAGTTACTCGATGGAGATCGAGCCTGCCACAGGTTCAGATACCGGCACGGTGGTCTTCAACTTACAGGGCGAAGAAGCTTACCGCGCCTGGCGGATGACCAACCTCTATAATCCGCCCACCACTTAAAGGAACGCGATGACAACCTTGAAGAAGGGCTCGCGGCGTTTTGTGGGTCTGGCCACCGCCCGCCTCGCCGCAGCTTTCAGTCGGGCCGGCGGTCAACAATATTAATGTTTGTTAATGAATTTGGCGGTGACTTGGTGCTTAGTGTAAGATTCTATAAAATCCTGAGGCCAACATGGATGTTCCGGCTGATGGCTTATCATTTGGGAAAATCAGCGCATTTCCCGAACACTGAAGGAGGGCTTCCCATGACTTTAACGTACAAATTCTCCCTAGGTCTGACCGCCTGTCTGATTTTTGCGGGTCAAACCTTACTGGCGCACGATCCCCACGACCCGATGGACACGATCGCCTTCTCGCCAAACTTTGCCAACGATCAAACCGTCTATGTAGCCACCGATGCGGTGACTTTCAAGATCCAAACGTACGAAATGTTACGGTCCACTGACGGCGGCGCCACCTGGACCATCCTGCCCAACATTCAAAACAATAACGTCGTGCGCAAGATCGCCGTTTCGCCGGGCTATGCCCAGGACCAGACGCTTTTTGTGGCCGGCGACGGCGGCCTTTTCCGCACCACAGACGCGGGCACGAACTGGGTTTTGGTGACCACCAAGCCGATGCGTAGCATGGTGCTCTCCCCGAATTACTCCACCGACCACACGCTGTTCGTGGTGACCTCGAGTAACGGGATTGAGATGTCCACGGACTCGGGAAAGTCGTTCAAGAATGTCCCAGCGCCGGCCAATCTAAAATCCACCCTGGACTACATTGCCATATCTCCCAATTACACCGTCGATAAGACACTCCTGCTGGGTGGCGGCGGCAACGACGGAATCTTCGAATCCACCAATGCCGGCGGCTCCTGGACTTCCGTGACCAGCGGCCTGAGCATCGTGAATGTCACCTGCATCGTCTTCTCGCCAGGATTCGCCACGGATAAAACAGTTTTTGCCACGTCCAAGGGTTCCGGCCTGTTCAAGTCCACCACTGGGGGAACCTCTTGGGCGGCATCCAACACGGGTATCACGGATCTGAACGCGAGCAGCCTGGCGCTGTCTTCCACGTTTTCGCAGGATTCCACCCTGTGGCTCACGGCGGCCGTCGGGGGAATTTTCCAGTCCACTAACGCAGGGGCCTCCTGGAGTCTCAGCGCCACGGTGCCGCGCGAACTATCTGGTGCCACCACCTTCCACTACAAGGCCATAGCGGAGACGGGCAGCGCAGCCTCCCCAGTGCTGTTTGTGGGCATGTACGAAGGCTTGTGGAAATCCACCAACCCTTCCGTCTGGAATTATGTGGATGTGCTGCCCACGCGCCTCGTTCGCCATATCACTTTGTCACCCAATTTCGCGAACGACAACACCGTATTCGCAAACACATACGGCGGCGGCAACTTATGGTCCACCGACGGCGGAGCGACTTATAACTTCTCAAATACGGGGATGCAGGAAGCCTACACCGACGCAGTGGGAATCTCTCCGAATTACGCCGTAGATGGCATTGTATTCAGCAGTAATTCGAAGGGCCTGGAGAGAAGCAATGATTTTGGCCAAACCTGGCAGATGATGGAAGGAGTGGGAACCACCGATTACCCGCGCGCCGTGGCGGTTTCCCCCAATTTTGCCAACGACCAGACCGTCCTGATCGGGACCAAGAAGCAGGGTGGCGGCGATCTGAGCGGGTTGTGGCTTTCCACGGATCAAGGCAACATCTGGAATAAGACCAGCCTGAACGGGATTGGCGTAGTGTCGATTTCCATGTCTCCCGGCTGGGCCACGGACCAGACCGCATTCGCGGCCAGCCCCGACACCACGTATGGACTTTATAAGTCGACCGATGGGGCCCTGACGTGGACTAATATCACCACGACGCCGGCGTCGGCGGGGCCCATGTGTGTCGTGGCGGTTTCGCCATCCTTTCCCACCGACCAGACCTTGGTGGCGGCGCCGCAAGACGCGGGTTTATACAAATCAACCGACGGTGGAAACACCTGGACGCTGCTTCCCAATACCGGGTCGGTAAGATTCGTGGAGATCAGGTTTTCTCCGAACTGGGCCTCGGATCAGACGATCTGGGCCGGCACTTTGCAGAAGGGACTCGCCAAGTTCACCAACGGCGGAAGCACCCTATCCTATATCACGGCGTTCTCCAATAGCGAAGTATCGGCGGTGGCCATTTCTCCGAACTTTACCGCTGACCAAACGATTTTCTCCGCCGCATACTGGGGCATTTACAAATCCACCGATGGCGGCAATACCTGGACCTATGCCGCTGAACCGGGACGAGCGGAAGAGTTCCGCCAGTTTCACAGCCAGTATGCGCCGCAGAATCCCCCCACATTCGTTTTCACCGGAAGCTGGTTGTTCCCCGAGCCGGAGACCGCCGCCAGCACTTATGAGTATGCGCAAGCCTCAGCGTCCTCCGCTTCAGTCCTCTTCAATTTCTACGGCACGGGCATACGCTATATAAGCTGGACGGGGCCGGAACAGGGGCAGGCGGCCATTGTACTGGATGGCGTCTCCGAAGGCACGGTCACGCTCACGGCGCCCACCGACCAGTACCAACAGGATGTGTGGGAGTTGCATGGACTTACCTGTGGTCTGCACCAACTCACGGTCACGCCCATAGTTGCTAACGGGCAAACCGTAACAGTCGACGCCTTCGACTACTGGGCCAATGGCTGCCCCGCGACAAACGGCCCTATGGCTCGTCAGCGTCAGCCACAAGTAACGGCACATTAGGGTTTTCACCCCGGCAGGCGCCGCTGTGGCGCGACGGGTGGCTCTACTTCAGGCAGCTAAGCACCGTGCCCGGCGCTGCGCCGTTTGCCGCCATGAGCCTATTTTTTCGAAACAGACCTAGCCTTGACCTAGCCTAGGTAGAAGTGTTCTTGGCCGCCTATCCGGGCCGCATGAACCCGGCGAAAAGGCATTAAAAAAGATCTAGCGTGAGAAGTCACAAAGGCACGTGCTCCCTACCGGAGTTGCTCCGTTTACTACTGCCCAGCCCGCTTCCTGGCCGCTTCCTGGCACGCTGGAAATTGAAACGAGAATAGCCGTGTAGCCCAATCGTAGTTTCCCGTGCCCGCCATATATTGGCCCGTGTACCACATGGTGCAATCGTCCGCCGGATCGATGCTCACGCTGGTGTAATCGCCCCAGCGGGCGGAGTCGGTCTGGTAACCGCTGCCGGTGTAGATGGTCACTTCGCCCTCCATCGTGCTAAGAGGATCCGCAGCCGCACGACCGGTGTAGTTCACCGACGGGTAACCGGTGCTGGTCGAAAGCGTATAGCCCAGCGCCATATCGCCATAGCCATCCTCAGCGATGGCTCCCATCCAACGGTAATTCGAATCCGGCGCGTAAGTGCTCTGCTGATATACCACCGGCGACAATCCCGGATTGCGGATTTCATACCATCGCATGCCCACACCCTGTTGCGGCGCTGTGCCGGTCACGATGGCGTGGGAAACGATCAACGATTGGTAAGGAGGCGTGGCACTGGCGAAGTTCCGATACTGCAGGCGCTGCATCAATTGCGTGCCGTTGGTATCGAGCATCTGGCTGGTGCCCGTCTGCGGAACTTCGACGGCCGCGGTATAGGGGGCCACGGCAATCTTCACTGGCCCCGTCAGCGTGGTATTTGCCGGGGTAATGAAATCCACGTGCATCATGTAAAGATACAGCGAGTCCGAACCCGGGGGACCTTCCACCATGAAGTAATTCGGCGTGCCCGTGGGGGGAGGCGTGGGACCATCCATATCGCTTGGTAGCATGCCGTTGATCCTCTTATCGTTGATCTGAATACACTGCAGGTCGGCCGTCGCTCCGATGAGCATCTGGCTGCGGTCTACGGCGCAGGCCATAGGTCCTACGTAATCGCTATCGGAGATCGAAACGTTGAGGTAATAAGCGTCGATCCACGTGGCGA
>Ga0335074_10004853_pt1 | contig 18561 bp, 17 predicted proteins | sample Lox_Sample_23_FD_206715 | JGI IMG/M metagenome (GOLD analysis project Ga0335074, IMG submission 206715) | Soil microbial communities from Loxahatchee National Wildlife Refuge, Florida, United States - Lox_Sample_2.3 | ecosystem: Environmental > Terrestrial > Soil > Wetlands | place: USA... | reverse complement strand
CCGGGAGATGTACCGCGTCGCCTGTGCCGCACTGCAGGACAAGCGCGGGGTGTGGGGTTTCCTGTCGTCATCGAACCCGACCTCGATCCTGTCCGCGGCGGTCGGCCAGCTCGAAGTCCTGATCGTACGGCTCAGGGAATTGCGCCAGCTCGCCGACAACCACGCGGACAAGTTCGCCTCAGACGGACTGACCACGCTCTTGCACGGGTTGCAGCTCGAGCTGGACGACGAGTACTTCGAGACCCTGAGCCACCATCTCAGGCAGCTGCGCTTCCGCAACGGCGAGCTCCTCAGCGCGCAGCTCGACCGGGACAACAGCGGGATCAACTACGTACTGCGGTCGGGAAGCGCGCGCCGCGGCTGGAAGGAACGCGTCGGCATCGAGCCGCGCTCCGTCTACTCCTTCTCCATTCACCCGCGGGACGAAGCCGGTGCCCATGCGCTCCAGGACATCACCAACCGCGGCATCAACCTAGTCGCCAACGCGGCCGCCCAGTCGGCCGACCATGTGTCCAGCTACTTCACCATGCTGCGGGCCGAACTCGGCTTCTACGTCAGCTGCCTGAACCTGCACGACCAGCTCACTGCCAGGGGTCAGCCCGTGACGTTCCCGCACCCCGCCGCCTGGAGCACCAGCCTGGAGTTCTCGTGCACCGACCTGCGCGACGCCAGCCTCGCCCTGCGGACTGACCGTGTGGTGGGCAACGACGTCGATGCGGACGGAAAGAAGCTGGTGATCATCACCGGTGCGAACTCCGGCGGGAAGTCCACGTTCCTGCGCAGCGCCGGCCTGGCCCAGCTGATGATGCAGTGCGGCATGTTCGTGACTGCGAGCGCACTGCGCGCCAGCGTCTGCCGGCAGGTCTTCACCCATTTCATCAGGGAGGAGGACACCGAGATGGTCAGCGGGCGCCTGGATGAGGAGCTGAAGCGAATGAGCGCCATCGCCGACGATCTCGGCCCGCAGTGCCTCGTCCTGTTCAATGAGTCGTTCGCAGCCACCAACGAGCGCGAAGGATCAGAGATCGGCCGCCAGGTCGTCGGCGCACTCCTCGAGGCCGACATCCGGGTCTACTTCGTGACCCACCAGTTCGACTTCGCCGACGGCTTCTACCGCGGGGACTCAGATTCCACCCTGTTCCTGCGCGCACCCAGGCAAGACGACGGGCAGCGCACGTTCAAGCTCATCGTGGCCGAGCCGCTCCCGACCAGCTACGGGCGGGACATTTACGAGCGCATCGGCGGCTGGCTCGGCGAGCAAACGGCGGAAGCAGCACAGGCGGACTAAGGACGGCGCATGTCAGCCTCGGCATCACGGCCGATCGGTCAGCCGGAGCGCTTCGGGCGCCTGTGGTGGCTGCCAGACCAGGGTGAGGGCAACGGCCTCGACGACACGGGCTGGGCTCCTCTCGCCGTCGGCGACATCGGCGTCATCCGGGCCCTGGTCGCCGAACTCCGGGTTGCAGGCGTGCCGGCGTTCGCCGCTCCGGTCACCCGCCGCCCGCCCCGGCGCAGGCAGCGTGGCCGCTCTGATCGCTATCAGCTATGGGTCGGCACGAGCCGGTACAGCCGTGCCGAGGACGTCCTGCGGGTCAAGCTGCCGGCGCTGCTCGCGGGGACGAAGTCATAGCGCAACGATCAGGTACGCGGCCAGCACGGCCACGAACACGTACAGCAAGTACAGGTTGACATCGCCGGACTGCAGCGGCCGGACGAAATCGGCCAGCCACTCGACGCCCGCGACCACGGGCCGGTACAGGTACCGCTCGAACACCGGCGTGGCCTGCGACTCATAGTGCACAGGACCCGACCGGCCGGCCGGGTCATCTGATGCGCGCTCGACCGACACCGATGGCCGGTACAGCGCATCGAACGTGACCCTGGTTGGTGCCGAGAACGTCATCGCCGAGTACTGCATGCGCGGCCTGAACGCGAGCATGCCGCCGTCCCAGACCGGCACCACGGTCGAGCCGGCCCGCGGCCGGCCGGCCAGGTAGATGAGGACGGGCACGACGAGCACGGCCAGCAGGAACACGGTGAGGTACGTCGGCGAGAAACCGGAGAAGTTCGTGTGCGCCGGGATCACGGTCAGCTTGCCCGGCAGCAGGATGGGCCGCAGCGCCACCCCGGTTGCGGTGCGGATCGCCGTCGCGAGCCCCACGAGCACGACCGGCGCGCCGACGGCCAGGACGACGCACGCGATCGCTAGCAGGGCTGGCCCGTAGACCGGCTGGTCCGCCTCGGTCGCCGACGCGGCCTGCCGGGTCCGCGGCATGCCGAGATAGGGGATCCCGAAGCCGCGAACGAAGGCGTAGATCGCCAGCCCTCCGGTCAGCCCCAGCGTCGCGGCCGCGACGACGATCAGGATGGCGACCAGATCACTGTGGGTCCTGAAGCCCTGGAACAGGCCCTGGAAGATCAGCCACTCGCTGACGAATCCGTTCAGCGGCGGCAGCGCGGCGATGCCCAGCGTGCCGACGAACGCGATCACTCCGGCGCGCGGCATCGCTCGGGCGAGCCCGCCGAGCCGGTCCATGTCCCTGGTCCCGGTCGCGTGCTCGGTCACGCCCGCCTCAAGGAACAGCAGGGTCTTGTAACAACCGTGGTTCAGCACGTGGTACAACCCGGCGAGCAGCAGGAACGCCCAGAGCGCCCGCTGGCCGTAGGCGAGAAACGTCATCGCGGCCCCGAACGCGGTGATGATGATGCCGATGTTCTCGATCGTCGAGAACGCGAGGAATCGCTTGATGTCCCGCTCGGCCATCGCGTACAAGATCCCGATCGCCGCGGTCAGCGCGCCCAATCCCATCGTGACGATGCCGCGCCAGGCCGGACCCTCCGGCAGCAGCCGGAACGCGAACAGCGCGATCCCGTAGACGCCGAGCTTGACGATCAGGCCAGACAGGAACGCCGAGCCATCGGCCGGCGCGACCGGGTGCGCGGCCGGCAGCCAGACGTGCAGCGGGACCAGGCCAGCCTTGAACCCGAATCCGACCAGCGCGAGCAGGTAGGCGGTGTCGCGCCAGTCAGCGGGCACCAGGTGCGCCCGCGCGGCGATCACGTCGAGCGAAAGAGAGCCCGTCTTCGCGGCCAGTATCACGAACGCGGCCACGATCAGCACGAACCCCGTCTCGGACAGGGCCAGGAACCAGAACGCACCGCTGGCTACTTCGCTGCTGCGCGGCCGATGCAGGATCAGCAGATAGCACAGCAGTGCCATCGACTCCCACGCGACCAGGAACGTCGTCACGCCGCCGGCCGCCAGCACCGCGATGCTGGCGATGAGCGCGAGGTTGTAGGCGCCCAGGTACAGGTTCGTCTGCGCAGAGGTTTCCTTGCGGGAACGGGGCAGGTATAGGCCGATCGCCACCGCCACGATGCCGAGCAACACGGCGAACACGGCGGCCAGGCTTGTGGCCTGCAGTTGCAGCGTGCCGACCACGGCTGATCCGCCGGGCGAGACCACCCTGGAGTCGCCCCTGAGCAAGGCCGCGATCCCGCCGGCGAAGGCAAGGCCCCCGCCGAGGATGGACAGCGCGCAACTGCACCGCATCGCGGCCCTGACGGTGCCAGACAACCAGGCCACGATCGCCGCGGCAGCCCACGCCGCTGCGGCGGCACCAAACAGGGCAAGCGCGGTCATGCCGTGCCGCCGACTGTGAAGCTAAGGCTCGGCACCTTCTCGGCCAGCCGGTCAACCGCCACCAGCAGTCCGTGCAGCAGCGCCAGCGGGCTGGGCGGGCAGCCGGGGATCCACACGTCGACCGGGAGCACCTCGTCCGCCGACCCGAAACAGAAGGCATCCGGCTGGTACACACCGCCGAGAGCGCAGGCTCCGGTGGCCACGACGATCTTCGGTGCGGGCATGGCGTCGTACGTCTTGCGGGCGGCGGCTGCGAAGGCCCTGAGCATCGGACCGGTGACGAGCAGGAGGTCGGCATGCCGCGGCGCCGGCGTGAAGAAGAACCCGAGCCGGTGCAGGTCATAGTGCGGCGCCGCGAGCAGCCGGATCTCCTGCTCGCACGCCGCGCACGATCCGGTGTCCAGCGTCCTGATGTGCAGGCTGCGGCGGAACTGGCTGGCAACGCGGCGGCGCAACTCCTCGCCAGTCTCTGCTATCGCGTCGGTCAGATCGGCTGGACTCGTGGTCATGTGCTCACCTCGCCGTCGGCGAGCAGCGGGATCCGCTTGATCAGGGCGCGCCTGCTCGTCGTCGCGAGCTCGAATTCCCCGGTCGGCATCAACGCCTCGGGCGCGTGATCACGGCACTGCCCGCAGGCCGTGCACGCCCCGACGTCGAAGACCAGCACGTTCCCCGTCCGCATGAGTGCCCGACTCGGGCAGATCTCCACGAGAGCATCGGCGGACCGCTGGCTCAGGGCCCCGGCACGGAAAGCCGGCGGGCCAGGGAGGTCACGAGCGGAGGGCTCAGGGCGCGCCGGGTACCGCGTGGTCACCACTCCCCGGCGCAGGCCCCGGACAAACCATTGCGGCATTGCTGGCGGCTCCGTTCTCTCGTTCCGTCGCTAACGCGCCGTCCCGGCGACGGTCAGCCAGAAGCTGGCCTCGATGATCGGGATGTCGGTGAACACGTTCTGGGACCGGCAGGCGTCGTCGAACCCGCGCCAGTTCCTGACGGCGGCAGGTCGCAGCCGGGCCCGGCTGATGCGGCCGTCCGGACCCAGCTCGACCCAGGCCAGGGACTCGCCACGGGACGACTCGGCCCAGCCGAGCCCGCACCGGCGCCCCCCGTCATCTGCTCGGATGGGAGTTTCCGCCGGGTCCGCGGAATCCCGCTGCCCGCCCCCCGGGGGCCGCCCACGGTCGTCCGGAGTGGCCAGCGCGTCAATAAGCCGCACGGACTCGGCGACCTCGGCCAGCATCACGCGCATACGAGCGAGCGCGTCACCCTCCGTCCGGGTGGCTACAACCGGCGCCAACGCGACGTATGCGCCGCTGGGATGATCGGCGCGGGCGTCTGCGCCGACCCCGCTGGCCCGCCCGACCGGGCCGACCAAGCCGAGCCGTCGTGCCTCCTCGAAGGTCACGGTGCCGGTGGCCTCTAGCCGGTCCAGGAGGGAGTTCGTGCTGAGTAGCGCGTCGCCCGCCCGCCGCAGCTCGCCGTAGGCGGCGGGCAGGTCCGCGCGCAGCCGGGCCACATCCGGGGCGGTGCGCCCGCCCCCGATCTCGACCACGCCGAACAGGTACCGGTGCCCGAGAACCGCCGCGTTGAGCCGCAGAAATTGTTCAAGCGCGATCTCAGCAGCGGCTCGGCCCACGGCCAGGCCGCAGGCCTGGCACATTGCGGCGATGGCCGCCGCGTGGTTATACAAGCGCTCCAGTTCGAGCGCAATCGCCCTGGTGGCTAGCGCTTCGGGCTCAGGATCCAGCCCCAGCGCGGCTTCGGCGGCGGTGGCGAAAGCACAACTGTTGCCGACCGCGCCGAGCCCTTCGGCGCGTTCAATGTGGAACAACGCCTGGTGCGGAGTCTGGCCCTGCGCGCGCCACTCGACCCCGCGGTGTTTGTGCCAGGTGAACAGGTACAGGTCGACGAGTTCTTCACCGCTGGTCACCAGGCCGTAGTACAACGACTCGACGCCGACCTGGCGTACGGGGCCGAACGGGAACTCGAAGGCCTGCCCGCCGACGACGTGCGGGGCGTGCACGTCCTGCGGCGCCTCCGCCGGCGCCCTTCCCAGCCTTGGCAGCTCGATGTCAGCCTGCGGCGGCATTGCTACGCGGTTAAGCGGCTTGCTGCCGGTCGGCCTGATGCCGAACTGTTCGTAGATTTCGCATTCCTCGGTGAAGGCGGCGGGGACGATGTCCGACAGTGCCGGGTACCGCGGTCCGTCGACCTTGGTCTCGGTGATCAGGTACAACTGGTCGCGGTCTAGCGCCCACACCGTTCGCAGGCTGACCGGATCGGTTCCCGCCGCGAACAGATCCGCGAGACGCGCGCCTGGGTGCTCGGCTAGCTCGGCGGTCACCGCGTTCAGCTCGGCGGGGGCTACCTCGATGATCGCGACCGGACCGCTGGCGCGGTCCGCGCGGGTCATGACGGCGGGCACCCCCCCCGCATCAGGCTTGAGCACCGTCACCCCAGCACCGCGATCGAGTGGGTGATCACAGTGCTCAGCCCGGCTGGTATCCACAGGCCGAGCACGAGAAGGGCAGCCAGACCAACGGTCACAGGGGCTACGGCCGTCAGGCCGGCTGCCCGGCCCTGGTACGGACTGGCCGGGCCCGGTCCCGCCAGCCCGGAGGCCGGCTCGCCGGTGGCCATGCCCGTGGTGGTCCTAGCGAACGCGATGAACGCGACCGCCAGCAGCAGGAGGAGCAGAAGCGGCAGCACCGGGCTGGCCCCAGCGAACCCGGCCCTGACGATCGTGAGCTCGGACAGGAACAGCCCGAACGGCGGTGATCCCAGTACCGCGAACGAGCCGAGCAGCAGCGCCCCGCCCGTTAGCGGGACCGCGGCCAGCAGGCCGCGGACGCCCGCTGCTTCCCTGGTGCCGAAGCGCAGAGCGACGTCCCCGCTGGAAAGGAACAGCACGGCCTTCGCGATCGCGTGGTTGAGCGTGTGCAGGAGCGCCCCGTACAGGCCGAGGACGCCGCCGAAGCCGAGCGCCACGGCGATGATGCCCATGTGCTCGACCGAGGAATAGGCGAACAACCGCTTGAAGTTCCCCCGCCGAACCATGAACAGCACGCCGATGATCACGGACAGGAAGCCGAACACGAGCAGCACGACGCGGGGGAACTCAGGGCCGAGGCCAGCCTTCGCGATCGCGAGGAACCGGATGATCGCATACATGCCGGTGTTCAGCAGCGCCGCGGACAACATCGCACTGGCCGGGCTCGGCGCTTCCGCGTGCGCGTCAGGCAGCCAGGTATGCATCGGCGCGAGGCCGACTTTCGTTCCGTAGCCGACGACCGCGAGCAGGAATCCCAGCCGCAGGCTGGCCGGCGCCAGCGCATGGGCGTGCGCGTAGAGGAACGGCCAGGTCAGCCGGAGGTCAGGGGCCAGGTGCAGGGCACTGGCCGAGTAGAACAGGAACAGCGTGCCGGCCAGCGCGACCGTCACGCCCAGTGAGCTGATGATGACGTACTTCCACGCCGCCTCCAGCGAGCTAGCCTTGGCCTCGAGGCCGACGAGCGCGGCGCTGGCCAGCGTGCTGGCCTCGATGAGCACGAACAGCAGGCCGAGGTTGCCGGTCTCCAGCGAGGCCAGCATCAGTGCCGCGAACAGGCCGAAGAAGATGAAGTACAGCCGGACCTGGAAGCTCGTCAGCCGTCCGGCCGCTTCCTCGGCGGACAGGTAACCGACCGACCCCACCGCGGCCAGCAGCGTGACCGCCGAGACGGTCAGCACGAAGAAGCAGCTCAGCGAGTCGACGTACAAGAAGCCGCCCAGACCGCGCACCGGCGCACGGTGCAGTTGCGCTACCAGCAGCCAGACGGCGGCCGCGAGCGTCACCGCCGCGCCGGCCGCCCCGGCCCAGCCCGCGAGCCTGCCTCGCGCCCCCGCCACCGCTGCCGCAGTACCGGCCAGCGGGCCGGCGATGATGATGAACGCCAGGATTGTCATCCCTGCAGCTCCCTCAGCTCGGACGCGCTCGCGCTGGCGAGCTGGCGGGTCAGACCGGAGACGAACACCAGCATGATCAGGACGCCGGCAACGATGTCGAGGAAGATGCCGGCCTCGACGATGAACGGGAACGTGGCGACGAGAGTGATCGCGCCCAGGAACACCCCGTTTTCCACGATCAGCCAGCCGATCAGCTGCGCGACCGTATGCCGGCGGACCACCATGGCCAAGGCTCCCAGGAGTATCACCGCGGTCGACAGCGGCACTATCGCGGCGGCGACCACACCATGCGGGAGTAGCTGGGGCCTTGTCACCAGATAGGCGAATGCGGTCAGGGCGCCGCCGGCGATTAGTGAGGTGGAAAGGCCTGTAGAAAGAGCGGCATCGCGCTTGAGGTCGAGCCGACGGATCAGCAGCCGACGCGCGGCGACGGGGATGGCGATGCCTTTGATCGCCAGGGTGGCCGCCGCGAGTATCCACAGTTCGGTGCTGTCGAACGCGTAAGCAGCAACGCCCGCGGCGAATGACAGCACGACGGACTGCGCGCCGTAGTAGGCCACGTAACGGTTGAACAGCTTCGAGCCGAGGCACGCGAACGCAAGCAGCAGGATCACCACGCCCGACAGGTCGAGCAGAACGCCGGCCGTGCTGGTTGCGGACAGGCTCTGGCTCACTCAGGCTCCGATCACATAGGACGTCGCCACGCCGACCAGAGCCAGCAGGAACGCGGCCCCGAGGAACTCAGCGATCCGGAAGAAGCGAAGCTTGGCGAACGAGGTGTCGATGATGATGATCGCCAGTCCGCACAGCGCCAGCTTCCCGGCCAGAGCCGGGACTGCGAGAAAGACGCTGGCGAGGTCGGCACCGTTGCCGAGACCCCAGGGCAGGACGAACACGTTCATGAAGATCGAAGACAACAGGAAGAACTTCATCCAGCTGCCCCACTTCATCAGCGCGTAGGCCCGGCCTGAGTACTCCAGCACCCGGCTCTCCTCGATCATCGATATCTCGGTCGTTCCGCCGTGACTGTCGATCGGAATCCGCCCGTTCTCGACCAGAACGATCATGAAAAAGGCGAGCAGGCCAAGCAGGTGGGTAGGAAGCACCAGCGCATAAGGCGAAGCCGCTATCGCGTGGTTCATCAGGTAGGGATTGTCAGATGCCGACACCACGCCAACGGTGAAGAAGACGAGGATCAGGGCCGGCTCGGCCATGCTGCCGATCCAGCTGGCCCGGCTGGCGCCGAGCCCGCCGTAGGGACTGGCGGTGTCCAGGCCGGCCAGCGAGGTCATGAAGCTCGCCAGCGCCAGCACGAACGCCCCGCCGATCAGGTCGGCCAGGAACGCCAACGGCAGCGGCGTGTTGGTGATCACCGGGACGATCACCGACACCGTCAGGTAGCAGCCGAACGTGACGAACGGCGTGATCGCAAAGACCCACGACGCCTGGTCGCTCGTGGTGCTGCCCTTGCGCAGGAGCTTGGCTAGGTCCCGGTAGGGCTGCAGGACGCTCGGCCCGCGCTTCGACTCAACGATGGCCTGCGCCCGCGAGAGCACTCCGGCATACAGGGGCGCGCCCAGGAGGACGACCGCGCTCTGGAGGATCTGCGCGAGCACAGCGGACAGCAAAAAGACCTCCACCTGGCCGGATCATCCGTGCAGGTAGAGGCCATCAGCCAGCCAACAACTGGCGTAACGCGAGCCTCATCGCGTGATCTTCTTCAGAATACACAGCGCTACGCCAGCGCGGAAGTCGTTATGTCTGGTAGGTCAGCGGGGGGGCGCACGGTCGTCACCGTACGGAGGACGATCAGCCTGCCTGGTGCGACCTGCTCGATTGCCGGAAGGAACGCTCGCACCTTGCCGGCCTCGTCGGTGATCTTGATCATGACCGGCTCACGACCCGTCAGCGCTGCCCGGCCCGGGGGGCCCAATTTCGCCGAAGAACCGAACCCTTGCAGGCCGCGGACCGCGGTGCCACCCCGCAGGCCGGCGCGCCGGGCCCGGTCGATGATCTCATGATGGAGCGGACGGCCTTCGTGAATATCGCCGGAATGCACGAAGATGGAGACCTCCAGCTCCAGCTGCCGCACTGACCGGCGACCGAGGCGTACGTCTCCCCGGTGTCTCACCGGGCGCCCAGCAGCAGGACTGGCATGGAGCACTCCTGGACGGCCCGATCAGCGACTTGTCCAAGCCGGGCCTTCCGGCGCCGCCCATCTCCGTGCCGTCCCAGCACGACGAGGTCGAACCCGTGGTCGGCCGCATATCTGGTGACGACCTGACCTGGGGCTGCTCCGTCGGCATAAACGACTTGCGCGCTCATCCTGACCGCGCTGCCAGCCGGGAGGTCGCGGCGCAGCTCGCCGAGCACCCTCTCGGCTAGCAGCCGCAGATACTCGTCGCCGTCATCACCGCCGTCGCCGTCGGCGTGGGATTCGCGGCGGATAACCGACAAGGCCACGACGTGCCCGCCGTCACGGGCAACGATCGCTGCCGCCGTCCTGATCGCCTCGGTCGCCTCCGGCGAGCCGTCAAAGCCTGCGAGAACCCGGCGGAACGAGCTGAGGGCCCTCATCGGAGCGATCCGCAAGTTTCGCATGTCGCGGAACAGCAGCTCACCTGTGGCCTCCCGACTCCCGGCAACCCAAGGACTGCGCAGAGGCCATCAGCGATATTTCGCGGTTACGGCGAGCCTCATCGCCTGTGGATATTGTCACGGCCAGTTCGGAATCTCACAAGGGCCCGGCCTCAGCACTTGGATTCATGATCGCGCCGAGGCCGGCCTTGACCGGGACTGCGAGCATTGCCACACTGCTTCGTGGCGATGGGGCTCGCCCTGAGCGCGGAAACTGCCGCTAACAGTCCCTGCACCAGCTAAAGCCGGTTGACAGGGTGACTCATGTCCAGAGTGAGCGAAGACGAGGTCCTTCTGCTATGGCGAGCGCTGCGCGCGTTCCGATCCGGCCGACGGCCGGCCTGCGGGGCGAGGGGCCGGCCGCCCGTCAGCCCGTGCCCGCTGCATGATCGCTGCCCGCGATGGCAGGGCCAGCCCGACGACTGGGCGGCCAGTCTGGAGGAAACGACGAGCCAGACTGAACGCAGGCGGTCACAGTGGCCATGTAGCAGGCTGCTGGAGCTGCTCTCACCCGATCTGACAAGGATCGGCCCGTGATGCCGGGCCGGCCGGGAGGCTAGCATGCCGGCCGCCACTCCGCTCCCCCGCGGGCCGTCGGTGCTCACCCTGTACAGCGCCTGGGACTTGCTGACCGCACCCGGCTGCCCGGTGTGCCGGTATGCCGCCGAGGTCGGCGACCGCTACCTCGGCTGGTTTGCGCTGGAAGGCCACGCGCAGCCAGGAATGATCGCGACGCTGGGCGGATCGCTCGGCATGTGCGCCGCGCACAGCCGCCGGCTCATAGGCCAGCCAGGCGCAGCGATACGGCTTACCGTCGTCTACCGGTATGTCATGACGGCGGCACGGGACCGGCTCGAACGTGGCACCTCGGCGGTCGCGGCTTGCCCGGCCTGCGAGCATGACAACGACGCGGCCGGGCGGGCGCTGGAGACGCTGCTTGATGGGCTCGGCGACACCTCGGCAGCGGAACGCTACCGCGAACTCGGTGGCCTGTGTATCCCGCACCTCGCTGCTGCCTCCGGTCGCGCCAAGCGCCGGGTGGCGGCGTGGCTGCGCGAGACCATGCATGAAACGCTGGCTGTCGCTAACCCCGACCGGCTCGAGTCGCTCTCCGGCGCTGACCATGATGCGGAGGTCAGGGCCGTGCTGCGCGCATCTATGCCGGCCGCTGGCACATCGGAGCCAGGAGCGTGCTCGGCCTGCATGGCAGCGATGCGGGCGGAGCGCGACAGCCTTGCCGATCTCGCCGTCAGGCTCGGCAGCGGGCGGTATGACTACACCCAGGCCGCCCCGCCAATGTGTCGTACTCACCTCGCCGACGCGTCCGCGTCGGCAGCCAAGACCGGAGGGCTACGGGCACTCCTGACAGCACAAGCCGCGGCCGCGACCGCAGGATCCAGGCCGGGAACAGGCGCGGTGCGCTGGCGTCGCGGCGGATATCTTCGATGCCCAGCATGTCAGGCGGGCGCCGAGGCTCATGACCGGGCGCTCGCCAAGATATCCAGGAGCTTGCGGCCGTCCGTGCCGGTTCCGCACCGGATGCAGCCCCTATGCGCGCGGCACCACCTTGTCCTGCGAGCGACCGGTGAGCCGGGCGCAATGGTGGCAGCCCGCGCCGCGGCCGCAGCCGCCGACCTACTCGCCAGCGAGCTAGCAGCAGAGTTCGAGGGCACCACATGGGCTCGCCGCGCAGCCAACCACCCGCCGGAACTCACTGCCTGGCGCCGTGCGGCGGCGTTCCTCGACGGAACCGTCTTCGGAGGCAGCCCACCCGCCAGGGAGTAATCGTGCCCGACATCCTCCGGCGCCTTCGGTGATTGGCCAGCGGCGCGTCAACGGCGAGCGGCGGCCCATCACCCGAGTGACCGCTGATTCGCAGGTGGCCTATGCTGGCACGACTGGTGAGCTAGTCGGTGGTGGATCCCGCCGGAGTCCGGGCACCGCGTTATGCCCGAGCTTGAGATGCCTTGTGGCCGATGGGTCCTGTGTCCTTCAGCAGGAGGATCACGGCCATGGCTTCTGAAGCACCGATCCTCGGTGACGACATCGACTGCGGGCTCGCGGGCCTAGGCGAGTTCCCGCTGGAACAGCGTCGAGATCGTCGATGGCTACTGGCAGCCCGGTGCGTGCTGGCGTTCGCTGGCTGTGGCCTGTTGGCGATCCAGGCGCAGGACAGCTGGGTCGGCAGGCTGGACGAGGCCGTCAGCACTCTCGTGGCCGACCGGAGAAGCCCTGCCGCGATCCGCGCGGCCCGTGCGATCAGCGCCGCCGCCGAACCGGCTGCGGTGCTTATGCCACTCGCCGTGTCGACCGTGGTCGCGACGCAGCGGGGCGGCTGGCGGTCCAACTGGGTGCCTGGCCTCACGGTGCTTACCGGCATGACTGCCCGCCGGCGGCTGTCGCAAGCCGTGGCGCGGCCCCGACCGCCAGCGGGGACCCGGCTGGCCGAGACCGAGGGATTCAGCCTGCCGTCCAAGCACACGTCGCTCGCCGCGCTGACAGCTGGAGCTTGCACTAGCGCCCTCGGTGCCGGGCCTGTGACCAGCGGCACCGCCGCCCTCACCGCGGGAGCGGCCGTAGGCGCTAGCCGGATCTGCCTGGGCGTGCACTGGCCAACTGACGTCCTTGCGGCGTGGCTGTTCGCCGTCGGCTGGCTAGCCATGGCCGACCTAGTCACAGCCCACAGCTCAGATCGCGCGTCGATGCCCGGCACGGACCCGCGATGACCCGGCAGTACCTCATCGGAGAACTGTCAGCCCGGCTGGAGCAGTTGCAGGCCGTCGCCACGAGCGGCACCGCAAACGACCTCGTAGGCCTCAGGTATCTGGTCGAAAGCGGGCCGTTGACCGCTCTGGCTCCGGCCGCCACGCGAGCCATTGCGCTGGCCGACAGCCTGTGCTGGGAGTCCCTGGCTGCAGGCGACACGTCGACGTTCTGCCGGCAAGCCGCGGTCTCGGCGGACTTGCGCCTGTTTGGTGTCTGCGCGCGGCTGCTCGACGACGGATGATCCAGCAGTTGACCGCCATCATTACCGGCAAAGTGCCCAGTGCTGCCGCGCTCCCCTACGAGCGCGAGCGGCCCTCCACTCGAAGCGACGCCTGTCCGTTGCTCCCGAAGATCCGCTGGTAGGTGTCCTTGCCGTAGCTGGTCGGCAGCGGCCCGCCTTCGGCTAGCTTGAAGGTCCGGCGGCCATCCGCCTCCCGCCCGGCGCGAAGGAACAAGGCGTTGCCGGGCGACTGGGCATAGAAGCCGTATGCGAGGTCGTACATGTGGGTGACGAAGACGACCCTGACTTGCTTGCAGAGCATGGCGCGTACGATCTGCCGGGCGATTTCCGAGCCTTCGCGTTCGTTGGTAGAGGCGAACGACTCGTTGCACAACAGGATCGAGTGCCGGGTGATCTGACTGCAGATGTCGTTCATCCTGCTCAGTTCCTCGTCCAGTTTGCCGCTGCGCATCGCGGCGTCTTCCTCCCGCTTGTAGTGCGTGAAGACGCCGTCGCAGATCGCGGCGCGAAACGACTCGGCGCCGACGAACATCCCGGCTTGCATCATCAGGTGGGCAAGGCCAAGGCTGCGCAGCAGCGTCGACTTGCCACCCTGATTCGCTCCGGTGATCATCACCAGGGACTTGCCGTCGCCGTGCACGTCGTTGCCGGTCGCGCGGCTCCCAAGGTGGAGCGTCAGGCAGACATCGTAGATACCCTCCGCGGCGAGGGCGAGTTGGCTAGCCTCGACTGGGTCAGGGAAACAGACCGGCTCTTGTTTCTCGGCGAGTATGCCATGCAAGTTAAGGCAGCCGAGGTAGAAAGCGAGCTCGAGCCGCAGCGTGGTGAAGAAGCTCTTGACGTGATCAGCCGAACGCGCGACAGAGTTCGCGACCAGGTTGATCCCCTTCCCTCGGATTTCGTCCAGGGATCGGAATCCGTTCTCGTCGCGGGGAGGGATGGTGAAGCTGTAACTGTCTGATCGGCTCGAGAACGGGAGCCGCTCGGTCCAGCGCTGCTGCTCGCGTGGCGTACGAACGACGTAGCGCGCGCCTTTGAGCCCTTTCCCGAGCTCGGCGCTCTGGAAGACACCGCGCTTGAATTGAAGCTCGCGCAGGTGACGCTCGACCTCGTGAAGGTAGTCATCGGAAAGCTCGTCTCGAAGCATTGCAAAGAACCGCGTGAAACCTTCAGAGCTAAACCCCGCCGCCTGTTCGTCGGCGATCCGCTGCAGTCCCCTGAGCACCTCGACCTGGAGTTTGAGCACCTGCACCGCGCGGTGCAGAACCGAGCCAGGGCTTGCGCGCGGCCATAGGCCGCCCGCATCGCGCTCGTTCTCAAGAGCCTGGAGCGCGAGGTCATAGATCCGGCGCACGAGCTCCGGATGCTCGATGCAGTCCCTGAGCACGTGCTGGCGGTAGGCGATCGCATCGGGGTCAGCCAGGCTCGACAGGACGGCCCGCTTGGCCGTCTCGTACAGGAACTCGTCCCCGGCAGCCATCGCCAGCCACAGCGTTTCGAGCTCGAGATCCTTTGCGAGCACGGCGTCATTTCCGGTCGGTGCCAGGACCGGTCTGGAACCCCGCTGCCGCTCGAGATTGCGTCTGACGTTAGCGATCGCGAACAAGTCACCGCTGAGCATCGCATCGAAGATGACATCCCGGAGTTCCGGCCTGACGGCGAAGTCCTGGTCTCGCTGCAACAGGAAGACCTTCATCAGTCGATCCGTTCCATTAGTCGGTCGTAGGTGAGGCCGTATTTCTGGGCAAGCGCCGCGGCATAGGCGAGCCCATCCGCCTGCTGGCGCCGTACCTTGAAGGTCCGCTCGGCCGGGTTCTCGGGCACGATCTGGCTGACCATGCTCACCGTCGCCTCGCTCAGCGAAGCGATCTCATCGACAAATGTGACGTACACGCCCAGGCAGCCGAGGCCAAGGATCTCGCGCATTACCTCGGTGCCGACGAATAGTGCGTCCGAAAGGGACGTCGAGCTGAAGCTCTCGTTCATCACGATGATGCTGTCCCCCGTTGCGTGCGCCAGGACCTCGTGCACGCGGACGAGCTCGTCTTCGAACTTGCCCTTGAGCGTCTGGATGTCTTCCTCCTTCTCGAAATGCGTATAGATGTGGTCCGGCAGGAAGAGCCGCGCGCTGCGACCGGGGACGAGCAGTCCGAGGCTCGCAAGGTAGTGCAGCTGGCCGAACATTCGCGCGAACGTCGTCTTGCCACCGTTGTTCGGGCCGCTGACGACGAAGACCCGTTCTTGCTCCCGCAAGTAGAAATCGTTGGTGACGACCGTGCTTCCGCCGGCCACCAGGCTGCCTGCGAGGGCGATATCGAAGGTGTCCTCGGCGGCGATTTGCTTCGATCGGGCCGAAACATGCGGGTAGCAGCAAGGCAGACCTGCTGCCCTCAGGCGGCCGAGCAGCTCGAGATAGGCGAGGTAAAACTGCACCTCGCGATCGAACCTCGCTATCGTCTGGTCAAGGTAGTCGCGATGGAGGGTGCAGTAATCGGCCAACGGCGCGAACACATCCGGGTGCAGCTTGGCCACCAAGCCGGCGATCTTCTCCTCGACGTGGTCCATCTCCGCGGACTCGGGGAGATGGACGAGGTAGCTCTTCGCCGCGCCCTGCTGGAACTTCGCGAACGTCTCTTCAACCTCGGCGCCGTAGTCCGGCTCCCCTTCGTACCGGCTGACCGTGACTCGCGGCCCGAGAATCCGGACGGCATACCGGATCCTCGCGAGCGCATCTTTAAGCGCCTGTGTTTCGGCGGCCAGCGAGGTGAAGTCCTCGCCGCCGACGTACTCAGCAAGGTAGAGGCAGAGTCCGCGGAAGCCGGGCGAGGTCACCTCACAGCTGGCAAGTTCGTCAGCCAGCGCGCGCACGGCCTCGCAGTAGATCCCGGCCGCGTCAAGAAACCAGGCCCGCTTCTGGAGGTCGTAGTGAAGCCGTTGCACCTGAACCAGGTGCTCCCGCATTCGCTGCATGGTCTCGGCGAACTTGCTCACCGCCGTGAGCACTTCGCGCTTCTCCAGATCTTGCAGCACCTCGTGGCGGTACCGGATGGCTTCGGCATCATGCAGGGGCGTGCAGAAAAACGGCTCGAGGTCATAGTGTTCGCGGCCGTCGGTCATCGACTCCAGCACCTGATCGAGATTCAGATCGGCGAAGAAGTCCGGTTCCTCAGGCTCTCGTGCGGCTGAGCCGCCTGGTGTCTGGATAAACAGGATGCTCTGGAAACGGATCGCCAGGTCAGCGTATGCGCCACCCGCTGAGGAGCCCAGACCGCGTCCTGACGGACCGAATGTCGTCATCAGCTTCCACCGGTGCAATCGGTAGAAGCCGTTAGCCCTTGCGGCGGTTCAGGCGGGCCCCATCGCCTACCGACGATGGTACTTCGTCTTCGAAGTGGGCCGAGAGCCCGGGCTCAGAGTCCCCTGGCGATCGAGTGCCTGGGGCGCGCTTGACCTGGCAATGTCTAGCCGGAACCGCCCGGCCGGTTACCCTAAAGGGCAACGGCGGAGGGGCTCGCCGTCAGATTCGCGGATCAGCCGCCAACGGTCCCTGCTTTCACGGCAGGAGGCCGAAGCATGACCACGGTTCACCATGCTGGTTGCCCGCAAGCGATCTCGGCGGCGACCAGGCCTCCTGGCATGCCAGCCACGGGCGCCGACCTCACGCAGCTGATCAGCCATCTGTATCTATGCGAAGGGCTGTCCACCTACCGCATCGGCGCCGTAACCGGTATCGACCGGCAGCGGGTCAACCGGATGCTCGCGCGGGTGGGCGTCCCGGTAAAGCCTAGGGGTGCGGGCAGGCGGCGGCCAGTTGGCCAGGACCAGGTGGCTCTGGACGATGTCATCCAGCACCTGTACACAGACTGTGGCCTCAGCTCCGGCGAGATCTCGACGGTCACCGGAATTCCCCAGCGCACGGTGCGTGACCGACTGCGCGCGCGCGGCGTCCGGATGCGCACGAAAGGACGGCTGAACCGGGAGGACCGCGTCGCGGTGCCGGCCGAGGCGCTCATCCGCCTGTATGTCAGCGGTGGCCTGTCGGCGGCGGATACAGGCAGGCTGCTCGGCGTATCGGGGCAGATCGTGCTGCGGGCCGCGCACGACGAAGGCCTGCCCGTCCGGGTCGGCGGGCCGGAGCCCAGCCGCGGGCCGGGCGAGATCGAACTGGTCAGGGCCCTTTACGCTGACTCTCTCGTCAAGCAGGCGCTCGCGCGCCACAACGTAGCGCACAGGCCAGCCGGCGGCCCGATCTGGCAGCGCTTCCCGACCCCGGTCCCGGTGAGCGCGGAGCTGGCCGAGGAACTGTATGTTGCCTGCGGGCTTAGTGTGCGCCACATCGAGCTTCTCACCGGGCAGCCCTCCGAGACCGTACTGAGGCTGCTGCGCGCCCAGGCAATCACGCGAAGGTCTGTCGGCGGCCGGTCGCCGTTCATGCGCCGTTGGAAAGCCGGGCTGCCAACGGCTCCTGGCTCTGACCCGTTCTAGTAAGCGGCGTCAATCGGGCGCTTGCGCAGCGAGTGCGTCTCATAGCAAATCAGCCGCCGCCCTGGCCGCTTCAACCGGCGGGGACCACAAGCCCGGCTTCCCCAAGCACGGAACGGGCGGGTCAATCGGCACGGGGAACTCAAGCTTCCAGTGGTATCGACGCGCTCGCGCCCATGGGCTCGGCGAATCGATGAGGATGTCCTCCAGGTAAGCCAGGCCGATGATCGCGCCGCGTGCCTCGAATCCAGCCTTAGGCTGTCCGAACGCACCCGGTTCTGCCATCGTCCAGAGCACTCCCGCGACACCAGCAGGGTCGTCCTCCTTCGCGGCATGAATCAGTAGCGGTCCGCGGTAGGACGTCTGCCAGCGGCGATTCTCGACGTTCTTTCCCGCGTAGACAACTGCCCAGGCCCAGGGTTGCCGGATGGTGAGCGCCTTCACGGCCGGGAAGGTCATTTGCTCATCATCTTCATCTCGCTGCCACCTAGAGGCCGCGCCAGGTTGCCGCTGAGGATTCCGCCGACCGCCCAAGTCCCGTCGGCCGCGAGGCTGTTTCGGCGCGGGGTTGGCGACGCCCTCAAGTCCCGAGCCCAACGAGCTACTTTACCGGACGCGAAGGCGGACTTATGATCCGAAGTGGATACGGCGGAGGGGCTCGCCGCCAATTGCGAACGTCGCCAACGGTCCCTGCCCAGTGCGGGACAGGAGGCTGCGCGTCCCATGTTCGACCGTGACTTTTGCACGGCCGGTATCTCCCCAAATGTCATCGCTCGACCATCGACATTCGGCGGGCCGCATCCCGCGGCGGGCCGACGGTTGCCGGCCTACGGCAAGGCGCACCCTG